>Ga0182738_1007652_pt1 | contig 10913 bp, 6 predicted proteins | sample eDN5th30CBELigMG_FD_128876 | JGI IMG/M metagenome (GOLD analysis project Ga0182738, IMG submission 128876) | Enriched Miracle-Growth compost microbial communities from Emeryville, California, USA - eDNA 5th pass 30_C BE-Lig MG (version 2)... ... | reverse complement strand
GGGCTGACGCCCCCTGGCTATTGGCTATCGCCCCTCCGGGGCTTTCGGATGTTCTGCCGCGCGTCGGCCACTCTGACAAATGGGGTTGCGACGATCCTGAATAATCTTGCGGGGGGAGAAGGAATTATGATGGCTCACATATCAATCCGGCCGGGTCAACTTGGGGACGGCGAAGTTGGAGGAGAAGGTCAGCGAGGTTTCGCCCCCCTTGGCGAACTTGATGGTGTTGGACAGGAGCCGCATGGCGAGCGGGTCGCCCTGGGGGCTGTTGAGGATGGCGACTTCGCTGGCGGACCAGTCGTAGTCGATGATTCGGATGGTGATCGGGTCGCCGTGCTTCCAGATGATCGGGTTGGGGAAGGCGTGGTCCCAGATCGGTCGATGCGAGTTGTGGATGATCGGCGAGGGGCCGTAGACCACCCCGGCGACCTCGATGGTGACGCCCAGATCGGGGCCGCCGCCGCTAAAGTACTTGCCGACCGATTGCGAGACGGTCCCCCGGCGCAGGACGACGCGGTACTCGCCGGGGACGGAGACCTTCTCCCACCAATCGAGATATCTTTTGGCGTCGGCGGCGAATCGGCCGTCGGGGTGCTCGCGCAGATAGTCGCGGAGCCGTCGGGCGACCTCGGCCACGTCGTCGGGGTGGGCCTGGGCCTGGTCGTAGGCTTGCCTATAGGAGTAGGCGTCCCACTCGCGGGCGATCCGGTCGCGGGCCTCCATCGCCTCGCCGATGAACAGGCCGCCGCTTTGGTGGGCTTTGAGATAATCCTGATACCGCTCGATCCGGGAGGCGAAGTTCGTGGGCTGGCGGCGGGAGTATTCCCGGGCTTTTTCGATGTCGCGCTCGTCGATCCGGCGGACGTATTCATCAAGCCGGTCCTGGACCTCGGATCGATAGGGGCTCTCGGGATGGTCGCTCAGGAACTTGCGCGAACGTTCAATCAGATCGGGAAGCGAGGCGTTGGGGAGCGTCTCGGCCCGGAACAGGTCGTCGACGAGCCTCCGCTCGGCGGCCGTCCGGCGCGAGTTTAGCTCGGTCTTCAGGCCCTCGGCCAGCTTCAAGGCGTCGGGCCGCTTGGCGCTGTCGGGGAACTCGCGCAAGAATGCGTTGATGGAGGCGAGCGCCTTGCTCGGGTCGTCAATCGCCTCCAGCGAGTTGGCCTCGGCGTATACGTCGCGCCAACGCTCGTCGTGGCGGATTTGCTCGCGGCTTTGTTCGACCTCGCGAATGGCCGGGGCGAGCCGGGGCGCCTGCTCGCGCGCGGCTTCGAGCTTCGCTTCCAGGTCCGGGTCGATCGTCCCGGAGGCCACCCGAACGCCGCTGGCCTTGACGGTCCACTCGGCCTTCTTGTCGAGCGCCTCGCGGGCGCGGCCGGGGAAGAGGTGGGGGAGCGTCGGATGCTCGGCCAGGAGGTCGGACCACCGCTGGGCGACCGCCGCGGCCGTGTTGCCCGCGTCGCGCTCGAAGTTCAAAGCGCGCTGATATCCCCATAGGTCGTAACCGGCGGCCAGGCCGACGACGACGGCCGCCGCGCCGGCGAGCTTGCCGAATCGCCGCAGCGATCGCTTGCGCTCCAGGCGCTTCAGGCGGTCGCGGAATTCGTAGGTCCGGTTGGAGCGCGGGTAGCGCTTCTCATAAGCGGAAAGGCATCTATGGAGGCGGGGAAGGTCGTGCGAGCCGGCGTCCCAGAGCCATTCCATCTGCTCGCGGTCGCGGGCCTCCAGACGCTCGGCGACCCATGCCAGGGGGCCCTCCAGGCCGATCGGCTCGATCACCTCGGGGGGGCGATTGGCCGTCGAGCCGACGCCGAACGAGCTGACGGCGAAGATCGCGCCGTCGGGCGCGTGTTGGCGGAGCGCGTGGCGGGTCATCCCGTACTGCGCGTCGACCAGCTTCTCGACGAAGGCTTCGTCAAAGAGCGCCCCGGAGTCGTCGCCCCGGTCGACGCCCTCGCGGGCGAGGACGCGGTCGAACTTGGTCAAGAGCAGCGCGACGGGGCGGTCGGCGTTGAGGTCTTCGGAGCGCTCGATGTAGCGTTCGAGAAGGTTTTCGACCTCTTGCTGACGGCGCCGGCGTTCGGCGGGGTCGTTCGAGCCGTCGGGGTCGAGGCAGAGGAGGACGGCGTCGCAGCCGGCGAAGAACTCCTGGATCGGCTCGTCGGTCCCCAGGGTGACGTGCTCGCCCTGGTAGTCCTTGACCACCAGCTCGAACCGGGCGGGACCGTGATAGAGCCGGAGGTTCAGCTCGGTTTCCGAGAGCGTGCCGACGGTCGGCTCGCCCGATTCGATCTGGGCGATCTTCTCGGCCAAATACTCGGCGCTCGCGGCGTCGGCGGCGGCGAGGCGCACCCCGGGCACCAGGCCCCCGGCCGCCTGACGATAGAACATCGCCAGAAGCGTGGTTTTGCCGACGTTGCGATGCCCAAACAGGGCGATCCGCTTCGGCCCCGTCAGCCGGGCCTCCAGGGCGTCCAGTCGCGTGTTGCGGCGGTTTGACACGCTTGTTACTTATCCTATGTTTGGATTCTGATGCGTCCGTGCATCAATTGGAAAGACCTGGGCGATTTACGGGTGAATTTCCGAGCGGGTTTGGCGAGCGGTTGTCTCGGGAGGGCGAGGCTCCCGCCGAGCCCCACGCATGGCGTCGGCTCGGCGGGAGCCTCGCCCTCCCGGCCCCGTTCCGATGCTTCATCCGTAAACCCGACGGCCTCTTCTCTGAGGGTTCACCTTAAACCGGGAGCTTCGACCGCTTCGACCCGAACCGGAACAACCGGGCGGTCAGGGTGAAGGGGCTGAGCATCAGGCGAAGGGGGAAGCCCAAAAGCACCATCAGGGCACCGCAGGCGACCAGGGCGGCGAGGGCCATTCCCAGGTATCGGAAAATTGGGAAGTTGAGGCCGCGGGCGGCGAGCGCTTCGCCGATCGTGGTTTCCAGGCCCCGCGCGACGCCCCCGCCGACGGTCGAGGCCAGCGCGACGCCGGCTCGGGAGAACTCGCGGGCGGCGTATTCGGTCGCCTTGCCCGCGTAGTCGACGAACTTGTCGGGGTCGGCCAGGAACGCGGCCAAGACGCCCGCGGCGGCCAGCTTCTTCTTGTGGGGCAAGACCTGGGTGGTGAAGAACTCCCAGCCTCCCTTGCCCGTCTTGCGGAGAACGCCCAGGCTCTCGGGACCCTCCTTGACCAGCACTTCGGCCACGTCGTCGCCGAAGGTTCGGACGGCGGTGAGACCCTCGGGGCCGAGCCGGCGGACCATCATCTCGGCTTCTTGAGGATAGCGCTGGGCGATCCGACGGGCCGATTCGCCCATCTCGACGACCACGCGCTTCTCGGCCGGCTTCAGGGCCGAGAACGCCCGAAGGGCCTCGGGATCATTGCCGAGCAGGCGGCCGAAGCGGCTTTGGAGCAGGGCCTCGGCCGGCTCGTCAACCCGACGGGCGGCGCGGGCCAGGTCGTCGGAGTGCTTGACCAGGCGCTCCAGGCCCTCTTCGGCGCCGTGGGTGAACAGCTTGCCCCCGGCGCGAAGCTCGACCCCCGCGGCGTCGCCCCCGCGAAGGACCGCCTTGCCCCCCCGGGTCTCGGCGAGGATCTGCTGGACCACCTCGTCAAGCCAAGAGAACTTCCCCGCCAGCGCCGAGGCGGGCGCCATCAGCGTCGCGAGAACCAGCGCCAGGACCACCGCGGAAAGGCGTCGCATGTTTCCAATTTCCTCCAGGGAAGGCATTTACGAAAGACGGGCGGTGGAGTAGGTCGTTGAGTCCAATTTTTGGGAGGGCGAGGCTCCCGCCGAGCCCCACGCATGGCGCCGGCTCGGCGGGAGCCTCGCCCTCCCATCTTGATCCCACGCATTGCGTCGGCTCGGCGGGAGCCTCGCCCTCCCATCTTGATCCCACGCATGGCGCCGGCTCGGCGGGAGCCTCGCCCTCCCATCTTGATCCCACGCATGGCGCCGGCTCGGCGGGAGCCTCGCCCTCCCATCTTGATCCCACGCATTGCGTCAGCTCGGGGGAGCCTCGCCCTCCCATCTTGATCCCACGCCCGGCGTCAGCTCGGCGGGAGCCTCGCCCTCCCGTTTTATTGTATCGCCCCCTACTCCATTCGACCGTGAGGGGGGAACATTTCGAGGATTCGGCGCTCTGCCGGATGGGGAGGGCTCACGGGTTTTTCGGCCGTCGCGAGGCGAGGTGCTCCTCCATCTTGTGCATGGCGACGACGCCGACGCCGGCCTGGGCGAACTGGGCGCCGACGTACTTAAGCCCGCGCTGGGGGGGAATGCGGAGGACCACTTCGGCGCCGTCGCGAAGCAAGGTGACGGGGGCCCACCGGCTCAGCCGAATCCCGGCCCTGGCGCAGAGGGGGCGGGCCGCCTCGGCGATTTGAGAGAGCGACATCCGCTCAAGGGCCTCGGGGGCGCGCTTCAGGATCTCGTAAACGCCCCCGGCGGCCCGGACGGTCCACCATCGGGCGACCTGTTGCGCGGCCTCGTCGCCGGCCTCTCGCGCGGCGCTCTTGGCGGCGGCGGCGCTTCCGGCCTCGATCAAGTCGCGGCCCGTCGACCGAACCGATTCGCGAACCGCCGCCTTGACCTCGGTTCGAGCCGCCTCGACCGCCACGGCGACCTCGGGCTGGACCGCCGCGAGGCTCAAAACGTCGGCCGCCACGAAGCAGCCGTCCAGAAGCGCCCAGGCCAATTCGCCCGAAGTCGGGGAATAGCCTCGGCTTAGCACGTTGCCTAAATGCAAGACATCGTAAAGAGGCAGAAAATGGTAATACCGAAGTTCCTGGTCGCCGAGGCTCGTCACCCGCTCCAGCCCATCGGTTCGGATGGATCGGATGACCGACTGGCCGTCGTCGCCCGAGAGGAAAAGCGCGGTCTTGGCCAGCGACTCGGTGAGCGAGCGCTTGTCTTTGGACTGGAGCAGGGCGAGGGTCTCGGGCCCAACGTCGGCCCGGGCGATGGGGGGGATGATCGCCCCGCCGTGTCGCCTGAGGACTTCCCGGAAGTCGGGGTCGGTCGCGTATTTTTCGATCATCGCCAGGGCGAGTTCGCCGTGTTCGGCCATCGCGGCGACGGCCTGCCGGCGGAGGGTCGGGTCGTTGAGTTCCTCGTAGACCAGATCGGCGGCGTCGGCGCCCGCTTTGGCGAGGGCCTTTTCGCCGATCGTCCCGTACTCGACGGCCAGGCGGAGCGCGTGGGGGCCGTCGCCAACCTGCCTGACCAAACCGGCGGCCTTGACGTGGGCCAGGCGCCGGGCCACGGTCTCGGGGCGTTGGGTGGACAGAAGGTCGTCGACGTAATCGGCGTTAACCCGAAGCAGGATCAGGCTTTCGTCGAGCGGCATCGAACTGCCCAGGGCGTCGAGCACCGGGCCGTAAAGGCTCGTCATGGCGAAGCCCTCCAGGCCGAATTGCCGGAAGGCGTCGAGCGCCAGGGAAGGGCGGTCCTCCAGGGTTCGGACGGCCGCGCGGATGTCGGCGGCGCCGGTCTCCAGGTCGATCAGGGCGAGGACGGTCAACAGGTCGGCGGTCTCCCGCTCGTCGCCTTCGTTCGCGGCCAGAAGATCGGTCACGCCTTCGGGTTCGGCCAGGATCAGAGGCAGGGCGCTCGGGAATCGCGAGGCCAACCGTCGCTGGTGGGGTGAAAGCGCCTCAAGCTCGGCGATGAGGATCTTGCGGTCGGTCTCGTCGGCCCGCTTCATTCCGAAATACTCGCGCCAGTGGAGCAGGAGGTCGGCCGCGGCGTCGTCATCGTCGTCCAGGGCGTCGCGGAGGCGCCGGAAGTCGCTCGGGTGCTTCTCGAAGAGGAAGATCGCCTCCAGGTCGAGCCGGTCCAGAAGCTTCAGCCCCCGAAGCCCCCCGGTCCGCTCGATCGCCACGGCGTTTTGCCGGTATCGCTCGACGGTTCGAGCCACGAGCGCGCGGTCGCCTTCCGACGCGGTTTGATACCGGGCGATCAACTCGTCTTCGGCCGTCGTTTCCCCGACAACCGGCGCGTCGGTCGCGGCCGGGATCGGATCCGAGCCCGACCGATGGGCGACCTCCACGGGTTTGACGGCCAGTTTGGCCATCACCCCCAGGGCCGCCAGCAGGGCGACGACGGCGAACGTTCGCTTCATCTTAAGAGAGGCTCCCGTGGTGGGGGAGAAACCGTCTTTCTTGTAGCCGGCCTCTGTGAGGCCGGGATCGGCGTTGGAGCATCGGCTCACGCGCCGGGGTCACAGACCCCGGCTACAAGGAGTTGATCCGCTCGTCGAGGTCATATCTAATTGTCCGCGACGATCGGGTTTTCGTCAATTCCGGGCGCGAGTTTCGGTTCGTCGCGACCGGCTCAACCCCCAGACTCCGCGGGGCCGCCTGTCCCGCGCCGCCTCGTTTCATTAGAATGAGGATCTTTCAGGAAGGAGCCGGCCGGGCCGTCGGGGCGCGCGCCGACGGGATGGATGTTTGGGGAGGATGGGGCGAGTTATGCCGGAAAGCCATGTTGAGCCGCTCTTCAAGGTGCGAACCAAGATCGTCGCGACGGTCGGGCCGGCTTCGCGAGAGCCGGCGATGCTGCGGCGGCTGGCCGAGGCGGGGGTGGACGTCTTTCGGCTGAATTTCTCCCACGCCTCGCACGAGGAGCACTCGGCCTCGTTCGAGGCCATCCAGCGCGTCAGCCGCGAGCTGGGGCGCGAGATCGCCATTCTTCAGGACCTTTGCGGGCCGAAGATCCGGCTTGGGTCGATCGCCGGCGACCTGGTCTCCTGCGAGCTTGATTCGGAGTTCACCCTGGCGAGCGAGCTGGAAGACCCTTCCGATCCCCGCCAGTTGACATCGACCCACACAACGCTTCCCGACGATTTGGAGGTCGGCCAGACGGTCCTCTTCGCCGACGGCACGGTGGCGATGCAGGTTATGGAACAGCGCCCGGGTTGCGTTCGGTTGAAGGTGACGCTGCCGGGGCGGATTCGGTCGAATCAGGGGATCAACGTCCCGGGCGCGGCGCTCAGCGTCTCGGCCCTGACGGAGAAGGACCTCAACGACCTGAACTGGACGATCGACCACCCGGTTTCCTACGTCGGCCTCTCGTTCGTCCGTCACGCGGCCGACGTGACCCGGCTCCGGGCCGAGCTGGACCAGCGGGGGGTTCGGGCCCGGATCATCGCCAAGATTGAGAAGCCCCAGGCGGTGGCGAATCTTGAGTCGATCGTCGCCGAGGTCGACGCCGTGATGGTCGCCCGGGGCGACTTGGGCGTCGAGATCGACGTGGCCCGGGTTCCCGCGGTGCAGAAGCGGATTATCGAGGTCTGCCACCAGGCGAGGGTTCCGGTCATCACGGCGACGCAGATGCTCAACAGCATGGAGTCGTCGAGCCGACCCACCCGGGCCGAGGCGTCGGACGTCTTCAACGCCGTGCTGGATGGGACCGACGCCGTGATGCTCTCGGGCGAGTCGGCCATCGGCCGATACCCGGTCGAGGCGGTTTCGATGATGAGCCAGATCGCCCACGAGGCCGAGACCCTGATCTTCTCTCGGCCCCAGGGCGATTGCCCGACGTCGTGGGCGTCCCTGGGTTCGTCGGGGACTCATGAATCGGTCGGCCCCGTCGCCCGCGCCGGGCACGTTCGGCCGATCACCGAGGCGGTCGTCGAGGCGGCCAGCCTCGTCGCCCATCGGCTGCGGGCGCCCCTTTTGGCCGTCGCCACCCACTCGGGCCGAACCGCCCTGGCGCTCTCGAAGCTCCGCAACGCCACTCACACCCTGGCCATGACCGACAACCCCGAGGTCGCCCGCGCGATGGCCCTGTATTGGGGCGTCACCCCGCTTTTGATCCCCGAGGTCTTCGACACCGGACAGGTCCTCAGCTTCGCCGACGAATGGTGCCGCCGCCACGACCTGATCGACTCCGGCGACCGCGTCGTCGTCGTCCGAGGCCTCATGGCCAGCGACGCAACCCACAACGCCATTTTGGTGCATGAGGTGGAGTGAAGCGGGTGGTGGGAGAGGGAGCGCGGGACGGGGCCGGGAGGGCGAGGCTCCCGCCGAGCCCCACGCATAGCCCCGGCTCGGCGGGAGCCTCGCCCTCCCGGGACAGTCGATGTTGATATGTTCTTGTGTTGTCAACAAGAGGAATCCATCCCATGTCGCGATTCGTTGGACGCTTGGCCTGGTTGTTCTCCCTCGCGGCGCTGGCCGCTTCGAGCCAGGCGCTGGCCCAGCAGCCGGTTGAGAAGCCCAAGACGGTTCGGCTGTTGACGGTTGGCAACAGCTTTTCGAGGGACGCCACGACGTATCTGGACGAACTGGCGAAGGGGGCGGGGGACGTCTTGATCCACCATCAGGCGGCCATCGGGGGAGGGACGCTCGAACAGCACTGCGAGAAGTTCCAGCGGCATGAGAAAGACCCGAAGGACCCGGCCGGGCTCTACACGACCAAGAAGAGCCTGAAGGAGGAGCTGACCGCCGAGCCCTGGGACTTCATCACCATTCAGCAGGCGAGCATCAAGAGCCACGACATCTCCACCTACGAGCCGTTCGCCCACGAGCTTCGCGACTACATCAAAAAATACGCGCCCGACGCGACGTTGATCGTTCATGAGACCTGGGCCTATCGCCGCGACGATCCCCGGTTCTTCGCCGCCTCGCCCGCGCCCGGCGAGCCGGCCGACCAGAAGGCCATGTACGAGGGGCTTTCCCAGGCTTACCGGACGATCGCCGGCCAGTTGGGAACGCGGCTGATCCCAGTCGGCGACGCCCTGTACATGGCCGACACCGACCCCAAATGGGGGTATCGCGTCGACACGGCCTTCGACTTCCAGACCGCGGCCTATCCCAACCTTCCCGACCAGACGCATTCGCTGCACGTGGGCTGGCGATGGGTTCCCGCGGGCAAGGACGGACATAAGCTCGCCATGGACGGTCACCACGCCAGCGCCGCGGGGCGATATTTGGGCTCGTGCGTGTTTTATGACGTACTCTTTGGGAAGAGCGTCGTCGGCAACCCGTTCCACCCTAAAGAGATCGACCCGGACTACGCCCGGTTCCTTCAGGAGACCGCGCATCGGGCGGCGGAGGCCGAGCGGGCGCGAGAGCGAGAGGCCGGGGGCGTGGAGCGGGCGGTTCCCGTCGAGGCGGCGCGGTAGAAGTTATCTGAAACGGCGAGCGGGGGGCGTGAGCCCCCTGTCTTCTCGACAACAACCGTCACCCGGACAGGGGGCTCACGCCCCCCGCTCGCCCGGAACGCGCGTTTTGAGATAATTTCTTGGACCGCGATCAGCGCCGGGCGTTTGGGGAACAAAGGCGGGCGTCGGGACGTAGAAGAACCAGGCAAGTCGTGTCTCTTGGTGGGAGCGTGGCTGATGTCGCCGTGGACAAAGCGCGCCTTGAGCGATGAAGAGCGTTGGGGGCCGTCGACGGCCGACTCGTCCGACATCGCGCCGGTTTTGGTCATCGGCGTCGCGTTCGTTCTCGTCGGGGCGATCATCCGCGCCCGGGTTGACGACCCGGCGCTCCACTCGCTGACGATGGCCGGCGCGCTGGTGGCCGTCGGCCGGTTGACGAAGTTCGCCCGGAGACCGGCGATCTCGGCTGTGGGGAGCTTCGCCTTCGCGGCCTGCCTGGGGGCGATGGGGGCCCGAACGCTGCTCATCGGCGACGAGGCGACCCACACCCTGGCCGTCGCCCTGGCGTTTGGCTACGCCTCGGGGCTCTTGATGCGGGGAGTCTCGCGCCCCTGGGTCAGCGTTCCGAGCCTGTTTTTGGCGTCGACGCCGATCATCGCCGCGACGTTCTGGAATCGGGACCCCGCGTCGTTGGCGCTGGGGGGCTTGATGCTCCTGATGCTGATCGGCGGGTTGGAGCGGCTGAAGCGGGTTCGCGGCGACTATGTCGAGCGGATCGAACAGGGGAGGCGGTTCGCCGACCTGGCGAGGGCCGACGAGCTGACGGGACTCGCCAACCGCCTGGCCCTCCGCGAGCTTCGCGACGACCCGCCCCGCCTCGCCAAGGCCGGGCCCCTGATCGCCGCGCACTGCCTGGACCTCGACCGCTTCAAGCCGGTCAACGACGCCCTGGGGCACGCCGCGGGCGACGCTTTGTTGAAGGTCGTCGCCGATCGGCTGGCCCGAACGGTCGGCCCCCGCGACTTCGTGGCGAGGGTCGGCGGCGACGAGTTCGTCGTCGTCCAAATGGGCGCGGCGGGCGAGGAAGACGCCCAAATTCTGGCCCGGCGGCTGGTCGAGGCGATCCGAGCCCCGTACTCCATCGAGGGCCGCGCTTTGTCGATCGACATCAGCGTGGGCACCGCCGTCGCGCCGGCCGAGGGGCTGAACCTGAATCAACTGCTCCATCGGGCCGACGCCGCGCTCTACGAGTCGAAGACGCGGCGGAACGGGAGCGGGGCCGTCGGCACTCGCTCGGATTCGGTTTCCGTCATTCCGATGCCGCCGTCGGCCTTCGCCGCCGGCCGCTTCCCCGGCTCTCGGCCGTCGCGAAACGGGGCTCGCTCGCGACACGGCTGAGGCCGGGCGATCGACGCCGAATCGGAGAATCGGACAACGACGGAGGCGACGGCTACCGCGATCGTTTCGGCTTTGTTATCCTGCTTGCTGGTTGGTTGGACGACCGAGCGGCGCCGAGGTTTTGTCAACAGGAAGCCGACGCCGCCCTCTTTCGCCTTTCCCGCCCGAGGGTCTTCGCCTGGTTAAGGCCCCGTTTTTTCAGAACCGGCGGGCGACACGCGGGGCGTTTCGCGCGCGAATTGCTTGGAGATTGGCTGTGGGCAAGAAACTCTACGTCGGCAACCTGGCCTACGGCGTCGACGACTCGGCCTTGGAGGCGTTGTTCTCCCAGTACGGCGCCGTCCGCAGCGCTCAGGTCATCATCGATCGCGACAGCAACCGCTCGAAGGGCTTCGGCTTCGTCGAGATGGACAG
>Ga0182738_1007651_pt1 | contig 10914 bp, 8 predicted proteins | sample eDN5th30CBELigMG_FD_128876 | JGI IMG/M metagenome (GOLD analysis project Ga0182738, IMG submission 128876) | Enriched Miracle-Growth compost microbial communities from Emeryville, California, USA - eDNA 5th pass 30_C BE-Lig MG (version 2)... ... | reverse complement strand
GAGAAACGTTATCGGACGCCCAGAAGTACATCGCGCTGATCGGCCATCCGGTCGCGGATCGCGTCGACCACAACGGCGACCACCGGGCGGCGCAGGGTCTCGGCGCGCGCCACCAGCCAGTAACTCAGGCGCACCGAGACGGTCTCGGGCAGGACGCGTACCAGATCGTCGTGGCGGTCGGCCATGAAACACGGCAGAAGTCCGATCCCGGCCGACGCACGGGTGGCCTCGACGTGGACGAACACGTTGGTCGACGTGACCGACTCGTGCATGGCCGGCGCGAAGGCGGGTGCCAGGTCGAGGTCGTCGACCTGCAGCATCGAGTCGATGAAGTAGACGAGCGGGTATCGCTCGAGGTCGGCGACGCTCTCCGGCGTCCCGTGCTCGGCCAGGTAGTCGCGCGCACCGTAGAGGCCCAGGCAGTAGTCGCCGAGCCGGATCGCCTCGGCGCGGCGCACCTGTGGCGCGCCCACCACGATCTCCAGATCGAGGCTCGTGCGTTGCTGTGACGCGCGGCGCGTCGTCGCCACGAGTTCGACGGCGATGCGCGGGTGTTCACGCTGCACCTGCGCAGCGGCCGGCGCGGCGATGTAGGCGCTGAACCCGTCGGTCGCCGAGATCCGCACGACGCCCTCGAGCTGCCGACGCCGATCGGCGGCCAGGGAGGTCACGGCGGCCTCGACGGTCTCGGCGGCCGCAAGGGCGTCGCGCCCCAGATCGGTGAGCTCCCAGCCGCCCGCACCGCGGGTCAGCACACGGCCGCCGAGTGCCTCCTCGAGCGCGGCGATGCGCCGCGAGATGGTCGTGTGGTTGATGCCGAGTTCGTCGGCCGCGGTGGTGTAGCGGCCCGTGCGCCCGACCGCGAGCAACACCAGGAGGTCATCGGCGCTGGGACGGCGCGACGCAGGCGCATCAGCCATTTCTGCATTTTTGCAGACAGAAGGTGCATCGGTGGGCATTGCGGGCAGGTCTCCCGTGCAGGAATACTCACGAGAGCTGTCGTGGGTGTCACAGCGCCCACGTGGCATGACCCATGCCATAGCCCGCCGTATTCACGCCGAGGAGTCGCTGATGAGCGCACCCGTCCCGACCGGCCTCCGCCGCGTCGTCGTCGCATCGATGGCCGGCACGGTGGTCGAGTGGTACGAGTTCTTCCTGTACGGGACTGCTGCCACGCTGGTCTTCAACAAGGTGTTCTTCGCGCAGGGCGGCGACGCCCTCGACGCGATCCTCGCGGCCTTCGTCACCTACGCCGTCGGCTTCATCGCCCGCCCACTCGGCGGCATCGTGTTCGGCCACTACGGCGACAAGTTCGGCCGCAAGAAACTGCTGCAGTTCTCGCTGCTGCTGGTGGGCGCCGCGACGTTCCTGATGGGCTGCCTGCCCACGTTCGGACAGATCGGCTACCTCGCGCCGACCCTGCTGGTGATCCTGCGGTTCATCCAGGGCTTCGCGGTCGGCGGCGAATGGGGCGGTGCGGTGCTGCTCGTCGCCGAGCACAGCCCGAACCCCAGCCGCGGGTTCTGGGCGAGTTGGCCGCAGGCCGGCGTGCCGGTCGGCAACATGCTGGCCACCATCGTGCTGCTGGTGCTCAACGGTCTCCTGTCCGACGCGGCGTTCCTGTCCTGGGGCTGGCGCGTGGCGTTCTGGCTGTCGGCCGTGGTCGTGCTGATCGGCTACTACATCCGCACCAAGGTCACCGACGCGCCGATCTTCGTTGCAGCGCAACAGGAGGCCGAGCGCATCAAGGCCAGCTCGTTCAACGCCATCGAGGTGCTCAAGCTCTACCCGCGTGGCGTGATCACCGCGATGGGCCTGCGGTTCGGCGAGAACATCATGTACTACCTGGTGGTCACGTTCACGATCACGTATCTCGCGCAGCGCGTGCACGTGGATACCAACCGGATCTTGTGGTACTTGCTGATCGCGCACGCCGTGCACTTCCTCGCGGTCCCCACCGTGGGCCGGCTCTCGGACCGCTTCGGCAGGCGTCCGGTGTACTTCCTCGGAGCGGTCCTCGCGATGGTGTGGGGTTTCTTCGCCTACCCGATGATGGACACCGGCCAGTACGCGATCGTCACCCTCGCGGTGATCCTCGGCCTGGTGATCCACGCCCTCATGTACGCGCCGCAGCCGGCCATCATGGCGGAGATGTTCCCGACGCGCATGCGGTATTCGGGTGTGTCCCTTGGCTATCAGGTCACCTCGATCGTCGCGGGATCGTTGGCTCCGATCATCGCGGTGTGGTTGCTGAAGACGTTCGACTCGTCGGTGCCGATCGCGATCTACCTCGCGCTCGCCGCGCTCGTGACCCTCGTTTCGGTGATCGCCGCGCGTGAGACCAAGGGCATCGACCTGGCCGACATCGACGCGGCCGACGTGGAACGGGTGCGCGCGTGACGGATCTGGCCGGTCGCAAGGCTCTCGTGACAGGTGCGGCCAGTGGCATCGGTGCGGCGTGTGTGCGTGAACTCGCCGCGCGCGGTGCCGCGGTCACCATCGCCGACATCGACGCCGAACGTGCCGACGCGCTGGCCGCCGAGGTGGGCGGAACGGCGTGGGCCGTGGATCTTCTCGACGTCGCCGCGCTGGAAGACCTCGAACTCGATGTCGACATCCTGGTGAACAACGCCGGTGTGCAGAGCATCAACCCGATCGAGGAGTTCCCGCCGGAGCGGTTCCGGATGCTGATGACGCTGATGGTGGAGTCGCCGTTCCTGCTCATCCGCGCGGCGCTGCCACACATGTACCGCCAGCGGTTCGGCCGCATCGTCAACATCTCGTCGGTGCACGGCCTGCGCGCCTCCGAATACAAGGTCGGCTACGTCACCGCCAAACATGCGCTGGAAGGGCTGTCCAAGGTGACCGCGCTCGAAGGCGGCCCGCACCAGGTGACGAGCAACTGCATCAACCCCGGGTATGTTCGGACACCGTTGGTCACCAAACAGATCGCTGATCAGGCCCGCATCCACGGCATCCCAGAGGATGACGTGGTGGCGCAGGTACTGCTGAAGGAGAGCGCGATCAAGCAACTGGTCGAGCCAGAAGAGGTTGCCGCGCTGGTCGGTTGGCTGGCCTCGCCGTCGGCACGCATGGTGACCGGCGCGTCGTACACGATGGACGGAGGATGGAGCGCGCGATGACCGCACCGCAGTGGGAACCGACGCAGAGTGACATCGATTCGGCGCGGGTCACCGACTTCGCGCGCTACGTCGAATCCCGCACGGGGGTCTCCGCGCCCGACTACCAGGCCCTGTGGCGGTGGTCGGTCGAGGATCCGGGCGCGTTCTGGGCGGCGGTATGGGACTATTTCGACCTCGGCGAGCGCCCGGACCAGGTGCTCACGACCGGCGAGATGCCGGGGTCCCGGTGGTTTCCCGGTGCCAAGCTCAACTACGTCGACCAGGTCAAGCGCAACGCGCGCACCGACCGGCCCGCGATCCTCTACGTCGCCGAGGGCGGAGCAGTCACCGACATCTCCTGGAAGGAACTGTTGGGGCGCACCGCGGCATTCGCCGACGCCCTGGTGTCGCTCGGGGTCAAACCGGGCGACCGCGTGGCGGGCTACCTGCCGAACATCCCCGAAGCCATCATCGCGTTCCTGGCCACCGCGAGCATCGGTGCGATCTGGAGCGGCTGCGGACAGGACTACACCGCCAAGGCCGCGCTCGACCGCCTCGGCCAACTCGAACCCACGGTGCTGGTGACCGCCGACGGCTACCACTTCGCCGGCAAGACCCACGACAAGGCTGACGACATCGCCGCGCTGCGCGACGGACTGCCCACGCTCAAGGCGTCGGTGCTGGTGTCGCGGATCGGCGAGGCCCGACCCGACTGGCTGGACTGGGCACAGCTGAGCGCGCCCGGCCCGCGCGAACTCACCACCACCGCGGTGGATTTCGACCACCCGCTGTGGGTGTTGTACTCCTCGGGCACCACCGGCCTGCCCAAGGGCATCATGCACGGCCACGGTGGCGTCCTCATCGAACACCTCAAAGCCGTTGCGCTGCAGAACAACATCGGCCCCGCCGACACCTTCTTCTGGTACACCAGCCCGAGTTGGATGATGTGGAACTTCCAGGTCGCCGGGCTGCTCGTGGGTGCCACCATCGTCTGCTACGACGGCAGCCCCACCTACCCGAAGGCCGATGCGCTGTGGGACGTCTCGGCCAAGATCGGGGTCACGGTGCTCGGCACCAGCCCCGGCTACGTGCTGGCGTGTTCGAAGGCCGGCGCCGTGCCGCGCAAGGAGCACGACCTCTCGGCGCTGAAAGTCGTCGGCATCACCGGATCCTCGCTGCCGCCGTCATCGGCGTTGTGGTTGCGCGACAACGTCGGCGAACGTGTACAGGTGTCGTCGATCAGCGGCGGCACCGATGTTGTCTCGGCGTTCATCGGCGGGGCGCCCACGGTCCCGGTGTGGCCCGGTGAGCTTTCTGCGCCCTACCTCGGAGCCGCCATCGACGCGTGGGACGAGAACGGCAAATCCGTGCGGGGCGAGGTCGGCGAACTCGTGATCACCAAACCGCTGCCCTCGATGCCCATCGCCTTCTGGAACGACCCTGACGGATCTCGTTACCGGGCCGCGTATTTCGAGATGTTCCCGGGCGTGTGGCGTCACGGCGACTGGATCACGCTGACCGAGCACGGCAGCATCGTGGTGCACGGCCGCTCCGATTCCACGCTCAACCGCCACGGCATCCGGATGGGCAGCGCCGACATCTACCAGGCCGTGGAACGCATCCCGGAGATCGTCGAGGCCCTCGTCATCGGCGCCGAGCAGCCCGACGGCGGGTACTGGATGCCGTTGTTCGTGGTACTCGCCGACGGCGTCGAACTCACCGACGAACTGCGGGATCGGATCAAGTCGACCATCCGCACCGAGGTGTCGCCGCGGCACGTGCCCGATGAGATCATCGCCGCACCCGGTGTGCCGCACACACGTACGGGCAAGAAGCTCGAGGTGCCCATCAAGAAACTCTTCCAGGGCGCGGACCCGGCCAAGGTCGTGGACCGCAGCGCCGTGGACAACCCGGATCTGCTGCAGTGGTTCGTCACGCAGCGTCGAAAGTGACCAGGTCGATGGTCAGACCGGTCTCGACCAGGCTGAGCGTGTGCCGCACCGGTCTGCCCGGTAGCGGGGGCGCGGTCGAGCGGTAGACCGCCCCGGTGGGGGTGACGTACTCGGCGATGTGCTCCCCGTCGGAGGTCTCGGTGATGATGACGCTCCACCCAGGGGCTTCCTTGGCGTAGTTGCAGGCTTCGCAGGTGCCCAGCCCGTTGTGCGCGGTGGTGGGTCCGCCGTCGTGGTGCGGGACAGCGTGGTCGCGGTGGCGGATCAGGGCGTCGCAATACGGCGTACGGCAGGTCTGATCCCGTAACCCGATGAACGTGGCCAGCCCCTTCGGGAAGATCCGGGAGCGGGACTCCATCGCGACCAGTTGTCCGGACTTCGGGTGCCGGAAGAGCCTGCGCACAGCGGCTTTGGTGTTCTCGTCGAGCGTGGCGTCGGCGACCATGCGCCGTGCGACCTCCGCAGGCACGGGGCCGTACCCCTGCACCCAGCCCGGTTGGTCGTCCTCGCCGAACAGCGTGGTGTCGGCCATGACGAGATTGAGGTTGACCGGCACAGGCGCGTGTGCGGGACGACCGGTGACGCGTTCGACGAGGGTGTCGGCCATGACCTGGCCGCGGTTGCGGTCATCGGCGTTGACCATGGCGGCCTGGTGCAGCGCGGCATAGACCGCGACCCCCTGTTTGAGGGGCAGCAGCACGGTCAGTTTCGTCATGGCGTCCGGGGCGGGGCGGATGGTGACACGGCGGTCCTTCTCGGCCTTGGCCGAGCGGTCGAGCACAGCGTCGATGTTGAGGCGGCAGGCGATCTTCTTGGCTTCGGCGGCCACGCGGGCATCGCCCCAGCCGTCGAACCGGGATGGGTCGGCCGACAGTTCGGCATCCAACTCGCGCCGCAATTCTGGTGACAGGCACGCGGATTCGCGGGCGATCAACGTCGCACGCCATTCCGAGAGCGCGCCGCACCGCAGTGCGGCCAGGGTGTGGGGCAGTTCGTCGACGAGGGCGTGGGCCAAACCGAGGTGGCGTCCGCCGGCGTTGGGGGATTCACGCCGTGCCAACGCCACCTCGGTGGCCAGGCCTCTGCCGCGTCTGGACGCCGGGATGCCCGCCGCAGCCTCCGCGGCGCGGCGTTTCTGTTCCCACAGCACCGAGGCGGTGGCCTGGGCGGCGGCCGCGGCAGATTTCATACGTTCGAATTGCTCGATGCGATCACGCAGTTCGGCCTCCGAGGCCTGCGGATCGATATCGAACAAACTTTCGAACATGTGCCAGACGCTACACCCGCGCACCGACATTGATGTTGTTCAGCCGATCGCGGTTGACAATGAGGCAGCCCGTCCGCTGCTGGTGGTGACCCTCGCACTGACTGACGCCCTACTGGGTTGTCCTTGACTTGATCTGTCCCACCAGTGGCGGGTGGGTTGCTCCATAAGCCCCGGTAGAGCGGACATGACCTAATCAGGAGCCTGGCAGTTCCCTCTTCAATGTCTTGTCTGCCCGCCCTACCGGGTGTCACACCGCAACCGCCGGTGAACACCGGCAGAAGGGCACCACCATCGTGACACCGTCACAGATCGTCGTCATCGGCGCCGATACTCACCTCGACACCATCCACCTTGCCGCTTTGTCTGAGACGGGCAAACCTCTCGGCGATGCTGAGTTTCCCACCCGCCCATCGGGTTACTACGTTGCGGTCAAATGGGCGCAGAGCTTCGGCACGGTCACCCTTGCTGGGGTGGAAGGCACCAATTCCTATGGGGCCGGCCTGACCCGGGCGCTGCAAGACGGCGGCATCGACGTCGTCGAGGTCAACCGGCCCGACCGCGCTGCGCGCCGACGCCGCGGCAAGTCCGACCCACTGGATGCCTACGCCGCAGCCCGCACGGCGTTGTCCGGGCACGGACTGGCTGCCCCTAAAGACGAACGCACCCTAGCCCTCAGTGCGCTGCTGACCGCCCGCCGAGGCGCTGTTAAGGCCCACACCGCTGCCACCAATCAGATTCAATCGCTGTTGGTAACTGCACCATCTGAACTGCGGGAATGCTACCGCCGCTACACCACCAGAGGCCTGGTCAAAGAACTGGCTCGCTGTCGTCCCACCGCTCACACCGACCCCACCGCCGTCGCCGTGCTCACCGCGTTGAAGGCCCTCGCCTACCGTGCGCAGTTCCTCCATCACCAAGAACACGAACTTACCGAGCAGATCCACACCCTGACCCAGCAGATGAACCCCGGACTGCGCGCCGCGCACGGTGTCGGACCCGACACCGCCGCCGCATTGCTGATCACCGCCGGCATGAACCCGCACCGACTGCGCAGCGAAGCCGCCTTCGCCGCCCTATGCGGCGCAGCGCCTGTGCCCGCCTCTTCGGGTAAGACCACCCGCCACCGACTCTCCCGCGGTGGCGACCGCACAGCAAACAACGCGCTCTACCGAATCGCGTTGGTTCGAATGTCCAACGATCCCCGCACCCGTGACTACGTAGCCCGTCAAACGGCCAACGGTCGCAGCAAGATCGAGATCATCCGACTGCTCAAACGCGCCGTTGCCCGTGAAGTCTTCCGCCTGCTCAGCCAACCCTGCGCCATCGACGACTACAGCGACCTTCGACCCGCCCGGCAAGCGAAGAACATCACCTTGACCACCGTCGCCAACCACCTCGACGTCTGGCCCAACGACATCTCCCGCCTCGAACGCGGACTCAAACGCGACGACACCCTCGCCGCCAACTACCGCGAGTACCTCAGCGCCGCTTGACCCGTAACACGAATAGGAGCATCAAGTCCGTTCAACCGGCCTCGACACCGCCCGGATCTGCGAGAACGGGTGCAAACGCCAGTTCGGCCGCACCGATCATGAGCGTGTCGGGTCCCAGTGTCGCGGGCACGATCCGCACCAGGCTGCACGGCGCGGCCATGGTCCGCCGCGCGAGTTCCTCGCGCAGCACCGCGGCCGCGAACGCGGGGAACACCCGAAGGAACCCGCCGAGCACCACCAGGCCCGGGTTCAGCATGTTGATCGCGGTACCGAGCGCGATCGCCAGCGCGCGTGCCTGCCGGTGTAGTTCGTCGCGTCCCGCGCAGTCCGAGGTGGCATCGCCCGCGGCACCGTCGAGATCGTCCAGCAAGGCCGCGAGCGGCGCCTGGGTCACCTCGGTCTCCAGGCATCCCGTGCTGCCGCAGTGGCACAGGCGCTGCCCGCCGACGAACGTGTGCCCGAGTTCGCCGGCATAGCCGGCAACGCCCTGCAGCAGGTCGCCCGCGACGACAAACCCCGCGCCGATCCCACTGGGTCCGCCGTTGACGTAGATGAGGTCCTCGACGTCGTGATGACTGCCGAAGAGGTGCTCGGCGATCGCTCCGACGTTGGCGTCGTTGCCGGCGTACACAGGTAAACCTGTTGCTGCGCTGAGCATCTCGCCGATCTCGACGTCGTGCCAATCCAGGTTGGGTGCCAGTTGCACGAACGACGCGCGGCCGTGCACCAGACCGGGCACCGCCATGCCGACCGCGGTCAGCGCCTGCTCGTCGCGCAGGTTGCGGCGGATGTCGCCGATCGCCTCGGCAGCAATCGCGACCGTGTCGGAAGGCGTGGGGATGCCCGCGGTGGGGTGGCGGACGACGTCGAGGACCGCACCGCCCAGTGACACCAGGCCGACCGTGACGGCGTCGACCTCGGGGGTCACGGCGACCGCGAGCACCCGGTCGCTGGGCCGCACGATGGGGCTGGGGCGTCCCACCTGCGACACCGACGGCGCGGGGGACTCGTCGACCAGGCCCAGCGCGACGAGTTCCTCGACGAGGTCCTTGGTCGTCGACCGCGACAACCCGGTATGGCGCGTGAGGTCCGCGCGGCTCAGCGAACGACGACGGTGCACCAACGTGAGCACGCTCGACAGATTGCGCCGTCGAACATCATCGTTGCTGGTCCCGACCCGAGCGGCCCGGTTCTGCTGGGTTCCGTTTGCCAACGCGACGACTCCTCACATCCAACCCTTGACGTGTCTTGAACCACATCTTATGTTCGTCGAGAGAACAAAATACAACCCTCAATTCCGCCCGATGAGGAGCATCCGCATGACCGTGTTGGAGTCGAACGTCTCCACAACCGAACCGCTCACCCCGAAGCGAGAGGACCGTTTCTCGTTCGGCCTCTGGACCATCGGCTGGAACGGAAACGATCCGTTCGGCGTCGCCACCCGCCCGGCGCTCGACGTCGTGGAGGCCGTCGAGAAACTGGCCGAACTCGGCGCGTACGGGCTGACGTTCCACGATGACGACCTGTTCGCGTTCGGCAGTTCCGACACCGAGCGGCGGCGGATGGTCGACCGGTTGACGTCGGCGTTGTCGGCCAACGGCATGGTGGTCCCGATGGTGACGACCAACCTGTTCACCCAGCCCGTCTTCAAGGACGGCGGTTTCACCAGCAACGACCGCACGGTGCGGCGTTTCGCGCTGCGCAAGGTGCTGCGCAACATCGATTTGGCCATCGAACTCGGCGCCGAGACCTTCGTGTTGTGGGGCGGCCGTGAGGGCAGCGAATACGACTCGGCCAAGGACGTGCAGGCCGCGCTGGCGCGCTACCGCGAAGCGATGGATCTGTTGTGCCAGTACGTGATCGACCAGGGCAGCGGGTTGCGCTTCGCGATCGAACCCAAGCCCAACGAGCCGCGCGGCGACATCCTGCTGCCCACGGTGGGGCACGCGCTGGCATTCATCGACACCCTGGCCCGCCCGGAGATGGTCGGGGTGAACCCCGAGACCGGCCACGAGCAGATGTCCGGCCTGAACTTCATGCACGGCATCGCACAGGCCCTGTACAGCGGCAAGCTCTTCCACATCGACCTCAACGGTCAGCGGGGCATCAAGTTCGACCAGGACCTCGTGTTCGGGCACGGCGACCTGGCCAATGCCTTCGCGCTCGTGGATCTGCTCGAACACGGTGGTCCCGACGGCACCCCGGCGTACGAGGGTCCTCGGCACTTCGACTACAAGCCCAGCCGCACCGAGGACATCGACGGTGTGTGGGCCTCGGCGGCCGCGAACATGCGGATGTACCTGCTGCTCAAGCAGCGCGCCGAGGCGTTCCGCGCCGATCCCGCGGTGCGTGAGGCGATGGCGGCGGCCAAGGTGGCCGAATTGCGGCAGCCGACGCTCGCGCCGGGCGAGACGTACCACGACCTGTTGGCCGACCGCTCGGCCTTCGAGGAGTTCGACAGTGAGGCCTATTTCGGCGGCAAGGGTTGCGGTTTCGTCGCATTGCAGCAGTTGGCCATCGAACACCTGATGGGCGCGCGATGATCGGCGGACACCCGAGAAGCGAAGGCAACCAGACCAGCCGGAGGAGTTTCACGTGAAGCGCACCAGCACCCTGCTCGTCACCGCAGTCGTCGGCCTCGGCCTGACGTTGACCGCATGTGGATCGGATTCGGGTTCGAACGCCGGATCCGCGGAAGGCGGTTCGGGCGGCAAGATCGGCGTCATCCTGCCGGACACCAAATCGTCGGTCCGCTGGGAGACCAAGGACCGGCCCGCCCTCGAGGCCGCGTTCAAGAAAGCCGGCGTGGACTACACGATCCAGAACGCCGAAGGCTCCGCCGACACCATGGCCACCATCGCCGACGGCATGATCGCCGACGGGGTCACGGTGCTCGCGATCGTCAACCTCGACTCCGACAGCGGCGCCTCCATCCAGGAGAAGGCCGCGACCCAGGGCGTGAAGACCATCGACTACGACCGGCTCACGCTCGGCGGCTCGGCCGATGTCTACGTGTCGTTCGACAACACGAAAGTCGGTGAGCTGCAAGGGCAGGGACTCGTCGACTGCCTCGGCGACCG
>Ga0182738_1007650_pt1 | contig 10915 bp, 10 predicted proteins | sample eDN5th30CBELigMG_FD_128876 | JGI IMG/M metagenome (GOLD analysis project Ga0182738, IMG submission 128876) | Enriched Miracle-Growth compost microbial communities from Emeryville, California, USA - eDNA 5th pass 30_C BE-Lig MG (version 2)... ... | reverse complement strand
TTAGTAGAATTTAGAAGAGTCTGATGACATAGATTAAATTTTCCAACTCATCATCATTAATTTCGAAGATTCTTTAATCTGTTTTGCTTTTTTATTCAAGCTTTTGATCCGAACGGCATCAGTTTATTTCTCTCTTTTCTCAGATTTCATTAAATTTGCCTTTTCATTCTGCCTTCTTCTCATCTATTCTTAGTACCTTTTGTTACCAGAATTACTTAGATTCTTGAATTAAATTTCCCCCTAGATCTGATTGGATTATTTCTTTTCTGGTTCATGTATTGTTTGTTAGTTTGAATTTGACCAAGTCTAACAGATAAAACATCAAAGTCTATACTTAATCAAATCTTTTCTGACGCGGGAAAAATTCTTTTTCTGCTTTCCTGACTGACGTATTTCTGAAGGAAGACTCAAAAAACCTTTTGTCTTCATAGGAAACTGGTTTATATCATTGATTGATTCGAAATTCTATGTTCACATTCTTTTTCTTCCATCGGTCTGTCTCAGATAACCAAATATATACCACCTTCCAGTCTGTAGATTGAGGGAGAGTATTTATTTGATGGAAAAGATGGTGAGGAACAGTCTTTACATCCAAAGTGTTTCTTATAGTCCAAGGTTTGGCGGGCATTTGAAGCAGATTTCTTAGAGTTTTTTTGACTGTTAGATAAAATTTTATTCAGGTTTAACTTCTAACTTTCAGACTAGATTTGCTTCTTTTTAGATTTTTTCTTCAAAGAAAAAAATTGAACTAAGCACTCTGACGAGCCTTACGAATATCTTGACATCGCAAGGCTCGATTCTGAAGTCAATGAAGAGCTGGATCCTCAGAAAGTACAAGAAATATCTCTAACGGAAAAGTTTATGATTTTTAACTGTCATTTTCAAAGGAAATTAATTAAATAAATTGTTATTATGCAGAGATCTGCGCGGCAGGATCTTTGTGAAAAAACCAGAGTTTTTCTCAAGGAGACTTCAACTCTGTCTCTTCTGAAACTATCTCTTCTTTATCATCAAAAATCTCCTTTTCCATTAAAATTTTGTATTTTTCAATGATTTCTATTGCCTTCAAGAAAGAATATTCAGGTCACATCTTATTGATTCTGTTCAGCTTTAATTGATGTTCCAGTACCAAAATGTAGTCTAGAATATTCTGATGCCCACACAGAAACCAAAACATCAAAATATGAACACGTAGCATCTTTCTCTTTTGATAAGAGAAAAAATCAGGCAATTTTTTTAGCGAAAAAATATATACAGGAAAAAATTTGTAGGTGAGTCCAAAACTAAATTACATTCTTTACTTGATTTTAGAATTCCCCTGAAAGCTTTAGAAACTCTTTCTTTGGCCTTTTTGACGAGCCTGGTGCAAAGCGTAAATAGAAATAATAGTTCTATCGCATATCTCATAACGTAAATTTTCAAGAAACGGCCTTTAAACCTAACTAGTCTTCAGGATCAGAGTTTATGTCTAGGATGCATTGAATGTCGTCTGTCTAGAACTTCTCAGTATAAAGACCCCGAAATCTAACGTTTTCCCCTGATTTTGCAATCTGTTAATTATTTCATCAAGTTCTAAAACTTCCAATTGACTCTGGAAAAAGTATTAATTTTAGATCCAATATTTATTGCATTATTTCTTCAACTAGATTCCTCTTCTTCCAAAATTTCTAAATCCTATTCTTTTCCCTTCTTTCCCTCGTATATTTTCTTCATAAACTCTCCTTTGAACTTCAATCTTCAGAATTAATAAATTCAATTTTTTCTTTACTTTTGGTTTTGATATAGAGTGAAGTGAAAGCGAGTAAAGTCTTCATAAAATATTAGAACAAATTGTGTTTTCAGAGAATCTCAAAATACATCTCAAAGTAATACATTTGTTTCTTTTTGAAAATTATACAAGAAAAATTATTTAAACAAGATATTTTCTATAGCTCTTATTCCTCTGACTGGACAGCAAGTTCAGGGATAATTAAAAACTCTTGAGCCCTAATTGAGGGTCCATTTTCTGACTTATCCATATGATGGATAATGATTCCCAAAACACTTTGCTCCTCAAACAAAGCTAAGAAGTTTATTCACAAACAATTCAATCTTTCAATTGTTACTTAAGAATCCACTATCGGATAAAGAACAGGCATTGGCCAACTGCTTCAAAATTCCTGGACTTAGAGTATGAGTGTAAATAAAATCAGGGCCAAGATCTTCAAATTGTTATCTTCTTTGATAAAAGTATTAGCATACCATTATGTTTATAAGTGATCATAAGCTTTGAAAAGTCCACTTTATATCCATTTGATTTAATTTTCAATGTCACTGAAGCTGTATATCCGCTATCTTGCTCTTCAATATTAAACATCTTGAGGATGACTGGGCTTTCTAATGAGTGGCCCTCGTCGAGAAATGGGATCAAGCTCTTTAATGGCAAAAATATCTCAATCTATCTCTTTAAATAAATTTCCCCAATAATTCTCTCAACCTTTCTATCATCAAAGCTTGGGAGACTCGATTGTAATTCTGTCAGGATATCAATTTCAGTTTTTGATTCACGTGAGCTAATTCCACTCTCGATCTCATGTCTAAATCTTAAATATCTCTAGAAGAATTTTTCCCTTTTATTTTTCAAGGCTTTCTTAAAATTTTACCTTATCTTCTTCTCTTCCCAGGAAGAACAAAGGGCTTTTACTATCAGGAATATCACTAACAGCTGTACAAAACTTTGAAATCTCTTCACAGAATTTGATCACAATTTGGTTTCCTGGTTTCTTGCTTTCAATCACATGTTTACCAAGATCATCATCCACCGAAACCCTCAAGAAATACAATAAACCAATATTGCTCTCAAAGTTGTAGTAATTGTGGAATGTTATTTGATCATCTGTTATTGTGCAATATAAGTCTGCTGAATGATTTTGCGATAATTTCTTCATATCTGCAATGATTTCTATTTAGATAGTGAGACTGAAAGCAGGCTTAAAGAAATGTACTTTTAAGAAGAGGAACATGTTTGGGACTGAAATCAATTCTGAACTTCATTTTTAAGGCTTACTTGAAATTAAATTAAAGTACGCGCAAATTATTACTACACACTTTTTTTGCTTTGCTAAAAAATTTTCCTTTTTAAACTAAAAAAAAGTATCTCTTGGATCCGATGTTGTCAGATTTATTAAGTAGTTTTCCCAAAAAATTTCAAAAGAAAAATTGATTCAAACCTTTTGAGCTGACCTCTTTCAATGCGTTATAAAGAATAATCGATCGGGAAAGATTTTTACAGTAAACAACAGTAATTTTAGCTTTCGGCAAAGATTTATTTGAGAAAAATATCTCTCAGGAAAAAATTCACGATTGATTTTTCTTTTGATAATAAAAACGACCCAACGACCCCTAATATTTTGTCATTTAATAAGATTTGGAATGACAAGCAAGCAATTTACTGATTTCAAGACTAGTAGTGCAAAGCCCAAGATCTTATTAAACAATTTAATCAAAGAAATTAAACTCTCTATTTTGAAATAAAATAAACCCCTTTCCTTATTGCTTTTCCCCACCCCTAGATCCAAAGCCTTTCCTTCTTAAATCATGTCTCATTCGCAACCTCATCAACTCCTTCACTTTGATTCGTACCGAGAGAGTCCCAGACAAAAGAATCTCAACCTTGTACTCTCCTTCCACAATAAACTAAATCCTAATCATTCTCTTCCTTTAGAGCCTGACCAAACAGCCCAGCAATAAACGACCCGCTGAAAACTCTCATCATCACCATAATAGTACCTTCATTTTTTGCCTAAATACCTCTTATTTACCGTTTCTTTAAATAGATTCGAGCCATGCAAGACATTCGAATACAAGTGCCAGGCATCTTGACACTGAAGAAGACATGTCTTTAGGGCCATATTTTGACGGCAGATTGTCTCGTGAGCATCTTTCTCCTGGAGCCAAGAATCTGTTTATTGTGAAACCATCTGGATACTCTGGGCAATTAGAACATCAAAGGACATTTTTGAACTCAAACCTTGACGATAGCTGGCATAGCTGTAAGGAGCCTTCTTGTTATTTCTTTGAAAGTTTATGGATGAATTTAGCTCCGAACCGATCTGTAACACCCAGAGGACATAAACATCATCATCACCACCACCATCATAAGTATAGGCATGCAATTGGAAGTATTAAACCAAAGAGAGCATTACTTGCTAAAAGAGAAGAAATCAATATTGTTGGTATTTTCTTTGTTAAAATTATCATTCATTTCTGAATAGCTGCAAAAACCAAGAGATCAGATAGTAATGAATGTGAAAGTCTTCATGTATCAAGATCGAATTTCGATGACTTTACAGTCCAATCCAATGATACTCTTGGTCGAGGCAACTATGCAAGTTATAGAAGAAAAAGTTGTGAATGTGCTTGGTGTGGAGGTTGTTCAAAATTTGAGAAAGCCATCCAAAACTATCCAGGAATTCCAGCTCTAATCCCACATGAGCGTAATAATCGCAAAATCATCGTGACAGGCGAAAAAAGTCCAAACAATAGAAGCACGAAAAAGAAGTTTGAAGCAGCCAAAACTAAAATCAAAGTCATCAGCAAAAACGTCTTGGGCACTCCGAATAAAAATCCCGTTCCATCAAGGGACAGCAACCCAGGAACTGCTGGAACTGCAAATGGAACTCAAGATATGACAACACCAAAAGCTACATCAAAAATCTTGCAAAAATTGAGCTCATTGGGAGGAATTAGTCGTCGAAGCTCTGTAGCGAAAAGTACAAAGAGTATAGATATGGAACAAAAGGAATTCTTGGAAGCTATACAACAAGAAGGCAGTATAAATACGAAAGGAAGACTAAGCACAGAAAGAGCTCTCAACAAACCTGGTGACCATAACTCTCTTCACAATATTCAAGAACTTTTGGGACTTGAAAAAATCCTTTCTACATATGAAAAAAGCCCCACTGCAGCGAGCCGACCAAGCAGAGAAGAGAAAAAGCGACTTCTGCCTTATCATAAAAATAAAACCAGACATCTACATAGTGAATATGGCGTGAGGGATGAACAAACAAATGATTCATTCAAAAATATAATGTCAACTTCACGGGAGATGAAACGCAATTTGAGCAAATTGCATGTGAGTCCACCGAATAGACATGAGGAAAAGGCTGAAAATTTCAAAGAAATCGAGCATAAAGTCCTGAAAAACCCGAGATTAAAGCTTAAGAAAATTTCCAAGCCTCAGGTCATTGTCAATACAAATTCAACAATCAAAAAAGTTTATTGTAATCCTGAAAATCTTACATTGAGAAAAGACAGTCTGAGCCCTAAATTTCATGTTGCCCCCAATTTCTTCAGATTAATCTCAAGAAACCAAGCCAGTCTCCCTGTCAACAAGACAGCTACCGAACCAAATATGCTCTCAAGAGCTTCCATGATGCAATTGACGCATCGAGATATGCCATCTCCATCAATGGAGTATTATAGCTTGAAAAAAGAAGACGATTTCAAAATTAAACCCATCAAAAGAGTCAAAGTTAAACAAATAAAGAACCTAGAAATTCCTGCTATGCCTTACCTTGGAGGGTTTAAGAGTTCGCCTTTAAGTGTGAGGACCCCCAAAACTCAGAAAATTTTGGATTCTCCTAAAACTGCCAGAATATCCAAAGATGCTTTATTGCTTAAAAACTACCAAAGTACTTTGGGATTCAACAAGAAAAAATAACAGGTTTGTTGAAAAGTATAATTTTAAAAATGAATATTGTTTAGTTTAAATATCAGTGCTATCTTCATTAATATGATGATGCACTTTGTTTCATTCTCACATTTTTTTTATTTTGTCTCTTTTAAAATTATCACAGGAATATAATTTTTTTCATCATTATTGTTGGCCAAAGCAAAAATTTCCTTTCAAGAGTTGTTTTTTTCTCGAATCAAGTTTAATCAGAAAACACTTTGATAGAGAAATAAATATTGAAACAGTATTTACAGTGTATAAACATCGATCGATATGTTGATTTTCAGTTGATACAAAATAATGGGGTTTTTACAGCCATCCAGATAATAAATAAATAGAAGAGAGCAAGTCATTAAATAGGGAGTGAGAATTCCAAGAGAGCAGCAGAGAGTAAGGCGATGGTCAATAGCATGTGAGAACTTAGAAAGAAGCGAGTATTCTGGAAAGCTTTCAGAGAGTGAATGCTTTAGGATAATCGCCTAAATTTTCCTAAGTTGTTTTTGTTGTTATTTAATTGTCTCCTAGAGCTTTCTAGGGGGATTTTTTAAACTTGGGCCAATTTACAAAAAACAAAAAAGTAAAGCCTAATTGCTTTGAATACAAGTAGTTAATTAAGCATTGTTATTTTCCACTGGATTTTCCATTGACTTCATCTGAGCGATTTCAATTTCTTTTGTATTGTCGCCACTTTCAGCAGGTTGTTGTTGTTCGATTGGAGCATTTGCTGCATTTCTTCTCTTTTTAATATCTTCCATTGCTAATGGAGCTATCAATGTTCCTCCGACTGCACATAACCCTATTTTTAAAGAGTTAATACTCAAAATACAATAAACAATAATTTACCAGCAAAGAAGGGGAAAGTGATAGATGTATAATTAGCAATTAAAAGTTGAGTAGCAGCGGCACCAGCAGCACCACAGCCTTCCATAATTCCAGTGATCGTGGAAATGGCATTTATATTACTCGTTTCCATCAGTTTTTTCCCCAAGTCGGAAGAGACTGCACCGCTGATAAGAGAAGCAGGACCACCAAGTCCAACTCCAGCCATAAAGAAGAATGACCAGAAGAGATCTTGGTTTGCATGAGCAGGAGTTACTGAGATAAAAGCCAAGAAAAGCACTGCATAAAAGAATCCAAAAGTGATCGCAATTGGTCTGCTTTTGATTTTGTCAGAGACTAACCCAAGAATGATTGATCCAAAAATCTGGCCAATCTCAATAGAAGCTAATAATGAAGCAATATCCTGTGAATAAAAGTGAGCATTTTTTAAAAGAAAATTTCTTACTCCTTCCATTTTCAAATTATCGACGAGATAAGTAGGAAGCCAAAGTAGGACTCCATAGATGACGCCTTTAATGCAGAAAAAGGCAAGAGCATATTGAGGAACGTATTTGATTTTCCAGGCTTGCATGAAATTTATTCCTTGTGCTTGTGTGGTTGGAGATGAAATCGATAAATTCGTAACATCATTTTCAATATCTTGTTCGTTGGGCCGGTTGATATTTTCAGCAGCAGGATCGGTTGCAGCGGCAGGGTTTAAGTCTTTAGGATGAACTTTAATGCAAAGAACAAGAATTATTAAGCAAAAAGTCACAGCAAGAGCTGCAAAAATTAATGCAGTTGCCTTAGCAAAGTTAGAAAAATTAGCAACTAAATCATTACCCAATGCCAATTTTTGTTCAGAACGACGCGTCCAATTTGCTGTCCAATAATATTTCCAATATTAAGGTTCATTCCCCAAATCCCCTAAAAATATTTTAAGCCAAACTCTCCATAAATCTCTTTACAAAGACAAGGCCTGTCTTATGATGACCAAACCAGTTGCTGATTATCGAAATACATCCAGGATATCCCTACAAAATCATCATCAACTCTTCTTAAAATCAAAGGTTTTCTTACCGTGGACTGTCCAAGTCCATTAAAAATAAATGCAAATACATCAATGCCCATTTTCTCGATCTCAATAAAGCCTTCGAGAACTCCAAAGGCCGCAAGACTTATAGCAGCGGTCAAAGTTCCCATAGCTAAGAATTTCTTGAGGTTCATCCTGTCACCAAGCCATCCAGAGATATATAGGCCAATCGCATAAGCGACAGTGAAGGCCAAATCAAGGAAACCAAGCTTTGAACTGGTGTAGAAAGGGTCTTTGTCTTTCAGACTGGGCTTGATATAGCCCCACACGGTTCTTAAAGAGTGGAAAAAGGCATACAGAAGGCCCGTTAGGAAAAATGCCAAATACTTGTAAGAAGTGAATTTACAAGATTTGGCTTGAACGGGAGCTTCGGAAATCTTGGGGATTGGGATGATAGAATCGACTTTTGGCTGGTTTTTAGGGGACTCTATGGTCGGTTCCTTGGGAGGAGGATGGATAGCTGAGAGTGAGGGAGGCTGTTCCATGATAACGTATAGCTTTAATGATTATTTTGTTTGCTAAAGATATTTTTCTTTGCTTTTTAAAAGAGATTAAAGCCGAATGTAAATATAGGGCGTCACCTGAAAATGCAATGACATCGTTAATGAATAATTTAAAACTTAAAGGAATCCCTTTTGCGTTTTTAGTTGAATTGATTCTAACTCAAATAATGAAACCAAAACTACCGTCTTGAAGAAAATGAGGCTAAATCTATTGTTCTTGAGGCTGAAGTGTTTGAACAGGACTACGATTTATAAGCAAAAGGCTGGATTTGACAGTATTAAAACGCAATCACCGATAGAAATTAAGAAAAAAAAAACAGTGCAATAGAAACTTTAATGAAAAAAAAAGCCAATAAAAATAACCTTTTCAGATATATTGGAGAATTTCTATTGGATAATCAATAAAATAAAATTTAATTAATCCAAAAGCTTAATTTTTTATTGTATTAGAAAAATCAGTGCTCAATTCCTTTCAAACCTCTTAAACTGCCCGAACCAACCTTTAATTTTATTTGCCCTTGCACTCTTTTAAAATAAAACTGTAATCAGTATTTTTCTTTCTTATTGATATGCTAATTTAATACTTGTTTCTTGAGCCATACTTTACCCTCAATCTCTCATGAGTCACGTCCTGAAATTTTTCGTTTTTCTGTCCGCATTGATGTCATAAAATTCTCAAGACAGCTCGAATTTGATTCAATTCGATTATTTCCGGGTGAAAAGTTGTAATTTTTCGTTAACGTCTGCTCAAGTCTGGATGAATCGCTTCAGTTTTATCACTATAATTAGTAGCTTTTCATTTTTCGACAAATTGATTTTCAAATAAAAGCGGAAAAGAAATGAAAAGTATTTTCTTTCGAATATGCGTGCAGTGTACTTTTGAATCCAACAATAAAATAAACGCTTCATTTCATTCATTCATAATATATCATGAAAAATTCATAATCTGTAGCTTTTACAATATGCACTTCTTTTTACGAAAATCACAGTAAACTATCACTCTCTTTCTTGCCAGGACTAAGAGTTAATTTTTCTTTCATTTCGACATAATCACCATGTTCACCAGAGACATGTTCCAAATTCCAAATTTCCTTGGGAGCTTCTTGCAATTGTATACACTTATTTTCCAACTTATAACTCAAATAGATTTCATATGCCACACCAATAGCATTAGCAGCAAAGAAGTTGACAAAATCAAGAACTGTAAGTCCCAAAGGTTGGATAATTGTTCTGTGAACATTTGCCACAGAAGCCAAGGCTGTAATAAATGTTCCGCCAACACTTGGATCACAAATTCTTGTATTAAATGATGCTGATGACACTTCCATTATAATTTTACCAATTTGATTTGTAAAAGCCATCGCCGCGATCAAATACAGGATCCATCCACCATCTCCAGAGCCATTTTGATATAAATTTACTGTTAGCATCATTCCAATGGTGAAGACGATCGACACAAATATACCTTTAAACACCATCTGCAGCTCCATTTTCTTCAAGTTATACTTCGCGACCCAAATAGGAGCAATAAACTGGATAGGATAAGCAAGAATACCAATGGTAGTGAGGGTCTCTTTGGGGAATCCTTTCTTGACCAATTGTAAAAATCCAGCAGGGTCCATGAAAGCAAAACCAGCCTTATAAACCAGCAAAAAAGCGCAAAGGAATCTGAGATTCTTGTTGTGATAGAATCCTTTCAGGGTGCTGTAAACTTCCCAAATCGACTTGAATTCTCTTGTTGTGGGGTTGACTTCTTTCTTGAAAAAATGAATCAAGAAGGTAACGATCAAAGTAAAAATCCCCCAGAATTTGAAATAAGCTCCATAAGAGATGAGAGGTTGATCAGAAGGAGTTGTGTAAATATAGTCGTTGGCAAACTTTACTGAAGTGATCTGCACAAAAATAAATTGGGAGAGGAACCAGCCCAAATTCTGGCCTACGGATTGACATGTTGGGCCCAGAGCGACGTTCTCCTCTGATAAAATGGTCAAAACCCATCCATCAACAGCGATATCAGCAGTAGCTTCCAATATGATAGTGATGAGCAAAACTGTAGCGATGGGAGTGATATTAAGGTTATTTATATCATCATCAACATAAGATGAATATATCAGATAAAGAATTCCGATAATGTACTTGCAAGGCACAATGTAGGTTTTTCTTTTACCAAAAGATTTGATGAAATACTTGTCAAGAAAAGAGGCCCAGAGGATTTTAAAAGAAAATGGAAATCCACTCAAAGAGATAGCACTAAGTTCAGCATAGGTAGCTCCCTTCTCAACTAAAATGATGGGAAGACTTCCTAAAGGAAGACCTAGTGCAACGCCTTGAAGAAAGTAGAGCGTGGATAAGATGATAATACCAATAATATCAGAGATATGCATCAAATGAGAGATGATGATGATAACTTTTTGTGAGATATTAGCTTTATAATTTTAGGGAAATTTATATTGAAAAGTTTATTTGAAAATTTAATGCGTAACTATTAAGTGTTTTAGTCAAGATTATTTGCTTTATTTTTGCACACAAATTTTGTTTTAAGATTTGTAGGCGCCTTTGTTTAGCTGATTACCTCACCTGATAAATTATCTCCATAATTAGATTTTTATTTAGTCCGAGGAGTTAAACATCTCTCTCAGAGCATAGAAATATCGATTATCTATCTTAAAGAGAAAACTCAATAATTCTTTGAAAGACTTTCTTTGGAGGCGAGATATTTAGGTGAAATTAACAAGATCTTTTGGCAAAATTTGTTGAATTTAATCAAGGATTCACCTGAACATTTGA
>Ga0182738_1007649_pt1 | contig 10916 bp, 10 predicted proteins | sample eDN5th30CBELigMG_FD_128876 | JGI IMG/M metagenome (GOLD analysis project Ga0182738, IMG submission 128876) | Enriched Miracle-Growth compost microbial communities from Emeryville, California, USA - eDNA 5th pass 30_C BE-Lig MG (version 2)... ... | reverse complement strand
GGCTTCGCCGCGAAGTTCACGGTCACACCGGCGAGCGCCTTCCCGCTCGCGCCGGTGACCTTCACTCCGATGGGAGTGGGGAGCTCTCCGCCCACCACTCCATGCTGACCCGCGCCCAGCGCAAGTGTGAGCCCGGTAGGTGCCTCCGACTCCGTTGGCGAACCGCCGTCGCCACCACACGCCGCTAGCGCGGCGCATACGCAAAGCGCTCCCACCACTCTAGAAGCACGCTCGACCGCGCCCGGCATCCGTACTCTCCGTTGTTTGAGGTAGCCCGAGGTGGAACGATCGAACGACGTGGTACGTCACTCACAATGTGATGGGAGGGCCCTACGGGCAATAGTGGCACGGCGCGCGGCACCTCCCGTTCGATGCGGACCACTTCCACTGGCCGCGCGGAGGTATCTTTCCGGTAGCAGCGATTCGCCACGACTCCGGAGCGCATTCATGACCACCGGCCTGACTCCGGCGGCGGGTTTCCCCGCGCCCGACTACCGCCTTCCCGATGCTGCGCATGTGGGACGCGTGCGCCTGCTGGTGAGCGACCTGGATCGCTCCCTCCGGTTCTACGAGGAGCTTCTCGGATTCCGCGTGCTCGAACGCGACAGCTCGCACGTCGTACTCGCACCGCACGGTGACGACGGCGCGCTCGTGGAGCTGCACGCACGACCCGGCGTACAGCGCTCACCGTCAGCGGGACGGCTCGGCCTCTATCACTTCGCCATCCTCCTTCCGGACCGCGCAGCCCTCGGTCGCATCCTCGCCCGACTCCTGGAGCGCGGCGTTTCGCCGGGGATGGCCGACCACGCCGTGAGTGAGGCGCTGTACCTGAGCGATCCCGACGGACTGGGAGTCGAGATCTACGCCGACAGGCCGCGCGACGAGTGGCAGCGTCGCGGGCGCGAGCTGCTCATGCTCACCGAGCCGCTCGACACGGAGTCGCTCCTCACCGCGGCCGGCGGCGAGGCATGGAGCGGGATGCCGCGCGGCACCACCATCGGCCACGTGCACCTGCACGTGGGGGATCTCGACCGCGCCGCCGACTTCTATCACGCGGCGCTCGGTCTCGACAAGATGGTGTGGAGCTATCGCGGCGCGCTCTTTCTCGCGGCCGGCGGCTACCACCATCACCTTGGCGTGAACGTCTGGGCCGGATCGAGCGCCGTCGCGCCTGACGAGAACGAGGCGCGCCTGCTCGACTGGGAGCTGCTCGTGCCCGAAGCCGCGGATCTCTCCCGGCTCGCGGCGAGCGTCGAGGGAGCGGGCATCGCAGTACAGAGAGGCGACGGGGGCGAACTCGAGCTCCGCGACCCCTGGGGAACGGGACTCCGGGTCACGTCACAGGCACGGGGGTAGTGCGCTGCTGGGCTCGCCTTGCTAGATTGGGGCGTCGCTCGTAGAACCGAGGCTGGGAGGCCTCATGTGGCGATGTAGCCACCCGCGCATTCCTCGCATCACACTCGCTGCACTGACGGTCGCCATCGCGATCGCAGTAGCCGCTCGACCATCGTTCGCGCAGGACCGCATCTCGGGCGTGGTCCGGGCCGCCGACACGGGTGCGCCGCTCAGCGGCGCGCTGGTTTCGGTCATCGAATCGGGCGAGCATGTCGGCACCGACACGGAAGGCCGGTTCGTGATCGCTGCCGCGAATCGCGAAATCACCACGATCCTCGTGCGCCGTATCGGCTACTCGCCGGAACGCGCGGAATACCCGGCAGACGCGAACGCAGCGCGGCTCCTCGTGGTGCAACTCTCGCCCGCTCCGCGCTCGCTCGACCCGGTCGTGGTGAGCTCCAGCCTGGACGCGTCGAACGAGCTGGCTGCCGAACCTTCCCCAGCCTCCCCCCGCTTCCTTCTCTCACGCGAGGATATCGAATCGGCGCCGCAGCTCGCCTCCGATGCATTCCGCGCGCTCGCCCGCCTGCCCGGCGTCGCATCGAGCGACCTCTCCGCCGGCTTTCGCGTGCGCGGCTCGCCCAATCGTGAAGTGCTCCTTCGATTAGACGGTGTGGAGCTGTACGAGCCTTTCCACCTTCGCGACTTCGACGGTGCCATTTCGATAGTCGACCCGGCGGTACTCGGCTCTGCCGCGCTGCAAACCGGCGGCTTCGGCGCACGCTATGGCGGCCACCTCGCCGGCGTCCTCGAGCTCCGCTCGCGCGATGACGCGCCATCGAGCAGCGGCACTCGCCTCGAGGCGGGGATCGGCGGGCTCGGTGCGATGCACCGAAGGTCATTCGCGTCCGGACGCGCCGACATCACCATGTCTGCGCGGCGCGGAATGCTCGGCACCGCGCTCTCCCTCACGGGAGACGATCGCGGCCTCTCGCCGCACTACTACGACGCGTACTCGCGCCTGCGCTTTCGCCTCTCCGAGAACGACGAGCTCTCGCTCAGCGCGCTGCGTGCCGCGGACGAACTCCGCTTCGATGCGGACGAGATGGGCACCCTCCAGAGCGACAACAGCAGCAGCTACGTGTGGCTCGGCTGGAAAAGCAGGCTCTCGCCTCGCATCTCGCGGCGCGGTGTGCTCTCGTATGCGCGACTCTACTGGCATCGCGCCGGCTGGAACGACGGCGCGAGTCAACCAGAGCTCGACGTCTCCGATCGCCGAACGTTCGACGCCATCGCGCTGCGCGAGGAGTGGAGCGTGAATGCTGCGTCGTGGTGGCGCGTCGACGCTGGGGCCGAAGTTCGCCGCCTCTCCGCCAGCTACGACTACGACAGAGTGCAGAGTCGCCCGCGTGTCCTCGCCGCGAAGTGGGTGAGCGAGTCGAACGATGCCGACGAATCGCTCGGACCCGTCAGCAATTCGCTCGGCCTGTACATCTCGCAGCGCCTCCAGCCATGGCGCACGCTCTCCCTGGAAGCCGGCGCGCGCTACGATCGGAGAAGCGAGATCGGTGTGGGCACGGTGGATCCGCGTGCGGCGCTCTCCCTGAGCATGGGCGAACACACCACCCTCCGAGCGAGTTGGGGGCGCTACTCGCAGCCACAGGAGCTGTACGAGCTGCAGGTGCAGGACGGCGTGAGCGACATCGCGCCGCCGGAGCGCGCGGAGGAAAGGTCGCTCGGCGTCGAGCGGCGCGAAGGGAGCCTCGTACTGAGCGCCGCCGTGTACGACCGGCATCGCCTCCGCATCAACCCGCGCTACGTCAACCTCGAGAGCTCGATAGACGTGTTCCCGGAGGCTTCGCTCGACCGCGTGCGCATAGCACCCGTCTCGGGCGATGCGCGCGGGCTGGAGCTCGCGGCCTCGGCGGTGGCAGGTTCGCTGCGCTGGTCCGCGAGCTGGGCGCTCGCATTCAACGACGATGTGGTCGATGGCCGCCGCGTGCCGAGCGCCTTCGAGCAGCGCCACACGTTGAACGTCGACCTGGACTGGCAGCCGTGGGATAGCTGGCGGGTGAGCGCGGGCTGGCAGTTGCACTCGGGCTGGCCCGTCACACCGATCGCGTTCGAGGTGGACTCGCTGCACGACGGAACACATCACGTGCGCGCGAGCTACGGCGCGATGAACTCCGACCGGCTCGCGATGTACCACCGGCTCGATCTCAGAGTGTCGCACGAGCGTCAGCTCGGCACAGGGAGTCTCGCGATGTACGTCGACCTCTTCAACGTCTACGACCGCGCGAACCCACGCGGCCTCGGCTACACGGTGGCGGACTGGAACGCGGCGCGCGCGGAGGTCACGCGGCGTCGCATGAGCCAGCTCCCGCTGCTGCCGACGCTCGGAGTGCGCTGGGTCTTCTAGCGCGAAGCTGCGGCTTCCTCGAGCGCCCTCAGCAGGGGCGCCGTCTCCCACGAGCCATCGTAGCGAATCCCGTTGATGAAGAAGGTGGGAGTGCCGTTCACTCCGCTGCGCACGCCGCCTATGAAGCTCGCGCGCACGCCTGCGAGATAGCGTTCATCCTCGAGGGCGCTCTCGAGCCCCGACGCATCGAGTCCCAGCTCGCTCGCGTACTCGAGGAGCCGATCGTCGTCGAGCCAGGCCGGTCCATCGGCGCGGCGCTCGAAGAGCGTGTCGTGCATCTCCCAGAACTTCCCTCCCTCGCCCGCCCACGCCGCCGCTTCCGCAGCCGGCTCGGCGCGAGGGTGAGCCTCCCTCAGCGGAAAGTCGCGATACACGAAGCGGAGCTGATCGCCCAGCCGCGCGCTCACTTCCTCGATGATCGGAAAGGCGCGCGCGCAGTGCGGACATTCGTAGTCGCCGTACTCGACCAGGGTGACGGGGGCGTCATCTGGGCCCCGCACGTAGTCGTTTTCACCGACCGGACTTCGGAGGCGTGTGCTCACTGTCCTTGCTCGCCGCCCGCGGGTTCGTGCAGTCCCTCGAGCGCCTCGAGGATGCCATCGGCACCCGGGTTCACCCCCACCGGCGAGCAGTAGCTCCATGCGATCGTCCCTTTCGCATCGATGACGAACAGCGCTCGCTCGGCGATGCCATCTTCATCGCGGTACGCGCCGAACTTCCGGCATACTTCGCCCTTCGGCTCGAAGTCCGAGAGGAGCGGGAACTGGAGGTTGCGCGCCTCCCTGAACGCCGCGTGGCACCAGCTCCCATCCACCGAGATGCCCAGCAGTTCCGCACCGAGCTTGCGAAACTCCGGAAGGATCTCGTTGTACAGCGCCATCTGGTCGCCGCACACCGGACTCCAGTCGGCCGGATAGAAGGCGAGGATCACGGGCTGCCCGCGAAACTCGGAGAGCGTCACGGTCTGGTCGGGAGTGGAGTGCAGCGTGAAGTCGGGCGCCACTGTTCCCGGCTGCAGCAAACGCTCCGTGTGTCCGCCGGCCTGGCCGCCGCCACTTTCGGAGTGCGATCGGGACGTGCCGTTCGGATCTGAATTGACGCTCATCGATGGGACCTCCGTGCTGGTTTCCGGCCGAGCCGTTCGGCAATCTCTATCCGGCCGCGCGACGATCCAGTAACGGCAGATCGCGGGCCAGCACCGCGCGCATCACTGCTTTCGGACCACGGAAAGCGTCACCGACGAGGGGTACTTCGTGGAGTGGTGCACCGAGTTCCTGGCCACGACCCCTTTCGTCTCGTCGTAGTTCTTCCCGCCCGTGTTGAGGTTTCTGTCGAAGCGGGGGAAGTTGCTGCTCGAGATCTCGATCCGGATGCGGTGTCCAGCGGCGAAGTAGTTGCTGGTCTCGAGCGGACCCAGCTTCACCTGATAAACCTTCCCCCGCTCCATCCAAACGCTCTTGTCGTAGCCGTCGCGATAGCGCATCCGCTGGATCGTCTCGTCCAGGTTGTACGCGCGGCCATCGGGATAGACGTCTATCAGCTTCGCTGTGAAGTCGGTGTCCTTCGCATCCGAGGAGACCCACAGAGTGACATCGATCGGTCCGCTCACCTCGACGCCGTCCTTCAATGGTTCGGTGCTGTAGACGAGGATGTCGTCGCGCGCCTCCATCACGCGCTGGTCGAAGGCGCCGCCCTGCACCGCGTTGCCGGTGCAGCACACGTTCCCGCCGTGCGACGGAACCGGATTCATCGGGTCGTACACGAACGAATCGGGGCGATCACTCTTCGGCGCCGCGGTGGCGAGCACGCCGTCACCGTAGAGCGTGTTGGCGCTCCCCGCGCTCGACAGATAGTACGTCACGGGTGCGGCACCCTTCGGCGGCCACGTATCGGACGTCTGCCACTCGTTGCTCCCCATCGTGTAGTAGCGCACGCGAGGCAGCGTATCGAGCAGCCCGTTCTGCTCGCCCTTGAGGAAGTGATCGAACCAGCCGTAGGTGAGCGCGTCGTAGTCCAGCCGCGCATCTCCGACGCTCCGCTCGCCCACTACGGTGTTCTCGGTGGCACGCTTGTACGAGCAGTGCAGCGTGGGCGCGATCACCGCGTACTGCTGGTCGGCCGCCGCGCCGGCGCTCTTCCGCGCGTGCGCGAACATCGCGAGGTTCGGTCCCACGGACACGTCGTACCACGACATGTAGTACAGGCTCGGCGTCTCGAACGGCATGTTCTCGTGGTACAGACCGCCGCGCCACCACGCGGAGTCTCCGGGCGTTCGCTTGATCATCGCGCCACCCGTAGCCACCGGCATCGAATCGGCGAAGATCCCGTGCGGGCCGCCCACCGCTTCGATGATGTCTTCCTCCGGCAGGTGCCAGAGCGCCTTCGACCAGTCGATGCTCGGCAGGTGCTGCGCCAGGTCGAACGCCTTCGAGGCGCGGATCAGATCCGCCTGCGACGTATTCCGCGGGAACATGGGCCGGACCTGATTCTGCTCGCCGTAGATCCACGCGATGAAGAGCATCTGCACCGCGCCGCCGCGATACCAGTTCCCCTGCTCGGTGTACGGGCCGACTTTCCCGATCCCCGCGCCGAAGCCCTGCGGGTTCATCGCCGCGAGTCCGGGCGGCCGGGTGGAGGCGACGCCGAACTGGTATTCCGCCGTGGAGGAGCACCCCACCATCCCGACCTTGCCATTGGACCAGGGCTGCTTCGTCACCCACCCGATCATGTCGTAGCCATCGGTGAGCGGCGGGCCGAGTATGTCGTAGTTCCCTTCGGAGAAGAAGTGGCCGCGCTCGTTCTGCTGGACGTACGCGTAGCCGCGCTTCACCGCATCGATGATGGTGCTCATGTCGCGCGGCGCGCCGAGCGCGATGTCCCAGTAGTTGAAGTTGTAAGGCGTACGCACGAAGATCGTGGGCACCTGCCCCGACGCGTTCTTCGGGCGGTAGATGTCGGTGGCGAGTCGGATCCCGTCGCGCATGGGGACCATCACTTTCCTGTCGACGACGGCAATCGCTTCGAGTTCCTTCTCGGTTTTCTCGCGCTGCGCTATGAGCTGTGCCTGCTCGCGCGTCTGCGCGCTGGATCCGACCGGGGCGGCTACGATGGCCGCGGCGAAAACGACGAGAAGGAAGCGAAGCTTTCCGCGCATACAGCGGCTCCTTTCTGGTTCCGTGGGGTATGAATGAAAGGCGAACGACTCGGATAGTAAGGGTAGAGCCGCCGGGGGTGTGAGTTTGGTACCGCCTTCGTTCGACGGGTGCCACGCGCGCCCGTGACCTTTACGCGAGTCCCGGGTAGCGCGTTGCGCGCTTTGTGTCGCCCGAGTGGCGCGAGTCGTCACAGCCGTTGAAGTGTTGCGTGTCGTGAGTTAATTTTGTGTCAGGGAGTCGCGCCCCGATCTTCACGCAGCCAGCAGTTGCGGCCCGCCAGGCTGAAACTCGCATAGCTGGATGCGCGCGATGCAGTATGCCGCGCGCGCACCACATCGTGATCCTCGGAAGAGCGCGACTCTTTTTCATTTGGTATCGCATCATCTGGAGACCGTTTTGACCATTTCTTCCACGTCCCGATCCACGCGTTCCACGAACACCGGCAGCGGCAGATCCATGCTGTGCCGGCCGGATGGCGCACGCGCATCGGAGCGGATGAACAGAGGATTTGCGCCAAAATGGGGGGCGCGGCGTATGCGCATCTCGCAAATACGCACTTACGCGCCGGCCGGTTCGCTGCGGTCCCATCACCATGGGCTCGCCATCGACTCCGGGCCGAGCGCCCCCACAGCGCGCGGGAAATGGAAGTCGGGAGATCCGCCAATACGGATCGCCTGATTTTCTGGCGACTGGCTCGATGAGCCCCACGCCCCACCCGCGCCGCAGAGCCGGGTGGGGCGTGGTGCATCCAGCAGGCTCCTTCCCGACCGCGAGCATCGCAGGATGCGCAGTAGAACCCGGAACCGTATCGGTTCCACGATAAGGAGAATGAAGATGAAAAAGACACCGGACGCACCGGGGCTTACCAAGGCTCAGCTTCAGGAGCTCGAGAGCGAGCTCCGCGCCGAGCTCGCCCGGATCGAACGGACCACGCGCTCCGAATTCGACGACGGCGAGCCCGACGGCTGGGCATCCGACGATACCGCCGTCGGCAACAACACCACCGAGCACCTCGGCCTCGCCACGGTGCCGCCATCGAGAGCCGCCGCGCGCAGAAGTGCGGTCAACGACGCGCTCAAGCGCATCGCGGCGGGGACGTACGGAACCTGCATCACGTGTGAGAGAGGCATTCCGTATGGCCGGCTCATTGCCATGCCGGAGACTCCTCACTGCGTCTCCTGCGGAGCCCGGTGGTGACCATGCGGTAGAACCACGGCCCGCAGCGTGCGATGGGCACCACCGCCCCTTGCACGCTGCGCCGCCAACGATTCGAACAGGGAGGGCACGTGCTAACACCCACGGAGCTGAACGAGCTCGTACGCGAGTTGGGGAATACCCGGGTTCTGACGGTATATCACGGTGCACGAGTCACCGATCCGGCAATGCGACACTCATGGCGCGCTGCCCTCGGGGCGGCGCTTCAGCCTGTGCGCAGCGCGATAACCGACGACGCCGAGCGGGAACAGTTCGATCGAGCGGCGGCGTACCTGGATGATCCGTGGCCTCCGCTCGACGGTGTGTGGGGAATGAAGGGATGGGCGGCGTTCCTGACACCGGACGGCGCTCGTTACGCCGGTTCGCTTCCGGTGCAGCCGCCCACCCTCGCGGCATGGCGCGAGGCACCGGTGGTGACGCCGTATCTTCGCGCGCTCAAGCAGCTCCGCCCGGTGATCATCGCACTCGTGGACTCGCGCTCGGCACGCATCTACCGCTACGCGCTCGGCGAGCTTCGCGAGCTACCGGAGATGGCGCTCGTGGCGCCGGACTCCAGCGAGCCCGGCGCGCAGGAGAGGCCGCCATCCAAGGGCGGTCCGTCGCATCCGGGACCGCGCGGCACCCTCGACACTGAAGCGTTGCAGAAGAGGAAAGCCGCGAACTTCCATCGGCTCGCGACTGCCCTCGCCGCGAAGCTCGTCGAGGCCGCCGGCGAAGATGGGTGGATTCTCATAGGTGGTACGCGCGAGTGGGCGCGCCACGCGGGCGACGTCATGCCGAGCACACACGCGTCGCGCGTGATGGTTTCATCCACACTCGACCACAACGCGCACGAAACCGAGATCGCCGAAGCCGCGAAGCACGCCGCGAGCGAGATGCGCTCGCGGCAGGGACACGAACTGGTAGAGCGGATTCTCGAGCGCTCGTGCGACGGCGGGCGCGGTGCCAGCGGCGTGCCCGCGGTGCAGCGCGCGCTGCACGCTGGCGCCGTCGATCTGCTGGTGGTGACGCCGCATTTTCTCGAGCGCGGCGACATCGATGTGGAAGACATGGTGCGCGCAGCGATAGCGCGCGGCGCAGACATCGAAGTGCTCTCCGGCAGCGCGTCGGAGGAGCTCGACTCGCGCGCGGGCGGCGTCGCCGCACGTCTGCGCTTCCCACTCGACAGAAGCCCCGCGGCGACCGCGGCGCCCATTCTGGAATCCTTGACCGGGAGATCGTGACATGCCTACGAGACGTTCCGACGCCAGTGACCTCATCGCTGGCCTCAACGAGGACCTCGCCAACGAGTACGCGTCGGTGATACAGTATCGTACCTTCGCCAGCACGCTCCGCGGCCCACACCGCCTCACGCTTCGATCGCTCTTCGAGGCGGAGATCGCCGATGAGCTGGGGCACGCCGGACTGCTCGCCGACTACATCACCGCGCTCGGCGGCACTCCGACCACCACGCCGGCCGAAGTTCCCGCCGCTCGTACGGCGCAGGAGATGCTTCGCTCGGCGTACGAAGCCGAGCTGGGCGCGATCGCGCGCTACGTCGAGCGGCGCACGCAGGCCGAAGAAGCGGGTGAGCATGGCATTGCGGTGACGCTGGATGATATAATCGAAGATGAAACCCGTCACCGTGACGAGATGCAGATGATACTCGACGGCTGGGAATCGGAGAGCGGAGCTGCTGAAAGTGAAAGCCGCTCTTCCGCACACGGCGCGCGTGACGGCACGCGCAATCGGACTACCCGAGCGCGGGGCCGCGAAGAAGTGGCCGGATCATCGCGTTGAGGGTGGCCGAGACTCGAAACCGGAGCCCGAGATGGAGCAGAAGCGAAACGATCGTGGCGGCACCGATCGCAAGGCGAACGAGCGGCCCGAGGATTCGCATCGCGATTCCGAGGTGAGACGCGAGCAGGAGGCCGCGCCGCCGCCCTTGCGCAAGCCGGACGACGTCGTGCAGGAGGCATCGGACGACAGCTTCCCGGCCAGCGATCCGCCCGGCTGGATCGACGTCTGGGTGTGAACGGCGATGAACGTAGGGGTCAGACCCCTTATCTTCACAGCGAGGTGTACCGGAGCGCAGTGAAGACGAGGGACCTGACCCCGATCGTGTGACGATCCTCCATCTACTCGACCTGATAGGCGTCGGCGTGTTCGCCGTGAGCGGTGCGCTCGCGGCGGGACGCAAACACCTCGATCTGTTCGGAGTGGTAGTCATCGCTCTCGTGACCGCCATAGGCGGTGGCACGATCCGCGACGTACTCCTCGACCGCCACCCGATCTTCTGGATCAGCAACACCGCGTATCTCGCAGTGATCCTCGCGGCGACCGCACTCACCATCGTGTGGGTGCGCGTCCGCGAACCACCTTTCGCGGCCCTGCCGGTTGCCGACGCACTCGGCCTCGCACTCTTCGCGATCAGCGGCGCCCAGATCGCCGAACGCATGGTGCTCCCGTCGACGGTCGTAGTGATGATGGGAACCATCACCGGCGTGGCCGGCGGAATGATCCGCGACGTTCTCACGAACGACATCCCGCTCGTCCTTCGCAAAGGCACCCTCTACGCCAGCACCGCGATCGTCGGCATCGCGGTCTATCTCATGCTGCGCTCCGCGGGAGTGACGCCGAACCTCTCATCCGCGCTCGGCATGCTCACCGTGATCGTCCTCCGCTTCACTTCCATCATCTGGGGACTGAGCCTGCCGGTGTTCAAAGTCGAGGAAGCAGAAAGCAGAAAGCAGTAGGAAGGGAACAGGACACAGGAGACAGGAAACAGAAACTGCACACCGATCCATGCGGGT
>Ga0182738_1007648_pt1 | contig 10918 bp, 11 predicted proteins | sample eDN5th30CBELigMG_FD_128876 | JGI IMG/M metagenome (GOLD analysis project Ga0182738, IMG submission 128876) | Enriched Miracle-Growth compost microbial communities from Emeryville, California, USA - eDNA 5th pass 30_C BE-Lig MG (version 2)... ... | reverse complement strand
TTTGATATATATATATATATATATATATATATATTTTTAGCGTTCCTAGATCAAGAGTTGATGATTTTGGGAATTTATTCATTTGAATTTGCAATTGTTGGGGAGTTTAATAAAAACAAAAAAAAGGAAGGTGATATCCTTTATTATATCTTGGCAGAAGAATTTTTTTAACATGGATTTGAGGCAAAAATGAAATTGACAAAAATTTAGACAGCTTTGTCTACAATGAATTCAGAAATTGAGAGAGCATTCAATTGTATGAAGAGGATCAAGACTGGTTTAAGGAATAATTGAGAGTCCAAAATCCAACGATGATATCTCTGAATGGAGAAGATATCAAAGAATGGAGGCTAGATGGAAGGTATCACCATAGCAACGCAACAAATGATTTACAAAGCTTGAAAGAACAATTTTGATTTGGAAAAAATTCCGAAAAAATCTTGTTCTGAAAGAAAAGAAAATTCTCAACAATTTTTTTCGTTTTTTGCCTTTCTTCTGGAGTTTTATCTCAAAGTGTAATAGAAAAATCATTGGAAAAAAATCAAAAATTTGATGGAGAGATCCAAAAAAAAAATTAGGAACTATTTTCTGAACGAACTCGAAACTGCCAAGAAATGAATCAATTTATCTCGCTGGAAACTTTTCTAAATCTGATATTTCACCCTCCAGGAGAGGGAAGAGGAATGAGTTTCTTGAAATCAGTGAGACGATTGAAAAAAACATAGAGGAAAGAGTGATAAAAAGGAAATTTTTAGATTTTCAGGTTAGAAGAAACGAACAAAAAAGAAGATCTTTGTTATCCATCGCTTTTTGAAAATTCGACCTCCAAAAAAAATTTTGAGAACATGTTTGACTGGACAAATCTCACAATTTTTTTTTGTGATAGAATGTTTGAAATATGACCCAAAATATTTTTAATCTTTCCCACTCGATTTCCTTCTAAAGAGAAAAAAAGAACGATTTTTTACTGTGTTTGATTCTTGCAGGCCTCCAAATATTTTATTGGATGAATCCGAATAAAAAATAATTTCAGAAGAAAAATTTTATTTGAAATTGTCTTTCTCCTATATCTTTAAAAATGAAAGTTAGTAGTGTTATCTTGAAGGGTTTAACTCAAAAATCAAGAATGATAAATTTTTTTTCATTTATTTCCAGAGCCCTTTCTTGCAAAGGAAAAAATATTCTATTTTCCTTGTTCTCAGCTTAATGTATAATACATTAATCTCTTGGATTTCTTTTCGAAATAATAATCTTTTTCAAGGTCCAAGATTCAGCTTTTGAAGAAAAATTCATGGTTAATTGCCACTTATTATACAAATAATTGCGAAAGATCATATTTCTCATTTTTTTGTTTGTTTGTTTAATATTCAATGAAATTGACTCGAAAACTTTTTTGGAGCTCCATTAATCAAATGAAGTATTTTTTTTTCATATCTTTCGAAATATTCAAGCCTTTGCAAAATGACAGAAAACGAACTCCCTTAAAAACTCTGTTCTCTTTGATAGGTGATTTGAAAAAAATAAATTTAATATATAATTGAGAAATCAGAGTTTCAATTTCGTTTCAAAGGAGAAGCTGAGAGATGAAGCTGACAATTAAAAAAATGAAACAAACAAACAAATTTATGCACAATTTCACCTCAAATTCTTCTCTCCAAACTCAAGAAATGGCTCATAAAACTTTTTTAAAGACTGTTCGTTCAACTTTTTGATTCGGCAAATGACAAAAAAATGTTCATATTTTGATAATGAGATAATGATTTGAACAGATGAGAAAAAAATCTTTTGTTCCTTTTGGAAAGTGTTTGTGGGAAAAGCCTTGTTTTATTGGTTTCCCAAATACTCTGATGTTGTTAAAATGAGTTAAATTAAGTGCCATTCAGTTTTGTTTTCAAAATAAAAAGATGCCAAATCTCTTCTTGAAAATGGCAACGATCGATCTTTCTAATTTTAACAAGCTGATTGAAAGGGATTTTTCCTCTCTTTTTGATAAGTTGTTTTATTCATTTGAATTGAAAAGCCAAAAATTTTCAAAATTCCATCAAAGGGATGATCTAGAAGGTTGAGAAGTTAATGAAAATATTTTATCAAAATTAACAGAGAAACTCGATCCAAAACTCAATTTGTTAAGTTGTATTTTTTGGAAATTAATTTTTAGGTAGGAAGTCTGATATTTTTCAAAATTCAAGTTTCAGTAGTGTTGCGAAAAAAGATTCAATCAGATTCAAAAATGAATGACACTTTCTTTGGATCTTGAGTTGATTTTTTAATGAAACGAGACTTGGTAGTTTTTGAAGAGAATTTTTAAAGAAAGAAAGGGAATCGTAAACTTCGAGTCAGGATAAGGTGAGTGACAGTTTCAGAAAAGGATTTTTCTCCATTCATCCCATTTCAGTTACCTTATCAAAATTTGAGAAGTTAATTAATAGCACTTACTGAAAAACTTGGAAATTGAAAAAATATTGGTGAAAGTCATATTACCGTTGAGTGAGATTTAATAAAAGTTTTTTAATTATAGATTTCCTTTTTTATACGTTAGCTTTCTGAGTTAAATTATGCATGCTTTCCTTGCTGACCTGAGACAACAGTTGACGGATGCCTCTCACTCTTCATCCGATTTTAGTGACAGCTCTACATCTGAAACTGCCAAGTTTTCACAACCACCACAACAGTTCAATAGTTTTTTTAACTTTTCATCTTTGGAGCAACAGCAGACTCTTGATATTCACCGAGAAACAAGAGGTAGGGGAAAAACCAAGACAAAAAGCCCAATGCAAAGCAACTCAGGAAGTAAGTCCAGAAAGAGTTGGACATGGGACGACTTGAAGGAAAATAATCAATCCAGTTATTCATGGAATGATGGATTTGAGAAACTGAACGATAGAAAAGACAATGTGTTGCAAGTATTGTCTGAGAATAATGCGTTGTGCTCTCCAAATCAAGTCGCTCCTGCTTCTGAAATATGCAAAGAATACAAAATTCATAGGGATCCCAGTCCGTTTGCTTTAATTGATTTTGATTATAGCATTAAGAAGTCGAGAGACTCGCTAGATGAAATTCTGGATTTGGCAGTTGAAAAGCGTGAAAGTGAAGAACTCTCTGATTTCGAGGCGTACAGAAACGAAATCTTTAATTTCTCAACTTTTATTGAACCTCCAAGAATGAATCAACGTCTTGATGAAGTGATTCAAGTGAGCAAGCGCAGTGTAGACTTTGGCACTCACTTTCCAGGAAAGATCTTTGAAGAAGATTTTGAAATCACGAATGTGACACAGCAAAGCGTTATGCTGGAACTTTTCGTGAGCTGCTTAAATACTGAGCTCCAAAACTCAGAAGAATATATCTATTCAGTTAGAAGCACAAACTCTTATGATTTTAGTGAAAGAAGGTTCTTGACTCTTGGTCCAGAGTCAAAGACTTCACTGAAAATCGCTTTAAAAATCCCCGGAATTCGGTTGAAGAATCCGATTCAGGGGCAAGTAAAAATCATTTCTGAAAATTTCAGAGGGGAACATCTTATTGATCTCTCATCCAATGTTTTGATTCCAAGAGTTTTCTGTACAAAACAACTTTTTTCTCAAGCTTTGAAGCGTAATATAATAAATATGGCCTTACCAAAATTTAAATCCCAAAATTTCAAGCTGCCACTCAGAAATGATTCTGGTGCTCCTGTGACATTAGAACTTGGATTCTACAAATCAGCTCAAAGCCAAAACGATCGCTGCGAAGTGACTATTTCTCCAAAAGTATTGACCATATCTCCTAAAAGTAATGCAACTGCAGTCGTTTCAATAAAGCAACAACTTGTAAAAGAAGACAAGAAGTCTGAAATCAAAGTTTTATATGGAAAAATTCCAGATTCTTCATTAACATATTCCTTTGTTATGAAGATTGAAGCCTATTAATTAATTAGTTTTTGATCAAAAGGCCAAAAATGAATTCAAAAACAACCTATTTATTGATTACTTTATAAGGGAATTATTCCCGACATAAAAGCGATGTTTATTATATATCTCGATTTTTTTTCTGTGAATATTATCTATCACTCTAATTATATTCAGTTAATTAATATCATACATATGCTTTCCATGTTATTTGCTCAAAATTTCTTTTTTTGAAAAATAATACAATTGGAGAATATCAGAACAAAAATGAGTTGACAGATTGATTTACATAAAATAAGTTATTCATGAGCATTTTCGGTTTCAGGGTCAGGATTAGGATTATGTTTTCCTCTTTTCTTGGCTAAGGTGAAAAAGGTAAAGGCTCCATCTTGGACCTGATGCGCATGCGACATATGCAACATTCTATACTTTTCCTAGATATATTTGGTAAGATAATGGTTTTCGAGTGAGTGAATTTACAAGGATTTGTGTGAGTGAAGGGAAATGGCCACCGAGAATATTGCGATCAATCTAAAGAAACAATATAAAAAAATAAATAATTAACTAGATAGCAAACCTTTCCTTGGTAGACTGCCAGGATGAGGAGATCAATTGGAGGTTCGGCGTCAGGACTTTCAAAGTATTTTTGAAGTTTAAGTGAGTCTCTTTCAATAAAGACTTTTTCATAGCCTTTTTTATTTTTAAGAAAATCGATGCCTTGAGTTATGTCAGTCATATTTTCTGGTATGATTTCGATTTTATGCTCCCTGTGTTGAGGATGAGAGGGGAGAAATAGAGGGTTTTATTTACTTGAGAAATTCTGGAAATTTTTCATCTTGAACAAGAGCATCCTGGAACCCTTTTGTTTGTGGGATATATTTGTAAAATATGTCGGATTTATACAAGTCAATAGTTGTCAAGTCTTCCTTTTTCAGACCATGCCCCAGAACGAGAATAGGTTTTGGCACGATCTCCAAATCACCAAGATTGCTTTCAATGATTGCCTTTCTTCCGTAGAAAAAGTAGTTTCTTATGTCCTTGGGTAAAATAATGATTCTAGGTGTGAGAGTGAAAGAGAAATACTTCTTGGTAAAGGAAAGATTTAATCGATCCATCAGGATAAAATTTTTGTTGTTTGATTGAGAGTGGCTACTGAATTAAGAGGGAGATGAGAAAAGTAAATACTTACTGAATGAATAATTGATGAGCAATGAGCTCTAAAGAAATTTTGAATAAACTTATCACCGACATGAGTATCCCATTCTTTGGTTAATTTGACTTCTCTCAGACTGTTTAAATCTTCATTGGATCGACTAACAGCCAGGGCAGTTGAAATCACACTCTTCTTGCCAATCAAGCGCAGGTGACCAATTAATTCCTGAATTTTTGCTAATGTCAGGATTTTTAGCTGTTTCTTCAACATCCTTTCCTTTAAAGATTTGCTTTATGTGATGATTCTTCCAATAAAAATTAAAATAAATTAGCAGAAGTTCATTCTTTTCTATTCTTGTGGTTTTGTCGTTAAAGAAAGAATATCCTAAACGATGAACATTGTCTTTTCCTTTGTTGAGATGGAGAAGTATTTTCAGGACATTAAATAAAGCCAATACTGAAAAATTCATTCCTCCAAGGACAAAAAAGTATTTGTTTGTTTGTTTGAATTTCCGAAGAAAATAGAGTAATCTTTAAATTGAATTAAATTAAAGAAGGAGAAAGTCAAGATGGTATCGTCGATAACAACAATTTCGATTATGGTCGTGTTTCCGATTATGCTTTGCTCACTTATCATTGTTTACCTGAATCTCAACTTCTTGGGAAGTTTTATTCCAGTTTGGTAAGAAGGTGTTTAATAATTTTGAGAATTGACTTTTTTGGAAGGATTACGGACTCGGTATCGATTCAAGTAACGAATCAAGCTGAATTCTTTGATTATATATCTTATTCTTGGGGACTGAAGATTGGTTCTCAGTATAACAAGGTATTGTTTTGAATGATGTTGTATTGATTTGAAGATCCTTTTGGGACAAAGCATAACAACAGATTTCTTTCGATATTTCCAGAGCTATTCAGGGTCGATTGGTAAGGCGATTTTTGGATGTTCAAATTAAACTTGCATTAGTGAATAGCTCATTCATTCCTGACGTTCTCAATAAGATTGCTTTATCAGAAGATAGAATCAGAAGGTCAAGTAAGGAATATTTTTGGTTTTTTTGAAATAATTCGACAAGTTTCGAATGCTATACATCAAGAAAATGGAGAGCTTTTGTTTACAACTTGGTATGATAAAGGATTTACTGAGGAAAGCGAATTCTCAACTTATACTGATGCCAAGTTTAATCTCCTGAACTATGTAGAAGCCAGAGAATAGCAGCAGCATTCTTAATTCTTGTTAGTCAGTTTATCTGGATCCAATAACAAGACTGTTTTATTATACGAAATTGGACTATCTTTTAAATGAGGCAGTGAACATAACATTTGAAGATGATGGATTTATGTACTCCTATCCAGCAGTAAAGGACACATCCTTTATAACCTGGAATAATACTGGAAATTGTACATATGAAGCATCAGAATTTGCTTTTGACGACCGTTGTTCATCCTATTACAATGATACCAAATACTCAACAGAAAGTGAGTTTTCAAGAGATGAGATAAACTCTAAAAATATTATAGGATCGTACATTGATCAGCCTTTTTATACGAAGGTCGGAGCAGATTTGAGACAAGTTATTTGCCAGAAAGATCAGGTAGATTCTGATAATATAACAATGATTCTTTGCAACCAAATGAATCTTCACCATATGAATGTCTCTTATGTTGAATCATTGGATCGTATTACAGACGCTGACCCAGGATATTTTTTCGTTGTGTTTCCGGACAGTTTGTCAACAATTTTCCATCCCAACATAAATTTAACGACTGTGACTTTGTCACCAATCTCTGATATTGAGTTGAACTCTTCATACGCAACTCCAACTTCTGCTGAATTAATTGGAGCTTTTAACTTTTCAACACTGGAAACAAGCAGTGTATTGGTTGTGACACCGTTGGACTCGAGTACCACAAGCACCGCCATAGGACTTTCACCAAGCACAGTCAATGTAAATGAGAATGTGGCATATAATAAAATCAGTTTTACAAATTCTTCGTAAGTGGGGGTTTGAGAGTGAAATAACTTTTTTAGTGGAGATGTTGTCAAGCAACTTTTAGTCAAACCTATAATGGCCAACTTTTTGAGTGAAGATCAGCTCACGTTAGAAAAAAAGCAAATATTTTTAATTGGGATGGTAATTGAGAATGCTGAAGCATCTTCGAGTCTTGAAACATTTCAAGAGTTTATGAGAGAAGTGATTATTTTATTGACTCTTTTTCTGCTTCAAGTTCTCTTGGCGATTACTGGATATTCTCTCCGATTTTCAACTCTCGTTTTCCAACAAATGCTTCAACCCATCAAGGACATAATTATTGACTTACAAAAGTTGGATGCCGAGCAAGCTGAACGTTTTGAGTTGGCTGCAAATGTAGATAAGAAAAGTTCTCCAGAAATCTACAATATAAGAACAGTTATCCAAAGGCTGATTCAAATAATGAAAGCTGCTAAAGACGCTTACAACGAAGGCAGTGACACTCAAGCTTTACTTAACTATGCACAGGCCAAAGTTCTCTATCATGAATTAGGGAATATGAGGGGAGTAGGAATATGTGAGAGCAACATTGGAACAATACACTTAAAGAATAATCATTATGCAGAAGCAATCCAAGCGTATAAAGCAGCCATAAATATCTCAACAAATGAATTGAACGAGTTGAATGAATTCGATGAAAAAGATATGAAAGATCAAAAGCAAGACTTGCCAGATTTCCATGAGCAAAGAATGGCTAATTTGAACAACGAGAAAATAGTGCTTGCAAATAGAATGTATAATTTGGCAATGGCTTGTGTATTCGAATCTCAGCACACAAAAAACCAAAGATGGCAGAGTGCTATAGATAATTTCAACATCGTTCGAAAAATGGACCAAGGGTTAAATATGAATGAGCACCGAGTGATTTTGATTGCTATTGAGCTTGCTAAAATTTATATGCATATCGGAAATATTCCCAAGGCAGAAGCTTCCCTCAAAGAAGCCGAAGAAAGTTTGATTGAAAGAGCTTTTGAAACTCTGGATATTCCAAGAATTATTTTGGAGAACAAAATAAAGATGGTGAAAGCTGCCTTTGCAAAAGAAAATGGAAACATATATGAGGCTGTCGAACTCTTAACCAGTGTCTTGGTAAGCGAGCGAGAAAATTTGAGAAATTAATGTTCATATGTTAATTTAGGAAGAAGGTGATTTATACGATCCAAGTGATAGAAAGAGATGTTTAGAAGAGCTACAGAGGATTTTTAAAGCAAATAATATAGATTGCACTGAAATTAGTCGAATGCTAACAAAGTTCCATACTAAAAACTTTGAATTTGTGTTTGTGGTGGATGCATCTTACAGTATGAGTGGGCTCAAGATTCAGAATGCAATGGTGACTATTCGAAAGATTTTTGCCAATTTTATTGGTGCTGATGATAAAGTCGGGTTTATCTACTTCAATGATGCCCCTCATGTCGTTTTTCATCTAACTTACAAATCTTACAACCAAGTTCAACTTGAGAAATTCATAAATAAGCTACCTGAGTATCTTGGATTTCCTTGTAGAGCCTGTCTAATATAATAAAATAGGACAAAAGGAGTAACTTCTCTTGTTGGTACAATGTATCTGGCTCTTCAAGAATTTAATGACAATGATTTGGACAATCTCCCATTGGGTATTTTTTTTTAAATAATATAATTTGACTCAAAATAATTAGCGAAAAAGAAAAAGAAAGAATTGGAGAGAAATCGTTGGGTCGTAATGATAACAGATGGTGGTGATGATTATGAAGATACTTCTGAAAGAACTTTAAATGAGCTTTCAAAATATATACAAAAACAGAATGTGAATTTATTGGTTGTTGGCTACACTTATAATGAGAGAAAAACTCATTTTCTTCAGCGACTTAGTAACGCAACAATGGAAAGTCAATACATTGATATTGAGCATGCAGAAGATCTTGATCCTTTCTTTACAACTTTGATTGAAGGTCCCACTGGTAAATTGAAAATGTGGAAAATGTTTTTACTAACCTTTAAAAAACAGAAATACTCCCAGAACTTGAATCTTTCTAAAAATGAGATATATGAAAAGCAGGAACATTGAGACAACGAACATTTTTTTTTGGATAAACTTTGGAAACAATACAAGCCATAATTATATTGTAAATATTGAGTTGAAATTTTGATGAAAATACTTTTGTTTTTATTGTGAAAAAGTTGACAAAAATATCAATGATAAAATTGTCTAAAACTCAATAAATTCTATTCCAACTGGATTCGTTAATCATCATGAAGCTAAAAATAAAGTTAACCGAAGAAAAAACTTCTATTACGTCATGTAAAACTTGAGTGAGTTTGGAGATTTGAGGAATTTTATCACTATCCATTGGCAAATCATCGTGTTTCCAGTAGGTTACTTCTTTAAAGACACCATAAGGTTTATAGAGGACTTCTTTTTCAACGCTTCTTTCATAGACGACACCTGAAGAAGTTAATTATTTTGGAGAGTTATTCAAAGCATTACCAACAATGTCTTTAGGAAGGTTGATCTGGCTACCTTTGAGAGCTCTTCCATGGAAACTGTTTGTGTAGACAGTTCTGTTATTCTTTAAGTCAGAAGCGATGGTTTCTTCTTTAATTTTTGCATCAAAATAACCAGCAACATTAGCAGGTCCTTCATTTGAAAGAGTGAAGGGAATGGAATGAAGTCTGCCAGATTCAGGGATTGTTTGAGTTGCATTGACCTCATCTCTTTGACTGGTGCTCAAGGTAGTGAATTTGATCATTTGAATAAATAAAAGAGAAGTCTTTTTTAAAAAGGAATTTTTAATTATTGCGCAAAAATCAAATAAAAAGCAGGTAAATTTTGCAATAATTCAAGAACCAAAAATTTCAAATTTTATTAATTACTCTCGGTGAGAGTATTTTCAGGACATATTGAAATGTAAAGAAAAACGAGAAATTATTTTCGCTGAATTAGATGAGATGGTAGTAGAATTTCAAAGATTAAAAAGACTGAGAAATTTTAGCAAAATGTTTGATACTATGAATTCGGTTTGAGAGATCTTAGAAGGCCATATAAAAATGTTTCTCAGGGGAAAAAAAAATCAAAAGCAGCTGAAAGCTGAAAAAAGTAGGGAAAAGCTTGAGAATAATTATTCCTCATTCTGAAATCATTTTCTTGATGCCTCAAAATCGAGCTTTCAAATCTTTCTCCGGAATTCCAGACAATGTCGGATGCCCTCCCAAAAAATTTGTGAGATTTCTCTCCCAAGAAATCCGATAAACTGGTTTAAGAGACAGTCTATGAAATCTCAAGATTCTTGATTGTAGTTAAATAGCTTTAAAGGAATCCTAACAAATAAATTATTTTGTAAAGAAATCTCTCAGATGATGAAAAGAGATAATGAAGAAAAAACTTTGTCGGAAATTTGACCAAAAAGATTTGGAACAAAATTCTTTTTAAAAAAATCTTTTTGAAAAATTTTCTTTCTTTCCTTCAGAAACAGAGTTGCTCCGACAAATCTATCCCAGTGATTTTCCTATTTTTTTCCAGATTTGCCTGGAATTCCGACCTCTTTGCTTTTTCATTTTTGATTTGTCAAAAATTTCAACAAAATCCTTGATTTGTCCAAATTTTGGGCAAAGCTTACTAGTGTTTTGCCCGAAGGAAGATCACTGATCTATCCTATGAGTTTGCCAAAAAAATCAACAAAGTCGATAAAAATAGGCACCTTTGGAAGCCTTGCCGAAAAAAAATTTTTTTCGTTTTTTTTTTCTTCAATCAGAAATGAACTGAAATCGGAAAAATCATGAAAAAGTTTTTTTTATTTTTTTTTTTTCTTTTTGGGGAAATTGGAGGAGAATTTTTTGAGAACGATTTTATTTATGAAAGTTTCAAAGAAC
>Ga0182738_1007645_pt1 | contig 10924 bp, 9 predicted proteins | sample eDN5th30CBELigMG_FD_128876 | JGI IMG/M metagenome (GOLD analysis project Ga0182738, IMG submission 128876) | Enriched Miracle-Growth compost microbial communities from Emeryville, California, USA - eDNA 5th pass 30_C BE-Lig MG (version 2)... ... | reverse complement strand
TTGAATTTTTAAAATGTTAATTGGGTCGTGTTGACAATGGAGAGATAAAATAAATTCTTCTCTCAGCCAAAAAGGATGGGATCGCTAATGATTGTGAATCATATAAAAATGGTGTTTTTGCAACTTTAAACAAAATTCTTTATTTTTCAGTTTAAATTTGAATCATGAAAAAAAACTGGAAAACTAAATAATTGAATTAATATCTAAATTACAAAAAATTTAATTAAAAAAAAATCCCAAGAAATTAATTTTCTGTAGATAAAATACATTTAATTCAATTCTCAAATTAAGAAAGAAAATAATTAAAGTTTTTCAAAAATATTCCCCAAATTCTTAAAAAATAAAAAGTTGCCAAATTGGTTAGTTTTAAATTCTTCAGAATTTGTCATTACTCACTTGGATCCAAATGAATAGAGACAATTTTTTTTTTCTAATGTCCAAGAGAATTGAAAATATGTTGATAAGAAAATTCAAATCGAAAAAAAAGTCCAACTTATAAAGATACAATTCACCTACAGGATTTCAAATATCCCCTTTCTTATCATAAAACGTCCACTTTTCCAATAATCAATAGCAAACAAAAAAATTTGATTTCGTCAGTTTTCTCTCTCTCCCTCCTTAATATTTTTTTCAAACGATGATAAAGACGGTAAATTTATTCAGTTGCCTAAAAATATCCACCAAGTGAGTTATTCTATTTGATTAAACCGAAACAAATTTATATTTTTATTTGATCTAAAAAAAAAGGACCATTTCAGAGTATGACTTCGAAATCGTTACTCTCTCTTCTCAAACAGAATGATCTTCAGTCTCTACAGCAAATTTCTTTTAAAGAATCCTACATCTTTCAGCTCTTGATCATTACTGTGATATTTGCTGGAGTGATTCTTGCAGAGTTCTTTATGGGATTGTTGAAAAACAACTTTCAGATAATTTTCGACAGCCTTCACAACGCTTTACATCTCGTCCCCTTGGTTTTCGGTCTGGTCTCTACCTACATTGCTAGAAAACCCAAGGATCTGAAATTTAGCTATGGTTATTCACGACTTGAAATAATTTCATCATTTACAAACTGCTGTTTCCTGATATTTTTCGCTGTATTTCTTGCATTCAACGCTGCTCATAAAATCATTGAGAGCTTCAGCGAGGAACCTCATCATCATTTTCATTCCGAAGCAAGTGGAAATCATTTGCTAGTTGCTTTTCAGATCATGAGGTTATCAATTTATTTTGCAGGGAGATATAACTTGAGGCAGTTCTCTGCAGATCCTTATCAGCACTCTATTGAATTCAAGTCGGGCAAACTAACCATGCCTCATGTAAAATCAAGCCCTAAAAAGCAGTATAAAAAAAGTGATGAAGCATCAACCAACTATGCAGACTCTGCTCGCTATCTCAACTTTTACTCGATCTACCTTCAGATGGTGATTGGTCTGTTGACGACTACCTGTTTCCTCTGTGTTGAATTCTTCCCAATTCTATTCTCTTTCCACTTTGAGGCATTAATCACTGTGGGGGTTTTAGTATATACTGCATTCAAGACTAAAAATGTGTTGCTGCTTTCTACAGACATATTGTTACAGGGCGTTCCACAATCCAGTCGTCGAATTGAAGAACTATTGGTACAGATAGAAAATCTCAAAGGAGTCTCAAATGTTGAAAGTAAGTATTGGGCAATGAGTCCAAATTACTCAATTATTTATCTCAATCTTGAGATATCTCAACAGGCTCAAAAAGATGAAATTGAAGAATCTGCCAAAAACATTCTCAATGAAGCTTTTGCTGAAATTTTAATCGAAACAACGACTGTTCAAATCTAACAAAATATTCATATAAACGGGAGATTATTTAGTTATTGATTACATCATGTCATATTTCCAAATACCGCGAAAGTAAAATAAAACTAATAGCTTTAAAATAAAATAAAACTCTATACATCCATCTATGTCCACATGACTCAAACAACAACAACAAAAAATTCTTTCAACTAATTTTTATCCTGAGAACCCTTTTTGAGTAGACAGAAAATGGTTCTAATTTTTTTCTTGTCAAAACCTAAAGAGAGAGTTTCATGTTCGTTTTTTTACGTTAAAGATTCTTCAAAATTTACAGAAAACTAGCTTATAAATTTTTTCCTGGGAAATGAGGCGCCGAGAAACCTCCAAAAAATGAAATTCCTTTTGATAATTGAAAATAAATTTTTCCTTCAAAAACAAGCTATGAAACTTTAATTACTCCAAATTTAAAGAAAGCTCCTTAATGAGCAATTTCGGAATCTATCCCAAAGCCTGAAGAATGAAGAGTTCTTCTGTACTTTTGAAAAATTAGATATTCCAACTGTGTTGCAGGAGATAAATTACTACTTTTGAAACTTGCTTACAGACGAACAAGGAAAGAGAAAAGAAATTTTTGGACAGCAGGAATTTCTGACTCTGGGAAATGGGGTGGCTCAGACTTCAATAACTATTTTAAGTTTTTTTTTCCTGCTCACCAAAAAGAGATTAGAGTTAGAAATTTAGACATTCTTTTCAAGAATTCAGAACTTTGCTCAATAGACCCCTCTTTTATTTTCGTAAAAGCTCAAAGCTTGGTTTCGATTTGATCTCAAAGTTGAATGTCAAAATTACGAAAGGAGTTTGTCAAGGCCGAAAGAGTTTATAAATTTTTCCAAAAAGCTTAATTTAATTAATTTTATGCAAACTTCCTTTTTCTTCAAAAAGAAACACAAATTTGAAAAAAATCACACTGAAAATATTTTTTTAATAAAGAAATTGTTAGTAGAAGTCATGAACGAAACTATTTGAGAGGATGAATGACTTCTACAAATTCCAACAAACAAGAAAAGTATTTTCTTATTTGGTCCCAAAAACCTTTTATCAAAACAGATTTTTCCCCGTTATCAAAAATATCTTTACTTCATCTAAAAGAAGTTTCCAAGATTTTAGGTCCCTTCAAATCAGTGAATTTCAAATGCTTGAAAGACACTTTTTATCAAACCATTTCCCAAAAGACGAATTTCTTTCAAAGCCCTCAGAAAGCATGAATGCAAACTTCATGTTTCTTTTTCCAAATCAATGTAGCGGTAAATGAGCTTGATCCGTATTATTCCGTATAAATGACGGTTTATTTCGAACTATTTTGAATTATTTTAATCAATTTTGAAAGAAATTTGAATTTAGAATAAAGTCTTCCTGGTGAATGAGAATACTCCTGCAAAACTCCATCGATTTCGAAAATCTTCAGGGACTCTTTCATAAACCTATCTAAAATTTTATATTCAAATCATTCTCAATGAATTAATTAAAAAATTTGACTTTTTCAGATTCAGATTTTCATTATCATCTCAGAGAAAAAAATATTTTCATCTTCTCCCTGAAAAAAACTCAAGCAAGGAGAATTCTGCCCAAAAAAATCAATAAATAATGCTTTGTTTCAACCATGCAACTCCTTTAGATATTTTTTCTTTCTTCATCAGGATCCCTATCCCGCTCAAAATTTTTTCCTCTTTTTAATCAAGGCCCTTTTGGTTTCGATAAACTCTCCCTTCTCCTTCTTTCTGTGACAGTAAATGGAAAGAAGAGAAAGAATAAATTCCGAAGCCAGGAGTTTTTCACGAAGAAGTATTGTTGGTTCCCAAGGTCCTTTGCTTCACTTCTCGGGTTTTTGAAAAATATTTTAATCAAGATTTTGCGGGTTTAATTTCCGTTAATCCTAGAGGCTAAAAATAAAAAACCAGTTTGATTTCTACAAAAACTATAACACGTCAGTCTAATTTACATTATTTCTCTTGAAAATTTCAATCATCAGGAGAAAAACTTGCTTTAAAGCCTACTCACCTCTTCGACGAACCTTACCAGCATCCATCAACTTTCAGAACCTTAAAAGACACCAGAGAAATTCAAAAGGACAGAGCGGGAATTCTACCGATAAAAAGGAAAGCGCCAGAATGAATTAATCAAACCGCGGCTTTCTACTTAATTTCACCATAAAGCTCTACTATATATACTCTATGGAGATAATTTTAAATTAAAATAATCAAAAAGAAATCTAGAAATGGCAAAGACACTGTACTTATTGTGCGTTGCTGCTCTCATCGCTACTACAATTGCGAGGTAATTGGACCCATGTTTACCCTCCCTTTAATCTCCTTAGCAACAGCGTTGATATTATCCGTACTTCTGAAGAAAAGAGTATTGGTACTGAAGCCAAAAAGGGTCCTCAATTGACTATTTTCTCTGCATTTGCCCAGTCATTATCCTCAATCATTGTTTCTGAACTTGGTGATAAGACCTTCTTTATTGCCGCCATCATGTCTATGAGATACAGCAGAATCGCTGTCCTTTTGGGTGCTCTTTTGGCTCTCTTACTCATGACTATCCTTTCCACTGCCTTTGGTTGGATTGTCCCAGTTTTGTTGCCTCCCCACATCACCCATATCGCCATCACCGTCTTGTTCTTCTTCTTCGGAGCCAAGCTTCTTTATGACTCTTTCACCAGCCAACCTGTAAGCAATCCTTTCAAGTTTTTAGAGCTTAAAGTTATAGGGCGAACACGATGAACAAGCTGAGGTCGAACAAGAACTCAACCAAGTCCACTCCAAGATGATGAAGAATAAAGGTCAAGGAAGAAAAGAAGCAGAAATCGAATATATCAGCGAAGAACAAAAAACTGAAGATGTTGGTCTCACCATCAGTACTGATATCGAATCTGCTGAAAGTGGTAGTTTCTGTTTCCTACAATACTTAATTCCAATTAGGTTCCCAAGCCCAACCTCAACAAACCAAAAAATCCAATGCCTACTCCGATGTCATTTCCAAGAAGATCGTCTTTTGGCAAGCTTTGACCATGACTTTCCTTGGTGAATGGGGAGATAGATCTCAAATCACCACTATCGCTTTGGCTGCTGAAGGTAATCCTTTCGCTGTCTGCATCGGATCCTTCTTGGTAATTTTCAAGTCCTTTGGCTTTTATTAACTCTGTATTTTAGGGTCACGTCATTTGCACCAGCTTGGCTGTCATTGGTGGAAAGTTCTTGGCTAAAAAGATCTCTGAAAAGACTGTCAACATCAGTGGTGGTGCTCTTTTCTTGATCTTTGGTATCCATAATTTGCTCATGAACCAATAATTCGTAAACCTTCATACATTAATCTTAATTACTTCATCCTTGTCCATTGTATGATTCAATTACTTATGTTCTGCTCTGTACACATTAAAAATCATTATCAAGAATGAATAGTAATTCATCCAATAAAAAAATCCCTTCACGAAATTCTCGATATCAAATTACCACTTTCATGTCTAAAAATTTGATTTATCTTTTTAAACTCAATCCGAACAGGAATTATTAAATTGAAACCGTATGAACAAAAAGGGACAGGGTTGTGATCGAAAAAGATGAGAATACTGCGTCGGAATGAGCAGAGTGAAAGAAAATGTCTCGATTCTGAAATTGAAGTTAGAAACCACATATAAAAGCTTTTTCAATATTTTTGGAGATTTTCTCTTTCAAATCTCAAATAGGAACTCAAAAAAAGTTTCTTCTTTGAATTAAAAAAATTTCCAAGTCTTTGGGATGTTCTTTTCAGTACTAACTTCACTCAAAATAATTTTTGTGAATCATGTTTTTTGAGCTGCTTCATCTCATTAAACTTCAATTTTACTCTCTCTCATATCTGGAATTAATTCAAAAATTATTCAGAGATGAATCTGTATTTCTGTGAATTGATAATAATGAGAATTAAAGTTTTTCAATCTTGGATTTTTATTGGTACTGTCATGAGCATATTTTGGTGTGAACCTGTGAATGGAGTGATGTGTTTGTTGATCATTATTAGTCAATGAACTAAATTCGTTTTGAAAATATTGGATTTCAAAAAATACTTGGAAACAAATTTTGAAATTAATCTAATTTTTAAAATCCCAAAAATTATTTTTCATTAATTTGGAAAAAAAAATAAATCAAAGAAAATCTTCAAATTTAATATGAGTCAAATTAATTTTGTGAAGAGTTTTCTAAAAATAAATTCAAGATCTCAGAAAAAGTTTATTCAAACTAACTTTTAAAAAAAAATCTAAATATCTTTCGTTCAGCCTATTGTGAAGACCTAGCTAGATTGAATTGTTTTTTTTCAGAACAAAGTCTTTTTAATGACATCATTCGTCGATATTGAAATTTTCCCCCTCAGAAGGGCCAATTATTTGACTCGAAAATGGATACTTTATAAAATTTTAAATTCTTGCTCAGTAATTTTGTGAATGAATGAAAGAAATGTTCATTTTCTCTATTGTAGCAAATAATGTTAAACAAACTGTAAAAATTAAACAAAAATTACGAAAAACTCAACTTTTCTTCTTCTTCAAGTTTTATTATGCATATTTACAAAGTAAAAAATTATTTCAATCTTGGTCAATTTCAAATCATGAAAGCGACAAACCTTCATAATTCCAACAAGCCTCTAATCCTCAGCATTAATAATCACTTTTGAGCATTTGATAGATTTCATCATCAATACCGGTGAGTCCTTTTGCAGATTCTCTGGCATAGGGATGCTCACCAATGAGCTCTCTTTTCTCCAAATCCTCCAATCTATCAAGTCGTTCTCTGTTCTTGCGATAGATATCGGCAAACTCTCCTCTTGCTCCACTTTCATCAAAATTAAAATTACTGTTGCCAGACTTCTCCCAATCATCTGGAATTTCAAAGTTGCCAGTTTTATCATCAAGCCTGATACCTGTATGATCTTCTGAAGAGTTGTAATAGTTCAAGTAATTGAGTCCCATCGAAGTGCCACCATCCAAAGCAGAATGACTTGACATGGGTCTGGAGGTAGCCTTTTCGACAAATCTTCCATGGTTTCCAAATTGAATATTTGGGCTAGAGATGATCTTTGATTGGCCTGCCAACATAGCATCTAAAGCATCTTCTTCGTCGTTCATTTTGTACATATGTCTGCCTCTAGATTTAGGAAACTCGAAAGCACCTCCATCTGTTTCTCTTTCCTCTGGGAATCGAGTTATCGTTGAATAAACGGGTTTTTGCTGCAAGATATTTTGACCCATGAGCAAAGCATTGTAGAGCTGGGTTCTCCGAATTTCTTCTCCAATTTGTTGGTCACGAAGATGACTTTTCAATTCCCCAATTTGATCTTGGGTCAAAGCTCTCTCTCTATTTGCCAAATGCAATTGATGCTATCACAAAATGTTAGAATACAATATGAATTTCCGTTACCTTGAGATCTAAGAGTTGATCATGGAGCATGTTTTGTTGGCTTTCCCAATCTCTTCTCAAATGGTCGATTTGGCCGACAATTGAACCCTGCAAATGTCTTCCGACTTGAGTCGGGAAATCTTCAATTGGAACGTGTTCTAAATTTAATGAGTTTGAGTTTTGCGGAGGGATTTGCTCTTGCTCCTTGATGAGTTGATGCACGTGGGCAAATTTTGCAGACGGTTGCTGTTCAACAGGAACTGAGACTTTGGTTTCATTCTTTTTGGGCTCAAGCACTACGAAATCGTTGTTGTTTATATCTCCCTTTTCGTTGATGAGCTTTTGGTTTTCTTGCTGGAAGTTCTGGTACATCCTTTTCTTTTTATCAACCTCACTTTGGTCTTTCAAGAGCATTTCCTCATTCTCTCTTCGAACTCTCAACTCCTCAACTTCATCTTCCATTTTCTTTCTTGCCTCCTCAGCTGCTTTCCTCATTTTCTTTTCTTCCATTTGTCTAAGTAGATCATTTTGCAACTCAACATGGGTAGCTATTCTTTTTTGTTTTGCTTCGTGGTCCTCAGCTTGTCCAATAGGCTGAGGGTATGGAAGACTTGCATTATTTACATTGTGAGTTTTTCTACTTGTAACTGGGTTAGGAGAAGGCATATAAGTGTTTCCCATATTCCCCATATAATTAATCTCTGGCATCTGGTATGGTTGTTGTTGCATTGGGGGATAGTTCAATTCAGGTTGAGAATAGTTTAGTGGTTCAGCTGGCGGATATTGAGGGTACTGAGGCTGAGCCTGCAAAGGAGGATAGCCCTGTGGTGGATTGCCACCACCACCTCCGAATCCAAGCATTGGTTGGGAGAATCCACGAGGAAGCCCATCAACAGATTGGCTCACAATGTTTTCTCTGGCCAGCCTTGCCTTGAGAGAAAAAGCTGGTGTCATCCCAAAATTATTTGGGTTTTGCTGGACAACTGGTGGTCTAATTTGAAAGATCAGAAAGGGATGAAATTAGACTGGGTTTTTTACTGAGTATGTTGGTACATGTACTTCAAGGCTTTGTTTTTTGTGGTATCAATATTCCCAAAAATGTCTCTTATTGGTGCTCCTGCTCCTTGTCTAAGATAAGGGGATAAGTTGCTGCGTTTTCAAGAAAATTCTGTCTGTACCTTCCAAAAGGATCATTATCAAGTCGAGCTCTCAGAGCATACACTCCTACATTTCGATCTTGCTCAAGTTCTCTATATTTCTGCTCTTGCTTCTGTCTCATCTTTATTTGGAAATGTCAGGAAATTGAGAAAGTCTAATTAGTTACTTGTTCTTGGAGTTCTTGGGCATAAGCTTGTTTAGCATTCATAGCTCGATTATTCATCCCACTTGGAAGACTCATTGGTTGTCTTGGATCATATATTTGTTGTTGGGGAATATTCTGATCTCCTTGTTGTGGTTGAATGCTGTTTTCATCATGAAAGTTTTGTTCAGCAGGATAGTTCATTTTAATGTAGTTCAAAAAATAAAAAAGAGTTTTATTTATTTTGGAGGTTTAAAAAAATTTCTTCTCTTAATAATACTAAATTCAGATTAAACTGGATTAAATATTCCATTTTGATGTGTTTTTTCAACTCCAACCTCGGTTGATTGGGGAATGCATCGCGGAGAAAATATTTCTTTAAAACAAACAAATAAATGGATATGTATGGGATTTATTCGACTATGGCATCTTCAGGTTTTGAGATTTGGTAAGGGTTTTTATTTGAAACATCGTAGGATTCATCTTTTTCAATAACCTGCTGATTGTCATCTTCAATTTCAAACTCTTTGAACCTTAGACTCTCTGGAATCTATTCAACTTAATGAACTACTATTTTTCAAATAAATTTACATCATGGAACTGGAATCCAGGAGCTCCTTCAATCATTTTGAGTCTTTCATAGCAACTCAACTTTAATTTTTCAATATGTTCTTTCGAGTTTTTATTTTCAACAGTTGGATTTGCCTAAAATAGTGAGTTAGTTAACCTCAAAGAGTCTTTTCCCAACCTCAACGTGAAGATAGGGAGAAGTATATTCGTTAGAGTACTCATTTGGTGGGAGTTTGTTTTCAAGCGTTTTACCCAAAGCAACTGCTGTTTCGTAAGTCCAGCATCGAGCCACATTTTGAATGGTATAACCTCCACCTCCAAGAAGAATCAGGGGGATTCCGAGACTTAAGATGAAATCAACACAAGCGCCGTGACCTCTTGTACTCAAATTAAAACGCCCAAGCTTATCCTCATTGAGAGAATCTGCGCCGCATTGCATGACGATTGCATCCGGTCTAAATTTATCTATGACCTGGGTCATCACGTCTCTAAAGAGATCAACAAACATTTCGTCGTTTATGCCTGGGAACAAAGGAACGTTCACAGTGTAATATTTGCCTTCTCCCTCTCCGACTGAGTCATGGTGGCCAGTTCCAGGGAAAAAGTCTTTGCCATATTGATGGAAAGAAACAGTCATGACTCTGTTGGTCACGAAAAATGCTTCTTCAACACCATCGCCATGATGTACATCAATATCAATATACAAAACTCTTGGATGAAACCTGAGTAATTCTATAATACAAAGCACAATATCGTTGATATAACAAAATCCAGAAGCTTCGCACTTTTTGGCATGATGGAGTCCACCAGCCCAATTCACGCAAATATTATGTTGACCCTCATTTATCAATTGAGCACTATCGAGTGATCCACCTGAGTAGATTTGAGTATAATTATAAATTCCAGGAAAGACAGGACAATCCGAGTTGTCTCCAACCCTGACTAATTAACGATTAGCAAATACCTCAAGGGAGTGATGAAATTACATGAATTCTTCTCGAATGCTTTGACAATATTTTTGCTGCTAACTTTTTCTAAATATTCAACATATTCAGGAGTATGAAACATGGTCAAGTCATCTTTCGTAGCAGCTTGAGGTTCCTAATTCGGTTAGAACAGAGATTTTATCAGCTCCTCACATAGACATAGAGGTCCGAGTAAAGGTTATAATGATTGATCAGACTATGGGTCATTGCTATTCTCTTTGGCTTCATAAGATGATCGTGGCCATAATGAAAGTTGGATATAGCGTCTATTAAGGAATAAGTTTCATTCGAATCGTTCAAAAAATACCATCATAAAAATAAGCAACTCTTCTTTTTCCAGACATTACGAAAATTTATTTTTATATCCAAAATTTATTGATTATACAGTAGAACATTTCTTTGAGAAATTTGTCAATCACTCCTGATCTCAAAGTTTTGATTTTTTCGTTTTTATCATGCTATGAAGAATATCTTTCCTCATTTTTTTTTCAATTTTGTGATCCTACAAAAAGAAGAATATGGTGGGAGGTAAAAAACAAAAGTATGATAAAATCAGACTTCGTTATTTCTGATAAAAACGAATTTTTCAGAGTGGCTCTTTTTTTTTTGAGAAAGGAGAATTCTTTCCTTCTGCTACACAGTGAAGACAGCAAAAAATCTTGTTGAGTTCCAACTTTAACTATTTGAATTGGCAAATTTGATCTGAGAAGAGAAATTAACAACATTTGTTTCCCAAAAACTCTTTTCATTTGATAACCAAGAAAAAGTTTCTTGAAAAGTAAAGAAAGACAATCAGCGATTTTTTGGAGGGCACGAAAACCCGAAATTTAGCCAGATCAGCGAGATCTGTGAACTCCAAGT
>Ga0182738_1007643_pt1 | contig 10929 bp, 10 predicted proteins | sample eDN5th30CBELigMG_FD_128876 | JGI IMG/M metagenome (GOLD analysis project Ga0182738, IMG submission 128876) | Enriched Miracle-Growth compost microbial communities from Emeryville, California, USA - eDNA 5th pass 30_C BE-Lig MG (version 2)... ... | reverse complement strand
GGCGATTCTCTGGTCGGCGCCGCCGCGCGCAGTGCTGCTCACGTGGGGAGACAACGATTCCTTCCCGCTCTGGTACATGCAGATCGTGGAAGGGAAGCGGAGCGACGTGACCGTGGTGGTGGCTCCGCTGCTCGGCGCCGGGTGGTATCGCGCGCAACTCGCGCGGCGCGACTCGCTGCTTCCGGAGCCCGCCATGTCGCCCACGACCACGATACCCGGGGCGCTTCGCGGAGTAGTGGAGCGCGCGCGCGAAACCGGCCGCCCGACAGCCGCGGTGATCACGGCGGACAGCGCCGATCTCTGGTCGCTCGCGGACGACTGGGTGCTTCACGGTGTGGTATTCGTCAGAGGACGGCCAACCCGGACGACCATCACACTGCCTGGAGCGCGTGCTCCGGTCGACACTTTGGTTGCGCGTGCGTTCGTGGAGCGTTTCGGATTCGAGGAGACAGTGCCTGGCGACGGGTCGATCGATCCGGCGCCGGGGGTGATGTCGCGGCTACTGAACTGCCCCGGCGCGATGCTCGCTTCGGAACGCCTCGAGGCTCGTGTCGATTCGCTTGCTTCGGGTTGTAAATGGCGATAATTTCATAGCTTATGCCATTTTGTGATCTCCCGTCGCGGCTCGCCGACGTGCGCGAGAAAATCGACCTGGCGGCGGCACGAGGCGGACACGCGCAACGGGTGACGATCATCGCCGTCACCAAGACTCATGGTCCGGAAGCGGTGCATGCAGCGGTGCAGGCGGGGATCGCGGATGTTGGCGAAAATCGCATTCAGGAAGCGACGAACAAGATGTGCGAGGTCGCCGTGCCGGTGCGCTGGCACCTCATCGGCCACCTGCAGCGCAACAAGGTGAAGTCGCTCGACGGCTTCTCGCTCGTCCATTCCATCGACAGCGCTCGACTCGCCGATGCCGTGAGCGGCTTCGGTGTGGAACGCGGCCAGAGGGTCGACGCGCTGGTGCAGGTGAACGTAGTGGGTGAGGAGAGCAAGGGCGGTTTCAGTCCATCGGAACTGCAGGCGGAGGCCGAACGTTTTCACGAACGCAGTGGAATCACGGTGCGTGGCGTCATGGCCATGGCGCCGCTCGACGCCGATGAGGGCGTGTTGCGACGAGTCTTCGCGGGCGCGCGCGCCGCGCGCGATCTCCTTTGTGAAGCGGGGCTCCCGGCGCAGGAGCTCTCGATGGGAATGTCGAACGACTTCGAAATCGCCATAGAGGAAGGAGCCACGATGGTCCGCTTGGGCACCATCCTGTTCGGAGCGAGGGAGGCGGGAAAATGACCGACGAATCTTTTCACCTGACACCGCTCGACATCCGCCGCTACGACTTCGGCGCGAGAGCCTTCCGGGGCTACGACGAGAACAAGGTCGAGGACTTCCGCAACCAGGTCGCCGAGGAGCTCGAGCGGCTCACGCGCGCGAACCAGGAGCTCGAGTCGAAGGCGCGCGGCTTCCACGAACAGCTCCGCGCATTTCGCGAGCGCGACAAGGCGCTCAACGACGCGCTCGTGTCCGCACAGCAGCTTCGTGCCGAGATCCGCGAGCAGGCCGACCGCGAGGCGCAGCTCATCCTGCGCGAGGCGCGCTCGGAGAGCGACCAGATGGTGGCGGAGGCGCGTGCCGAGATACGCCGGCTCGAGGCGGAGATCGCCGCGCTCGACAAGTCGCGTCTCACCTACATCGGCCAGCTTCGCGCTCTGGTGGAGCGGCAGCTCGCCGAACTGAACGCGTCCAGCCTGCCATCACCTCCGCTCCGCAACAGTGGCGAGAACGAGGCGGTCGAACCGCGCCAGCCGGTCAAGACACCGGCCTGGCTAGAGTCGCTCGTCAAGGAATGAGCACGATCCGGCTGGACCACCCGCCGGTGGACCCGCGCCGCAACGCGCCCGGCGAACAGCACACGCGTTATCACATCGAAGCATCGGCCGAAATCGTCCGCCAGGCTTTCCCTGACCCGCCGAGCGTGGCAATCATCCTCGGCACGGGGCTGGGACAGCTCGCACGCGCCATCGATGTGAAGGCGTCGATGAGCTACACCGAGATTCCGAACTTCCCGCTTTCCACCACCGAGTCGCACGCCGGTCGCCTGCTGTTCGGCACGCTCGGCGGCAAGACCGTGGTGGCGATGCAGGGCCGCCTGCACATGTACGAGGGTTACTCGGCTCGGCAGGTGAGTTTCCCGGTACGCGTGATGCGCGCGCTCGGCGCCGAGACGCTCGTAGTGTCCAACGCGTGCGGCGGGATGAATCCGCTCTGGAATCCCGGCGAGATCATGCTCATCGCCGATCACATCAATCTTCTCGGCGACAACCCGCTGATCGGCCCGAATGACGACGAGCTGGGGCCACGCTTCCCCGACATGTCGGATGCCTACGATTCGGGGCTCAGGGAGATCGCGCGCGATGTGGCAGTGCGCGAGCGAGTCGTGCTTCGCGAGGGCGTGTACGCAGCCGTCGCGGGGCCCAACCTGGAGACGCGGGCCGAGTATCGCTTCCTGCGCACCATCGGCGCGGACGTGGTCGGGATGTCCACGGTGCCGGAGGTGATCGTCGCGGTGCACGGCGGGATGCGGGTGCTCGGTCTCTCGATCATCACCGATAGCTGCCTTCCCGATGCGCTTCAGCCTGCAAGCGTGGAGCAGATAATCAGAGTCGCGGCAGAGGCGGAGCCGGCGCTCTCGACTCTCGTACGAGGAGTGGTGGAACGACTGTGACAGCCGAAAGCACGGAAGTGAGGGAGCGGTATCGCAGACTGCCATCCGAGCTCACGCACGACGCCATGGAGCGTGAATTGCTGGAGCGCTGGGCGGCCGAGGGGCTGATGGAAGAGTCGCTGCGCGCGCGCGAGGGTGCCGCGAACTTCGTGTTCTACGAGGGGCCGCCCACGGCAAACGGGCGTCCCGGCATCCATCATGTTTTCGCGCGCACGGTGAAGGATCTCTTCTGCCGCTACCGCGCCATGAAGGGGTACCGGGTGCTGCGCAAGGCCGGGTGGGACACGCACGGCCTCCCCGTCGAGATCGAGGTGGAGAAGCAGCTCGGCATCAGCGGGAAGCAGCAGATCGAGGAAGTGGGAGTGGCCGAGTTCAATCGGCTCTCGCGCGAGAGCGTGTGGCGCTACAAGGGCGACTGGGAAGCGCTGAGCGCGCGCATCGGCTACTGGCTCGACTACACCGACCCGTACATCACGTACTCCAACGACTACGTGGAGAGCGTGTGGTGGGCGCTTTCCACGTTGCACGAACGCGATCTGCTTTATCGGGGACACAAGATACTTCCGTACTGCCCGCGCTGCGGCACCGCACTCTCGAGCCACGAGGTGGCGCAGGGGTACGAGGACGTGAAGGATCCCAGTGTGTATGTGGCGCTGAGCCTGGAAGGAAACAGGGGACAGGAAACGGGAAACAGGGAACTGCTCGCGGAGGATGGCGGCGCGGCCGCGGGCAGGGCGGCACCGGGTGGTGGGAGGAGAATCCTGGTCTGGACCACCACGCCATGGACGCTGGTGTCGAACGTGGCGCTGGCGGTGAATCCGGGGCTGGAGTACGTGGAGCTGCGCGCGCGCGACGGCGCGTCGAAGCGCGCTGCCGAGGTGCTCGATGGCGGGAGAGGGACGCTCGTGCTGGCGGAGTCGCGAGCGGCCGCGGTGCTCGGCGAGGACTGGACCGACAGGTGGGAGGTGGTGCGGCGACTGCGCGGGAGTGAACTGGAAGGGCTGCGATATCGGCGCCCGCTCGATTGGGTGGAATATCCCGCGAGCGGCGAGCACGAGCTGATCGTGGGGGAGTCGTTCGTATCCGCGGAGGATGGAAGCGGAGTGGTGCACATGGCGCCAGCGTTCGGCGCCGACGACTACGCAGCCGGCCAGCGCCACGGGCTCGCATTTCTGCAGCCGGTGGATGCGCGCGGGGAGTTCCCCGCGGCGATGCCGCTGGTGGGCGGGATGTTCGTCAAGAAGGCGGATGCGCTGATAGTCGAGGAGCTCGACCGTCGCGGGGTGCTCTGGAAATCGGAAGTCGTGGAGCACTCGTATCCACACTGCTGGCGCTGCGGTACGCCTCTGCTTTACTACGCGCGCGAGTCCTGGTTCGTGCGAACCACGTCGTTTCGCGACGCGATGCTGGCGCGGAACGCGCGCGTCGACTGGCATCCGCCCGAGACCGGCTCGGGTCGATTCGGCGAATGGCTCGAGAACAACATCGACTGGGCGCTCTCGCGCGATCGGTACTGGGGCACGCCGCTTCCGCTCTGGGTATGCGACCGCGATCCATCGCACGTGGAGGCCGTGGGAAGCTTCGAGCGGCTGGCGTCACGTTGGGGACACGAGCTGCCCGAGACGTTCGATCCGCACAAGCCGTACATCGACTCGTATCAATGGCCGTGCTCGGAATGTGCGCGGGCGGGTGGGACGCAGCAGGGAACGATGATGCGCACGCCGGAGGTCATCGATACCTGGTTCGACTCGGGATCGATGCCCTTCGCGCAGTGGCACTATCCGTTCGAGCGGCACGAGACGTTCGAATCGCAATTCCCCGCCGACTTCATAGCGGAGGGCGTGGATCAGACGCGCGGCTGGTTCTACTCGCTGCTGGCGATCGCCACCGGACTCGGCGATGCGCTCCCCGGGAACGTCGCCGATGGCGGCACCGATGCACTCGCGGCGCCGTACCGCTCGGTGGTGGTCAACGATCTCGTGCTCGATGCGACGGGCGCGAAGATGTCGAAGACGAAGGGGAACGCGGTGGACCCGTGGTCGGTGATCGAGAGCCACGGTGCGGATGCCGTGCGGCTCTTCCTGATCGCTTCGAGTCAGGTGTGGATGCCGCGCCGCTTCGACGAAGATGCAATTCGCGAAACCGCCGGCCGCTTCCTGCTGACGCTGAGGAACACGTACAGCGGAATGTTCGCGCAGTACGCGAACTTCGGGTGGGAGCCCCGTACGGATGATCCGGCGCCCGCCGATCGTCCGGTAGTCGATCGCTGGGTGCTGTCGCGGCTCGCGAGCATGCGGCATCAGGTGGACGAGCTGCTCTGGCGCTACGAGGCCACACTCGCGGTGCGGCTGGTGATGGAATTCCTGGTGGACGACGTCTCCAACTGGTACGTGCGGCTGAACCGTTCGCGTTTCTACGAAGTGGAGACCGCAGACAACCGGGCTGCGTTCGCGACGCTGCACGAAGTACTCGTGGCAGTATGCCGGTTGCTTGCGCCATTCGCGCCGTTCATCACGGACTGGATCCACAGGGAGCTGACCGGATCGTCGGTGCACCTGGCGCCGTTCGCGCCCGGCGACGCGAGTGAGGCCGGGAGCGCGGTAGCGGGCGCAACCGTGCTCCTCCCCGATCCCGAGCTGGAACGGGCAATGAGCGATCTCCGCCGTCTCGCGACACTTGCGCGTGCCGCGCGCGAGTCGGCCGGCGTGAACGTTCGCCAGCCGCTTTCGCGACTGGTATGTGTGGTGCCAAATTACAGGGCTGGGATGTTCGATGAGCTGGAGCCGCTCCTCCGAGGCGAAATCAACGTCAAGACGCTGGAGTTCGCGTCGAGCGGCGACGAGTTGCTGCGGCTGGAAGCACGGCCGAACTTCCGCTCGCTCGGCAAGCGGTTCGGCAAGCGGACACCGCTCGCCGCTGCAGCGGTGAGCGCGCTGTCGAGCGATGCGCTGCTGGCGCACGAGAAGGGCGGGTCGCTCGTGATCGACCTCGATGGCGAGCCGCACGAGCTGTCGGGAGAAGACTTCGAGATCATCCGGCGAGCCGCCGGGGAGCTCGTGGTGCAGGAGGAAGGCGGGTACGTCGCCGCGATAGATGCGACGGTAACACCCGAGCTGAGGCGCGAAGGGATCGCGCGCGAGCTCGTGAACAGGATTCAACGGTTGCGGAAGGAGGCGCGTTTCGCCGTGAGCGATCGCATTCGCCTGCAGATCGCGGGCGGAGCAGAGATCGAAGAGGCGGCGGAAGGGTATAAGGACTACATCGCGGGTGAAGTGCTCGCGAGCGAGGTGATTATCGGCGGCGATGTCGCCGGAAACCCCGACGCGGTGCAGACGGTGGAAATCCTCGAGGATACCGTCTCCATCGCCCTTACGAGAGTTCAAATCTGATGCCGTCTTCAGCAGCCAGTCGGAAGAAGCCAAAGCCCATGAGCAAGAAGATGCTCGCGCACTTCGAGAAGCGTCTCATCGAGGAGCGCAACAGGGTGCTCAAGGAGCTTGGCAACTACACCGAAACGTTCAACGCCACGCCACAGTCGGCGGATGGCGATCTGAGTTCGTACTCGTTCCACATGGCCGATCAGGGAACCGACGCCATGGAGCGCGAGAAGGCTTTCCTCTTCGCGAGCCAGGAGGGGCGATTCCTCTGGCACATCGATCAGGCGCTTCGCCGTTTGTACCGCTCGCCCGAAGAGTTCGGGAAATGTCACTCCTGCGGGGAGTACATAGACTTCGACCGCCTCGATGCGCTGCCCCACGCCCGACTGTGCATCGCCTGCAAGCAGCGTGAGGAAGATGGCAAGAAGCGGCAGTCCAAGCAGAGCTAAACCGACGCTTTTCTGGTCGTTGATCGCGGTAATCGTCGCGATCGACGTGGTGACGAAGCTGATCGCAAAGAATTCGCTGATACCGTACCGGATGCCCCGGGAGGTATTCGGCGAATGGGTTCGATTCACGCTCGTCTTCAATCAGGGCGCCGCTTTCGGGCTGCACCTGGGACCATGGTCGCGTCAGATCTTTCTCGTGCTCACCGTGGTGGCGCTGGTCATCCTCGGCCGCCTCTACAGGGACACGCGTCCTGATGATCGCGTTCGCATCATCGCGCTCGGGCTCGTTTGCGGCGGCGCGATCGGAAACCTGCTCGACCGGATCCGCTCCCCGGTCGGCGTGGTGGACTTCCTGGATGTCGGCGTCGGCAACTGGCGCTGGCCCACCTTCAACGTCGCCGACATCGCCGTGACCACCGGCGCGCTCCTGCTGGCCTGGGCGCTCTGGGGGGAGGAAGGCGAGAAAGCAGAAAGCAGAGAGCAGGGAGCAGAGAACGGCGCTCTGCTGGAAACAGGAAACAGGGAACAGGAAACAGGGAGCGGTACACCCCGGTAGTCATGCCTGCGGAGGCGGAGTTCGACGTCATTCCCGCGAAAGCGGGAATCCATTTCTGGCTGGTCAACATGGATTCCCGCTTTCGCGGGAATGACGTGACGGGTGTGCAGCTCCTGTTCCCTGTTTCCTGTTTCCTCTTTCCTGCAGGAAGCAGTTTCTGCTTCCTGCTCTCTGCTTCCTGCCCTCTCCCCCCATGCCCCACTCCTTCGTCGTCGACTCGGCCCCGCCCTCCCGCCTCGACGTCCTCATTGCGCGGCGGCTGGACATCTCGCGCAACCAGGCGGCCACGCTCATAGCCGGTGACCACGTGCGGGTGGCTGGTCGCAGGGAGAAGGCGAGCTATCGGCCGGTGGAGGGGGAGGAGATCATCGTCGAGGTGCCGCCGCAGCCGGAGCATCCCGTGGTGGCGGAGGACATCCCGCTCGACGTCGTGTTCGAGGATGAGGAGCTCCTCGTGGTCGACAAGCCGGCGGGGATGGTCGTGCATCCCGCGCCCGGCCACTGGAGCGGGACGCTGGTGAATGCGCTCAAGGGGCGGGGAGGAGCGCTGTCGGGAGTGGGAGGCGAGGGGCGCGAAGGGATAGTGCACCGCCTCGACAAGGACACATCCGGCCTCCTTCTGGTGGCCAGGACCGACCGGGCCCACCGGTCACTGGGCCGCGCCCTGGCCCAACGCCGGATCGTACGGCGCTACGCCGCCATGGCGTGGGGGCACCTGAACGCCGACCGGGTGACGGTCGAGAAGCCCATCGGACGGGATCCGCGAGACCGAAAGCGTATGGCGATCGTCAGTAGTGGACGAGCCGCGCGAACGGACTTCGTGCGGCTCGCCAGGTTCGGTTCGGCGGACCTGTTGCGGGCGCACCTGCACAGCGGGCGCACGCATCAGATTCGCGTGCATCTCGGCTCGATCGGACACCCGGTGCTGGGCGACGACACGTACGGTGGAGGCGGAGGGAGGCGGCTCGTTGCGCTCCCGCCGAAGCGGCACTTCCTCCACGCCGCGTGGCTGATCTTCCCGCACCCGGTTACGGGCGAGCTCGTGGATGTTCGTTCGCCGCTTCCGGAAGACCTGCGGGTCTCGCTGGCCGCGGTTGCCGAACTGGATGAACTGCCATCTCATCCGGATCCACTCGACCACTTTGGCTTCTTCAATCTCGACAACTGAAACCGCCGTCCGCCAGTTGGTGGTATTCCGCCTGGCGGGGAGCACGTACGGAATCGAGCTCGACGTGGTACGGGAGATCGTCCCGTTCCGCGGTGCCACGCGACTGCCCGGTGCGCCGTCGAACGTGGCCGGGCTGATGAACGTGCGAGGGTCGATCATCACGGTGATCGATCTGGGCGCGCAGCTCGAGGGCACACCGTCCGCGCGCGACCGCGCCTCGGTGATGCTCGTGGAGCACGGCGGCAAAGTCGTTGGCGCGGCGGTGGACGAAGTACTGGACGTGCGGCGGAGCGCCGATGTGGAGCTCGACGATGCTGCGGGGAGCACCGACATCACGGTGGAAGCCGCAGTGCGGGCGGTCGGACGTCTGAGTGAGGGAGAAGGAAGGGACGGCGGAGTGATCACGCTTCTGGATATTCACGGCATCATCTCGCGAGTGCTCGCTTGAACGGAGGATGGGACGTTGAGTAACACGGTTCTTGTTTGTGACGATGCGGTCTTCATGCGCACCCTCCTGTCCGACATTCTCACCCAATCCGGGTTCGAGGTCATCGGCGAGGCGGAGACCGGGGTCCAGGCGATCGAGCGCTACAAGCAACTGCACCCGGATCTCGTCACGATGGACATCGTCATGCCCGACATGGGCGGCATCGACGCGGTTCGCGAGATCACGAAGTTCGACGCCGAGGCGCGGATCCTCATGTGCAGCGCCATGGGCCAGCAGGCACTCGTCGTCGAGGCGATCCAGGCCGGCGCGAAGGACTTCGTCGTCAAGCCCTTCCAGCCGAGTCGCGTGCTGGAGGCGGTGCAGAGGGTGCTTGGATGAGCTGAGAAGGAAACAGGAAACAGGAGACAGGTAGCGACGCCTGTCTTCGCGACCATCGAACCGAAGGCAGTTTCTGTTTCCTGTTGCCTGTCTCCTGTTTCCTCTCGCGATCAACTATCCCCCGCATGGATCTCAGCAAATACTCCGACCTCTTCCTCTCCGAGAGCAGGGACTACCTCTCGGCGATGAATCAGCACCTCCTCGAGCTCGAGCGCGAGCCCGGGGCGGAGGAGCCGGTGCGCGCAATTTTCAGGGCGGTGCACACGGTGAAGGGGATGAGCGCGACCATGGGATATCAGGTGGTCGCGGATCTGGCGCACGAGATGGAAAGTGTGCTGGATCGCGTGCGGCGCGGGGAGCAAGGGGTGACGCCGGCGCTCATGGACGCGCTCTTCGAGTGCGCTGATGCGCTAGAGATGGCGGTGGAGAGGTCGGTGAAGGGAGAAGGGGAGCAGCTCGAGCTCGGGGCGCTGATGGAAAGGCTCCGGGTTGCGGGACTCTCGGGCGGCGCCTCCGCCGCAGCGGGAGGGAGCGACGTCGGGAGTGCCGCGGGCGGCGCCGGCTCGCGATCGGCCGCAGGCGCGAACGGAGGAAGTGGGGGCGACGAGCAGGCGGCGAGGCCCGCGCCGTCGGCCACCCGCAGCGTGAGGATCGATCTCCGGAGGCTCGACAAGCTCATGAACCTCATGGGCGAGCTCGTGATCACGCGCGGTCGTCTCGCGGGACTCGTCGCACCGATCGACGACGGCGCGCTCGGCGAAGCGATGGCGCAGGCCTCACGGCTCATCGGCGAACTGCAGGACGAGATCATGCTCTGTCGCATGGTTCCCGTGGGACAGGTTTTCGATCGCTACCCGCGGCTGGTGCGCGACTCGGCGCGTGCACTCGGAAAGGACGTGTCGTTCACGATCGTGGGGAACGAGATCGAGCTGGACAGGTCGATGCTGGTGGAGATCGGCGACCCGCTCACTCACCTCCTCAGGAACGCTGTTGACCACGGAATCGAGTCGCCCGAAGAGCGCGTGGCGGCGGGGAAGCCGGCGAAGGGCGCGCTCGAACTGAGCGTCGCTCGCGAACGCTCGACGGTGACCATCCGCGTGAGCGACGATGGGCGCGGAGTGAACCGGGCGAAGGTGCTCGCCAGAGCGCAGGAGGCGGGACTCGTGGATGCCTCGCGCACCGATCTCTCCGACGACGAGCTGGTTCGCATCATCTCGCGTTCGGGGTTCAGCACGGCCGAGCGGGTCACCGGGATCTCCGGCCGCGGCGTCGGCATAGACGCGGTGATGAACCGCGTGCGCTCCATGGGCGGCGCCGTCGAGCTGCGCTCCAGGGACGGGGAAGGAACGACGGTCACCGTTCGGCTCCCGCTCACGCTCGCGATCGTGCGCGCACTTCTCGCGCGCGTTCGTGACGAGGTCTACGCGGTGCCGATGGCGCACGTGAACGAGACCGTGGAGCTCGCGCCGCAGCTTCTGCGCACCGTGCGTGGGCGCGAGGTGATGACCATGCGGGACGATGTCCTTCCGCTCATTCGCTTCGACGAACTGGTGAACCTGCCGCGGGAGAGCGACGAAGCGCGCCAGGTAATCGTCCTCGAAGTGGGAGAGCGTCGCGCGGGGCTGGTGGTGGATGAGCTGACGGGACAGCAGGACATCGTAGTCAAGCAGTTCGATCCGGTGCGGGATGCCATGTCGCTGTTCAGCGGCGCCACGATACTCTCCGACGGCGCTCCCGCGCTGATCGTGGATGTCGGGAGCCTCATGTAAGGAGTGGGAATGACTGACCTGATGTCGTTGAAGGAGCCGCAGCTCGACGCCCTCCGCGAGACCGC
>Ga0182738_1007642_pt1 | contig 10929 bp, 7 predicted proteins | sample eDN5th30CBELigMG_FD_128876 | JGI IMG/M metagenome (GOLD analysis project Ga0182738, IMG submission 128876) | Enriched Miracle-Growth compost microbial communities from Emeryville, California, USA - eDNA 5th pass 30_C BE-Lig MG (version 2)... ... | reverse complement strand
GTTCTAGTTCAGTTTTACTCAAGGTCAAACGGTCCAAAAAAATTATCAATATCTCCTCTAAGAAAAAACATTTTCGAAAAAATTTGAGTTGACAAAACTTCATGTGATTTTAGTCTTTCAGGCGTGAGAGTTATTTGACTGAATTTTCTATTACCAAATGAGTTCAGTTGAAAAAAAACTCTTGGTAATACCAGTTTTGAAAGAATGATGGCGAGTCCAGTTTGGATTACTGTTTCTGAACCAAAGCCCAGTTTTGACATTGAGAGTTCAGCATCCCTACCCATTAATTATATTCCCAATTGTAAAAAAAGGCACCAAATAAAAAGAGATTGAGGAAAAATTTGTTGTGATAAATTCAACACAAACAATTGTGATTAAATTCACTTGTTGCAAGCACGTACAAATCAAGAGGATATTCACATAGAAATCACAGCACATTAATTCGTACAAAAGCGAATCTCCTCTCTCTTTTCGCCACTCCATATTTAAATTATACACATTTAAATTTTTGTTTCACTTGTTCCAACGTCACTTCCAATATTTGTCTCAATTCCACTTCCCAAATTCTCATGTGTATTATTTATAGTTGGTGCTGCTGTTGCGGTTGGTTTCTCACCAAATAAGCTCTCAACTTGCTTTGAGGTCGTCAAATATTCCAACATGGCCACCATCGACATATTGAATGCCAATGATCTATATAAGTGTGGCAAAAATGATTTATACACTCCACTCAATCCCTATTTGTCTTATTAATATCTTCTTATCCTCTTTTTTTTACTTCTAATTGTAAAGTAAACATTATATATGTTGGCTTTGATGTTTGCTTCAACTATTTTTGAATTCTGTTAAGACATCTCTCAGAAAAATTAATTCTATACTCCTAATTGCCTGAAAACAAATCTTGTATTGAAAAAGTCCAATGGTGTTGCTATCAATGATGCCAAGCCACTTGCCACCTATAATTTCATTCTCGCTTCATTTTCCTCAGTAATTATTCTTACTAATGCTGAGAGACTGTTGATTTGGAGGTTAGATTCAGCGTAGCGTTTTTTCATCAAGAAATCTCTCACGGTGAAAAATCCAAAAACTTCAATAAGGGCTTGAGTATTTTGCAAGAAAATATTCCAGCCCATTCCAGCAACAAGAGCATTTTTACTTCTATACAAATAAGATCCTCTCGCTCAAAGCAAGACAAATATTTTATACCCATAAGCCAGATTTAATTGATTTACTTTTGCTGAAAAACTGACTTTCTTTGATGCCTCATCTCCAATTACTTCTCCTTGTAGCTTTAGCCTCAATATTTCCTACACAATCAATCAATTTCCCTTCAACAAAATCTTTCTTTATACTGAAGGTTGAGCACAAATAGTAGCAAAAGTAGTTGCTAAGAGAGTTGATACGACAACATCTTCATACTTAAAAGTATATGTGGGGTTCTTGCAGATATGTTTCATGCTCTAAATAACATTATTCCTTTATTCAAACTGAGCTCATTTTTACGAGGTAATAACCATAAAATCTGGCAACTTGGAAGGTAACACCACGGTCCAATATATTTTTAAAGCCATAATATAGCCCAGAAGCGCCTTCTTTGGTCATAATTTCACGAATTAGAGATCCAATGTGACGGAGATATAATGGTCCAGGAGCTGTTTCGAATGATTTTGTTTGAAGCTTTATTTTTACTCTTTCTAATGGTGAGGCTAAAAGCTATTGTTGAAGTTTTTTAAAGATGGAAATGGAAAGGGATCGGAGTACCTCGCTAACAACTGTACTGGCAGCGATGACGCCGATTGTTTTGTACCAAGGATAGTTCGTATCGACATCGTAAGTTTGAGGATGCATCTGAAATAAAAATTAGCAGTGAAGTTTATTTTGTATTTCAAATCTTTTTTTCTTTGACTCAATGTGTGTGTTAAAGCCACCCTAAATAAAATAATATAAATTTCCGATTGCTAACTTGAATTTTCTCTCATTGAAAATCAAAGTGATGTGCTTTGAATTCTTTTCGAGAAAAAAAAATTGAGAAATGTCTGAAGAAAAATTTTTAAAAAAGAGAGGAAAATTGATGAAAAAATATATTTTAAAGGAATCTCTTCCTTCCTTTTTGAAAAAAAATTGAACAAGATTTTTCTTCTCGTCCGTTTTCTCTTCAGTCAATCTAAAACTTTTTCTTGAAATTTGTTCACTTTTATTCCAAAAAATAAAAGTCAAATTTTTTCTCAACAACTCTGAGCATTTTCTTTAAAATTCCTATCAAAGATTTTTTCCAGAGATATTTGGGTGGGAAGTATTTTTAGCGCTACTTCATGCTTTTAAATTCAAGAAAAATTATTATTGTATAGCGTTTCAAAATTCCAAGAACATTGAGTGAGAATACAAAAAAATCAAGATATATTGCTAACTGATATCCCATAACGTAAAAATATTGGTATATACAATCAATCCATATCTTTATTATTTTCAAGTCAAATTCTATATAAACAACAGATGAAAGAAAGAATAATTAGATTCGAGTTCCATATCCATAATTCACCGATCTATAACTACTTCTCTCGACATATCCCTGATTATTATTACTGTACCTATTATTTCCTTCAATTACATGATCCAATCCACCATATTTGTTAGGCCCTAAAGACCCAGACAAAGTCGACAATCTTGATGCAATTCCTTCTTGGCCTCCATATAATTCTGTTCTTTTCAATTCCAAACCAGTTCCCGTCCAATTATTATCATTCTCAACTCTTGCTCGTTTCGCTTCAGCCAATGCCGAGATAGTATCCTGAAGGTTCTCATCTTGATTAGCAGGCTTCAAAACGCTCTTTCTGGGGCTTGGCTGGATATTATTCTGACTAGCAGGAGCTTTGCAACTTCTTCTCACGGCTTCAATGTTATCATGTAAAGAGCCTGAAGCATAAGCGTTAATGCTTTGTCTTAAATCGTAATTCAGGTCAACTTGCTCGACAATACGAGCCTTTTGATATTGAATTTCGTCTTCTTTGTTAAAAAGTTTTCGAAGGTCTTCTTGGTAGATCCTTTCAAGTTCATATGCTTCTCTTCTACGATCGGCAGCCTGTCTTTCAAGCTCTTGGACACGAGATTCGTGTTCGCGGCCAGCATGCTGGAAATCGATGTAATTTTGTTGGTGACGTCTGTGAAGGTCATAAAGCTCGTTTTCAAGCTGCATAACTTGTTCTTTAGCTTGAAGATTCGCATCGAGCATGTCTTGGTGTATATCTTTGAAGGTATTGTTTTCAACTTGAAGAGTGTCATTAGTGTAAGCAAGATTGTTGTTTGCGTTTCTCATGTCGCGAAGTTCCTTCCTTGTAGAGTCATAGTTTCCATTGAGATTCTGTTGGCGATTTTTAAGTCTATTCATATCTTCCATTAATCTGTTATATTCATTAACTTGTTGTTCAAGCTCAAAAGCAGCTTGATCCCTTTCTCTTTGCATCACAATCGCCATTTCTTTATCAAAAGCTTGATCATATTGGTTTCTTACCTTGCCAAAGTTATCTTCATCGACATCATGAACTGAAGTTCCTCTTGGCGATCTCATAGACTTTTCATTAAAAGATCTTTCTGAAATCGTTTTATTACGGACCTCTTTGCTCTTTTCGACTTCTGGCTGTTCAGAAACGTCGAATAAATCAGGGTACATCTCACTCAAAAGACCAAGAATCAGATCCCTGAACTCCGGGTAGTTTTTAGTTTTCTTCTTGTAATGGATATATTCCGCCTCAAGTTCTTTGATAAAAGAAGAAGCCATGGAGTAATCCTTGAGTTTCTGCTTGTCATCTTTGAAAGGGTGGGTCTTAAGATCCGGAAGTCTTTTCTCAAGGTCTTTATTATATCCAACTAATTCATCAATGATTTCTGCAAGATCTTCTGTTTCTTCCATATTATGCATCAGATTCTCTTTCAGATAACTGATAAGAGCCTCAATGCCCTTATACCAATTTTCAGCTTTAGGGACAAGTTTAGCGTGTTCCTCCTTGCTAATTGGAGGCGGTTTCTTTTCAACAACTTTTTCCACCATTGCAGGCTGTTGAGGCTTTTCGATCTTTTCTGGCGTCTTCTTCTTATCTGCGGCTCCTCTCAATTCTCTTTCCTTGAGAGTTTCCTTCTGCTTATTTGTAACCTCGATACTTGATTTTATTTCGACGTTCTTTCTTACATCATGATCAAGATTCAGATCCTGATCTATATTAAAGGGGAGGGTAAAAAAAGGGAGTCAAAAATAAGGGTACCTGTTTCAGTTCTCCTTTGCTGAGTGGTTTGTTTTTTTGGTTGATCGACCTTTTCTTTACTTTTGCAGCAACCCATGATGTTGATGTTAATGAATCAAGCGTTGTTTTCAAAGGAGTTTTAACAAATTATTGTTTTTTATTTTTTAAGTCAACAGCAGAATATCTTGAATTCAGAAAAACGAGAATAAATATTTAGGCTATAGATTTATCGCTTTTTAATAGAGAAAAAGGATTTATAAAATAAACTCAATCTGAGTGGGTGAATCTCAAGAGAAAAAGCGTTAGAAAATACACATGAAATTTATAAAAGGAGGGGGTTTGGAGAGACTAAGGTTTTGGGGTGGAAGAAACGTAAAAATTCCGTTTTGGCTGAGATTGGGTATATTTTGGAGGGAAATGTCGAGTTATAAAATTTTACTAAACGCTCAAAAAACTTTGATGAAAATAATTCTCTTTCCTTGAAGGAAATTTTAGGATTTCTTGCAGGAAAATTAATGATCATCCTGAGATGTTTAAAGTAGAGGTCATATTCTAAAAATGAAATATTTGACTTTGACTTTGACTTTGACGCAAACAAAAACAAAACATAACAAAGAAAATTCTCCTGAAATTCTCTTTCTTACTGATTTACTCTTAAATTCAAAAAAAAATCTTCAACTCATACAAAAAAATTGTGAAGAAAGAGATCATACAGACCACCACGCCTTGAATTTAAATATATAAGTTTACATTCTTACGTTTTGACTCATTTAGCCTTTCCAATTTGTTGATTTCCTTGATTATTATTGGGAATCTTTGGCAACTCCTCATTCTTCTTACTTGCTGGCGGGCTCTTTACATCACTATTTTTATTCCCGCCACCAATTACACTTGTATTTCCATCGTTCTTTGTTTTATTTTCTCCCTCTTTCTTTGCTGCTGGCCTTTTGGGTGTCTTCTCTTCTTCCTTTGATTTACTTGGAGCGACATTAGTCTCTGTTTTCAGATTAATAGCAGCAATAGTAGCATTGCCCACTGGTCCCCCAAGCACAACACTGCCTTTTTTCGCGCCATTTATGCTTGGTAAAACTTCACCTTTTCCTTGACTAGGAGGATTATTTGCTGAGACTCCCTTTGTATTTTGAGACGGCTCTGGTTTATTTCCACCAGGACTAGTTTTACTTTCTAACATGCTGCCTTTTTTAGATAATGGTCCAGGTTTATTACTGCCACCAGCAAGTTTATTTTCTTTGGTCAAAAACTTTGAAGGAGTTGCCTTTGGAGCAATGACTTCAAACTCTTTTTCAATGGCTTCTCGATAGACAAGGCTGACATTCTCAAGATCAGCGCGAATTTTATCTCCAACAAGACAGAAAATATCAACCAACAATTGAGTGACCGTCGCACGAATCTCATTATTTGGATGCTCAATCTTGTCTACAATATACTCAATGACTGGATTATAAGGAACATCATGATTATTTATTTTGAATTCTTTGATAATTGTCTGCAAGAGTCTGAGCTTAGTTAAAATATGGCGAACAGTCTGTCCATTTTTGCCTCTTCCTGCATGAATTCTTGAGAGTGCATTCACGCAAAAACTGCATGAAATCACAGGGTTTCGTACCATACTAAGATAAGTTTCTTCAGCTTGTTCTCGGATTTTACTGTTACTATCTCCCAATCTTTCCAATAAGCAGTTCACAATATTGTCCGTATAGATCGTTAGATCATTTTTTAAGCTGGTCGTATTAGCCATATTAGGTTTCAAGGTCATGATATTTTTCAGTAAAGCCAAAGATTTTGTGGTAACTTGACTGATCCTGTCAACTATAGTGTAATTAATGACCCCTAATAAAGCGATAAATGTGACTCCGCTGTCATCATTTTTGATAATTTTTGATTGTGGTATTTTGGAAATTTCAGGGGCCAGAGTTTTAAGAGCGTCTTCTCTGAGGTTCCAATGCTTAGAAAAGACTTTTTTACAAAGCTCTTCTCCAATAATAGGAAGAATATGCTCAGCAAGTTTTTGGTTTGTTGGAGATAACTTTTCTGCTTCTGTTGGCATATTGTTGCCTTGTGCATATTCTCCTGCTTCTATCGAGTTATTATGATCAGCCTTTTTGAGTAAAGCTGGGATGATCTGGTCTTCATAAGCAATTCTAGTACTCGAATTCCTGTAGTCATCATATTCTTCATCTTCTCCTTGATCGTCATATACATATTTCGCCTCTTCTTGCTCTTCATCTTGCCAATTATTTGTCGGTTTTGTATGGAAACTAGAGGTCAGAAGATGAGTTGAATCCAAAAATAAAATATTACCTTCTCTGTGGTTTAGGTTCTCTCCCATTACCAGCTTGTTTTTTTGCAGATAAACGAGGCTCAGGGATTTCAGCAAGGCTTCCTTTCTGAGATCCTCCTCCTTGTTCATAAGAATTATACGTAGCAAGAGATTTCTCAGGCTTTGGTGTTGGTGCATATCCATTCTGTCTCTTCTCTGGATTAGTTCCACAAAGACTAATTGCTTCTCTCAATCTTTCTATTTCTCTTTTAAGGTTGGTGGCTGTCTCATAATCCTCATTTTCCTGAGCCACTTGCTTCCTTTCCTCAAAACGTTGAAGCTGGGTGCCAATTTGCTTGACTTTGAGGATTTCCTGTTTGATAAAATGGGCCTCTTCGAATTCTTCACGATCTATCGCTCTAAACTTATTTCCTTCTAATTCTCTCAGCTTTCTGATCACAAAATCATCTCCTTTAAATGAAGGAGCTTCAGCTCTTTCTTGTCTTTCCAGAGCAATATTTGGGTTTTTAATAGGGGATTGAGTTAATGGTTCTCCGAAGGCTGCAATTGCAATAAGTCCAACCTGGTTGAAGAAATTGAACTTGTTGACATGGCACTTTTCAAAGATGATGCGTAGATATACACAAGGTGCTTCAATATAGACAGTTTTGAGTTCACGAAGAGTGAAGCCGCTTTTTTCATTGGTATCAAGAGACAGATAGCCAAGTTTTTTAAATTTGGTATCATTGAGGGAAAGATTGGATTTGTAATCGCCAACTGCTGTGTAAAGTTCAAGCTTTGTGGGGATTTTATTCTCGTGGGAGAGGAATTGGAGTTGTTTCAGACGAACTGGGGTCATAAATTGAAAGGTGATATATTGAGGGAATGTACAAAAACGCTGACTTTGCCAACCGGAAGATTGAGGAGAGCCAGTAAGGAGTTCAGAAACAGGATGTTGAGGATCTTCACCAGAGCATTCAACAATTCGAAAACGTAATTTTTGGTTTTGGGAATTGTCCGCGGTGGACATACTGTCTGTGTGTATGAGAGAGTTTAAGTGCAAATCGAAATATATATAATTACTTAGGCTATGCTATGGAGATAATTTTTTAGTCCATTGTGGAGACGAAAAATTTTATGAAAGAGAGTCAGAAATATTTTTCGAATAAGAGAGTGAGAAGAATAGAGAAGGAGAGTTTTCTTTTTTGAAAAGTAGTTTAGGAAGTGAGATTTGGTGGGATTTAAGAGAAAATTGGTGGAATCAAATGATTAACGAAAAGCGGTTTCAAAAATTAGATTAGATTAGATGAGAGATTAAGGGATTTTTTAATTTTGAATTATAATTTGGCAAACATCCTGAGAATTACGCAGTTTAGGGAATTTATGGGCGTACTAGCCAGTTTGAAGGATGGAGAAGTATAACTTGAAAAGATAAAGATTGAGTTGAAGTTTTTTAATTCAGAGAAGAATTCTGTTGATTTAAAATTTTGAAGAATTAGAAAATTCTCTTGAAAAGCTGGAAGAAATCTTTGGAAAGAAGTTCAAGGAAACAGATTCGCAATCCTTCAGATTTTGCCTAGATTTTGAAAATTTCTCCTCGAAAAATTCTGAAAAAAATTCAAAAAAAAAAGTGAATAAATTTTTTTCCAATGCTCAGGCGCATAAAATTGAGAGCTTGAAGTCTCGGCTGGACAAAATTTTCAAAACTTTTTTGTTCATCGTTCTTCTTTTTTTATTCTACTGTCCTTGAGTCTTTCTCTCCAAAGAATCTGGAGGGCCCCGCCTTTAAATTCTCTCATTTCAGTTTATTAGCAAAAGAAGGAGAGCTCGAAAAAAAGTGCTAGATCTTCCTTCTTCAGACCACATTCCTTCATCAGTGTTGAGAATGGATGAAGATAAAAAAAAAAGCAGATTTACAAAGAACCAACAACTAAAAAAGTATTTCAAAAAAAAAAAAATTCTTTTTATTGTCAACAAAAAATTTCAATGAAAAAAATTTCTCTTACATTTCAAAACTATTTCTCCTGAAAACCTAATTTACTAGGCGTTATTTAAGAGGATTACTTTTAACCCAAACCCAAACTCAAACTCCTAAACTCTTATTTTTCAAACAAAAATACTTAATTTTTAAAAATGGCCGAAACAGCTTTTGTCTCAGATCTCTATCGTAGCTATGAACATGATGTTGCTGCCTTCATCCGCAACTTCACTCAACGTGACTCTCGATTCATCACCATGAGCCTCAGTACCAAAAATCCTCTTCTCCTTTGTTCTTATCATTCTCTCCTGTAGATGAAAAAGAATCATTTTTGAATTATGCAGAGAAAAACTATGCCCAAACTGAACGAAGTGTATAGTCTCTTTCGTCTCCTTCTCCTCATTCCCACCTAGTATCACCAATTAAATTCTGAGCTTCGAGGGCTACCAACCAACATAAAGTCCAAATTGGAGCCATCAGTGAAGGGATATAAACAAAATTTGAACAAGATTATGGATCGACTCAGGTCTATTCGTGGAGAAGTCGCTCAATCTAAACTCGCCGCAGTAATATTTTCATAAGAAAGACCTCATTTATACCAATCCTCAGGAGCAAGAAAAGAATAAGGATACAGCGAAATCGGCTATGAATAGAATTGGGAATACGATGGTGAGTGCGAACAGAAGATTGCAGGATATAAAGAGAATGGCAGTTGAGAGTAGTGAAATGACAATTGGTGTCAATCAGACCTTGGCTGACGATAGAGTTCGCTTATTGGACATCAAATCAACAGTAAAGAGTTTGTTTGCGTCTCCAAAATTACGTATAATTTAAATAGAATAAGATGATTGAAGGGAACTTGAACAGAGGACTGGCTTTGATAAGCTCCATAAGATATAAAGATACTCATAATAGAATTATGTTGTATGGAATGGTGCTGCTTCTTGGAGTGCTTAATTTCTTGGTTTTTGTATTAAAAGTGTTTACTTAGCGAAGAAATTTGTATTTTCAATATATTGATGTGTAATTATTATAGAGATGACAACTTTTTAATGTTTCATCATCCTTTATATAAAATAAGTAATCTAATAATAAAATATCAGCAACAACAAAAATTCACAAAAAAATTTGCTATATTTTATTCTCAGTATGATGTCAGTAAAAAAGAAGTATCCTGAAACAAAATACTTCTCTTGTTATTCATTCTTTTGAATCTCATCATTTTCGTCAATAACTTCCATTTTCCCAGAAGAGACCACAACGGGTGCTGGAACATTTAATTTTGGCTCTTCATAAAGCGATTTCACCCAGCCTTCCAAATCCACGTCCTTATACAAATTCTTCAATATCCATGGGTGACTCTATCATGAAAATTATTAATATATCATTATTCTAAAAATACCAATAATTCAATAGCGCTTGCTCTTTTCTTTGCCGATTTCTCCAAGCATCTTCCAATGAAATCTTTAAATTCATTACTGTATCTCCCATCATCCGGAATCATAGGAATGGGGTCTTTTTGGATCATATCCAGCATTTCAATAATACCTGGAGCTCTAGTCACAGGGTATGGGAACTGACCTCTAGCCAACTCAAGCAGAACCAACCCAAAACTCCAGATATCACACAAATAATTAATCTTTTCTCCCTTCAAGGTTTCTGGACTCCTATTCAAAACATCAAAACATATTCTCTTCATCACTAAAATTACATGTAAGCAACGGTTCCTTTTTGAGTAGCGACGAGTTGATTGGTCATTTCGAGTTCTTTAGCAATACCGAAATCTGTTAACTTTACTTCTCCTTTACTGTTTATCAAGATATTCGCTGGCTTGATATCTCTGTGAATTTGATGTCCAATCACATGTAAATACATCAATCCATTCAAAATTTGTTGAGCAATTCTTGCCAAAATAGCTTCTTTAATTAATGGCTCTTCAGTGCTCACCTTCTTTACTCTTTTTATAAGATCAACCAAAGATCCACAGTCCATAAGTTCTAGAATGACCTTGACGCTTCCTTCGTCGTAATAAGCACCCAAAAGCTTGATTAAAAATGGACAGGCCATCGTTTCTTCAACAGATGTCTTGTGCTTAAATAATGCGCTCAGATCGTTCATTAGTTGATGACGCTTTTCTTGATCATAAATATTTATACTCTTTGCAAGAAGATTATGAGAGAGTTAGCAAGAAGATTTTGGTTACTTTAACGGCAACACGAGTTCCAGTGGACTTCAAAACACCTGCTTGAACTTGACCAGCAGCTCCTCTTCCAAGAAAACCTTCGATCTTTCAAAAGGATTTCACAACAGAAACACTCAAGTTTTTACTTCAAGATCATCTTTGCTTAAAGAATGGAACATTTCATTATTGGACTCATGGGAAGTTCTGGTACCATCTTTTGAGACCTGGATGTTGTGGACTTTGAATTTGAGCC
>Ga0182738_1007640_pt1 | contig 10931 bp, 6 predicted proteins | sample eDN5th30CBELigMG_FD_128876 | JGI IMG/M metagenome (GOLD analysis project Ga0182738, IMG submission 128876) | Enriched Miracle-Growth compost microbial communities from Emeryville, California, USA - eDNA 5th pass 30_C BE-Lig MG (version 2)... ... | reverse complement strand
GCGGGCGCGCCGCTACCTGCCCGACGAAATCGACGAGCCCATCATCGGCAAGGTCGAGGCCGATGCGCTGCCCATCATCTATATCGCGGTCGAATCCGGTTCGCTGTCGGCCATCCAGACGTCCGACTACATCAACCGCTATATCAAGACGCGGCTGTCGGTGCTGCCGGGCGCGGCCGAGGTGCGCGTCTACGGCGAACGGCTGCCGTCCATGCGCATCTACGTCGACCGCGACAAGCTGGCCGCCTACAGCCTGACAGTGCAAGACGTCGAAACCGCGCTGGCCAGCCAGAACGTGGAAATTCCCGCCGGCCGGATCGAGTCGCGCGACCGCGAGTTTTCGGTGGTGTCGTCCACCGACCTGCAAACGCCGGAGCAGTTCTCCAATATCGTGGTCGCCAACGTAAAGGGCTATCCGGTGCGGCTGGGCGACGTGGCCAAGGTCGAGATCGGCGCGGCCGACGACCGCATCCTGTCGCGCTTCAATGGCCGGCCGGCCATCAATATCGGCCTGACGCGCCAGTCCACCGCCAACCCGCTGGACCTGTCCAAGGCGGTGCGGGCCGAAGTCGCCCAGCTCAATGAAACCCTGCCGGCCGGCATGAAGCTGAACATCGCCTACGATTCGTCGGTGTTCATCGAACGCTCGATCCAGTCGGTGTTCCGCACCATCGGCGAAGCCATCGTGCTAGTGGTGCTGGTGATCTTCTTTTTCCTGCGCAACTTGCGCGCCAGCATCATTCCCATCGTGACCATTCCCGTGTCGCTGATCGGCGCGTGCGGGCTGATGTACCTGTTCGGCTTCTCGGTCAACACGCTGACGCTGCTGGCGATGGTGCTGGCCATCGGCCTGGTGGTGGACGACGCCATCGTGGTGCTCGAGAACATTTTCCGCCACGTCGAAGACGGCATGCCGCCTCGCCAGGCGGCGTTCCAGGGGTCCAAGGAAATCGGCTTCGCGGTGGTGGCCATGACCCTGACGCTGGTTACGGTGTATGCGCCGCTGGCCTTCGCCACGGGGCGCACCGGGCGCCTGTTCATCGAATTCGCGCTGACGCTCGCGGGCGCCGTGCTGGTGTCCGGCTTCGTGGCGCTGACGCTGACCCCCATGATGTGCTCGGTGCTGCTGCGCCACCAGCCGCGCCATAACCGCTGGTACAACCTGGTGGAAGGCTGGCTGGAAGGGCTGGGCCGCGGCTACCGGCGGGCCCTGGGGCTGGCGCTGCGCCATCGCGCCGTGGTGGTGGTGGCGGGCCTGCTGGTGGCGAGCGCCAGCGGCGTGCTGTTCGCGGTGGTCAAGAGCGAACTGGCGCCGGTCGAAGACCGCGGCGTGATCTTCGGCACGGTCAGCGCACCCGAAGGCGCCACCCTGAACTACACCCTGGAAAGCATGCTCGAGATCGAGCAGTTCTACAACCAGATTCCCGAGGCCGAGGCCAACCAGGTGTCGGTGGGCTACCCCACGGTCAGCGACGCCACCGCCATCCTGCGCCTGAAGCCCTGGGAAGAGCGCGACCGCAAACAGCAGGACATCGCCCGCGAACTGCAGCCCAAGTTCGCCGGGCTGCCCGGAGTCAAGGCGTTTCCCACCAATCCGCCGTCGCTGGGCCAGTCGGCGCGATCCAAACCGGTGGAATTCGTGATCATGAGCCAGGCGTCGTATCCCGAGCTGGCCAAGATGGTCAACGTGTTCCTGAACGAACTGCGCGACTATCCGGGCCTGCAGAACCTGGACACCGACCTGCGGCTGAACACCCCAGAACTGCGCGTGCAGGTCGACCGCGACAAGATGGCCGACGTGGGGGCGGGCGTGGACGTGGTCGGCCGCACCCTGGAATCGATGCTGGGCGGGCGCCAGGTCACGCGCTTCAAAGACCAGGGCGAACAATACGACGTGATCGTGCAGGTGCTGCCGCGCGACCGCGCCAACCCCGCGGATATCTCGGGCATCTACGTGCGCACGCGCGAAGGCGGCATGGTGCAGCTGGACAACCTGTTGTCGGTGCACGAAAGCGTATCGCCGCAGTCGCTCAACCACTTCAACCGCCTGCGCGCCGTCAAGGTCGAGGCCGCGGTGGCGCCCGGCTACGCGCTGGGCGAGGTGCTGGACCACATGCACGATGTGGCGCGCCGCGTGCTGCCCCACACGGTGGTTACCGACCTGGACGGCCAGGCGCGCGAGTTCCGCGACTCGTCGGGCAGCATCTACCTGGTGTTCGCCATGGCGCTGGCCTTCATTTACCTGGTCATGGCCGCGCAGTTCGAAAGCTGGCGCAACCCCCTCATCATCATGCTGTCGGTGCCGCTGTCCATGACCGGCGCGCTGCTGGCGCTGTGGGCCAGCGGCGGCACCTTGTCCATCTACAGCCAGATCGGCCTCATCACCCTGGTGGGGCTGATCACGAAGCACGGCATTCTGATCGTGGAATTCGCCAACCAGTTGCGCGACGAGGGGCGCGACATCGTCGAGGCCGTAGTCGAGGCCAGCGTGCTGCGGTTGCGCCCGATCTTGATGACCACCGGCGCCATGGTGCTGGGCACGCTGCCGCTGGCGATATCGCATGGCGCGGGCGCCGAATCGCGCCAGCAGATCGGCTGGGTGCTGGTGGGCGGGCTGATGCTGGGTACACTATTGACTTTGTTCGTGGTGCCGGTGGCCTATACGCTGATCGCGGCGGCGCGCCGCAAGCCCGGCCACGCCGCCCCGGACGCCGGCCATGCCGCGCCCCACGGCACGCCCCCTGTTACCAAATAGCCTGCCATGCGCCAAATCATTTTCGATACTGAAACCACCGGACTGGACCCCGCGCAGGGCCATCGCATTGTCGAAATCGGCTGCGTCGAGATCGTCAACCGCGTCGTCACCGGCAACCACCTGCACCTGTACCTGAACCCGGACCGCGACAGCGACCCGGAAGCACTGGCGGTGCACGGGCTCACCACCGAATTCCTGGCCGACAAGCCGCGCTTCGGCGAGGTGGCCGGCCAATTCCTGGAATTCATCCAGGACGCCGAACTCATCGCGCACAATGCCTCGTTCGACGTGAAGTTCTTCAATGCCGAACTGGCCAAGATCGGCCGCGGCGACATGGCCCAGCACTGCGCCCAGATCACCGATTCGCTGCTGCACGCGCGCACGCTGTACCCGGGCAAGCGCAATTCGCTGGACGCCCTGTGCGACCGGCATGGCATTTCCAACGCGCATCGCACGCTGCACGGCGCCTTGCTCGACTCGCAATTGCTGGCCGAGGTCTGGCTGGCCATGACGCGCGGGCAAGACGCGCTGCTGATCGACGTGGACGACGGCACGCAGGCCGGGGGCGGTGGCCTGGCGCTGGAGGCGTTCGACGCAACGGTGTTGCAGGTGGTGCCGGCCTCGGCTGATGAACTGGCCGAGCACGAAGACTACCTGGCCAGCCTGGACAAGTCCGTGGGCGGCCATTGTGTCTGGCGCGCGCTCGACGCGCCCGCCGCCCCGGCCTGACCCCTGCCCGGCGCGGCGCCCCGGGGCCGTTTGCGCGGGCCGCGATTCGTATGCTAGAATTTCGCCTCTTTGGGTGGTTAGCTCAGTGGTAGAGCACTGCCTTCACACGGCAGGGGTCACAAGTTCGAAACTTGTACCACCCACCAGATTATCCAAAGCAAGGGCCGACACTGTCGGCCCTTTGTTTTTTGGGTTTTTCCTGCGCATCGGGTCTGAGCCGGCCGGGTCGTTTGCGAGTCTTGGCGAATCTGTTGCTGACCGAGCTTGGGGGCGGGGGCATGCTACTTGCAGGACTCGCTCGCCCCCAACCCCGCGACTCGTCCCGTGACCAGCGCCTGGGCCAGCCCGCCGACGTAGCCTTCGGCGTTGAATCCGCCCACGTCGCATCCGGCGGCAAAAAGCCCCGGGATGGCGGCGATGGAAAGCTCGGAGGCATCGGCGGTAACCAGCCGCATCGTCGAGACGGAAGAGGATCGGCGCTGCACCCGCATGGAAAGGTCCGAATAAAGCCCGCCGCCCGTGAAGGTGATGGAGGCCCGCACGAGTACGGCGGTAAACGGCGCGGATGCCAGCGGATGCAAATGCTTGCGGCGCGCGGGCACGATGCCTTCGGCGTGCCGGGCGCGGGCTGCCTCGTTATAGGCCGACAGCGTTTCGAGCACTTGGGCCGAGGGCAGGCCCCAGGCAGTCATCGCGGCGGCCAGTTTTTCCAGGGAGTCTTCCTGAATAACGGGTCCCCCCGCGTTCTTGGTGCGTTCGACGACCACGCGCGCCAGCGTCGTGCCTTCCAGGCAGTGTTCCGCGATCTGGGCGTCGAACAGGTACACGGCGGTGGCCTTGGGCTGCTGCGCGATGTGGGCGTTGAGCAGCTCTTCGCCCGTTCCGGCGGATTCGTCGGCAAACCGGTGGCCATCCAGATTGAGCGCAACGGCCAATTGCCCGTACTTGTGGCTCATTTCCTGGAACTGCAAGCGGTTGAACCGCGTCGGTGGTGCGCTCATAGCGTGGCCGTAGAAAGTATGCAGGCAGGGAGTCATGGCTGCGCCCATCTTTTGCGCGGCGAGAATGCCGTCGCCGGTACTCCAGGGGTTGCTGCGCAGATACAGTGAGTCGGCATTCGGGGTGATGTATCGGGCCACCATTTCCGGGTTTCCCTGGAATCCTCCTGTGGCAAGGATGACTGCCTGTGCGCGTATCTCCAGCATCTCTCCATTGCGAAATGCGATGGCTCCGTCGACCTTGCCGTTCTGCGTGGTCAGTTCGTGCATGGCGGTGCTCGGCAGTACCGTGCCGCCCAGCGCCGTAATGCGATCCAGCAGAACATCCATCATCTGCGACGGTGCGGACCGTTGCCCCCGGCCATATTGAAGAAAGCGGATCTCGGGCTCGAGTTGCACTCCCAGCCCGGACAGCCAGGCCAGATCGGCCGGGAAGTTCTCGACCAGAAGTTCCTGGCTGGCCGCGTCGCCTTCCGGCACATGCAGCAGGGCATCCGCCGCCTGGGCAAACGTCCATATCAGTCCGTTCGACAAGGCCATCGACCCGCCGTAGCGATTGCCCTTCTCCAGCACCATTACCGTTGCGCCATTCTCCAGCGCCGTGACGGCGGCACAAAGGCCGGCCATTCCTGCCCCTATGATCAGAACCTTTGTTTCGAACCTCTGGGTCATGCAATGAAACTCCGCGGGAATAAAAAAAAAGGGAAAGGGCGCAACCCGAAGCTCGAAGCCGCTTACTCATCAGGGCCAATGACGGACGTGATGTGGCTGAAGCGTTCGCTCTCGTTCTTCAGGAAGGTGTCCATTTCGCTGGCCGGGGCGTAGTCAACCTCTGCGCCACTACGCTCTACGCTGTTAACGACCTTCTCGTCCTGGGTGACTTTTTTCAGTTCTGCGGACAGTTGCGTAATGATCTCGGCAGGCGTGCCTTGGGGGGCGAACACGCCATACCAAGCGCCGAACAGAAAATCGTCATAGCCCAGTTCCTGCATCGTCGGCACATCGGGAAATTGCGCGCTGCGGTTTGTCCCGGTCCAGGCCAGCGGCTTCATTTCGCCCGAATCGATGAATCCCTTCACGCCCTGCGGCGGATAGAACAGCAGCGTGACCTCGCCGCGTATAACGTCCGTCATCATTTGGCCCGAATTGGTGTAAGGCACGTGCGTGATCTCCAGCTTCTCGAGCTTTGCCAGGTACGCGCCGGGCAGATGCGCGGCCGTGCCGAAACCGGTCGATCCGAAGCTGGATTTGGCGGGGAAGGACCTGATGTGGGCGAGCAGCTCATCGAGCGATTGCACGGACAACTTGGGACTGGTCACCAGAACCGTGCCGACGTTGAACAGCCTGGCGACTGGCGTGAAGTCGTTCTGCGGGTCGTACGCCAAGTCCTTGATCAGGTAGGGATTGACCGTAATGACCTGGGTAGTGCCGAACAGCAGGGTATAACCGTCTGACGGCGCCCGGGCGACATAAGTGGCTGCGATGCTCCCGCTGGCGCCGGGCCGGTTCTCGACGATGACCGCTTTGTTCAGCGATTTGCCCAGCGACTCTCCCACCTGCCGGGCCAGAATGTCGGTTGCGCTGCCGGCGCCATAGGGAACGACCAGCCTGATCGGCTGGTCGGGGTAGGCGTTTGCCGGCCCCGCGGCAAACGTGCCGGCGGTGAAGGCCAGTGTTGCCATCAGGAGTTTGATGCGTGCAGATAAAGCCATGGGTTCTCCAGTGAAAGTCGCGGTACGCATCAGGCTGCGGCAGTGTGGCCCAACAGGCCCGCCTGCATCAGGCCCGTTTGAATCTCTTTGCGAACTTCTTCGGTCATGCCGACCGAAGGCGGGCGCACCCGGGCTGACGGAAGATGTCCCATTTGCACCAGCGCCTCTTTGGTCGATGCGATCTCGCTGACGAAACGCGTGGGCAGGTGGTTTTCCCAAACCTTTTCCATGATGGGCGCGCAATGGTCCCGGAACACTTGGGCTACGCGCTCGCGGTCTTGCTCGCGAGCGGCTTGCACCAGGTCGACCCAGAAGGGCGTGCCTATGGTGCTGATGCCGATCAGGGCGCCATGCGCTCCATACTCGAGCATCTCGACGAGGGGCGGCCCGTCGACCGCGGCCAGGATCGAAAGCCGGTCTTGCAGCAGATTCCAGATGGGCTGGTAGGCCTCCAGGCTGGCGCTGGTCGCCTTGATAGCAATCACCTGCGGAATTTCGGCCAGGGCCGCGAGAATCTCGAGGGGATAGGCGGCGCCGCTATTGGGGGCGTACTGGAAAATGATCATGGGCAGCCCGCCTGCATCGCCCAGTTCTGAAAAATAGCGCGTCACCGAAGGCTCGTGCTTGAGCAGGCGCCGGTAAGCCCTGATGTCGAAGGGGGGCAGCACCAGCAGGGCCTGCGCGCCGGCCTGCTTCAGTGCCCTGGCCTGCTCGGCCGCCTGCCGGGCATTCGAGGCGTAAAGGCCGGCCACCACGATCTGCTCGCCAGTCACGGCCTTGCGCGCTTCTTCGACCACCTGGATCTGCTCGGCCAGGCTCAGCTGCAGCAGCTCGCCTATGCCGCCGTTGACGACAATGCCTCGCACGCCCTCGGTGTCGGCAACCTGCTGCAGATGCCGGCGCAGGGAAGGCTGGTCGATGGAAAAATCCTCGGAAAAAGGCGTCACGGTAGCGGGATACAGGCCACTTAGCTGGAGCGGCTTTTTGGCGCGGGAAGCGGTGCTTGAAGTGCTCATGAGGGTTCCAATGCTTACTTGTGACAACATTGTCATTTTCAAGTTTACAGGCGGCCCGCTTCTTCATGGCATGCGGGCTTACCCTAGCTGCAGTACAGTGCCGCCTTGGACGATGTACGGCTCGGGAGGAGCAAAGCCGGCCGCATCCTGTCCGCCGTGCGCGATGCAATTCAGTGCTGCCCGCGCGCAAGCGGCCAAATGCAGCTCTACCGTCGACAATGACGGCGTGACGGAGGCCGCCATCGTATTGCCAATGCCAATGACGGATATTTGTTTTGGCACTGAAATGCCAACTGAGCCCAAGTATGCAATGATGGTGCGAGCCATCGAGTCGGACCCCGCTAGGATCGCGGTGATCTCGGGATGCTCGCGAATCAGTGATGCGGTCGCCGCAAGCACCGAATCGGATACGAAGGACGCATGCCGCGTGCTGGCCTCGGCACCGGCCGCCGCGAATGCTTCCATGGAGCCGGCCAACCGTTGCCGGGCCGTCTCGCTGCGCGTCGAGCCGGTGATCAGGCCGACGTTGCGATGGCCGGCTTCAAGCAGATGGACGGCGGCCAGTTTGCCGACCAGCCTATTGTCCACGCAATAGCTGGGCGCATCCACGAACCGCGGGCCCAGGGTCGTGACGACGACGCCGCTGCCTTGCATGGCCTGCACTAGCGTGGCCAGCTCGTCCTTGCAGACGTGCTGGTCGAAACCGCCGCCCGCCAGGATCAGGCCGGATACCCGGTGCTCCCACAACTGCCGGCAATGCTTGACTTCGAGCAGCGGATCGCGCCGCATGTTGCAGACGATGGCGAGCATGCCGTGTTGTGCTTCCGCGGCGTGCGTAATGGCCTCGGCAATCTGGCCGTAATAGGAGTCGAGCATGTCGCCCACGATCAGTCCTATCATGCCCGGGCGCGTGCCGCGCAGGCTGCGGGCCGCGGCATTCGGCACGTAACCGACCTCGCGCGCCGACGCGCGCACGCGTTGCGCCACGTGCTTGGCGACGGGCAGTTCGGAGCCGCGCAGCACGCGGGCGGCCGTGCTGACGGACACGCCGGCATGTTCAGCGACCTGGATGATGGTCGAAGGGCGTTGTGCCGGGAGGGCGTGACGATCGCGGTCCCGATCGTTTTTCCGGGTCAAGGGGCCCGGGTCGGGCTTCTGCAGGGCCTCTTCAAGGCCGGCGCGGACGGTCGCGGGCGGGCTTTCGCGCAGGTACCTGTCCAGCATCTCCAGGCGCTTGACCCCGGGGTTGGTCATGGTGCCGCGCATGAACTTGCATAGCCAGGAATACGAACACCCCGTGGCAGCGGCGATCTTCCGCCATTCGCCTTTGCGCAAAGCAAGTTGTTCGCGTACGGATGCAGCAAGTTTCATGGGGACGATCGTAGGAGCGGGCAGGGATGGCGTTTGTATCTAGCATTTTAATGCCACTCGATTCGATGGCTGTCCTATTGATACATGCGCCCGCGCAGGCTGCCTCCGGCCAGGCACCTGTCTACCTCTTCTTTCAGCAAGCCGATGAAGATCCGCATCGCCCGCGTCAGGGGTTGGCCCGTGGCGGTGGCGATGCCCAGTCGCGCCTTCATGATCTCGTAGGGAATCGGGCGCGCGGACAGGTAGCGGTGCTCGACTTCCCGGTGCACGGCACCGAAGGGCAGGATCGTGCTGCCGACCCCTTTTTCGACCAGGTGCTTCACTACCGTTACCGAGTGCATTTCCGTCAGCACCGGGCTCGCGATATTTTCCGCGTGGAACGCGGAATCGATGGTTCGGCGCAGCCCGCTCAGGCCGCCGGGCAGGATCAGCTTGAAGCGGCTCAGTTCCTCTAGCGAGGCAATGCTGGCGTCGTCGCTGTCGTCGGTGCGGGCCTCGACCAGAAACAATTGCTCTTCCAGCAAGGGGGTGACCAGCATGTTCGAGCCGCGCCGGGTGTCGTACAAGACCGCCGCGCCGATCAATCCGCTTTCCAGCCGTTCGACCAGCAAGCCGCTGGAGCCTTCGTACAGGTGCAAGGAAACTTTGGGATAGCGGTGGAGAAAGAGTTGTGCCAGGGATGCGCCGATCGTGCCCATCAGCGAGGCCGGCATGCCCACCACGATAGAGCCGGTCGGCTGCGCGGATTCTTCCAGCAGCAGGTCTTTCACCTCGCCCAATTGCGCCAGCAACGGCTTCACCGCCAAGTAGAGCGTGCGGCCGGCGTCGGTTAACGCAACGCCCCGGCCGTGGCGATAGAACAGCCGCGTATGCAAGCTTTCTTCGAGGCCCTTGATCTGCCTGCTGGCCGCCGACTGCGAAACGCCGAGCGTCATCGCGGCCCGGGAGACACTGCCCTGATCCGCGACTTGCTGAAAGTACCGTAGTTGTTCGAGTTCCATGGTGCCGATAAGGGATTTCGTGCGGAATTGGCGGCCGGTCGATATGCGCCATGAACATAGCTGATAGCCGCTGGATGAGCGCGCAAACGCCGAGCTTGCCGCTAATCTTACGTCACTTCGGACACACCGAAGACTAAGACGAAAGGGGACACGCTCCGATGTCGAGCAACCGACCCACGCCCGTGGGAAGCGCCATCCATGCCGCCGCCGCTCCATTCCTGGAAGACATGTACCACCGGTATCGCTCCGATCCCGCGTCCGTACACCAGAGCTGGAGCCAGGTTTTCCAGCTGGTCGATGAGCTGGTCGGGATCGATGGGCGCGAAGAAGACGGCGCGCGGTGGCAGGTGGAACGGCTGCGCAATCATGGGCATCTGCGGGCCGGCGTGAATCCGTTGGGCGCCGCGCCGGGCCCCGGGCAAGTCGCCCGGCGCGCAACGGCCGTGACGGCGGGGATGCCGTCGGTAGCCGCCGCCACGGCCGCCTACTGCGGGTCGCTGGGCATCGAGACGGCCCACATTGGAAATGACGAGCTGGTCGCGTGGATCCGCCAGGCCGTCGAATCCATGGGGCCCAGGGATGCCGAAACGCTGTTGCGCGCGCACCGTAAGCTGGCGCGAGCGGAACAGTTCGAGCGCTTTCTTGCCAAGAAATTCCCCGGCAAGAAACGTTTTGGCGCCGAGGGCGCCGAGTCGCTGATTCCCCTGCTGGATCGCCTGCTGCGCAATGCCGCCGCGGACGGGGTCGCCGAGGTGGTGATCGGCACGATGCATCGCGGGCGGTTGAACCTGGCGGCCAACGTCCTGGACAAGCCGCTCGACGCGCTGCTTGCCGAGTTCAAGGGCGCGTTTCCCTACGCGTCGCACGACAGCTGTGCCGACGTGCCCTATCACCTTGGTTTCGAGACGACCCTGCACGAGACGGGCTTGCGGGTCACGCTGCTGCCCAATCCTTCTCACCTCGAGGCGGTGGATGCGGTCGTTCTGGGAAATACCCGGGCGCGCCAGGACATGCTTGCCGGAGCCGGTCGCGCCAAGGTGCTGGGCATCGTCCTGCACACGGATGCGGCGGTGGTCGGGCAGGGGGTGGTGGCCGAAACCCTGCAGCTGGCTCATCCCTCCGGTTTTTGTACCGGCGGCACCATACACGTCGTGGTCAACAACCAGCTCGGCTTCACCACCGAGCCCGACGAAGGCCGCAGCTCGCACTACTGTACCGGCCCCTGGAAAGCCATTGACAGTCTCATCGTTCACGCCAACGGCGACGACGTCGAGGCCATGCTGCGCGCCGCCGACCTGGCCAGCGGATTCCGCGCCGCGCACTCGCGCGATGCCGTCATCGACCTGGTC
>Ga0182738_1007639_pt1 | contig 10932 bp, 11 predicted proteins | sample eDN5th30CBELigMG_FD_128876 | JGI IMG/M metagenome (GOLD analysis project Ga0182738, IMG submission 128876) | Enriched Miracle-Growth compost microbial communities from Emeryville, California, USA - eDNA 5th pass 30_C BE-Lig MG (version 2)... ... | reverse complement strand
GCAGGGTGTGCCAGGGACTTTCCCTGCCATCGCCGGATCGAAGGTTGCCACCGGGCCCAAGGAAGGCCACATCAACATCGTCATGAATGGCAAGAGCGGCACGGCAATGGCGCCATTCAAGCACCTGTCGGACGTGGATATTGCTTCGGTGATCACCTACCAGCGCAATTCCTTCGGCAACTCGACTGGCGATGCAGTCCAGCCATCCGAAATCAATCAACACAGATAATAGCCTCAAGGAGGAAACCGTGGGCCTGCGTATTCGATGTTGCCCAACATGATATTGCAGCAGGATGACAGGGCGATCGCTATCTCCTTTGATAAGTCGGATAGCAGTCGGCAGCAGTCGGTAGAGATATCAAGAATATTCAAGAAACAGTATCCAGGAGAAACTCATGGCAGCAATACCTGATCACGATGTCGTGCACGGCGCCGATCACGCGCACGACCACCCCCCCACCGGCCTGATGCGGTGGCTGACCACCACGAACCACAAGGATATCGGCACACTGTACCTCTGGTTCAGCTTCATCATGTTCCTGACAGGGGGCGTGATGGCGCTGACCATTCGGGCCGAGCTTTTTCAGCCGGGGTTGCAGATCGTCAATCCCGAATTTTTCAACCAGCTCACCACCATGCACGGATTGGTGATGGTATTCGGCGCCATCATGCCGGCCTTCGTCGGTTTTGCCAACTGGCAGATACCGATGATGATCGGCGCTCCCGACATGGCCTTTGCGCGAATGAATAACTGGAGCTTCTGGCTGCTTCCTCCCGCGGCATTGTTGCTCATCACTTCTTTCTTCGCGCCCGGCGGCGCTGCTGCGGGGGGCTGGACTTTTTATCCTCCCCTGTCGGTGCAAATGGGCATGGGCATGGACATGATGATTTTTGCCATCCATATACTCGGCGCTTCCTCCATCCTGGGCTCGATCAACATCATCACCACCATTCTCAACATGCGCGCGCCGGGCATGACCCTGATGAAGATGCCCCTGTTCGTGTGGACCTGGCTGATTACCGCTTATCTGCTGGTGCTGGTCATGCCGGTGCTGGCGGGTGTGGTGACCATGCTGTTGACCGACCGCAACTTCGGCACCAATTTCTTCAATGCGGCGGGTGGAGGTGATCCAGTGCTGTTCCAGCATATTTTCTGGTTCTTCGGACACCCGGAAGTCTATATCATGATTCTGCCGTCATTCGGCATTATCTCCGAGGTGATTCCCACTTTCTCCCGCAAACCGCTGTTCGGGTATTCCTCGATGGTGTATGCAACCGCTTCCATCGCCATTCTTTCCTGCATCGTCTGGGCGCATCATATGTTCACCGCCGGCATGCCGGTGGTAGGGCAGCTGTTTTTCATGTATGGCACCATGCTGATTGCGGTCCCGACCGGTGTGAAGGTGTTCAACTGGACGGCTACGATGTGGCGCGGCTCCATGACTTTCGAGACACCCATGCTGTTTTCCATCGGCTTCATTTTCCTGTTCGTCATCGGGGGTTTCAGCGGCGTGGTCTGCGCCATTGTGCCGATCGATGTCCAGGTGCAGGATACCTATTATGTGATTGCGCACTTCCACTACGTGCTGGTATCCGGCTCGCTCTTCGCCATCTTCGCTGGTGCATACTACTGGCTGCCGAAGTGGACGGGCCATATGTATGACGAAACACTGGGCAAGTGGCATTTCTGGCTGTCCATGTTCTTCTTCAATCTCACTTTCTTTGTCCAGCACTTCCTCGGGCTTGCCGGCATGCCCCGCCGTATTCCCGACTATGCGCTGCAATTTGCGGACTTCAACATGATTTCCAGTATTGGAGCATTCGGATTCGGTATGACCCAGTTGTTGTTCCTCTATGTGGTGCTGAAGTGCATTCGTGGGGGGGCAAAGGCGCCGCAAAGACCATGGGAGGGTGCAAAAACACTGGAGTGGACCTTGCCGTCGCCGGCGCCGTATCACAGCTTTGAAACACCACCATTCGTGAAATAACCCGTGAAGTAATCCGCCAATCGATAAACAGGAGATCGTCATGTCGAAAAATATGGATATGCCGCAACCCATGAATCTGTCGGAAGACGAGGAGATCGAGAGGAAGCTTGCAGCAATCAGAACGGCTCTTTATGCGCTGGCTTTCTCTCTGGTGGTGCCCCTTACGCAATATTTTTGGCAATAGCTGCTGTCGCTGCTGTCGAAACCAGCCGGCATCCTATCGATCAACCATAAAGAGAGAAAAAAGTGAGCCAAGAAGCGAGTCATTACTATGTTCCGGCGCCATCCCCCTGGCCCATTACGGGATCACTAGCGCTGTTATTCATGGGATTCGGTGCGGCCTTTTCGGTCAACCGGCTTCCCTTGGGTTACGGATTACTGGCGACGGGCTTTGCCATACTCGTCTACATGATGTTTGGATGGTTTGGCACCGTGGCCGGCGAAAGCGAGAGCGGCAAATTCAACAAGCAGGTCGATAAATCCTTCCGTTGGGGGATGAGCTGGTTCATCTTCTCGGAAGTCATGTTTTTCGGGGCTTTCTTTGGCGCACTGTACTACATGCGCATGCATGCCATTCCCGACCTCGGCGACCTGGAGAACAAAATACTGTGGCCGGACTTCACCGCCGATTGGCCCACAGCCGGTCCCGGCATCACTGAGAAATTCATGCCCATGGGGCCCTGGGGTCTTCCTGCGCTCAATACCCTGATCCTGCTGACCTCGGGCGTGACCGTCACCTGGGCGCACTGGGCATTGAAACTGAACAAGCGCGGGCAGCTCAAGCTGGGATTGTTCCTCACGTTCGCCCTGGGGTTCCTGTTCGTGGGCCTGCAGGCTTATGAATACGGCCACGCCTATTCGGAGATGAACCTCAAGCTCACCACCGGAGCCTACGGTGCCTCGTTTTTCATGCTGACCGGTTTCCACGGTTTCCATGTAACGCTGGGTTCCATCATGCTGTTCGTCATCTGGTGCCGTGTGCTGAAGGGCCACTTTTCACCCGAGAATCACTTCGGCTTTGAAGCGGTCGCCTGGTACTGGCACTTCGTGGACGTGGTCTGGCTGGGACTGTTCATATTTGTTTACTGGCTGATATAGGAGTCATCCTTAAAAAGAGAATTCTAAATATTCACCGTATTTTCTCCGGTTCCCGATGATCCTTTCGCGTACGACCCAATATGCCATTCAGGCGCTTATCTACATGGCAACCCAGCCCCCCGGGGTGGCTGTGCTGAATCGAACGATAGCGGAATGCCTGAGGTCGCCGCCTACTTATCTCGCAAAGATTCTGCAGGAGTTATGCAAGGGCAATCTTCTGTATTCTTTTCGCGGAAAGCAGGGGGGGTTCTGCTTGCGGCAAAGCAGCGACAAGATTAACCTGATGCAGATCGTCAGGATCACCGAGGGTCCCGGATTTACTGAGGATTGCGTTCTGGGACTGAAAGTTTGCAGCGACACCACCGCCTGTCCCATGCACGCAAAATGGTGGCCGATCAAGCAGGAAATCGTGAAACTTCTGCAAGGCCAGACCCTGGATACGCTGGCTGCGATGGTGGTAAGCGGCAAGTATCAGTTAACGGATTTTCCCGGAGCGGTTCTCGGTAACATCGAGCTGCCGGCATAGCCATCCAATTTATTGCTTACAGGTTCTCACATGTCAAAACACGCACTCAAGCTGATACCTTCCTCCACCGAGCACGCGGATGTGCCCAATGATTGCAAGAATTGCGGGGCGTATCACCTTTGTATGTCCCTCTGGCTCAAAACCGGCGATTCATCCCTGCTCGAGCGCGTGGTAAAAAAGAAACAGGTGTTCAAGCGTGGAGAAGTGCTTTATCGCATGGGCCAACCGCTGGAGTATATCTATGTCATCCGCGGCGGATCGGTCAAAACCTGTGTGAGCACCGAGGATGGACAGGTTCAGGTGATGGGTTTTCATGCAGCCGGAGAACTGCTGGGGCTGAATGCCATCAGTAATCGGGAGCATAAATGCGAAGCGAGGGCGATGGGAGTGACCTCTGTATGTGAAGTTTCTGTCGAGCGTTTCGAAGAACTGGCCAAGAAGGACCCGGCCATCCAGTATGAAATTCTAAAAATCATGAGTGCTGAAATCCATCACGGTCAGGAATTGCTGCTCCTGCTCGGTAAACACAATGCCGAGGAGCGGATTGCCATTTTCCTGCTCAACTTGTCCAGGCAATTTGAAAAGCGGCATTGTTCGGCCACCGAATTCACCTTGTGCATGTCCCGCAGCGATATCGGTAATTATCTCGGTATTGCGGAAGAGACGGTTTGCCGCATATTTGCCCGGTTTCAGGACGATGGCCTCATCAGCAGTGAATACCGTAACGTTAAGCTCAAGGATATCAAGCGGCTTGAGCAGATCGCCAACCAGAAATCCCTGAAATCCATGAGGCAAACCAGCGTCGCCTCTCTTTACTCCTGAAGTTTTACTCCTGGAATGAAGTCACCCCAGGCAGGGTCGCTGGGGTTTCGCAGAGTTGACCCTGCCAGTCCCCCTTTTCGGCGGAGATCATCTTCTTTTCGCTTTTTCCTGATTCGCCGTCAATATCGCGGGCAATTCCACCGTCTGTTTAAGCTGATTCCAGGGTGATTGCTGGGGCGATGCCCGTTTCCGGGCCATCCCGTCCCCGGTTCGAAAGCTCTTGCGCTTCTCCTGGCTCATAAGATATTTCGCCTCCTCTCAGGATGAGAAATACTTGCCTCACACAACGGCGGCAAGAAAGCTTAAAGGAATTGGACAAGAGTCATGTATCTACCAAGCGCATTCTGGCAAGTGCCTCTGCTTCCGCCTTCCTAATCCATGCTTCCTTGCAGTCGCCATAAGCGTGTGAATCGTCAGCATGCAGGCTCTGACAGCGGGATTTCTCCTGATCATAGGCAGCAGCAATGCTGGGATTCTCGCGAAGATAGTCACGAAATGCGAGATGGCGCATGATCTCCGGTGAATCTTCGGCATAACAGTGAAGCTGAATTAACCTGCGATTCGTCACGGGATCGGTCTTCGTGCAGTAGCGTCGCCCACGCAAACCAAGTTCACCCCACCATTCATAGCCCAGCACTTCAAGATCGGTCTGATGGGTATCCAGCTCAGACAGACTTGTGACCACTGGCATGAGGTCGAGAACTGGTTTTGCACGAATCCCTGGTATTGCAGTTGATCCGACATGATGGACGAACAACAGGATTCTCCCCAGGGCAGATGCAAGCATCTTGCTTTCAACAAGGGCGTTTTCGACCCAGTTTGGATCATATGCGTGTAGTTCGACCTTGATGGGTGGTGGCAATCCCGTTCCCCTTGCAACGATGCTTAATATGATGAGCAAATACGCTCAATCATCTCTTTGGTGTAGCACACAAACGAGGCCACTTGTTTCGTACGCTCGGCCAAGTCGTCTCGTGCGGTACCCAGGTAAGCTGCCTGCGCTACCATCAGGACCGCTCGATATTCATGTGGTAGGCGCTCAAGCACCCATGAGGCGGCTACGTCCTTGGGCGCGATTTCACCTGTGGATACGCTAAACCAGATGCGTGCAAGAGCAAGCACAACATTCCGTTCATCACCTTGCCAGTCAGGCTCTTCGTTCCACTGTGCAGTAGTATCAGAAAGTGCCTTCACAAAGCTTTCCTTCGGAACTGGATCGAACAGCTCTGATGCAGGCGTTCCTACGAGGCAGACACTGCGTTGTCTCACCTTTGTTAGCAGGATCGCAAGGTCGTGGTCTGGGATGGCGGACTGAATAATCCCAGTCCGCAGTTGTTCGCGAAGCCATTCACCGAACTGGAGCTCACGCATCGGCGGATATCGCCAGGGAACCACCTCTTCCCGGACGATAACCGTCACTTCGAGTGCGCGATAAGTTTCACTGCTTCCAGGCCACGCGGAGATTGACAGTAGGTCCATCATCAGCGAGCGCCGAACTGATTCGGCGAGCGGACCGCTTATGGTTACGAGCAAGTCGATATCGCTATACAGCTTGAGTCCCCTATCGACTGCCGATCCAAACAAATGAATTGCTTGCAGTGTTCCGGCCAGGTTTCGTTCAATCACTTCGCACGCGCTTGACAGTTGCCGTGCAATTTCGACAGGTGGTGAAGTCCACATTGCGGCTAATTGCCTCCCGTTTGTAATTCCCATTGGCGAGCCTCATTTCGAGGCAGAGCATTTTTCTGCCTGATTCAGTCCATTCCGGCCCCGGATATATTTTTGTCATATGGCGACGGCATGCTTGGTTTTGCGACAGCTGAGCTTCAAGAGTGCCTGATCCGGTCACCCAAACCGGTCACCCAAGGGGCGGCGGGAAAGAAAGCTGATGACATGGAGATTCCGGAAAAACAACCAGAACATGACATTTGTCAGATTTTTTTTGGGGGGCAGGACATATCATGCTTTCGCGATATGGTTTCCGGCAAGCGGGGACAGCAAATTCAACAACAACCACGGAGGAAATCAGATGAAATCTTTTTCCGACAAGATGCGAACGGCTGCCGCTGTTTTCGCTGCTTCTCTTGCTATTGTCATGTCTGTGGCTGCGCCTCCGGTTTCCGCCCAGGATGCGAGAACGCAAGCATTGGAGCGACAACTCCGACAGTTGGAGGCAAGCCTGCAAGCCGTTCGGAATGAGCTGGAGCAGGTGAAAGCGGAATCTGCGCGGGACGCGCAGAGGCTGATGCAGATCGAGCAGAAATCGGCGTCGATAGAAAAACGACAGGTGGTGGAAGCGCAGAAGGTTGCGAAAATCGAAGAGACTGCGGTATCGGCGAGAAGAATTCTTGACAGCAGTCCGCACATGCTTTTTTTCCGGGGTGGGTATGCGCGCAGCAATGATCTTCGGAACGGCGTATCCATACAGAGCGGCGGGATCGGCGGCGCCGGAGGACAGGCGGATCATGATGCGTGGTATATCGGTGCCGGTTTTGATTTCAATCTGACAAATGATGTATGGGGCTTGATACCCAGTACGAGCTTAGTGTCGGAACTGATGTTCGAATACAAGGAATTCGGCACCAAGGTAGCCGGTAATGCGCTTACTCCCCCCGGTTCCGGCGTGAATGTGAGTCAGTTTACCCTGACAGCGGCACCCAAGATCAAGTTTTTCGAGGGTTCCCGCTTCAGGCCCTGGATCATTCCTGCTGGCCTCGGGATTCATGTAATCAGCCCGCCCTCCGAATCCATCACGGTATTGATCCCTGGCGTCATGTTCGGGATCGGTGCCGACTACCGTATCTGGAAAAACTTCTTTGTCGGCGTCGATGGCCGTTATCACCTGACGAGTGGCAGAACCGATGGCATCAAGATCGACGGCATGACTGCTGGTGGCTACCTTGGAATCGGCTTCTAGGAGGCCGATTCCAGCTACCAATATCAATACCGGTTTAAATCCGCCTCCCGCTGGATATGAAGCAGCTCTACAAGGATGTTTCAGTCGCCGGACCGACCATTCTGAAAGTGGGAGCAAAGCCGGCGGGTAAGTAATGTTGCCGCAATAATAGATTGCGATAATGCAGTAGATAACAGAGGTGACTGGTAACGGGGACAGGCAGTAGAGCGTGGCCGTACCCGGAAAGGCATAACCTGCCGGCACAATGGCTGCTTGACAAAGACCCGCTCGCGCGGGTTTTTGTTTATCTCCTGCCTGCTTTTCATATCCGGATGCAAGGTTGAAAATTTTCCAGGGATAACGATGCCCTGGAACTTCACGGACACTCCAGTGTCAGCATGCATGTCACTCATCGACCTGTTATAATTCCGCCCTTTTTGCCATTGTAAGCCTACGATCCTTTATGTCTCGCTCCCTGCGCAATATCGCCATAATTGCCCACGTCGATCATGGAAAGACGACACTGGTGGATAAACTGCTGCATCAGGCCGGCTCCTTCGCCGCGCATCAGCATATCGCCGAACGCGTGATGGATTCCAATGATATCGAGCGCGAGCGCGGCATCACTATCCTTGCAAAGAACTGCGCAGCCGATTATGCAGGTGTGCATATCAATATCGTGGATACCCCGGGTCATGCAGATTTCGGGGGTGAAGTGGAGCGCGTCCTATCCATGGTGGATGGAGTGCTGTTGCTGGTGGATGCGGTGGAAGGTCCGATGCCGCAGACGCGCTTTGTCACCAGAAAAGCGCTTTCCCTGGGATTGCGTCCGATCGTGGTCATCAACAAGGTAGACCGGCCCGGCGCGCGCCCGGACTGGGTGGTAAACCAGACCTTCGATCTGTTCGACAAGCTGGGGGCAAACGAAGAGCAACTGGATTTTCCGGTTGTGTATGCTTCGGCACTCAACGGCTACGCCACGCTCGACCTGAAACAGCCGGGCATCGATATGCGCCCGCTTTTCGACACGATCCTCAGTCATGTCAGAGCGCCAGTGGAGGATATCGATGGTCCATTGCAACTACAGATCAGCGCACTGGATTATTCCAGTTTCGTGGGACGCATCGGTATTGGACGCATCAATCGTGGAAGACTTAAACCCGGTCAGGATGTCATGGTACTGGCGGGAAGCAACCCGCCGAAGAAGGCCAGGGTCAACCAGGTTTTGGGATTTCGGGGCATCGAACGGGTTCAGCTTGCCGAGGCGTTGGCGGGTGACATCGTCCTCATCAATGGTGTCGAAGAGCTGAGTATCGGCGCGACGCTTGCCGATATCGACAAGCCTGAGGCACTGCCCATGCTTGCCGTGGACGAACCTACGCTCACAATGAATTTCCAGGTGAATACTTCACCTTTTGCCGGAAAGGAAGGGAAATTCGTAACCAGCCGGCAACTGCGCGAACGCCTGGAAAAGGAACTGCTGACCAATGTTGCCATGAGATTGGAGGAAACCAGGGATACGGACTCTTTCCTGGTTTCGGGGCGGGGCGAGTTGCATCTCACCATTCTGCTGGAGAATATGCGGCGCGAGGGCTATGAACTGGCCGTGTCGCGGCCACATGTCGTGATTCGCGAGATCGACGGCGTCAAATGTGAGCCCTTTGAGATGCTTACGGTAGATGTCGAGGAGACACATCAGGGTGCGGTGATGGAGGCGCTGGGTGCGCGGCGCGGCGATCTGCAGGATATGGTTTCCGATGAGCGGGGGAGGGTGCGGCTCGACTATCGCATTCCCGCCCGTGGCCTGATCGGCTTTCAATCCGAATTCATGACCATGACGCGGGGCACGGGTCTCATGAGCCATGTATTCGACGAATACGCGCCCATGCGGCCCGAAATAACCGCACGCCGCAATGGCGTCCTGATATCCGCCGAGCAGGGTGAAGCGGTGGCGTACGCCTTGTGGAAATTGCAGGAACGCGGGCGTATGTTCATCAGCCCGGGCGAGCGCCTGTATGAAGGAATGGTCATCGGGATTCACAGCCGTGACAACGATCTGGTGGTCAACCCCATCAAGGGCAAGCAACTCACGAATATACGGGCATCCGGAAGTGATGAAGCCGTCGTTCTGACGCCGCCCATCCAGCTTACCCTGGAATCGGCTATCGAATTCATCGCGGATGACGAACTCGTGGAGATTACGCCTAAAACCATTCGCATCCGCAAGCGTCTGTTGCAGGAGCACGAACGCAGGAAAGCGGCTCGCGCGGCGTAAGCGGTTTCTTTCCCCGGTTTCTTCCGACGATTGACGTTCAACCGGAAAAATACGCGTGGCGGTTCAGAGCGCGATTAGAATATTGCTTCCCTCAACCCCCCTGAACCGATCAGCAGAAGCGGCCTCGCTGTTACTCTCATGAACGAAAAGACCCTCTGGTATGTCGCCGACCCGATGTGTTCCTGGTGCTGGGGATTTTCGCCGGTGGTCGAGAGAATCCGGCAGGAATATGGCGATCGCCTGAGGATGGAGTTATTGCTGGGCGGACTACGCACCGGGACCAAGACTCCCATGCCTCCTCAACAGCGCGAGGAAATTCTCCATCACTGGCACGCCGTGCAGTGCGTGACAGGACAGCCGTTCAGCTTCGAAGGCGCGATGCCGGAAGGCTTTATCTACGATACGGAGCCTGCAAGCCGTGCAGTTGTCGCCGCTTCCCGCCTCAGTCCTGATGTTGTATTCCCATTTTTCAAGACCATTCAGTCCGCGTTTTATGTCGATCAACAGGATGTGACCCGGCAAGAGATACTGGAACGATTGGCTGTTGTTGCAGGACTGGATGCGCAGCTTTTCTCTCAGGTATTCGAGTCCGAGGCCGTAAAGGAACTGACGCTTACACATTTCAGGCAGGCGCGCCAGTGGGGTGTCCATGGATTTCCCACTGTGATAGGGCAGAAGGGAGCAGATTACGTTGTGCTGACAAGGGGCTATTGTTCATTCGAGGATTTCCGCCCGAGACTGGACAGTTGGCTCGATAATTGATCCTTGCGAGCTTTCGTGCCGCAAAACTTATGATTTCCCCCGATAATTATGCAAAAAATATTCCTGGCATTCCTGGTATTTCTGGCTCAAGTTTTTGCGCTCTCGATGCTTTTGATCTCCCCGCCTGTATCGGCTGATAAGTGGAGAGATGACGGTCATCCTGGCCGGCACGGTCACGAAGGGAAAAAGTGGAACAAAGGCAAGGACGGGAAAAACCACAGAGGTGGCACCAGCCACGGTCATTACTACTTTGATGACCACCGGCGCGCCATTGTTCATAGCTATTATGCGCCGCGTTTTCAACATGGTCACTGTCCCCCAGGCTTGGCAAAAAAATATAACGGCTGCATGCCTCCGGGACAAGCGAAGAAGTGGAGGATGGGTTATCCGTTACCCCGGGATGTCATTTTTTACGATTTGCCTCACGTTTTGCTACAGCAATTAGAGCATTTCTCTTCTAATTGGAATCGGGAGGGTTGCCCTGCGCGCCAAAACAGGGGAAGATCGGGGTGGAGGTGAGACATGCCGAGAGCTTATTCCGAGGACTTGCGCCGCCGGGTAGTGG
>Ga0182738_1007638_pt1 | contig 10933 bp, 11 predicted proteins | sample eDN5th30CBELigMG_FD_128876 | JGI IMG/M metagenome (GOLD analysis project Ga0182738, IMG submission 128876) | Enriched Miracle-Growth compost microbial communities from Emeryville, California, USA - eDNA 5th pass 30_C BE-Lig MG (version 2)... ... | reverse complement strand
GTCCATTGATCAAGAATAATAATTATAGCTGCAATTATGTAATAAAACACTAAAGTTTCCTCCAATTCTCGAGTCTCCTTTAGCATTTTAGCATAAACCAGTTGAAAACGATAGCTTGGTTCATTATTTTAAATGGCTGTTTTCGTAAAGTACCCCTTTTTGAATAAAAGCTATTCTCTTAATGAATGGACTTTCTATAATAGGATTGAATGCTATTTATATCCTCTTTCGTTCGAATCGTTGGAATCATTTCCAGCAAATCAACAGGAAGTAACTCTCCTGACATTTCGCACATTCCGAAATTGCCATTTTCTAGTTTTTGCATGGTTTCTTCTACATCTTTTAATTCCTCTTCAATATATTTATTAATTTTCGAGTCTCTTTTAACCCTTAATGTCGTTGCTAATTCGATTTGTGTTATACGGAGTTCTGTATAAAGCTTTTCAATAGTTGAATTCAATTCCATTACCTCCGTTTCTTTAATTATCTTTAGCATTTCCATTGAAGAATACAAAAACCGATTAAAGATTTAACAGCCATAACAACTATTAACGGAGGTGGAAGTATTTCTCTTTCTTACCTATGTATAAAAATTCCACCAGCATCAAGATAATAGACAGACATAACTTTCTCACTATGTAATTATATATTCTTCTTTTCCTTTCCCAATAAAAGGCTTTTACAAAACTTTTTTCCTTGCATTTTTTCTTTGTTTTAAATTATCTTTTAAACACAAAAAAACCGACAAACTATTGAAAGTTTATCGGTTTTTAAAATTTATCTCTTAATAATTTTCTTCTACTACATGTGCACATCTTTCACATAATGTTGGATGAGCTTCGACTGTGCCAATGTCTGTTGTAACAGTCCAGCATCTTTCACATGTTTCACCGTCTGCTTTTGATACAACTATTGCAGCATTTTCTAGCTTTAGTGCCTCTTCTGGTGCATTATCATATTTCCCAGCAATTTCAAAACCCGATACGATAAATAATTGCTGTAAGTTTTCTTGAATAGAATTTAGTAGTGTATCTACTTCTTCATTCACATACAGTGTTACTTTCGCAGCAAGGGATTTACCGATGACTTTTTGGTTACGTGCTTCTTCTAATGCTTTAAGCACATCGTCACGTACAGCCAAGAATTTATTCCACTTTTCTTCTACTGCATCACTATTTTCATACACGGTAGATTCAGGGAAATCAGTCAACTGGACACTTTCTTCCTTTACAGAAGAAATATGATCCCAAACTTCGTCAGCAGTATGTGGTAAGATTGGCGCAACTAACTTTGTTAAGCTGATTAAACTTTCATAAAGAACTGTTTGAATAGCTCTTCTTTCTTTGTTATTTGTTGCTTCAATATAAAGGACATCTTTTGAGAAATCAAGATAGAATGCACTTAAATCCAATGTACAGAAATTATTAATATTATGATAAATAGTAGAAAATTCATATTTATCATAGGATTCTGTCACCGTTTTAATGAGCTTATTTAGCTTGATCATCATAAATTGATCCACTTCACGTAATTCCTCATAAGAAAGAGCATCTGTTTCTGGGTTAAAATCAGCAAGGTTTCCTAATAAGAAACGGAAAGTATTTCTGATTTTACGATATCCTTCTGTTACTTGTTTTAAAATAGCATCAGATACACGTACATCTGCTTGGAAGTCTACAGATGCTACCCATAAGCGTAAAATATCTGCACCTAATTGGTTCATTACTTTCGCAGGTATCATGACATTCCCTAATGATTTACTCATTTTGCGTCCTTCTCCATCTAATACGAAGCCATGGCTTAAAACAGCCTTATAAGGCGCCTTTCCAGTTACTGCAACACTTGTAGATAGGGAAGAGTTAAACCAACCACGATATTGGTCAGAACCTTCTAGATATAAATCAGCAGGACGTTGCAGATCCTCTCTTTCTAACAATACAGCTTGATGAGAAGAACCAGAATCAAACCAAACATCCATAATATCTGTTTCTTTCGTAAATTCCCCATTTGGGCTGCCTGGATGTGTAAATCCTTCAGGCAATAATTCCTTAGCTGACTTTTCAAACCAAATATTGGAACCATTTTCTCTAAATAAATTCGAGATATGCTCAATTGTTTCATCAGTAATAATACTGTCACCATTTTCTGCATAGAATACAGGAATTGGCACACCCCAAGCACGTTGTCGAGAAATACACCAGTCCCCGCGATCACGAACCATATTATACAATCTAGTTTCGCCCCATGCAGGTACCCACTGTGTTTCTTTAATTGCATCTAATAGATCATTTCTAAAGTCTTTAATAGAAGCAAACCATTGTGCTGTCGCTCGGAAAATAACTGGTTTTTTCGTTCTCCAGTCATGTGGATAAGAGTGTGTGATAAATTGAAGCTTTAATAATGCGCCAACTTCTTCAAGCTTTTCTGTAATTGGCTTATTTGCTTTATCATAGAATAACCCTTCAAATCCAGGTGCCTCTTCTGTCATAACCCCTTTATCATCGACAGGACAAAGAACTTCTAATCCATATTTTTGACCAACTAGGAAGTCATCTTCCCCGTGTCCTGGTGCTGTATGAACACATCCAGTACCAGCATCTGTTGTTACATGCTCCCCTAGCATTACTAAAGAATCACGTCCATAAATTGGATGAGCTGCTAAAATGTTCTCGAGCTCTGCACCTTTTACTTCTTGAACAACATTCGCCTCTTCCCAACCAATCTCTGTTTTAACGCTTTCTAATAAATCTTGTGCAACAAGATACTTGCTTCCTTTTTCCTCGACGACTACATACGTCAAAGTAGGATGAACAGAAATACCTAAGTTTGCAGGAATAGTCCAAGGTGTAGTTGTCCAAATAACAATTTGTACATCACTTGCCAATACTCCTTTGCCATCCTTCACTTTGAATCCAACATATATGGATGGAGACTTTTTGTCTTTATATTCAATTTCTGCTTCTGCAAGAGCTGATTCACTTGTTGGAGACCAATAAACTGGTTTTTTGCCTTTATAGATATAGCCTTTTTTCGCCATTTCTCCAAACACTTTTATTTGTTGTGCTTCATAGGCAGGCTTTAGCGTTATATATGGGTTCTCCCAATCACCACGAACACCTAAGCGCTTAAACTGTTCTCTTTGACTGTCAATTTGTTCTAAAGCATATTCTTCACATAACTTACGGAATTCTGCAACGGTCATTTCTTTACGTTTAACGCCTTTATTCGTTAAAGCTTGTTCAATCGGAAGTCCATGTGTATCCCAACCAGGCACATATGGTGCTTGAAAGCCTGTCATCGATTTATAACGAACAATAAAGTCTTTTAAAATTTTATTCAGCGCATGTCCAATATGTATATCACCGTTTGCATATGGTGGGCCATCATGAAGAACAAACATTGGACGTCCTTTTGTACGATTTTGAACTTTTTCGTAAATATTCATTTCTTTCCATTTCGCTTGCATATCAGGCTCGCGATTTGGTAAATTCCCTCTCATCGGAAAGGCTGTTTTTGGCATCAGCAACGTATCTTTATATTCCATTTTCTTCCTCCAGCATTATTATCTTTTTTTCATCATGTACGCAAGCAATATATTCCGTATTCTATTATAGACATTTCTGCTTTTTTAGAATCAGTATACACAGCAAAAAACCTTCTCATCCCCACGAAAGGGACGAGAAGGTTTTTAAAGGTTCCCGCGGTACCACCCTTATAGATAAAAAGAACTCTTATCCACTTAGACATTTTTTAACGGCAATGAACCGCCTTTTCTTACTTCTATTTCAGAAAAGGACTCAAGGGTGATTTTCAACTTCCAACTTATATCAGGCTTACACCGCCCCTGATTCGCTACTTTAAGTTTCACGGAAATCTACTATCCCTATCAACGCTACATGAATATCTATTTGTGAAAAATTATATTTCATCAATCCATCATTCGTCAAGACTTGGGAATTATTTTGTTGAATTTAATTCAGATGCATCTAATTCATATTCTAATAAATGATCCCAATCATCATTATTAAGCATATCTAATTGTGCTTCAATTAGCATTTTGAATCGAGTACGGAATACTTTTGATTGCTTTTTCAATTCTTCAATTTCAAGAGCAATCTTTCTAGCTTTCGATAGCGATTCATTGACAATGCGATCAGCATTTTTTTCTGCTTCTTTAATAATTAGTTTTGCCTCTTTTTGTGCATTTCGCTTAACTTCTTCGGCAGCTTCTTGTGCTACTACAATGGATTTATTTAACGTTTCTTCAATGTTATTATAGTGGCCGATACGGTCCGTTAACTCATTTAATCTTTCTTCTAGTTCTTTTTTCTCACGGATAATATTTTCATAATCTTTAATTACCTGGTCAAGAAATTCATTTACTTCATCTTCATCATAACCACGGAAGCCTTTGGCAAATTCCTTGTTATGAATATCTAACGGCGTTAATGGCATAAAGCCACCTCCCAAACTTCGATTTCTTTATGTATCATCCTAATTTCGACAGTATTACCGGATTTCCTGCATTATTTTTAAAAAATAAGAAGAAACGTGAAAAATAATGCTACTAAAAAATATTGTAACATATATAGACAATAAAAAAACTATGTTTTTTGTTTGCAGGAAAAATTATGGGACCATATCTTCCTTCTTATTATCTATTTCAATTTACCTACCACTACCCTCCATTTATCTTTTTTCGTTTTTCCTTCAATGGATTTAATGGAAGCTCGTCCTTCTCCCCGAACAGAAAACACATCTCCTTCTTCACATATAAATGCAACATTTTCTATTAAAGTAAAATTCACTTTTACAAGTCCTTGTGCAATGTAAGTCTTTGCTTTTTCTCTTGAAAAATTATAGATTGCTGCAATTAGTGTGTCGAGGCGAAGGGAGGAAACAGTCGTCGTCATTTCTGTCCAATGTTCTTCTTTGAAAATTATTTTATCTAATGAAACTTCTGTTAGACTTATCTTCGCTTTCCCAATCGATTCAAGCTGAAGCCTTACATAATCCTCGACTTCTCCTGCAACAATGAATTGAATTTCCTCATCTACAACCAAAATATCACCGAATTTATTACGATTTAACCCAAGCGACATTAAGCTACCTAAAATATGGGGATGCTCAATAGTGATAAATTTCTTTGGATAATTCACTTCTAATAAAGACAAGTTAAAATCCTTTATGTCTGCCTCGTAATATTCAGGGTATAGAAGTGCCCGTTTTCTTTCTGCCTGATCATGTCCTCCAAAAAATTGAAACTTTACCTCATGATGCTCACCAATAATCATACCGAGGACTTTTTGTTCTCTTGGATCTAAAAAATCGGTTAATTTCGGGGCATAGGTATTCTCGACATAGCTTCGCCAATTTTCTACTTGATCGATAAAGTCTCTTTCTTCAGGACGAAAATGTTGATAGATTGACATGTTTTTAGCTCCTTTTTTGCATAGAAAAAGGGCTATATTAGCCCTCTTAAATACTTATATAAACCACATTCCTAATTGCTGAATTCCCATTCCAGCAAGGTTTAAAACAAAGATAGCAACAATCGGTGAAATATCTAGCATACCAATTGGCGGAATAACTCTCCGGAAAACTTCTAAGTAGGGCTCACAGACTTTTGCAAGAAAAACACCAATAGATGTTTCGCGTGCACTTGGAATCCAAGACATTAGAATGTAAATAATTAAAGCATAGGAGTAATACTGTAATAATCTAGCTAAAACTAAAATAATAAGTGTCATTCGTTGTTACCACCTCGTATTTTCGTATTCTGCATCCTGCAGGATTTGCGATATATTTCCTGATACTTCCACATTATCTGGCGTACATAAAAATATATCTGTACCAATTTTTTGAATATCTCCACCAATCGCATAAACAGTCCCACTAAGGAAATCTACTATTCGTTTACCTTGGTCCTTTTCAATCCGCTGTAGATTAACAACGACAGCCCGACGGTTTTTCAACTGATCGGCAATATCCTGTGCTTCTGCATATACCCGTGGCTCCACCAAAAATACTTTTGATGATTTTTGGATACTTTGTAGACTTACTACATTTTGGTTATTAGTTTTCGGCTGTTGAACATGTTGATTTTGCTGATTATGATAATTTTGCTGAACAGGCTGTTTATAATGTCTAGCAGGCTCGCTTGGCTCTTCTTGATAGTTAGCTTGCTCTTCTTCGTAATCTTCATCTTCTAAAAAAAAGAACGTTTTTATTTTCGATTTTATACTCATTTCACTTGCCTCCTATTTCTCGCTTCCTACTAAAGCAGTTCCAATTCTTATCATCGTTGCTCCCTCTTCGATCGCAATGGAATAATCATTCGACATACCCATAGAAAGCTCTGTGCATGGAGCATATGGTAATTGTAGTCCTTTTACATCTTCTTGAATGCTTTTTAATTTTTGAAAGCATTGACGAAGTAATAATTTATCTTCTGTAAATGGTGCCATTGTCATTAATCCAACTACTTGAACATTTGGATAGTTGGATAATTGTTTCACAAAATCAATTACTTCTTCTGGTTCCATTCCATGCTTCGATTCTTCTTTCGAAACATTAACCTGTACAAAACACTTTATGGTACGATTCGCTCTTTTATGTATTTCTTTTGCCAAAGATAGTCGATCCAAAGAGTGAATATAGTCTACATAATCTATAATACCTTTTACTTTTCTAGTCTGCAATGATCCAATAAAATGCCAAATTGGCTTGTCCTGAAGAACTTCATATTTTGCCAGTAAGCCTTCTTCACGATTTTCACCTAGATGAACAATTCCAGCATCCAACGCTTCTTGTGCTCGCTCTATTGTAACATACTTTGTCACAGCAATAAGTGTTATCTCTTCTGGATTCCGATTTACTTTTTCACATGCATGCGCAATTTCCTGCTTTATAACACTAAGATTATCTTTCACTAACATTTTCGTTTCCTTCTTCCTCTCTCCATCCAATATAACTCATCATTCTTCCTGTTTTCCCCTTATCCCTTCTATGAGAGAAAAAATAAGCGTCATCTTCATAGGTACAATAATTAGTTAGATGAATATTGCTTTCCAGCACTCCTGTTTCTAATAAAATCTGCTTATTTGCTTCTTGTAAATTCAGTCTGTATTGCCCCGGAGAAACAGTCGTATATGACTTCGCTTGAGAATGTATCACCATATCTATTTCATTGATGACTCGGTCATCCACTATATAATGACGATCTGTAATGGAAGGACCAATAACAGTAAGCACCTCATCAACAGGTATACCGTGTGAAGCAAATACATTGATCATTTCCCTAGCAATGCCTTTAACCGTCCCTTGCCAGCCTGCATGTGCAATCCCAATTGCCTTTGTAATGGGATGAATAAAATATAACGGAACACAATCTGCAAAACATAGAGTTAATAATATATTTTTTTCTAAAGTAAAAAAACCATCTGTATCCTTTAACGCACTTTCATAATCTTTAGCACCCATACCTAAATGATCACTTGTCACTTTGGCAATATGAACTTTATGCGTTTGTTCTGCACCAACCCATCGTTCCAAAGGAAACATTAACTTTCGCGCTACCTCATTGCGGTTAGCTATAACCGTTTCCTTCTGATCATTCACATGAAACGCCATATTTAAACTAGCATAATCGCCTTTACTTTTCCCATCATTTTTTGTTGTGAAACCAGCTAATAAATTGGGGAACTGCTGCTCCCATAAATCAAGATTGAAAAACTGTTTATTTTGTAAAGTAAAAGGTTCCATTATCTAACCCCATCTTTTTGTTTTAGTTTACCATATGGACCTATAATTGGTCACAGAAAAACATGATTTTCTTTGGAAATAAGATTGCATTTTATAAAATGGGGGTTATTTTTTCTAATCCGAGAATCTTCTAAATTAGCTATGCTAATTGGTGGCGTCTTATTTAGTTACCTAATGGATAGCAAAGTCACTATTAGTTAAACTGGCACTCAAAACTCGCATGATCCATTTCTATAATTAATGTATTTTATTAAAAAAAAGCATTTTTCCAATAGAAAAGGTTAGACAATCATTAAAGTATCATACTTTAAGAAGTCTAACCCGCTATTCCTATTTTAGCTTTGAATATTTTTATTCATTTGTTTGATAGCAGCTTTTTCCAATCTTGAGACTTGCGCTTGTGAGATGCCGATTTCATCTGCAACTTCCATTTGTGTTTTGCCTTGGAAAAATCGCTTTCGTAAAATCATTTTTTCTCGATCATTTAATCGGCGCATTCCTTCTTTTAATGCCAATTCCTCCACCCATTGTATGTCCTTATTTTTTTCGTCACTTAATTGGTCCATTACATAAATTGGATCTCCACCATCATTATATATTGGTTCAAAAAGAGACACTGGATCTTGAATAGCATCTAACGCAAAAACAATATCCTCATGGGGAATGTCTAACTCTTTGGCAATTTCCTCAGCTGTCGGTTCTTTTGATGTTTTATTCATCAACCTTTCTCTGACCTGTAGTGCTTTATAAGCAATGTCTCTCAGAGATCTGGAAACCCTAATTGGATTATTATCGCGGAGATACCTGCGAATTTCACCAATAATCATCGGGACAGCATAGGTGGAAAACTTTACGTTTTGACTTAAATCAAAATTATCGATAGATTTCATTAGACCAATACAACCCACTTGAAATAAGTCATCCACGAATTCTCCTCGATTATTAAATCGTTGAATCACACTTAATACGAGGCGGAGATTTCCATTTACGAGACTTTCTCTTGCGGATATATCTCCCTCATGCATTTGCTTGAAGAGCAATCTCATTTCTTCGTTTTTTAACACTGGAAGCTTTGATGTATCAACACCGCAAATTTCTACTTTATTTCGAGTCAATCTATTTCCCTCCTCACAGGAGCTGCTGTACAAAAAACAGTATCTCCCCGAGAAGGAAAAATATGCATGAGAAGAATTTTTGTTAAATTTCCAATTTACGCTAATTTCAGTTGGAATTATGTGGGACAAGGATTTCTAAACGAAAAATTTTTAAACCATTTTATTAAATTCTTTTTGAAGTCTCTTAATAATTCTCTTTTCTAATCTGGAAATATACGATTGAGAAATGCCTAGCATGTCTGCTACATCTTTTTGGGTTTTTTCTTCTCCTGTTCCTAAACCAAACCGTAATTCCATGATTTGTTTTTCTCTTTTAGAAAGTTGATGTAATGCTTTTACCAAGAGCTTTTTATCCACACTAGCATCTAAATCCTTCGTAATAATATCATCTTCTGTTCCCATCACATCTGATAGAAGTAGTTCATTTCCATCCCAATCAATATTCAACGGCTCATCAAATGAAACTTCTGAGCGAATTTTATTATTTCTCCGCAAATACATTAATATTTCGTTTTCAATACATCTGGAGGCATATGTGGCAAGTTTAATTTTTTTCTCTGGATTAAATGTATTAACCGCCTTAATTAATCCAATGGTGCCAATACTAATTAGGTCTTCAATATTAATACCCGTGTTTTCGAACTTCCTCGCAATATAAACAACAAGACGCAAATTTCTCTCAATAAGCATCGAGCGAGCTGCTTGATCCCCTTTTGGAAGTTTTTCCAAAAGCATTTCTTCTTCTTCTTTCGTTAACGGAGGAGGCAGTGCTTCACTTCCACCAATATAAAATACTTCGTCTGTTTTCAATCCAATTTTAATTAAAAATTTGTACCAATAATAAGATAAGCGAAGCTTCCATTTCTTCATATGCATTTCCTCCTTCTAAACGATGTTTTTCGTGAGTATAGTATATTAACTAACCTTTTCCTCCACTGATTTTTTCCCTAATAGCATTTTCGGATGAACAATACAATCAAATGCATCCTCAGCAGAGAGAACTTGGTTTGTAAACGAAATCAATCCTTTTTCAACAATAGTTACTTCCTGCTCTTTTTTCAACAGCAAAACATCTGGTTTCACTGCTATAATTAGTTGATGATCCTTGCCGACTACTTTATATGGAATAATGCGCATCTTACTTTCCCACTCTGGAGCAATTGGCTCACTTCCATAAATAACCTGTTCTGGCTGCTCTGATAAACGAATTAATTCTGCCGGCATATCATTTCCGATATTCTTCAAGGAAACAAACATAACCGGAAGACGAGAGATTGGATCATATACTTGATTTCCACTATCCACCAATCCCTTTACCGAAAACTCTTTTCCACCAATTTGAAAAATCACATCAATTATTTGCTCATATTGAATCTTTGTAACTTCAATCCCTTCCACATTTCTGCGTGAAAAGTACCAAGCAACAGGAAAGCCAAGAAGGACAAATAGCCAACTAATAGGATCACCAAATCCTTTTACACTTGCAAGAAGGACGGAAGAAGACAGTTGAAAATCAAACTGTATAAAATAATGGGCGCCTATCAATGTTCCTCCAATTAAAAAGGTAGCTAAGTAAAAAATCATCAACGCTTGAAGATAGGTGCGAAATCGCTTATATCCAAAAGCAGTTGCTACCATGATGATTGAAAATAGTAGCTTTGATACAGGATGACTTGTATAGGGACTAAGCGATGTGATGGATAACAAAATAATTAGGGAACCAATGAATCCTCCAAGCAAAATTCTCCAATGAATGATTTTTTTCTTCAAAAGAATTCCAGTTAAATATAGTAATAAACTGTCAAATAGAAAATTTAATAGCCATATTACATCTAGATAAATGGCCAAACATGTAACTCCTCCTCTCCTTCATCGAAGCCTTGTAAATGACTGACCTTATCCTTATTCATCTGCATTATAACTAGAAAGCTATCAAGATCCTCACAGTTCTTGCAAATGAAAAAGGGATCATCGCCAAAGCCACAAAAGAAGTAAATCTTCTCTCTATTAATCTGTTACGAAAAAGTATAACGTACTTGTTCTTGAAATTCTGT
>Ga0182738_1007637_pt1 | contig 10934 bp, 3 predicted proteins | sample eDN5th30CBELigMG_FD_128876 | JGI IMG/M metagenome (GOLD analysis project Ga0182738, IMG submission 128876) | Enriched Miracle-Growth compost microbial communities from Emeryville, California, USA - eDNA 5th pass 30_C BE-Lig MG (version 2)... ... | reverse complement strand
AACAAGAAATAAGAATCTCAAGAGAGTTTTTAAATATAAAAGTTTTTTTCTCAGAAAACTCGGTTTTCGGCTGGAAGAGAACACCGATCCTGGGTTTTCGGCGGATTTTCAGCGATTTTTAACAGGCCTTCTGGTTATGGGAAATCACCTTCAAAGCGAGGTTTTACGGTATTAAAAATCTCAAGATATCTTGAGGGGTTCATTTCAGTTTCCTTTTCAAAAATTTTCTGAATCTTCAAATCTCTGACGCTCCCTTTTGAGAGTTATCTTCTCAGTTTTCCATCTTTTCTTTCAAATAAAAACTTCCCTGTCCTAAATCAATTTACTTAGTTTTGATTTGATGTTCACTGACTCCCAATACTGAAGCAAACTTTCTAGTTAAAAATTTAACTGCTACTGAGAAGATAATAAAGTATTTGAGAGATGAAGTTGCTCCGTTCTGCCTATCAAAGTCTGAAGCTCTCCTATATTGATCTGAAAGAGGAAGATGAATATCGAAAATTAAGGACTCCGCTCAATAAAGAACTATTCAAGGTATCCATTTTCTTTTTCCTCGGAAAGAGACTTATCTGTTTAGTGGCTTTTCTTTGCGTTGATCATTCTCTATGGTTTGCTCACATACAGATATGACTCAAAAAATCTCTTTCCACAGGTCTATGTTGCTGCTGCTCTTACAGTTTTAGTAGCCGCCTCTTTCCTTATTCAAAACAAGATATGGAAAATTATGCCATATCTTTCTCTCTTCTATGTGGTTACAACCGTCATCTTTGCCATCTTTAATATGAAGGAGATCTTGGATAAAACCAACCCTCATGAAGCTTTCTTTATGGGCTTTTCAGTCTGCCTCATGAGGAGATGGCTTGGATTTCGTCCAATCAAGTTTTATTTGAGTTTCTTTGTCAACGTCACCACTCTTGTTCTCCTTTTTGTCGTGCTCAAAATTCATGATCCATCTCAGATTATACTCATCATCAGCCTTGAATACCTCCTTGTTATCCTTGCCTTTAAAACAGAAAAGGCTGAAAGAACATTCCATCACAATCTCTACCTATCAAAAAATCAACTCCTCAAGTTCCAAAGATTTATGACTGACTATCTCCCGAATCAAATCGTAATTTTCGACAAAGATCTTAGGAGTATATCCTTCATTAATGAGGCTTTCAAAAAATCCTTCAGATGCGAAGATGCAACTCAACTCAAAATATCTCTAGAAAGACTCGCTCTAGAAGATCAGGAAATGGAGAAACAAAAAGATCTTCTTTGCTCTTTAAACCTCAAGAAAGAAGTGACAAAAGAACCCATCAACTTGTTGAGTTTCGTCCAGTCGATAGCAAAACCTGCTGCTGATATAAAAAACCTTGAAACCATAAGCTTCCAAGTTCATGAAATTAGTCCGAGTCCAAAGAAACCGACTTGTATGAGAATACCTTCTCCCAAAGCTGATGAGCCCAAAAGAGATCTCTCGTCCTCTCCTAGAAGCAATACCCTTGTCGACGATGAGGAAAGTCTTGGGGATGCTGCACGGGCACCATCAAACAAAGCAATAAATATCAGAAGAGCTTTCAAAGTTAAAATTATTCCTCTAATCTGGGATGATAAGGAGTCTATCGGGCTTGTTCTTGATGATATAACTCATGAGAGAACAATTATGGAGCTCAAAATTGCTGATAAAAATAAAGATCTCGTTATCGCCATGGTCTCTCATGAATTAAGAACGCCTTTGAATGGCATGCTAGGCATTATTGATATTATTGAAAAAATGCTTGTTCAAGCTGATGTCCTTCCTTATCTCACGGCTTGCAAAAATAGCAGTCTCATGCTGTTGAATCTTGTCAATTCAATTCTGGACTTTTCTCAGATCAAGAATAAGAAATTGAAACTTGTCCATTCTCAAGTGAATCTCTCGGACTTGCTTCATGAAATAAAATCTCTTTTTGACTATTTCTGTGTGATCAAAGAATTATATCTGAATATAGAGATTGATTCAGGTGTCCCAGAGACAATAAACATTGACGAAACAAGGCTTCGGCAAATCTTGATTAACCTCGTTGGGAATGCCTTAAAATTTACTTTTAAAGGAGGAGTTACCATTAAAGTCCGTCTTGAAGAGTCTTTAAAGTTGAAATTCAGTGTAGAAGATACCGGTATTGGAATAAAAGAAGAAGATCAGCCCAAACTTTTCAAACTATTCGGAAGATTAGAACACCAAGATAAAAAAATTAATACACATGGAGTTGGACTGGGTTTAACAATTTCAAACACAATTGTCATGCTATTGAATCCCTCTCAGAAAAAAGGAATCGAAGTATCAAGCAAACATGGGAAAGGAACAGTTTTTTCTTTCTTGGTCGAATGTGACTCTCAGGTTGAAAAAACAGATTCCCAAGAAGAAGAAGAAGAAGAAGAAGAAGGAGGAAGTGATCAGAATTTAACTACTCTTGAAGATGAAAGAAAAAATTCTCTTTGCATCTTTGAGAAGTTGAACACTTACCAAACAGAGGAGGATAGAGAATTAATCCCGATGGAAAACCTGTCTCGGTGCAAATCAAAACATTTCCTTCCAACTGTTGATTCAAGAATTCCAGTTTCAGAGGACTTACAAGAAAGCAACCCTCTCTCCAAAAGACCATATCGTTTGAGTGTTTTCTCGCCTTCCTCAAAGCTGAGAAGGAATAGCTTGAGATCAAATTCAAAAGTTTCTAGCTTGGCAAACCCGTTCTGCTTGATTGTTGATGATAATCCTTTTAACCTTATGGTAGCGACTAATATCATGCAAGATAAAGGCTATACAGTTACAACTGCCCTGAATGGACAAGAAGCCATTCATAAAGTTCAAGCCCAGCAAAAAGACAAAAATAGCCAATTTTCGCTGATTCTCATGGATTGTCAAATGCCAGTCATGGATGGATATGAAGCTACAAGAGAATTGAGTCAGTTGATGGACCATGGTCAAGTCACTAAAGTCCCGATTATTGCTCTCACGGCAAACAATCGGGACGAAGAGCATGACAAACTTTGTTTCGAAGTCGGAATGATTGGCATTTTAGGAAAGCCCCTGAGTATTATTGAGCTCGATTCAATCTTACAAAAAATCAATCAGGTTTAAAGAAAACATTTCTTACTTTATTTTGAAAAAATTGTTGATATATAAATCATTATTCATTTTTATGAATCCAACTTTTAAATTTTCAGATAGAGACTTGTGTAAACTACTGTTTGTATAAAAAGCTTTTAACCTCCCGAAATAAAAGGAAATTTTATAACTAATTCGAGTTTTGAAAAAATTATCGCCTTCGATTGCTGAATTTTGTTTGAAACATTTTCATGAAAAAGAAAGAAATCCCAAAATTCTATTTTTTATGAATCGATGTTTTCAGGTTCCTATTGTAAACTACCAAAAAAAAAAAAACTTTATCTTTTGAAACAATTGTTGTTTCATTATTCTAACTGCGGAATAAAAATAGTCACTTAGTTTCTTTCAGTTTCCAGTTGATAATTTACTGGATGTTTAGTAAAAAAAAAAAACTAACTGTTCAATCAAACTCATCTGAAGCTCTTAAATATTGCACTTTAAAATATTTAAATCCTTTCCTTCTTGTTGCTGTAACTTTCCACTCCTGACAAAAGAAACTTGTGAAAAAAATGCCTTCGAAATCATCCTTGTTCTTTAAAATTGCTGCAGACTCCAATTTTTGCAATCAAAATAAACCTATTCCCGCAAAATGCAATGAAAGGTTATTTTTAAACATGCTTGTTCAATGGAAGACCTTGCAAGCCCCAGGATATTGAACAAGGAATCATCTATGAAGAACAAGGTGGCACAATTTCATTTCAGCAAAAATCGAATTCTCCACTCCATATATAAAAATATAATGTAATTCTTCAGAACTTAGTTTCTCATTCTCCGGCCAAAATGGGGAGAAGAACTTGAAATTTTTCAAAGGAAGAGAGACCAAGAAAGTAATTTAAAAGTTTTTTATTTAAATTCGACTCAATAAATTCAGCTTCTGAACGTTTAACCGCAATCATAAAACTTTATCAGACATTTAAACTGCTCATTTCCAAGTTTTCTCATACCTTTTCAGAAACCTTCTCTTCTGAGGTCCAACAAAATTCAGCCTCTCGAGTACTTATTGAAAACAACATAATTTGCTTTGTTTTACTGAGAGTACTGATGATGAGTTTAATTGTTTTAAACCTTTTGAGCGCAAGCTATAATTTTTTATTTGAGCTCAGGAAATATTCGCTCTTTTCAACATAATGAATCATCTCTCTTCGCTTTATAAAAAGATCAGGGTCGTCTATAATGATCCTCAAGAAGAGAAGGAGTATACCCAAATCAAACTTCCAATCGCCAAGGACTTCTTCAGGGTAATTCTTTCGTTCCTTTACTTTCAAAATCTCATAACTTTTATCATAGTGGCTCTTTACAGCTCTGGTGGCGTTATTCGTTGTGCTGACATATAGATATCATTCCAAAAACCTCTATCCTCAGACTCACATTGCAGCAGGGATGACTGTGTTGGCTGCCATCTTTTTCTTGCTGAGAAATCGACTGGATTCCTATCTCCAGATCATTTCCATCATCTACATCACTGCGACAGTCGTCTTTGCCATGATTAATATGCAAATACTCCTCCCAAAAGTCAATACTCACGCCGCTTTCTTTATGGGCAGCACTGTTTCTCTCATGCAAAAAATGCTAGATTTTAGAGCTGTCAACTATAAAATTGTTGTTGCATTCAATATATGCTTCCTTGTTGTCAAGTTTCTCATGATTCAAATTGCTGATCCCTCTCAGATTCTTCTGACAGCCTGCCTCGAGCTTTTCCCTTGCATCCTCAGTTTCAAAAGTGAAGAGGCTGAGAGGTCTCTCTATCATAGCCTTTACCAGTCCAAAAGTCAGCTCATCAAGTTCAAGCAATTCTTGACAGACTATCTTCCAAATCAGATTGCCATACTTACCAAGGATTTGTCAGCTTTCTCCTTTATGAACAACCCATTCCAAAAATCCTTCAATTCTCAAAGCTTAAAGAGCCCGAGAGAATCTCTACAAAGATTTATTCTTGACGAGCATGAAGTTGATAAACACAAAGATTTGTTCAAAATTCTAGGCTATAGAGCCAAAACAGCCACAAAGCCTCTGAGGCTTCTTGACCTTATCCAACTAATTACCACTAAACTCAGTCTTATCAAAGACTTGGAATCAATGAGCTTTCAAGTCTACGATGAAGTTCTAGCCCCAGCTCAATCATTATGTCTTACAGATTCAGAAAAATGCAGGCTCATAAATAAGGTTGAGAATCGATCCCAAGCTCTTCAAAGACCCTCAATCTTCAAATCCCACAAAAATGACCATTCATTGAGTGATCACCCAGATGAAGATCTTTATGTCAAAAGAAATTGCTCTTCAATGCCTTTAAATGATGACCCTCAGAACTTATCTTCAATGCCAAAAGCTCTAGAAAAAGAACTCGCCCAAAAAGAAACTGAAACTGAGAACAAGTCAGTGAATTCCGTCAGGAGAATCTTTAAAGTCAAGCTAATTGAGCTTCTTTGGGACGGCAAGGAGTCTCTAGGGATAGTCCTGGATGATGTCACTCATGAAAGAACCATTATGGAGCTCAAAATTGCTGATAAAAACAAAGATCTTGTCATTGCTATGGTTTCTCATGAATTGAGAACACCTCTAAATGGCATGCTGGGTATCTTGGACATTATAAAAAAGATGCTCAAGCAAAATAACGTCTTTCCTTATTTAAACGCATGCAGAAATAGTAGTCTTATGCTCCTAAACCTTGTCAATTCCATCTTGGATATGTCTCAAATCAAAAATAATAAACTCAGGCTGATCTATACTAAAGTCTGTCTGCTGGATCTTTTAAACGGAGTCAAGTCTCTCTTTGATCATTTCTGCATGGTGAAAAACCTCTATCTTAATATCGAAGTCAACCCTGATGTTCCTGATGATATCCTGACCGACGAAACAAGACTCAGACAAGTTTTGATAAATCTCGTTGGCAATGCTTTCAAGTTCACTTTCAAAGGAGGGGTCACCATTAAAGTGGATCTTGAGAATAATGATCCTCATAAGCTCAGGTTTCGAGTTGAGGATACTGGAATAGGTATCAAGAAGGAAGATCAAGCCAAATTATTTAAACTTTTCGGAAGATTAGAGCAGCAAAATCAGAAAATCAACACCAATGGAGTTGGTTTGGGGCTCACGATCTCAAATACCATCGTTACGCTCCTTAACCCCTCCGAAAAGAAAGGAATCCAGGTCTCCAGTGAATTAGATCAAGGAACTACCTTTTATTTCACTATTGAATGCTCTGAGCAGACCAACAAAGAAATCAACCTCGAGAAAAATGAAGATGAGAGTGATGATATTTTCGAAGAAGAGGGACAAGACTCCTTGACAATTGTTGAGAAGATGAACCTCTATTACTATGAGAAGGACGGAGAACCAGGCTCTGGACAAAATCTAGCCAGGGTCAAGTCCAAATGCTTAATTACTTGCATTGACTCCAAAGGCACCATTAATGCGATTCCTGAAACCTATGCAAAGATCCAGCAATCTGACTCTGCTAATTCTATCCTAGACCTTCGCTTGGCCAAAACATCGAGCCACTATAGTTTATTCTCGCCTACGAGAATAGCCAGTGACACTCCTTCCAAGCAACAAGTCAATTTAGAGCAAGACAAACCTCTTTGTCTGATTGTCGACGATAACCCATTCAATCTCATGGTCACAAGTAATATCATGCACGAAAAAGGATATCAAGTACACACAGCTCTAAATGGACAAGAGGCTGTTGAAAAGGTGAAAACCCAGGAAAACCAAAGTCCGAAATTCTCCTTGATCTTGATGGACTGTCAGATGCCTATAATGGATGGCTATAAAGCGACAAAGATCCTCAAAAAAATGATGAGAGACAGAGAAATAAAAGAAACACCAATCATAGCTCTAACTGCAAATAATAGAGACGAAGCACACAATAAATTATGTAAAAGTGTTGGAATGGATGGAGTTGCAGGAAAGCCTCTCAACCCCGAAGAAATTAAAAAATTCCTTGAAAAAAGTACCTGTAACGTAATCAATCCTAAACCTTTGTAACAAATATTTATTTCGAGTGATATGAAAAACTTTTGTTATATTATACTTTTTTCCAAAATAATTTTTTCATTACAACTAAAAAGTTTGTTCTTTGAAGAAAAATAAGGATAAGATTATTCAAGGTTGAGAAAAATGCGTCACACATTCAAATAATAAACCTCATCATAAGTTCTGATTTTGTTCAAGCCGCTTCTATCATGAATGCTTCTCAAGCGAGCAACAAAGATTTATATTGATTTTGTTGAATTTTTTTTGTCTGCGACTCTTTTAATTTTGTGACTGTATTTTTTAAGAGAATTAAAAAGTCCTTTTTCAACAAAAAACATCCAAGGTGGGTCTAATTTCAAAGAACTCCTGCCTACAGAGGAACTGAAAACTCAAACTATTCCTCAGAAAGAGAGAGAGAACTCGACTCTCAGCATGCAAGCAGGGTGTCGAAATTTATAACTTAAAAAAATTCAAGCAAAGTTTTTTCAGATTTCAAGAAATTTAAATTCAATTCAACCAAATTCGCGAGATTTTAAACCTCTTTCTTCAACTTTTAAAAGAGAAATTTTTCAAAATAATATGCAAAACTTCCCCACGAAAAACATCATTTTCTTCAGAACCCAAAGGACCGGACACTTGACCCTCTCTCTCGAAAGATTTCCAGCAAATCTCAAAATTAATCCCCTTGATGACTTGAAAAAAAAGTTATAATTTGAGAACCTGATCATTTTTCTAATTTCAAATTTCGATATTTTTGTTGAATAGATAATGGAAAGATCAGTTTCCTTCAATGATAAAAATTTTCAAAGCTTGATGAAAATCATCATTTCCAAACTATTATTGTTCAAAAGTGTCCTGGCTGAATTTCAAAGTTGCACAGGGCCTGATGACAATTTCAAACAACTCTGACGCTTGTAGATCCTCTATTTTTTTCCTTCATTAGAATTAATTGACATAATTTTTCCCTAAAATACAAAATGAGGTTCTCAAATGAAAAAGAATCTTATCGTTTCAGCATTCAACTTGGTGTAATATTATTGGCCTCAAACAACTTGGACATCCTTCACATGAAATTGCACGAATAATCAATATTCTTCTGAATGTATTGAGGCGCCAGAAACCTTTTTTCATCCAGAAATCTGATGATCTTTGATAAAAAGTTTCTTATTTTCACTCTCAAAATCAATAGATTAAGAGCTTAGAAAGCAATCTTTGATCTCAAAAAGAGGAATTGAATATCAATGATCATATTGTTGTGGTTATCTAAAGGGAAAAGTTTTTTTTTTAGAAAAGAGAAATTATTCGATCCATCAAGAGGTTCGAAAAGAAGAAGAGAGACATTTTTCTGGAGAAAATGCTTTGCATGTCATAGTTTTTTTAGATTATCAATAGATGCAATTCTTATCACAATGAAATAAGACAAAGGCGGAATAGAAACTTCTGAAAACGACCACGACAACAAAAGCAGATTAAAACCTAAAGATTTTATTTTAAAAGCAAGGAAAAGGAAGGAAGTTCGATCACCATGGAGTAATATCTCGAAATGTTTTTTGAACCGAGGGATATGGAATCTATAGAATCAAAAGCTCGCTGAAAAAAAAATGCTCTTGGGAACAATACTCACAAAACCATCCATGTATTATCCCGCAGCTCAAAAAAATGAATGAGAAGCTCTTGACTGAATCTCATAGATTAGTTTAAAAATCCATCCAGAGTGAAGGCTTCAATTAATTCGCAAATAAAAACCGAGGGAGAAATTTTTTGTTGAAAATGAAAATGTACATAATTTTTCAGATGACTAAAAAAGTTAAATTTTTTTTGAGGTTCCAAAATAAATCAAAGAGAGGAGTCATGAGAGAGTGTTTCTTTTTTTTCATTCCCGAGTCTGGGAAAAAACGTTCAATTAATTAGGTTTAATCACTATGGACCTTACTAATAAATGTTAATTATTAAGAGTTAATTAATTAAATCTCATTCATCACACAAAATACAATAAAATAAGTTTTTCATCCCATCCTAATGTAATTGTGTAATTTCACCCAGATTAATGGAAGAAGCTGGGATAAGATCTGATTTGGTTCAAGTCGCTTCTGTAGTCAATGCTTCTGAGACGAGCAGGGCCGTTTTGACCGAATTCGACGACTTGGTGGTTTCCGACGTACATGGCAGCATGGCTAATAGTGGGGTGGCCATAAAGGACAACATCACCAGGTTGAGCATGAGCTCTGGAGACAGCAACACCGTGGCTGGCTTGAGTACCAGTGTAACCAGCAGTCCACTTTTCACCATTGAGGAAGTCAGTTCCCTTACCGAAAGCACTCCAGTAGAGCCAGGTGACGAAAGCACTGCAGTCAGTGAAGGCAGGAACGCCTTGATGGGGGCAGACATGCTTTTGGATACCAGACCAACGAGAGGAGCCTTGAGTGTAAGAAATGTATTTGCCAGATTTGGCAGCCCACAAAGCAGCAGCCTTGAGACCAGCACGATCTGAGGTGACGTGAGGGCATTGGTTATGTCCAGCCCAAGCGAGGTAGAGGGAGCAGGCGAGGAAGACAGCCAAAACTTGAATTCTCATGATTATTAAATAAATAATAAATTATAAGATGGCCTGTCGATCCGGCTACAAATAAACCATGATTCTCCTTAAAATAACTTCGCTTGAATGTGATTAATTCATTTTTAATCTGCTACTTAATTAAAATTAGTCCACAAATCACAATATCAATCAGAAAAGTGGTTTTTTAACCAATTCGAAGCCAGCATCTTGATATTCTATGACTAACTTCAAAGATGTAAACATTTTTTTACTTACTCGATGAGTTGTATCTGATGAACTTTTCAAGCAGCGAGAAAGAGTTTCGACTGGATTACACCTTTAGCAGACCACATAGATTTTTTTTCTTTTTATAAACTTTTAAAGTAGAGGGGCGGGGCTTTCAGGATCGGAGAAATTGAGATTTGTACTCTGGAAGTAGATATTCTCAAATTTCGGTGCTCAAAAGGTCACTAGTTCCTGACAATTCTAAAGAAAAGACTCATCTCAAATTTTTTTCTCATCTTTGTTTAAGAAAGCTTTCTTCTCGCCAGTGGAGATAAACTCAAATAAGTCTCTCGGCAGAAAACTCAGAGAGCATTGAATATGAGAAAACGGTTTGAGAATCAGACCAAGAGGAATTCTTTTTGAAAAAGTAGTTGACTGAAGGTTTTAACTCGATTTTCGATTTCAAAAGAAAAAAAACCCTCTTCAACAAAATTTGTTGATCTTCCGAACTTTTTTTCTTACACAATCGAGTTCATGTTGAGGAAGTTTGAAATTTACTCGATTTTGTCGTTCCCAGCAATCAAAATTGGCCATCAAGTGAAGATGAATTCTGCGAATTCGGAAAGAATTTTCAAGAGGTTTAACTTGAAATTTTGGCTAAGAAAATGGGAAGGAGGCAAAAGAACACAAAGGCTAACTGCTTATTCAAGGTATTCTCACGAGGATTAGTAAAAAGGAATGAGAAATAAGAATGACAATATTTCTTGTTTGAGCTTTTATCACAACATCTGAATTTTTTTTGTTGAATAGGTAATTTAAATTTTTATCTCACAATTCTTAAATATTGAGAGAAAATTGAGTTTTTTTTTAATAGGGAAAATTTCTTTCCCATCAAAAATTAAAAAAAAAATAAAATGGATTTTTTTCTCGTCCAGAAAAATGTTTTTTTGTTAAAATTTCTCAAAACTTCAGAAGATCTCCTTCCTCGGAAAATTCTCTTTTGATTCCTTCTTCCTCTCTTTGGAAATGAGGATAAGCACAAAATGAAAATCAAAGTTTTTTTTTTTT
>Ga0182738_1007636_pt1 | contig 10934 bp, 8 predicted proteins | sample eDN5th30CBELigMG_FD_128876 | JGI IMG/M metagenome (GOLD analysis project Ga0182738, IMG submission 128876) | Enriched Miracle-Growth compost microbial communities from Emeryville, California, USA - eDNA 5th pass 30_C BE-Lig MG (version 2)... ... | reverse complement strand
TTACCCAGACGGTTCTTCATCGTCTCAAACGCTTCATACTGTCTCAATCTGCTTGGGAAGTCGTTCATCATCTGGTTAGCATCATCAAATGTCTGCTTAATCTTCTTGGGGACGGTCGCACTCAAAGGAGTCTCTCTCAAAAGATCAGCCAAAGACCAGACTTTATTCAACTCGGTCCAGACGCCCTTCAAGCCTTGGATTTCTTCGTCTAAAACTTCGATTCTTTGCATGTTTCCTGGCTCCATATCGAGCAACTCCTTAGCCTTGCAGATCTTGGCGTAGTTCTCCCTGACTCTTCCAAGACTTTGCTCAATGATATTCAAGGTATTTAACGCGACATTAGGCAAGATTTCGCCTGAATAAGGTCTTTGGGTTCTCCACATCTCTTCAATTTCTTTGAGTTTTTCGTTTTGCAATTGTTCATCAGAGATAATCTGGGCTTGAATAGCAGGGAGTTCTGCCTCCATTTGAGCGGTCTTTCTGGTCAAAATCTGCTTGAAGTTCGACCATTCGCCCTCCACTTGCTCGATATACAACCAATCAGAAGGAGTGTGATACCTCTGTCTATCCAACAGTTTTTGTCCGTTTCTAAACTTCTCAATTTCATTTGACCAAACGGTGTTCTGTCTTCTAATTTCCTGAGTCTCAGTGATATGTTCAGTGACTTCTGAAGAGCTGACACCTGTAAAGGCAACCTTTTCCAGCTTTCTTCTTGCGTTGGAAACAGCAGTATGGAAGCTCTTCATATTCTCATTGAATGTCGCACCGAATTGGTTCAAGATCTCCTTATGCCAGGCGTCATATTTATTGTTAATCTTGACCTGAACAAAGCGGTAGTCCACCACAATAGCCCCGAAATCTCTCTCAGTCTCAGAATTATCAAAGGTAGTTCTTCCTTGCTTGATTTCGTTCAACAGTCTGTGCCATTTATCGATGTCATCTCCAAGGGTTTGGTAGACCTTCTTGATATCGATTTCCCACAGAGCTTGGTAGTTCAACCAGGTTCTCACGTACTTCTCAGCAGCAGAAACAACGGTTTCGATCTTGTTATAAGCTCCAACGATAACGTCAGGAGGAAGCTTGCCAACAAGACTTTCGTAAGTGATCTCCTTTCTTTGGCCGATTTCTTGGGGGTTTGTAGAGTGAAGGTACTCGTATCTTGATGCTTCTATTCTTGGCAAAGTACAAATGATACCAACCTAATGGTTCAATGTTAATAAATAATCTCCTTAAAAAGACCCCAAACCCCCCTTAAAACCCAAAAATCCTCAATTTTATTACCTGTTTATGGAACTCCTGGAGCCAATAGTAGCGGGCATGTTCAATAGGAGGGTCAACATAGATGACTTGATCTTGGATTTTCACTTCATGGACAGAGGGGTTCTTAATGATATCCCCACCGTCTTTCTTGAAGCCTTCAAAGGACTTGATCCATGCTGTAATATGCTCACCTAACCTCTTTGAGAGAATGGCTTCAATCTTAGCGTCCAACTCAGGGACCCAAAGGTGAAGGTTAGAGACGTCCATCAAGCTGAAATCGTCGACGATTCCTTGGATGGTCTTGAGCTTTTCGGTCAAAGCGACGCTTTCTAATGGGCAGGTCTTCAAGGTGGTCATGACTGAATAGATTTTGTCGATCTTTTCAGTCAAATAATTCACCACGTCTTCCAGTGCATTGACCTTATCAGCCAGAATCTTCACGTATTTTGGAAGCTGGATCTTGAAGCTCCATGTCAAGCTTGCTCCGGTTGTGATAGTGTTCATCACGTCTTTCTTATGAGAAGCAACCAATTTAGCTAATCTCTCGTCAATCTTATTAGAAATCATGTTGAAAGTTCTCAAAGAATCCTGAAGACTCAAAGCATTAGGGTAAATTTGCTGAACTTCATTGGCCTTGAACTGCAAAGTAAAGGGAACTTTAAGGCTCAACCATCTGAAGTTTCTCACTTCCTTGAACAAAGAGATGACCTTTTCATCGAAATTGACGATCAATTCGACCTTGTCAGATCTCTTTTTAGGAATAACAGCAAAGATCTTATCTTGGTAATGCTTATCACCAGACAAGTTCTGCATCTCACGAATGTTATTCTCAGCAATAGCCGTCACATTCAAATGCTTTTCAAAGGAATCTCCTATTTCCTTCAAGGCTTTTCCTTCTTGGTGATCAGACCAATTCTTACCCAAAATCGTCTCTACTCTTTCCATATATTGCTTCAGCTTTCTTGAGATTTGCTTGGTCCAAATAATCTTTCCAGAATAGCCTGGGATATCCCTGACCTTGCTGATCAAAGCGGCATCAGTAGTCGGATAATACGTCAAGAACTTTTCTCTCAAAGCTTGAATATCCTTTTGCACAGTCTTCAACAATTGGCTTTGGTACTGTTGAATAGCGCCTTTAATGTGAGGTCTGAAGAACAAAGCGTTAAACTTCGCGAAAATTCTAAACATTTCCTTAGCATTAGAGGCCGATCCGAGCTTATCAGTCAACTTAGAAGTAATGTGAGACTCCACCTTGTCGATTTTGATATCGTAGGCTTTCTTTGCGGCTTGCCAGTTGGCTTCGCCTTCAGGGGAAACATCGAGAACATCCAATGAAACGAAGATTGAATAGGCCTTTTCCAAGTCCTTTGTGGACAAGAAGGACAAATCAGCACGTTTCACATCAGAAGAGCCCAAGATATTTTCAATGACTTCTCTGAGTTGCTCATGTTCTTTTCTGAATTGGAACACAGCTTGAAGTCTGTCTTGCAAAGGAATGTAGTCAAAGCTGCATTGAATGTTCTTCTTGGCGTCGTTTCTTGTGGTTCTGATCATGTTCTTCAAGAGGTTATACTGATCGTTGAACTTAGCGAAGATGCTATTGGCGCTTTCAATCAAAGAGTTCAACTCTTCAAAGCTACAGATCATGATCTGGGTCTCAGAAAGGATCTTGAGCATTTGTGTCTTGAGGTCTCTTGCGACGGTTTCGATCAGCTGGAAACATCTCACAGTGTCGTAGCCTTCAATACCGCCGATCTTCTTCAAATGCACAAAGATATTTTGCAAAGCAGCGTTCAAATCAGCAAAGCTGGTCGCAGAAAGGAGGTCATTAATGGGGAATTCTCTCATAAACTCAGCGACTTTATCATAAATCTTTGCATTTTTCGAGAACTGCAAGTCATTCTCAAAGCTGTAGACCACTTGGAACTTCTTCTTTGCTTTGAGAATCTGCAAGCTTACCTCCACTTCAGGCAACTTCATCTGTTGTTCAATCAAATTCAGCGATCTTTCCAAGCTCAGCCAATAGTTAATTTCCTGTAAAGTCGTTCCGGAAGTCAGTTCATAGTTAATCTTGGTCACAGCAGACACTTCATCGATCCATTTTTGGACAGTTTGGGCAATGTTATTGATGAAAGTAGGATCATCTAACAACGCTCCAAAGTCCTCCAGCACCAAAGGCTTATTCAATTCCTTTGCTTTCTTACTCTGAGCCTTCACTTCTGGGTCGATATTCAGTCTGATCTCAGGGACTTCCAGATTCTTCTGACAAAGGATCAACGCCAAAGACACTTCTGATAACTTCTTCAGCAAGTTCTGGAAGTTCTGCTTATCAGACGAGGTCTTTTTAGAGATATTCTCCACGATCTTCACAGTACCAAACAAAGGCACAAAGCAGTTTTGCACATAATTATGGGTCAATTCATAAGGAGAAAAGTCATGCCCAATATACCCGATATTAATCACCTGTAAAAGGCCAGAATAAGTCTTGGGAAGCTCAGCAGACTTATCAGCGTGAATGAAGCCTGAACGCTTAATAAAAGCAATACTATGGGCTCTGAGATCTCCTGGGACCATTTCAAGGTGAAGGGAAACGGCCTTTTGGTCCTTGTTTAAGGACTTTGAGATGATAAGGGTTTTGTATGTGGCATCCGTGACGAACTGGTAGATTGTTCGCTGGTTCTGGCTCTCATGGATGACTTTGTACAGAAAGTCCTTATCAATGTCAATCAGGGAACAGCAAGTAGAACACAGGTAAAGGTTCAAACTTTCGAGGTCCTGAAGGTTTGGGGCATCTGTGGAGTCAGATGCTATGGATTGGTTAAGAGAGGTCGTATCAGACATGAATGTCTTGATAACACGAATTGATTTTTTTAAATTTTAATGTTTTTAGTTGGCAAAATAACTAAAGGGGTTTTATACTGCGCATTGTACACGCAATTAATAAAAATCTTTTGTGAAGTTTTTTTTTTTGGCTTACATTTAACTCGAATTCTCAGTGCTCTGTGAATCAAATTTAATCTTGCTTTTGGTTCCTTTCTCCTTTTTTTTAAATTATTTCTGATTTGAAATTTTTTGAATGTTCTATAACTTTCTGAAGAAAAGACTCCCTGTTGCTCGGCTCTTTCTCTCTTGTCTGGCTCTTTTTCTTTGGATTTTATATGAATAATATTTTCAGCAGAAAAAAGTTTCTTTTGGTTTTCACAATATTCTCAAGACAGAGTCAGCTCAAAAGCGTTGTTTTTCTCTTTGCAAGAGCAATTAGTTGGTGTGAGGGGAGTTTTGAAGAGTCTATGGTGAGTTTTTGCTTTGAAAAAATTTATGGCGGGTTTTCGAGATCTACTGTATATAAGGCAAAAATATCTCAATAAAAGAAGACATTAAAAATTTTGTCATGATTTGTTTTTGGAGAGAACAGAAAATACTCATCCTCATCAATATACAGAACAAAAACAAGAATAACTTTTTTGGAGGCATCAAAACGCGGATAAAATCCTCAAGACTCTTATCTTTCTATTCTTACTCTTTCTCTCATAAAGCATTGAATTTTATGAGTTCTGAGGGCTCCAGTAAATTGTAATAGGAGACAATATACACAAATCTGAAAATAAAGGCAGGGTTGTTAAGAGGCGTCGTTGACATATATGGGCGCGCGTCCAAGCGGACTCCATTCAGAGCTTCGTAGAGCATCGTTCAATAAAATATGGCTAAAATATAATCGAGCACCGGATCCTAACCCACCGTCACCAAAGGCTTGTATCATCCATGGACTCTGATAATGAGGTTTTTAAGCTTCAGAGATCAAGATTTTTTTTTTGAATGTTCAATCAAAGCTTTTTGGACATTTTTCTGAACTTGCACACAAAAATTTTTTTCTCAAGAATTTTTTCAAAAAAGATTTCTTTAAAAAAATTCTCTCCTCTTAAAAAATTTCTCACCAGGACATTCAACCCCTTCTCCCTTCTTTGAAAATAATTTTTCGCCTCCTCCATTCATTTCCTCCCGTTAGATCTTCTTCATTTCTTTAACGTTCAAAACAAAAATCGCATTTAATTAATCACAATACAGAGATTCTGAAATTATTTAACGTTAATAAACTTCTCTTTCCAATTCATAAATAACCCAATTTATTAAATTAAATTCCCCTTCTTACCCACAATGGACTCAAACGCCCCAAACCAACCTCTTCTCAACCACGCTCCTGACCTTGACTACCATGCCCCACCTTCCGACCAACATCTCCAACAACATCCTTTCCCTCCACCAATCGTCGAATTAGAACAAAACAATCCTCCCAAACAGAACAATCCTTACCAAAACCCACACATGATGGAGCATAATTTCCCTCAACAGTCCCACGGCGCAGCCTATTACCAGCCCCAAATTATCATTCCGATCCCTGATTTCCTCGAAGGGCTGCCTACAAGCGCTGAAGGAAGGCTTCCACAAAGATTCTACTGTGTTATGTGTAAAAAACCTCAGGTTAGTAAAGTCCATCATAAAATGGGAACGGGAAGCTGGATATGCACTTTAGCGCTATTTTTGGTGATTTGTCCGGCTTCTATACTGCCATGCTGTTGTAATGGGTGTCAGGACGCAGTACATACTTGCCCGGATTGCAGAAGACAAGTTGGAAAGGATAGGTTCTGTGGAATGTAACGAGGTTGGAAAGTGAATAGAACAATGGACTTTGTTTGTTGTGTATAGACGTTTAGAAATATTTTTATAATGTTCTCCGATGTGTATAAAAGAAGAAACTCGTTGTTTTACAAAGAAAAGCAACATAGCGGAAAATGTCGCCTTTACGATCTCGTTTCACTTTGAATAGAATTGAAGGAAATTATGAAAGAACCATTTTTCTAAAGGAGATTTTCCTTTAAGAAGAGCTTTTAGTGAAAAATTTTAAAGAGAATTTTTTTGTTTGTGTTGAATAATCAAAACCTAATCCCTCCTATTTTCTCATAAACAATTGAACCGTTGGCAAGTCAACTATTCCCTCCATAATTTTTTCTCCCATCTCAGTCCTTTAAATTACTCAAGGAACCCCACGAATCAATCTTAGACTCGAAATAACTTTCACTTCCTTTAAAATATTTATTGAGCTCCTCGAAAGTTCTTTATTAAACTAAAAATTTAAATCCTTCCAAAATTCTCTTCACCCTTCCAATTCCACTTCTTCACCTCAACTCCCCTCCGTTCAAACTCAAAGACCTGTCCTCCTTTCCGTTGTTCTCAGTCTCTCTTATCATTCTTCACATCTCTTTCATCTCCTTCTTTAACCCATTTTCGACCTTTTTCACAGGAAATCTCGCCTCTTTTCTTATAAACAACACCATAGAATCCTTCAACAGATCTTAAAGAGCTGAGAATTCCCTTCAAACTGTTTTCAGGAGAATTTGAAATCTCAATTGGAACCAAAAAAACAAGCAATCAATTCGCTTGGTTCAAATCTCTAGTTTTGGCCTCTAGTGAAAAATTTCGCTTTTTAATTATAAAATCGACTTTTTCAATAGAATGTTCATCCATAAAATCATCTTTGTTATGATATTCTTACCTAATTCTCTCTCATTTCCGTCCATACCAACAAGCCTTTATTCCTCCATCTTCACTTCATTATTTCTATTCAAAACCTCCTTTATGAAGCCTTCGGCTTCCTTCGATAAGCTTTTCAAAGATTTTTCTAGAAACTTTTTCCAATAAAATTTCCTGAACCTTCATTTGTCCTTTTAACTCCTTTTCCACTCATTTCTGTTTTTCAATTCCACTCTTATTAGGTAAATTCTCCTCTCACCATCGAATCTTCTCACACCTAACTCCTCCCAAAGATAAAGCATGCCCCCTTTGCCCCAAAACTTCAAACCCTTAAAGTTTTCGTTGTACTCCACATCTGACTAGTTCTCTTCATAAACCCTGGGTTTTTCTTCATGGTTCTACTCAAATAAGTAGCCTCTAGGCCCTTTTTCATCCATCAAATTGTTCAATTTTTGTAACGTTCTGGATCATTCTTATCTTAAATAAAAATATTTTCTCTTCATCTGACCAAAAGGACCAAAACTTAATATTATTCTCCAACAAAAATCTTCATCATAATATTTAAAGCCACTCCCTCTTCTTATAATTTAAAACATAAAAAATCTCTTTTTCTCAACAATGTCAGATCATCTTCATTCTTCTCAACACTCTCCAACTCTCAACAGTTCTTCTTACTGTTTCACCTCTGCTAAATACTCTTGCACTTCATGCCACCGAACCTTCCACCAGCTCAAGCTTTCTTCTCTTCAAGTTGAATGTCCTCACTGTGGTTCCACTGCCTATGAAGTCCCCGAAGACCATCTCCCTGAGCCCCAACGCGCTACTTCCATGACTCGTGACGACGTAACTATTGAAGATGAGACCCCAAATGCAGATTCCTGGGAGGATATTTCTGATGAAATGGAAGAAGAAAGACCTGTAGAAGGTTCTAGTATGAATATAGAAGCTGCTGAAAATAATCAAAATAACGCAGAAAATACACAAATGAGCCCCTTTGTGATTATCGTAAGAGACAATATGGTGCTTCTTCTTGTTGATCCTCATGCACTTTCTGCTTTTGGAATTGATGCCAACAGTGCTGGGTTACAAGATTATGAAGCAATTATTGAAGCGTTTTTAAATAATGACCCTAATAAATATGGACCTCCTCCTGCTGAAGAAGAGTCTATTAAGAAATTAGAAGAGGTCAACTATTGTGGAGACAATGAAAAATGTGTGTGCTGTACCGTCTGCCAAGAAGAATATAAAGCTGAAGATAAATTGGTGAAGTTGCCTTGTGACCATTATTATCATAAAGACTGTGTGGTAGAATGGCTCTCTAGACATAACGCTTGCCCTATGTGCAGAAAAGCGATCTAATCGTCTTTGTTGTGTACTTTTATCTAAAAGAACAAAGCTGTATTATTTAGAATAAAGCCAAATTTCTTGTAGGATTTGGCCTTTTTGAGCTCCTCACTTTCTTTATGTTTGTGAATTATATAGAGTTTAGGTATGTAGTGTGTTATTTTTTGTATCAATGAGATTTGTTGGGATTGTTTACGAGTATAAATAAATAATAAATTACAAGAGAAAGTAAACTTTATTCCTTATGTGAATTCCTCCCAATAAAATTATAATTCGCCAATAAAATTATATTACATCAATCTCTATTTTTATAATTCATCCTCCATTAAAAAATTCTCTTCTGTTCTTGTCAAACAAATGCTATTATTGGACCTTTTTACAAAAGAAGCCAATTTTTTTTCATTGAAAAATTGTTCAGCTTTTTATAAAGAAAAAGTCTCAAAAGGGGCTTCGCCAATTTTACTTAAAGTTTTTACGCCTCTCCTCCAAATAAAAACCTCATAAAAGGCCTCGCAAAATGACTTCTCAGATTCCTTATAAGATTCTCCGAACCCAGGCCAATCTCTCTCCCATATAACTGGCCTCAATAAAATCGTCTCCCTCCCAATCTTAAAAAATATGAATCATTTCTCAATCAATGATGTCACAATAAAATCTAATTAATCAACACAAAAACACAGAAAAAAATTTACTCCGCACTAACAAAAAAGCCCACATTTTTTCTCTTCAAACTTAATTTTCCCTTTAAAGCAAGGGATTTTCTTTTATTTATTTTTTAATAAAATTTCCTCAGCATATTCTTTTCGCTCTATCAATCTCCCCACAAATGGACTCTCATTCTACCAAAACTCTCAAAGTCGTCATCCTTGGTGAAGGTTCTCTTCATTTCTCCTTCCTTTCCCCTCATTTTCTTTTCAAGGTCGTGTTGGTAAAACTTCCCTCACAACAAAATATTGCCTTGGCCAATTCGATGAAAACGAAGAATCAACTATTAACGCTAGTTACCTTCAAAAAGAAGTCGAAGTTGATGGCCAAAAGCGTGTTATGACCATCTGGGTAAGCTTTGCCCCTTGCTAAAAATTCATGTTGATTTCTTAGGATACAGCTGGCCAAGAAAAATTCGCTGCTTTGGCTCCTGTATATTACCGTGACGCTGATGGTAAAAGATGCATTTTTGAAGAGGAATTAATGAGAAAAATAGGCGCAGTGCTTGTGTATGATATCACCATAAAGCAAACTTTTGAAAAAGTAAAAGAAGATTTCGAAGAAAGTTCTCAAAAGAAATTTTGTTTAGGTGCATAAATGGATAAGAGAATTGAGAGAACATGCCGGCGATGAAATAACAATTATTATCGTGGGAAATAAATGTGATAAAGAAAATGAAAGACAAGTCGATGAAGAAGAATCCAAGGACTGGGCCAAGAAATATAACGCAGAACACTTCCATACATCGGCCAAGTCTGGTAAAGGAATAGAAGAAGCTTTCCATTATTTGGCTACAAGTATAAAAAGATTTCTTTTGAAATGTATCTAATGTAGTAAAGAGTTATTCCAAAAGAAGAAAGCTAAAGAAAATAAACAAAGACTCAGAGTTCAAAAGGAAAAACCTAAAGCTGACACTTGCTGTTAAGAAAAGAAAACTCCTTTGAATGAAATCTTTCAAAATTTCAGAAAAGAAAAAAAAAGTTTCTGTGGGAGGAAGCAAGCAGTTTTCTTTGAAGGGAAAGAGTTTTTAGATAATAAAGATAATGATATAATTGAATTGTAAAAGGTATGTAATATCAAAGAGTAGGAGATATGTGTATAGAATGAATATGCTGATAATTCTTTAAAAAGCATTTTATGTTGAGATTCATCTTTGATTCATATAATTTTTAAAAACAAGTCTCGATTTCTCATTGACGTTTGTTTACTCTGAAGCAAGATTCAAAGCTCCTTTGGTGTCGAAAAGAGTAAAGAATCAGAATCATAATAGAATCTTGAGAAAAATATTTTTATGAGTTTCATGTATTTTCTTGCGAAAATCTGTTCATTTCAGAACAGTTTTTCTCTTATAAAACCTCTTTAAGATTGAGAAGAGATAAAGTTTGTCATCGCATTTTCAAATTCAGTTCTCGAGTTCCTTCAAAAAATACCAGATCATTCAGAGTGTCATAGATGTCGCTCATAAAGATGGGTCCAAACAAAAAGTTTAATAGCAAAAAAAAAGTTATTTATTTTGTTCTGTTAAATTTTTCTTGATAGCTTAATTATTAAAAAAATCCAACTCCTCTTTCACCAATTTCAAGCTAGTTTCCATCGTCGATCAATCCAATTTCTCCTTTCCATTTCCAATATAACACCATCTTAGCATTTTCAGGCTTTGAAATTCAAGAAGAACAAAAGGATTTCAACATCTTCTAACTCACTCAACACCCATAGAAAAATGATTTTTATTTTATATTAAAGGAGTCTATGGCGTCTTCCTTCCATTCAGTATTCGTTACAAGCTATAGAGTCTGATTTCTCTCTAATCAAACTCCGTTTTTAGTTCAAAACAAGCCAAAATCTTGCTTCACTCTGGATTATTTTCATCCTGTCTAAAATCAATCATCAATTAATTCTCGTTACAAATTTTAAACATTTTTGGATGTTTCATAAAAACTCTTCTTCAACCCTCCAATTAATAATACAACCCTCCCTTCTTCTCCCACTCCTCCCCTTCGCCCATTTTTCCCCCTCGAAATTCTCCTTTCAAAAATCTTCAATATAAAATTTTTTCTCCTTCATTACAAATAAGTTCCTTATGTGGATTTCTAAAG
>Ga0182738_1007635_pt1 | contig 10936 bp, 4 predicted proteins | sample eDN5th30CBELigMG_FD_128876 | JGI IMG/M metagenome (GOLD analysis project Ga0182738, IMG submission 128876) | Enriched Miracle-Growth compost microbial communities from Emeryville, California, USA - eDNA 5th pass 30_C BE-Lig MG (version 2)... ... | reverse complement strand
GACCAAGTCGAAAATTAACTACCCAAGAGTCATATCATCTTTCCCTTCTTCGTCACCTCTATTCATATCCCTGAGTCCATTTCCATCAAAACTCATGAAAATGATTTGTGTGGCGAAGAATTAGATCTGTAAGTGATAAAATTAATTATTGATATTTCAAGAAAGTTTTGATAGTTTTGGCACCTTTCCACCTTATCTTTGGATAAAAACCTTTGGTTAATGCTGTTACTATCTTTTATTCTCTTAAACATTTAAATCCCTAAATCTATAAACAAATTAATAATTTCTCTAATATGGCTCCATTCCAACCTACCAGTCCCCTTCTCCTCCTCTTGGTTGCTGGACTTTTGTCCTTATCCTACTGCACTATGCGCTTCAATGCTTATGGCGAGTTCACCATCCTTCAATTCACCGATTTACACTTTTGTGAAACTGATGAGCTTGATCTCAAAAGTCAACAACTTCAAAGAAATATGCTCAATTGGGTTCGTCCTGATCTTGTTGTCTTCAGCGGTGATGGTGCTTCAGGATACGGCCCTAATTCTACAGAACCCGGCTGGTTCAAGAAATGCTGGGAAAGATTCACAGGCCCTGTTGTTGATTACCAAGTCCCTTATATCTACACTCTTGGAAACCACGATTCTGAAGGCGAACTCAACAGAACCCAAATCATCCAGCTTGATTCCACCAGCAAATGGAGTCTTCGTAATGCCAGTGACGGTATTCCCGATACTGCCAACTTCTATGTTCCCATCTTTTCCAGCAGAAATGAAAGCGAATTAGCTGCTAATGTCTGGGTCTTTGATAGTGGAAGAGAAGGATGCATGGGAGCTCATAATGAAAGCTGGGGCTGCATTGAACCTTATGTCCTTGAGTGGTACGACAATACCTCTCAAAAAATCAAGCAAAAGTATGGAACCAATGTTCACCATGTCGCTTATTATCACATCCCCATTCCTGAATACGTGAACCTTTACAATGGATACCCCACTTATGGTGTTGCCGGTGAAGGTGTTGGCTGCCCTGATGTTAATACTGGGTTCTTTGCTCATATGAAAAAGAACGGAGATATTACCGCTAATTTTGTGGGACATGATCATTATAATGATTATGGAGGATGGATTGATGGAGTTGAACTCATGTATGGTAGAAAATCTGGATATGGAGGCTATGGAGACATTAGAGGAGCTCGTGTTTTGGTCCTCAATGAAAATTATGACTCCCAAGGAAAATTAGATGTCACAAGAATTAGCTATGTCATTTATGAAAATGGAACTATGGAATTCGATGCTAATCCCGTCTATCATAACGATACTAAGAATGGATGCAGTTTACCTGGAAGACATGCTGCTGCTTCTGCTAACAAGACTACTCAACTTATCTTCTAAGCTAAAACTGTAGCTTGGTGTTAAAGGTTTTTTCGAAAAACACAAAGTTGGTCTTTATAAATAAACCTTCTTATTGATAAATATAATGAAAAGTATGATGCTTTGCTTTGCAAAAAATAAAGCAGAATTTTTTTCATAAAATATTTTTTGAAGGAGGCAATAATTATTATGAAATTTTATTTTTATTATTTAATCATTCAAAACCTTGAAAAAAGAGGTCAATCACCTTGAAACCTTGAGTATGACGAACAAAAAAAATCTATTTAATTAACATTATTCAAAAATAATTTTTCTTCCCTCAAAAATTTTATCTTCTTGCTCCAAAGCACGATAGGCAAAATTTTCTTCGAATATTATTTCTTTATTTTTTTCTTCCATAATTCTCTCTTCTATTCCACCTTCAGAGCTTCTGGATTTGAAAAACAAAATAAAATTTGGATTCGGCTTTGTAAATTTTATTTAAGGTTAGGAAATGCACAAAAATCTGATTCCTCTCTTCAGACAGGCATCAATGCCTACACAAGTAATCCCCTCTAACTTTCATTCTTAGAGTATAGTTTTTAGCTCCTATGCTCCGTGGTGCTAAGAAGAAGAAGGGCCCTGAGGGTCCTGCCGAAGCTGAGTCAAGTGATATAATCAATATATTCAAAGATAAAACCGATCCTGTACCATATCTCACAATTCTATCTCCTGAAAATGAATGAATAGGAAATAAAACCCATTGAAGAATATCCCGTCTGGCTTGTGGAATTATTGGACTTCAAGAAAAATACTGATACAGTCTTGCATGGTATGATGCACGGTTTAAAGCATGACGTGAATAATTTCTCAAAGCCAATTTGTTAATTGTCTTATTCTTAGCATCCTCAAACTTATGACTTGAGAACTTTGATGAACCAAATGAGAAGACGTAGAATTACCGACATGAATAGATTCACTGCCTTCGAAAAGGCTGATTTCGTAAAGCTATCTTCAGGGAACGTTAACTGAATCTTTGTAAAGGAAAAGAGAGATCCTCTTGATTGGAGTACGGAAAGTATTATCAAGGCTGCTGATGAAGAAGCTGTTCAACAAGAAGAAGAAGAGGAAGAAGAAGGTGATGAAGGTATGATTTTGTTTAATGGAGATTTGTTTATCTAAATCTTTTCTGTAGAATAAAAATTTTGTCAGATATTTTTATGGTGTACTTTGGTGCTGTTGCTCGATTATTTTGGCATAAAGTCTCCTCTGAATGATTCAACAACCATAGACATAAAGCTTGTAGATTGATTTTTATTGTATCCAGCTATATATTCTGTTCACTCTTCCAAAATCTATCTATCAAGGCTTGTAAAGCAATGAGAGTATATGAATCTTTCAAATGTGAAAAACTCCTCACCAAAAAACACGAAATAAAAATTCTTTGACTTTATTCTTCACAAACTTTTCCAATTTTTTTCATCTTGTTCAGAAAAGATTTATCAAAAGGATCACAGCAAAAGCAAGTGCCAACTTTCCTCTTTTGACTTTTTTAAAAATTCAAATAATATGTGAAAATCAGAATTTCATGTCAGAAGAGCAAAACTTGAAGTCCTTATTTTTTCAATAAATTTCTTTACAAAAACATTAAACTTTAATCTGATCGATGACAATATTATTAATTTATATCAAGAGCAAGAATATCCTGAAAACGTTCTTCTGCACCAAACATTTTGATTTAATATGCCAAAAAAACTCTCTTTTTTAAGGATCTCCTTCGTAAGAAGGGCCTTATTCTCATAAAAATCAACCGAATTCTGTACAAACAACCAATAACTCAATATTTCTTCCCATAATATCTGGAAGAAACTCCTTCTTTGATTTGCCTGATAAACAGGCAAGGACAGCCTGAATAATATTTTTATGATGAAATCTAAGCCATAATTCAAGATGAGCTTTCAGGAATGTATTTATTAACTTGACTCCAAATTCATTTTGAAAAATTTTCGTTCTTAAATAATTTCGATATTTTTCATAAATCATCCTCTTTGATACAAGAAAGAAATCATTTAGGCTGAATCTTTCTCAAATCATCATGTCAATAATCTGAAAACTTTCCCCTTGGATTCAAAGTGTTCAGTTCCGTCTTGTTAACAATTTTTGACGAATCAACCAGCTTCAATAAAGATTTACCTTACGATTTTATTTTAAAATTTAATTCATCAAATGCACAATCATTTTTTTGTCTTCAATATCGCTTCAGGAACTCAAAAAGAAAGCCCTTATATCAAGAAGAAGGCAAACTTGGTTGAAGTCAAATGATAAAAAGATAGAAAATCCTGACATAGAGAAAAAAATTTATCAATAGAAATTGTTTTTTATGATTTCAAATTCAGATTTTATGAAATGATAAAAAAATAAAGCTATTTATTTACACGTACTAAATTTGATTTTTCCTATCAAGATTAAAATTTCATATTGATAACATCTTCTTTCTTGAATTTTTTTTCTCATAGATTCAGAATTCTTTTTTTTTTTGACGAAGAGTTGAAACAACATATCAATCCATACCAACGAATGAATGAAGATAATATTACAATGTGAAAACAAACCACAAAGAATTATTAAAACTACATCTACAATTACAGCTAAAATAAACAAGAACTCAAGAACAAAATTATAAATGACCCTACAATATGAATTCATTTTCTTCTCTATATACACACAACAAAAAATTTTAATCTAAACAAATGGGATCGGCCACATTCCCGACCATTTTGGTGGGGGTTTTTCCAAGAGAGGAGCGAGATTCGACTTCCATATGGCCATTCGCGTTCAGATTCGAGGACTCAATAATCATCTCCGTATTTTGTTTTTTCTCTTTGAAGCCTTGATTTTGCGCATGTTGAAGTTGTTTTTGGATTTGCAATAAAAAGTTTTTGTCCGTCTTGAAATCATTTTCATTCACATTTTTTGTCTCATAGTTCTTGTTTTGCGATTTAAATGTTTCAAAGCTTGGAAGTTCAAGTCTAAGCTCAGTACAGTCTACCAGCTTATCTATATCCCGTTGAGTTGTCTCAAAAAAATTCTTTTGTACCTTGTTATCTGTTGGAAGCCCCTTCTGACCTCCGGCTGTGTTTGGTGATGCTCCAAGGTTATTCTCCCCTTCAATTCTTCCTCCTAGTACCTTTTGTCCTTGCTGACTCCCCACGCCTGCTCCATCATTCGAGCTGGTGCCCTGCTGGGGTGTCCTTGTCCCGCTTAAAAAGTTTAAATTTGATTCAAGAGTTGGTGATGATTGAGGCATTATTGGAGACTGGCCTGGTCGCAGGAGCCCAGCATTCCCCATATCAAATGATCGCATAAGCCCGCCCAATTCGGCTTTATTCAGTCCGAGCTTGGGAGCGTGGTACAGGTACTCCTGGAAGAGTCTTGCGGGATCATTGTGGTGAACGTTAGGGTAAGGCATCTTGGGGACCTTGGCGCCTGGAGGAAAAGGGAAGAATTGATTGAGCAGAGCTGGATTAGCAAGGTAAGGGTTGTAATAATTTTTTTGTTGCTGTTGTTGCTTTTGCATATAAGCAAGGAAATCAGCTGGGGTAGTGGGGCCAAACTTGTTTGCTTGTTGGTTTGCTGCCGCAGGTTGGGATTGTGGTTGGGTTTGTTGTGGTTGTGGGACCTTTTCTTGAGGTATTTGTTGCTGTTGCTTTTGTTGGATACTTTGCAGCTGTTTTTGTTGCTGCTTTTGCATGTAGGCTTGGTAAGCAGCTTGTTGTTGGAGCTGGCTTTCAAGTAGATTGGCCATAGGATGAGGCATTTTCATCATAGGACTGATTCCTTTATTTTTCAAAGCTTCCTTGTGTTTTGCATCAAGCAGCTTTTGCTGCTCTTTATCATTAGGAATTGGAGCAGTCTTGATGTTTCGGGGCTCTGTTTCAGAATATTCCCTTTGTTTGGCTGGAGTAGCGTCATTGCTACTGATTGGGATAGGAGAAAACTTACTTTTAGGATCCCCTACAACCCCCTTTGCGGCCTCTTTTCCATCCTTCTTTTCCTCAATCATAATTGTTTCGTTAGCCTTCTTCTTTTCTCCATTGGTTTCAATAACCATCTTTGTGGAGGGCTCGCTGGTCTTGGCAGGCCCAGCTTTGCTGCCTTCGTCATCGGAATCATCCAAAACAATCAGGTTAAGCTGTTGTTTGTCGGATGGTTTTTCGGTTTTAACGTCAACTTTTTGCTCATCTTCACTGTCTGTATCATCTTCAATTTTTGAAAGTTTATACTCAGCATTCTTTAAAATTTGAACTTCAACCTGAGCTAAACTTTCTCCACTGCTTTTTACTTCATTAATAATCTGCTCATAATAACAATCAACAATAATGTCATATGATTTAAGCTTGCAGATTGGGCAGTTCCACTTTCTTTGGTTGTTTTTCTGCCACACATTCACAAAATTCTCCAAAGAAAAACAATTTGAATGCTTGCAGTGGGCACCCTTTGCTGGGGTTTTCAATGGCTGCATGTCAAAGACACAAGTTAATGGATATACAAGCTTATCAATATCCACTCCTGAAGACGTAAAGTCGTCTTGTATCCTTCTTTTACACTCTTCAACAGGTCTCTTGTTTTCCAGCTTAATCTTTTTGACGAGTTCCTCGCATGTCAAACGCTTTACCAAATAAACGGCAGCTACATATGTCTCTTCAGCTCTGGGGTTTCTTGGGTCAGAATTTCTGACAAATTTCAACCAGAATGCGTTAGTTCCACAGTTTATCTCAGTGGAAACAAACTTCTCATCCTTTCTTTTCTTCAACGAGGAGTTTTGTTGAAGAGGCTTAAACTCCAAATATTTAAACTGGTTCAGAATCAACTCACCATTGTGAGGCCAGCATTGCTCGTGCGATTTATCTTCAAGTCTAATACATCTTGCCTCCAGAGCGTAGCTTGGGTTGCTCTTAAACTCTCTAAAGGTGGCCTCATCAATCAAAAACTCCTTCTTTCTATTGTCGACCACGTAAGGTGCCACCAAAATCTTGGCCACCTGGTCCAAGGGGTCACATTTAAGGAGAACGCAGTCAGGGCATTCGAAAAGCTGATAGCTTTCCTTATCTTTGATTTTCATGCAATACTTATGAAGGACTTTGCCACATTTGGCGTTCATGCATTTGATGATAGCATCAAGAGGGGCATTAGGATCGACATTTTGATCGCAGTAACACCTGGAAAGAGGTATAGGAGGTGTTATAACGTGTTGCTGTTTGACCTGGCTCATTCGGCTGTAGTTTATCTGCGCCAATTGGATATTGGTCACATGAATCTTCTGATTGCAGGCCTCAATGAGGTTCTTCACGTGGGGATTCTTTTGGAAGAGCTCGTTATTATGGTTAAAGAGCGGGAAACCCTCTCTCATCTGGTTCCCGTTGCACTGCTTGATGAGGATGCTCGCCAGGTAACCAATAATATCGCTAATTAATTCTTCTTTTCGTTTACTTCCCGGCTTGAGACCTATGGACGTATAAGCAGTTTTGACCTGCTGAAGCGAGATCTGGTGAAGTTCGTTCTGGGCACACTTGTTGATGATTTCATAGAGGTAATTGCCAGTATAAGAATCCATTTAAATTTATTTTCTATGAAGCAAGATTTTTCTTAAAACACTGAAAAATTAAAAAAAAATCAGAAAAGTGAGGAAAACGTTGAGACACTTTATATAAAGCTAATCAAAAAAAAATTTTCATTTACTCAATGGCTCAGAAAAAATTTTAAAAGGAATGGTAATCACAGAGGAATATTTCTTTATATATCTACTTCAAATATTAAAATAGATTTGAATTAATTTTAGGGCTCAAAGCATTGGATTACGCTCAAAACACATGTCCGAGGTCTTAAAGAGATTAAATTATACGTGTTTTTCAAATTTGAAACTTCTGATAAAAAATAAAGGGTTTTTTTATCCCAAAAACAAACATGGCAAATACCGTACATCCTTGATTAATCTAGTTTAATATACAGTTTATTTAATTGACCTCACTTCCCATATTTCTCTTGATTATTTATCTTTCAAAACACGAAACAAAAGTTCGAGTTCTAATTTTTGCACTAGCAATTTTATGTGGTCTCAAAATTTCTCGTTTCCCTTTAATTCTGATCTTTATCTTCTCGACCACCTTTCCCACTCTTAAACACCCTTCTGGATTTCTTTTCTTACCTCGTTAGGCCTTTTTGATTGGTTATTTCAAATAATTTCTTTCATTTTTTCAACTGTTCCTAACGGTCAATTATCTTCTATAGATCTTCTTTTCATATCATTTTCACATAAAACTTCTGATTGAAATAACTGACTCACTGTTTCTCTCGAATATTCTCCAGAGTCTCCTGAGTTCTGATCAGGAATATCATGAAACTGTATTCTCCCTTTTCTTTTCATAAAACAAAATTCACAGAATTCTCGATTTTTCTCACCATAAATTTTATTCAAAGAACTATTGGTCAAAATTATTCCATTATTATTATTCATTTAGCTCCTTTGTAGAAATTACTCCACCATCCAATTAAATCTCTGTTAAATGCATAAAATTCTCGAGCCGCGTTTTAAATCATCCCCATTTAAATCCTTTCAACTCTCTATTGATCTCTTTATCCTTTCGAAAACTATTCCGATCCCTTCATCTATCTCATTCAAGTAGTCATTGAAAATTAAAGCATAACCAGGCTTCACAGTGTTAATTTCGTTTTTCAAAGTTCTAAATCTTTAATTTTAGTCTCCAAAAACTAAAAAAGGAAAAAGTCGCCGCGTCAGAACGAGAAAAGAGTTTCCCCACCTTTAAATAATTAACATTAACTTTTATGGTCTTAAAAAATCCCGAAATTAAAACAAAAACTCCTTCTTATTCAATCGTTTCTAATCTCTCTTGCTATCCACACATTCATTTCTCGTTTTATCAAATTTTAAAATTGTCTCTTGATGACATCATCACCTAAATAAAAAAATAACCTGATTTTTTTCTCTCAATTGTGTTTAGCTTAAACCTTCGAAAAATCTTTGCTCTCTGTCTCCAATATTTCGATCCTTCCTGATTTCATCCAATCACAAATTCACTTCAACTTTCTTGCATCTCTCAAACTTTTCTTACTTCTTCTTTGGAAAACACCGTATCCTTTCTTTAAAGAGAAAATTTCGCCGTCATCTCAATTTAATGGACCAAGTGAAAGTCAATTAAATTTCGGTATCATCAAACACATACTTTATTTTGTAAATTACATCATTTTTTAATTTACTACGCATTACAAATCATTTCATCAGAAACAACAAATTTAACGGATTTAAAATTATTCGCCTCTTTTTCTTTCGAAATCAAATTCAATATTGAATCAATCTTTTTTTTATCCACAAACAACCTTTTGTTCATTTCAAAGAGTTTTAAACCCTAAAAACCTCAAATAAACTGTATATAGTCCGGACCTTTCATCCTTCAAACAATATATGCTCCAATCAGTTTTCTGAATCTCGAAAAATAAGGGGCTTTCTGTTTGTTCTGGTACCGTTTATTATTATTGTTCTTTAGAAATACTCTATATTTGCGCGCAAACAAAATTTAATTCGACTAATTTACTTTAAAAACTAATTTATATTATTATCCCAAGTGTTTTCTATTCATCACAATCTCAAATTGTCAAGAAATATTTTCCTTCAAGAAGGCTCCTCTGTCCCAAAATGAGCCATAAAAATGGAAATTTTGCCTATGTGAATAAAAAAGATTATTCAAGATTTATTCAAACACTCAGAATTTTATTGAAAAGAACTCTAAATTTTTGTTGATAATTATTCGAGATTATTTCTTGAGATTATCATTCACAAAAACTTTATTGAATCACTCGCTCTTTTATTCATCAAAATCACTTCAAAACCCTTCAAAAATTTCAGTTACTCCAGACTTATCTAAATTAGGATGAAATACAAATTTCTAGAAGAACTAAATGGAAGGAGATTGAGAGTTTAAGTTGTATCAATGTAACTCTATTGCTGACTAAATTTAGTGAAACACACAACACAACAGCTTTTTGAATTTACAGTTATTGCATAAAAATCTTGCCTGACTTGTTTGCTTGAATTTTAGAGGATAAATATTTCTTTTTCTTGACCTCTTGTCCACAAATCCAAGTCTTCCTCTTGAGAGTCTTTTGCCCTCAAAAGCTTTTCAAAAGAATTATCAGGAAGTTTAAAATGAATTTCTCAGGTCACGAAAAATCATTTTTTATTCATTATAAGAATTAAGAAGAAGAAGTACATTAAACAATAATCTTTAGAATTTTCTCTCAAGAAAAGAGAAACAAAGAATTTTTATTAAAATAAACATCATCACCACGTCATCACCATATCAGAAGGATTTATGGAAAAAGTACATACAAGACAAGACAAAATTAAATCAATATCAATCTCTTCCTCTTATAGGTGGGAAGGAATAGGAGGGCCATCATCTTTGAAATGGAGTTTTTTCATGATGAAATAAAACAGATCTGTGCTTTCCCAATAACCCCAATGGCCTCCTAATATTCCGATCGTTTCAAACATATTCTCTATCAATCCTTCCTGTAAAACATAATCGTATCTTGTTAACGATGCGATCAACGCAGAGTCAAAAGCCCCTTGTAACTCCTTCAACTTCTCATTAAACTTCTTCTTTGTGTGACTTTTAAATCCATCATTCTTCATGTAAGGAATTTCTGAAGGATCCAAATCTGGATAACTTGAAATCAATGGCTCAAGTCTATACGCTACCAAATCATTCGGATGGAAAATATTATAAAATCCCTTCACAAGTCCAGATTTATCAAGCAGGTTTAACTCCATTGGAGTCAAGGAAATAAAAAGACCTAAAGGACTTCCAATAATGAAAAAGTCTTCAATAGGAAAGTTTATTGATTTTATTCGGTCAGGGAATTGTTTCTTCTTATTTCCAGTGATCAAATCATAACAAATGATGCTTCCCAAAGAATGAGCAAGGATCGAAACTTTTAGCCCAGGAAATTTATCACTCATTTGGTCATGGTAATAGTTAGCTTGATGAGCGACTTCGTTAATTATTGACACGGCATGATCTTCAGTCAAATAAAATAGCAAGTCTGTCGGCACCTCATTAAGCACTATTCTCTGTCTTTTATTAGATCTCAGCGTGATCTTCTCGATTTTCTCTTTGGCTTCAAGTGCTAAAGCCGATTTCCAATCAATCATCTTAATAATAATGGGAGCACGTAATTGATTCATCTTGGTTTTTCTCACCATATTTATCGCATTTCTGATCTTTAGCAAGTTCATTAGAAGGATATCTGGCTTTGCTCCGACTCCGTGAACGACCAGCAATAAATGAGCCGGTAATGTTGGATCAAGGTCAGGATACGAATCGAAATTCAATAGATTATTTATTTCTTTTTGAACCTGCTTGGCTGTCGATGATTCTGAGGTATCCACAACTTTAGAATCTTTCGATTCAGGCTTCTCAGTCTTTTCCGGATTAGAATTTGAAGGTGGAGCGGCTGCGGAACCTTTCAAATGGTTCAGGATTAGAAATCGACTCGAATTTAGATTTGTCTTG
>Ga0182738_1007633_pt1 | contig 10939 bp, 11 predicted proteins | sample eDN5th30CBELigMG_FD_128876 | JGI IMG/M metagenome (GOLD analysis project Ga0182738, IMG submission 128876) | Enriched Miracle-Growth compost microbial communities from Emeryville, California, USA - eDNA 5th pass 30_C BE-Lig MG (version 2)... ... | reverse complement strand
GAAATTTCGAGCCGGCGCAGCCATTTGATGGACATATTGCCTTCATAACCCGGCACGAAGAGGCGCAGCGGGTAGCCCTGCTCGGGCCTGATCGCTTCGCCATTCTGGCCGTAGGCCAGCAGGCAATCTTTCATTGCCTTCTCTATCGGTATGCTGCGCGTCATGACGGCGGCGTCCCCGCCTTCCGCCAGCAGCCATTTCGCGCCGGGCCGCAGGCCGACTTCGTCCAATATGGTCGATAGCGGAACGCCGACCCATTCAGACGTGGAAGTCAGCCCATGGGTGCCTTGCACTGTCTTCAGCGTAGGCTTGGCCCATTCCGTCAAGCCATTGCCGGAGCACTCCATGAACATGAGGCGGGACAGCATGGGATAGCGCTTCAGGTCCGCCATCGAGAATTTTTTCGCCTGCTTGACCATGCCGTGTACATACAAGTGATGCGAGGATGGATCGATGGTGGCGATGCCGCCGTGATGGCGCTCGTAGTGCAGCCCGGAAGGCGTGATGATGCCTATGCTGTTCTGCAAGGGCGTGAAGCTCCAAGATGATTCGGTCGTTTTGGTGGCGTATCGAGTACGCACCTCGGTCTCGAACTGCGACCGGCGGCCGTAGCCGCCGTCGTCCACGGCGACGCCGACACCCTGCACCTTCGTGGCGTCGGGCGGAACGGTTCGTTCGAGGGATCCCGGCGAGGCCGCGGGCGCGGCTCTATGCGCGCCGGCGCCGCCCAATACCGCCATCGCCCCCAGCATGAATCGCCTGCGCTTGGGCATGCCGTGTGGAGATTCGACGGGGTTGGAGCCGCGATAGTAAGGAGAAGAGGGGTCTTGCTGTTCGGCTTGAAGAAATCCGGCTTCGAGTTCTTGCAGCCGTTGGGGACTAATTTTACTGGATGGCAGTACGGCACTGTCCGCTGAGTTTTTCATTTACCGCTCCGTTGAAAGTTTCGGGTCGATAGAAGAAAGGCGCGATGAAGCGTGGACTACAGAAAGGGTGGGTTTGGGGGAAGAAGGGCGACTACCGCCCGCGCCTATGCAGTTCGATCATAGCGGGCGTCGCGCGCGCCGACAAGGCCGATGATATCGGCCGAGCCATCCGACGCTATGACGCCGGCCAAATAGCCCACGCCGTTATGGATGAGCTCATCGGAACAATGCTTGAGATTCTTGAAGTTCTTGTACGTAATGTCCATTTGTCTGACGGGTACGTCTGATGCGCCTGTGCCGCATATCCATGGCGCACCCGTGCTAATCTAATCTCGCGCACCGGGCAAAGGGTAGCTGCCGGTGTATCCAAGGATTCTGGAGATTTCTTCCCCACCGCGCAAAGCGAGTTTGCAGAGCTTGCCTTTCTGGCGCAAGGCGCGGCTGCTTGGCGCGGATATGGACAGCCCTGCAATGACCTTGCCTGACATGTTGATGACGGGGGCTGCCACCGAATACACACCTTCCACCAGGCCTTCCAGGCTTTCCGAAATCCCCGTGCCGCGGATTTCAGCCAGCTTTGCCCTCAGGGCCTGGACCGTTTTGATCGTGCCAGGGGCGTGCTTGACCAATTTAACGGACGCCAGGTAAGCGTTCAGTTCTTCCTCCGCCATATTGGCCAGCAGTATCTGGCCGCTTGCCGATCCATAAAGCGGATTGGTGCTGCCCGCCTTGCTGATGAATCGCAATGGATTCGTCGCCTGCAGCACCTCCGCATAGACCACTTCCGTCCGATTGTCCGCCATTGTTCCCAAGATAATCGTCTCGCCGCAGCCGTCGGATACGAGCTGCATCACCGGCAGCGCGCAGTTCGGGAATTCGCAATTCTGGACAATGGCCGCCCCCAGCTTCAGGGCTTGCGCGCCGATCTTATAGCCTCCGGGCACGGTGATCACATAATCACCGGATTCCAGCGTCTTCATCAGCCGGAAAAGGCTGGTTTTGGGTAGATTGAGCCTTACGCTTAAATCCGCCAAAGAAACCGCGGACGGATTGCTGGCAAGTTCATATAAAACCTGCACCGTGCGCAGGGGAGACCGGGTCGTTTCGTCGGGTCTGGGAACAGTTTCCTGGGGCGGTGTGATTTTCATGGATTAAAACAGCGTCGGATTCGCTGGATGGAATGGGCCCATGGCCCAAACCAGAGCCAGGATTCTTGTGCTTGATTATTCGGCCTTAATATTAGCCGCTTTCACCGTATCACCCCAGAGCTTGTAATCGTCGACCAAAAATTCAGCGAACGCCTTGCTGTCACGAGTGCTGATTTCAAGGCCTCCAGCCGTAAGCGCCTTGATAACGTCATCACGCTTCACGGCTTGTGCAACCGCATCGGCCAGCTTGCCGATTGCATCTTGCGGCGTTCCCGCCGGCGCCAGGATGCCTATCCATGGCGCCGCCACGACATTCACGCCCTGCTCGGTCAGCGTAGGCACATCGGGTGCGCCGGCGAATCGCTTCGGCGCAGCCAAACCAAGCAGCTTTACCTTGCCGGCATCGGCATTGGGTTTGGCCAAGCTTAATGGCACGAATAAGGCATCGACTTGTCCGCCCATGATGGCGGTCATCGCCGGCGCGGCGCCTGTAAAGGGAACATGCAACACGTCGAGCGACTGACCCACATTCAGCATCTCCATCGCCACATGGCTGGAGCTGCCCACGCCCCATGAGGCGTAGGTCAGCTTACCCGGGCTTTTCTTTGCCAGCGCAATGTATTCTTGTATCGTGTTGACGCCCAGCGCGGGGTTCACGACCAGCGCATATGGCAAGTAGCCTACCTGCGCCACCGCGACGAAATCCTTCACCGCGTCATACGAGATCTTGGGGTACACATGCGGGTTGATAGTGTGCGTATCGGCCGCGGTCATTACCAGCATGTAGCCATCGGGCGCTGAACGCGCGACAAGATCCGAGCCGATCATACCGCTTGCGCCGGGCCGATTTTCAACAATGACGGTTTCCTTGAGCACCGCGCTTATGCCCGAGGCCACCGCCCGGCTAAGTACATCAGTGCCACCACCCGCGTTATAAGGGACGACGACCTTGATGGCGCGTTCCGGGTAAGCGGCCTGCGCGCCATGGCTGGCCAGCAAGGCGGCGGCGCCGGCAGCCGCCGCGATTGATTTCAGCGTTTTATACAGAAAATAAGGCTTCATGGAGTGTCTCCGGTTTGGCTTTGATTATCTCCACACCTAGGTGCACCTGCTGCAGGCGCACAGAGGTGGGAGACGGGTTATTAGCGACGTCCCCGACGAACGTCGGTCGATCAAGGCTGTACGAATACGGCCGCGCAGGTTGCTGCAGTCTTGCAGACGCGGCCGTGACGCTGGGTCAATGAGCCACGCATGGCCATACCTGTTCCGTGGCGTTTACTGCTTGGCCAGAATCGGACAATAATTCCGATATAAGAATATTATTCCATTTTAGGAATGAGTCAAGAGCATTTTGCTGAATCGCTTCGCGAAGTTCCTGTGCCACGTCAACGCGTTCCGATAGTGTGCAATTCAAGCGGCGCGAATCAGCGTTTGCATGGGCGAAGGCGCTTGGCGGCCATGCTTGCATCTGGGCGGTCTTGTGCGAAGTGGCGAAGCATGGGCAGGCATCCCAGTTCGGCCCATCGTTCGATATAAGCGAATAAGGTCTTCAAAATTCCGCCGTATTTACTTTTCTCAGTTGTGGGCACAATTCCATACAAGCAGAACAAAGCTACTTATGGAGATGCAATGAAAAGCGTAAAAATGACGGCCTTGGCGGCGTTATTGATGTTGGCTGGCTTGCCCGCGGCGTACGGCGCTTACCCTGAAAAGCCGTTACGGCTTGTGGTCGGCTTTCCGGCGGGCGGGGCTTCGGATGTCGCGGCGCGCGCGATCGCCGAAAAGATGTCGAGCGAATTGGGCCAGCCCATCGTGGTCGAGAACAAAGCAGGGGCGGCCAGCAATATTGCGTCGGCGTATGTGGCGGCAGCGGCTCCAGATGGCTATACACTGTTGTTCGGCACCATCTCGCTCGCAATCAACGGGAGCCTATACAAGAATCTGTCCTATGACGCCAAACGAGACCTTGCGCCCGTGTCGCAATTATCGACAGCGCCGTTCTTGCTGGTCGTAAACCCTTCCACGCCTTATAAATCCGTTTCCGACTTGGTTGATGCGGCCAAGAAGGGGGGCAAGAACGAACCGGTGTACTACGCCTCCGCCGGTAACGGCTCGGGCGCGCACTTGTTCATGGAGCTCTTCACCAGCAAAGCCGGCATCGGCATGGAACACGTACCGTATCGCGGCGCGGCCCCGGCCATGGCGGATGTGCTGGGCGGCCAAGTGGGGGTTACGTTCGACAACATCATCACCACTTTGCCGCTGGTGCAAAGCGGAAAGCTACGGGCCTTGGCTGTGAGTTCGGCAAAGCGTTCAGCAGCGGCTCCTGATGTGCCTACAGTTTCCGAAGCAGGGGTGCCTGGTTATGACGCCAGCTCCTGGTTCGGCCTGTTCGTTCCCGCCGGCACACCCGCAGACGCCCTGGAAAAGCTAAATAAGGCGGCGATTCATGCCGTCAACACACCCGAGGTCGTTGCCACGCTGCGCGGTGTGGGAGCGGAGCCAGTCGGGTCATCGGCTGCCGATTTTCGCGCCTTTTTTGAGTCCGAGGTGGATAAGTGGGCCGATGTCGTCAAGCACGCCAAGGTCCAAATCAACTAACCTGTATGGCACGTTCCAGCTTTGTGCACTTCAGTACCTGACGCTTCAGATGCTGCGTCAGGGTGTAGACTAGAGCTGCGAGTATCACCCGCATGCAAATTAGCCAAAGTCTTTGGCAACTGGCATGCGTGTCGAACATCGGACAGTGTCGCCGCAGCGCAGCGTCAGCGGCACATGAAGTTTTCCCGCGCCATCGGGCGCCATGGCTTTGTATATTTCGTTGAGCATGAACCCAAGGCGCTCCAAATGAGATGGACGGGAATTGCTCAGAAATTGGAGTATCGAGCTAAGGTCGAAAAACTCGGTCCAGGCCTCGCTGAGGTTCTGACAATGCAGAACCGTTTTCTTTAGCTTGCTGATACTGGCTAATAACGCCATGGGGACTCCTTTGGTCGGATAGTAGTCGGGCTCAATGCTTAGCGCCCAAACGAGTCTACCCATGTCCCACGCCCCATGGGCTCCAGGCGAAACCGGATTGTCCACCGACATGCCCGATCTATACGGGCATCGGGCCCGGCTGTACCATTTGATCATTCGCCATGGTCCGCCACGCCAGGCCAATATAGCGCCGGGCCGCTGTCACAAACGCTTCCGCCATTTCCGCTACGCCGGCCGGCTCGGTAGCTCAAGCTTCAAATTGTAGCGACCGGCGTAACTGGTGAGCCGACTGAGCCAGTCAAGCGCAGTGGTGGGGCAGTTAGAAAAAAGCGATGCCTGCCCTGTTTGTTGAGCTCGGTGGCCAATTCAGTTAAGTACCAGAGTTCTCCCAATGGAATACCCTGCTTGAATAGGCACAATTCATGAACGGGCATAAAAGCGCCCCGGGCACCTTCTGGCCCAGCAGGTGGCCGGCGCTCTACCGCATAGTTATCTGCGATCAGTGCCGCGATTTGGCTATCCCGTATCCAGTTAAGCAAACGTTGATCTCGTCCGTCTAGAACCGAGCAACTATTATGCAGGCGATCTCGGTCCGGATTTCCCTGCATTGACAATACCATGTCGGCAAATCCGGTGTGCAGGCATAAGAGATCGCCTGTTCCGATCTCAATATTGTCGTTTTCGAGAACCGACATCAGCTTGTCATAATCAACTTCAGTCCTCTCCGTGCCAAAGTGCTTGCGAAGGTCGACTAACACGCCCCGGCCCTGAATGGGCGTAGCCGCAAAATTCTCGATACCCAGGCTTCGGGCCTGCACTGCCTGTTCTTCTTCTTGGGAGCTGACGAAGCGGGGCTGGCCGATAATATGGTCATCTGCTGAAAAACCATTGTAGAAAACTGCCTGTGGTTTTCCATTGCCCTTGACATCGAACATGGATCCGACATGAGCGAAGCTGTCCCATTGGGTTGAGTATTGCGTATAGAGCACAACGTAATCATCGCAAATGACGTCCGTCACGCCAGGATGCTCACAGCAGTGGGCCATGTTGTATGCGAATTTTCCATTGCGCTTGGCTGATAATACTTTGGGCGGAAAACGAAAAGGGTTTAGCTTGTTGCCGCCAGGATAGTCGAGGGGCAGGCTTAGACAAAAACGTTGGCCCGTCTGAATTTCTTTCGATGCGTGCAGTATGCGCTCTGCGGTGAGGAGGTTGAGCCGTCCAAGCTGATCGTCAGGGCCAAAGTCACCCCAGTTGGAGTCTGGCGGCCGTTGCTTCCATCGGGATTGCAGGGTATTTGGTCTTTCAGTCATTTTTATCTAACCTGTTCTGAGCATCATTATTCTATTGAGAGATTGCTATGGCCGATCGGCTGACGGAGCTGTCTGCATGCAGCTTGGGGCCGTATTTTTGTTCAAGTAACTTATTGAAGTTGAACACCAGCTTTGGTGACCACCTCTCCCCACTTGGAGTATTCGCTCTTTATAAAGCGTTCGAACTGTTCGGGTGTGCCGCCTACCGGAATCATCCCCATCAAGCCGAGTTTTTGTTGAATCGCCGGATCCTGCATTGTCTTAACGAGAGCAGCGTGAAGTTTCTTCACTACTTCTTTATCCATATTTGCTGGCCCAACCATGCCCATCCAACCAACGGCTTCAAAGTTATCTAAACCTTGGCTTGCAATGGTTGGCGTTTCTGGGAGTGCTTCAATTTTTTCGGCGGTGCTAACTGCCAGCGCGCGTAGTTGGCCCTGTTTGATAAACGGTGTGACAGTTGGGGATGCCTCGAACAGAACATCAATTTCACCTCCAATCAGATCTGTGATAGCGGCCTGACCTCCCTTATAGGGGATGTGCATCAATTGTGTTTCAGTGCGTTGTTTGAACATTTCCTGAGTTAAATGGCTGGTAGAGCCGTTTCCAGGTGAGCCGAAATCGAGTTTGCCGGGATTGGCTTTGGCTAGGTCAATCAGGTCCTGCATGGTTTTGATATTCGATTTGGCTGACACGACCAGTGTTTGGGCCACAGAGGCCACATGCATCAACGCAGTGATATCGGTACGGGGATCATAGTTGACGGATTTGAACAAGTGAGGGGCGATAGCTAGTGGGCCGCTAGCGCTCATACTAAGCGTGTAACCATCCGGTGCTGCCTGCGTGAGCGCCGCAGTCGCGATCGTGCCGCCAGCGCCTAGTGAGTGTGATCACGTAAATTGATGGCATCATGTTTACGTTGCGCGATGGCCATCACGTCGAGGTGATGGCCACCGAAACGGCGCTGTTAGGCGCCGTTTCGGTTGTTGGTGGGTCGGTGGTCGGCAGGCCTTTAAGCCATCCAGTCAGAGCAAGGATCGACACATTGTCATGGGGCCATTCAATGTCCCGTCAGCGGGCTGAGGCATGGCGACGCGCCACGGGCTGGATGGGTTGGGCAAAGACGTCCATGTACAGCTTCTCATCGAGCACCGGCAGATCGCGTTGCGCGGCAGCCGCCAGCAGTTCAGCGGCCATCGTGGTGAGGACGCGATAGTTGCCCAGGGCGTGGTCGCACAGGGTTTGACACAACTGGGGGGTCATCAGGCTTGCGTTACCGGCGCCGGCCAGGAGGTGCTCCAGACAGGCCAGCAGTTCATCTCGGCTGGCAAACTCGGTGGCTAGCCGGGTGCGAATGCGGCTACCCAAGGGGATGAGTTCTTCACGTCGCAGTTTCTCAATCAAGCGCGCGTCGCCGGCGATGACCACGCACAGTAGCGGCTGGGAGTCGAACCGGGCCGAGGCCAGCAGGCGCAGCTCCGAGAGCACCTGCGGGGTCATCTCCTGGGCTTCGTCAATGAGCAGCACCGCTCGGCAGCGACTCGATTCAAGATGGGCGAGCCAGCGCTCGCGCAGCGCCTTAAAGCCGCCCCAACGGTTCGATGGCCGCAGCGCCACCCCGAAGATGTCACCCAGTTCCCGATAGAAGTCACCGATATTGCTTTGCGGATGATTGATGGCGCCCACCGTAATGTCGGGCAAGCCCTTCAGGCGCTCAGCCAACAGGCGCAGCACGATGCTCTTGCCACTGCCGGGGTCGCCGTGGATCATGGCAAAGCCGCCTTCGCGGATCTGGGCGTGCTCGATGCGCCAGCAAAAGCTCTCGATCTTGGCTGGCACGTAGATGGCGTGACTGGGCAACTCCGGGGAGAAGGGATTCCATTTGAGCCCATACAGGGCCAGCAGTTTCTGGTTCATGCGACACGCTCGTTATCGTCAGTGGGGAGATAGGCGGGCGGTACGCCGGTGGCGGCATAGTCGGCCAGCAGTTGGGTCATCAGGGCGGGCAAGCCCGTGGCAGGCAAAGGCGAGAGATCCTGGGCCGTGGCGGTCAGTCGCTTGCGCACGCCGCTGGCATTAGCCGACTTGTCCAGGGGCTTGACCGGACACAAAGCGGTGCCGGTGCGCGCATCAATCAGATCAATCCGCGACAGATCCCAGCGCGCGTAACGTAAATGCACCTGTTCCAGATGGCGGTAGCGCGACGGTATCTCAAACCGCTTGGCCCCCAGACTGACGGTGCCATCAGAGCGCCGCTGGCGGCGCACCACCGTTATACGAAAGCTCGCACTCAGCACGCCCGTCTCGGGGCACGGGCGCGCCACGTTGGCGCCAGCCACGTAACAGGCCAGCGGCGTGGCGTTCAGTTCCGAGTGGCGCGTGCGGTGGTACTCCTGCTCCACCCACGCCTGGGTGGCCAGGTTCAAGGCGTCCAGGGTAAGGGTCTCCTGAGCTTCGAGCAGCGCCATCAGCCGGCCTTCGACCCGGCCCCAGAAGGACTCCTGCTTGGCGTTCTGGTAGGGTGAATAGGGCAAGGTGGTCTGATGCAACACCCCGAGCCGGGCAAGCCCGGCTGTGGTTTCTTCGGCCAGCATGGCCGCGCCATTATCGGTCATCAGGGCGCGCGGCAAACCGCGCTTCATGAAGGCCTGGCACAAGCCGTGAATCAGGCTGTGCGCCGTCTCATCCAGGTACCATTGCAGATGACACACCAGACGCGAGTGGTCGTCAATCACCCCCAGCAGCAGGGGTGTGACCCACTGGCCTTGGCGTGTGAGGACTTTGCGCGAGCCGTGGTGAAAGTCCAGGTGCCACAGCGCCGAGACATGATCGACCTGGAAGCTGCGCACCTCAAGGCGCTCCAGACGATCGCGAGCGGCCAAGGCCCCGGCAGTGGCCCGTTTGGGCTGCGCCTGGCGGAACATCCCCTGGGCTTTCATGTAGCGACGGATGCTCGGATAAGACGCTACCTGGATAGCGCTGCCTCTGAAGGTGGCGCGCAAATTGTCCACATGCAACTGGACGGTCCAACCGGAATGTTCACGGTATTGGGTGCGCAGTGCTTCGGTAACGGGCACGCTCATGCTGGGGAAACGCGTCCCATCGCCGCGCACCCGATCCTTTAAGGCGGCCACCGGATCATTGGCGTGGCGCGCAGCGTAGTACCAGCGCTCCAGGGTCGCCGCGCTAAAGACCAGATCGAGGCCGGATACCGGGTGGCGCCAGGTCTTGGCCGCCAGCAGGCGCAAAGCGCCTTGCAGTTCGCGTGCCGCAGGCGGGGCCGCCAGTAATGGACCGATGATCGCGAAGCGCAATCGCGCCCAACGATCTCGGGCAAGTGGATCGGCAAGGGTATTCAAAGGACTCTCCCTGGGATGCGCCGCCGGTGGCAGCGCTGACAGAAGGGGAGCTTATTGGGTGCGGTAAGGCTTGGCTATCGGCATCCTCTGCGGGTCAGGGGCGAACATCAGCGAACGTGATCATGGCAAGACCGATATAGGGCTCAGAAAGATCAGCAGTTGCGCCACCGACTGGAGCGCGGTCCCAGCAAAGCGAGCCAATAACCCCAAGGGCATGTCGGCGCTGGCCACCGGCGGCATGAAACGCGCGCCGCCCGCGCGCCACAGCGCCGTGGCGGCGAAGTGGTGAACCCACCAGTGGCGCCAACGCGCCAGCGTGCGTGCCGGCACCGCGAGGGCCTGTGCTGCTGTCTGGCCGGCTCGCCGGCCAGACAGCAGAAGCACCGCCACCGACAGGTACACGCGCCGTCCCATAAAGCGCACCGACAAGGCCGTTATGCGCCTGCGGCAGCGGTTGCAGCAAAAGCTGAAACGCTGCTCGCAAGTGGAACGCGCCTGCGGCGGGCAACCGCGTGGTTTACGTGGATAGTTGGCTTGGTGCAGCGTGCCGCCACAGGGACAGCCAGCCGCTTGGCATTGCTGAGCCAGCTCGCCATCAATGCGCAGCAGCAGCGCGAAAAACTTGGGATCATTCAAAAGGATATGGCACACTGGCGAGGTCTCGAGTCTTGGTAAACAAGAGACTCCCCCAAAAGGTACGTTTGTTCAAGTACCTTGCGGGGGACCTTCCTCATTCCATCACGTTATTTGATCAATTCAACGTCCCAACCCATCAAGATCCCTGGTCGTACTCACTAGCCGATTGTCCACCACTACGGGTTGTCCCAGTTGTTTGCTCAAACCTTCTCCGACTAATCGGGCTAGCATATCGACCGACTGCCCAGACGGGTACCCTACCAGAATGGTAATCGGCCTATCGGGATAACCGGCTGCATTGGCTCCTGATTGTCCACTGGCTATGATGGCTAGTATTGTTAATGTGGTACCCATAAGCAGTTTCTTGTTTAGCATGGCTTCTCTCCTTTGGTTATAAGGTAACGGGCAATGTATGGCGGTGTGCCAACTCACCCGAATAAAAAATGTGGAAGTTCCTGTTCCGGCCGTTAAGGTGTTGACCTCGTTTCCGGATTGGATGCGCCGATGATGGCGCCGTTTTGCTTTGCAGCTTTTATTTCCTGTTCATCGTAGCCAAGCTGTTTCAGTATCTGCTCGGT
>Ga0182738_1007631_pt1 | contig 10941 bp, 10 predicted proteins | sample eDN5th30CBELigMG_FD_128876 | JGI IMG/M metagenome (GOLD analysis project Ga0182738, IMG submission 128876) | Enriched Miracle-Growth compost microbial communities from Emeryville, California, USA - eDNA 5th pass 30_C BE-Lig MG (version 2)... ... | reverse complement strand
GCCGCTCGGCGGCGAGGGCGGCGCGGCCATCGTCGCCGCCTGCGACCGCAACAAGCGCTATCTCCGCGGCGAGGTCGCCCGCCGCGTCGACCTCCGCTACGCCCCCGACCTCCGCTTCCGGCTCGACACGTCGTTCGCCGAGGGCGAACGGGTCGATGCCCTCCTCCGCTCGCCGGAGGTCCGCCGCGACACCGCGGACGGGGACGACGACGGCCCGGCTTAGGCCGCGCCGGGATCGACACCGCGCCCCTGGCCAAGCCGTTGCGGTCGACCGGGCGCCGGCCCCGGAACCGAAACGGTGGATCGCATGGCCCCTGGCCGGTTGAGGCCAGCACGATGGCCCCTCCGATCGCCCGCCGCCGCTCGCGCCTCACGCGTCCTCCTTTCGGTCCGGCACCCTGCGCGGCGCACGGGGCGGTCATGGCAGCATGCGGACCGGCTTTGCCGGTGGCCGGCGGAACGCGCTACTGTCTCGGCCCCGTTGCCATGCGAGCCAGCCCCATGAAGACCTATCCGCTCCGCTCCGACCGTGTCTCCCTCGCCGTCACCGCGACCGGCGGCCACCTCTCCGACGTCGCCTTCGATCTCGCCGGGCGCCGGCTCGCCCCCATGCACACGGCGCCGTGGTTCGACGAGCCGATGCCGCCGGACGCGCCGCCGATGCTGCGCGTGCTCCGCGGCGATTTCTTCTGCGCCCCCTTCGGCGCCAGCGACGTGGTTCCCGGCGGCGGTCCCCAGCACGGCGATGCCGCGAGCGGGGAATGGCGGCTCGATCACACCGGCGAGGGCTGGATCGAGGCGACGCTCGCCGTGCCGGTGATGGGCGCCCGGCTCACCAAGCACGTCGCGGTCCGCCCCGGCGAAAACGTCGTCTACCAGCGCCACACCTTCGCCGGCGGATCGGGGCGGCTGCCGGTCGGCCACCATGCCATGCTGCGCGCGGCAAGCCCGCTCCATCTCGCCTTCGCCCCGCGCATCTTCGCCGCGACGCCCCCCGAGCCGGTGGAGACCGCGCCGGCGGGCCGCTCGATCCTCGCCTATCCGCAGGAGATCGCCGACCTTCGCGCCGCAACCCGCGCCGACGGCGGCACGCTCGACCTCACCGTCTATCCGGTCGAGGACGGCCACGAGGACCTCTGGATGCTCGCCTCGGACCCCGAGCCGGCCTTCGCCTGGACGGCGGCCACATGTCCCGCGGAGTCCTTCGTATGGTTCGGGCTCAAGAACCCGCGCATCCTGCCCGAGACGGTGGTCTGGCAGAGCAACGGCGGGCGGGCCTACCCGCCCTTCTCGTCGCGCCACCGGGGCGTGATCGGCCTCGAGGAGGTCTGCAGCTGGTTCCACCTCGGCCATGCCGCGGCGACCGCCGGCAATCCCCTTGCCGACCGCGGCATCCCGACGGCGATCACTCTCGCCCCCGATGGCGCGGTGGCGATTCCCTACATGTTCGGCGTCGCCGCGATCCCGCATGACTTCGGCCCGGTAGCCCGGATCGAGGAGGAGGACGGCGGCATCCTCCTCTCGGACGCCGCCGGCAACGAGACGTTCGCCGCCTGCGACGTGAGCTTCGTCACCAACCCGTAGCGGACGCCGGTCTCGAGGCCCCCGCGCACGCGGGAAACCAGCCTTCACGAACCCGGCGTCGCGGATGAAGACGCTGAATCCGGCGTGCGGGGGGAACAGGTTCGCACCGCCGGGGAGACCCGGCCGGAGGCCTGCGGCGGCATCGGCGTCGCCGCTGGCCCGCGCGGCATCGGTGCCGCTGCGGCGCGTCGCCGACGACGGGGATCGCTCAGACGATCATCTCGGTCATGGCGTCGACCGAGGTGTCCTCCTTGCGGGCATCCATGATCTTGGCGCCGCGGGCCATCGCCACGATCCGGTCGGCGATCGGGTAGATGTGGTGGAGGTTGTGGCTGATGAAGATCGAGCCGATGCCCTGCTCCTTGAGCGACACCACGTAGTCGAGCACCTTGTTGGTCTCCTTGACCGAGAGGTGGTTGGTGGGCTCGTCGAGGATCAGGAGCTTCGACTTGAAGTACATGGCGCGGGCGATGGCGACCGCCTGGCGCTGGCCGCCGGAGAGCTCCTCGACCGTGGTGTTGGGCGAGCGCCGGGTCAGGTCGATGTTGGTGAGCGAGCGGGTGGCGTGCTGCACCATGCTCTTCTGGTCCATGAGGCCGATGCCGCCGATGCTGGGGCCCTTCACCGGCTCGCGGCCGATGAAGATGTTCCGCGCGATCGACATCTGCGGGACCATCGCCGTGTACTGGTAGATGGTCTCGATGCCGAGGGCCATCGCCTTCTTCGGCGAGGTCAGCTTGACCTCCTTGCCGCTGAAGTAGATCCGCCCTTTGGTCTGCTGCTCCGCTCCGGAGAGGATCTTGATCAGCGTCGACTTGCCGGCGCCGTTGTCGCCGACGAGGCCGACGATCTCGCCGGGCTCGGCATGGAAATCGACGCCGGTCAGCGCCTGGACGCTGCCGTACCATTTCTCCAGCCCCTCGCAGCGGATCAGCGCCTCCGCCGTGGGCTTGACGAAGTCCCGCTCCGCCTGGACGTGCTCGTGAAGGATTTCGGCCATCAGCGCGTTCCTCCTCAGTGCATGGCGCGGGCGCGACGACGCACCCAGGTGTTGAGAATGACCGCGAGGATGGTGAGGGCGCCGATCGCGAACTTGAACCAGTTCGCGTCGATGCGGGACATCACCAGGCCGTTGTCGATGACGCGGATCAGCGTCGTGCCGACGATGAAGCCGACCATCGAGCCGATGCCGCCGGTGAGCGCCGTGCCGCCGATGACCGCCGCGGCGATGGCCTGCAGCTCCACCCCCTCGCCGAGGGACGGCAGCGCCGACTTGAGGCGGAAGGTGGTGACCATGCCGGCGAACCCGGCGAGGAACGAGCACAGCATGAAGCAGAACATCTTCACCCGCCGGGTGTTGATGCCCATGTCGGAGGCCGCCTGGGGCTGGCCGCCCGTCGCGTAGATCCAGTTGCCTAGATTGGAGAAGTGCAGCATCACGCCGAGCACGACGGCAAATCCGGCAAGCCAGATCATCGTCGCCCGGAACAGGCCGAGGTCGGCGACGAAGATGCCTGTCGGGAAGTCGGCCGGGAACGACGGCGGGAAGCCGCCCGAGAGCACGACGGCGGCCGAGCGCGCCATGAACAGCATGCCGAGCGTGGTGACGAAGCTCGGTATGCTGAAGCGGAGGGTGATCCAGCCGTTCAGGTAGCCCACCGCGATGGCCACCAGGAGGCCCAGGGCGATGGCGAGCGCCGGATCGATCCCCCAGCGCCCGGTGGCGACCACGATCACCATGGGACAGAGCGCGAAGACCGAGCCGACCGAGAGGTCGAACTCGCCGGCGACCATGAGGATGCCGACCCCGAGGACAACGATGCCGAGCTCGGGCAGCGCGAAGAGGATCACGCGCACGTTGTTGTAGGTCAGGAACTGCGGCGCGTAGATGGCGAAGCCGGCGATGACCACGACCAGCATGACCAGCGCGCTGATCTCGGGGCGCGACAGGAGCGCCTTGGCGATGGAATTCATTGTTCCCCCGAACGGTGGCCGGACCGTGGGAAGGCCCCACGGCCCGGAGGCATTCCGGCGCTATTGCCGGGTGACGGGCCTAGCGGACGCCATCCTTGGAGAGGGCGAGCAGGGCATCGACATCGGCCGGGGTGATGAGCGCCTTGCCGGTGTTGACGTCGAACGGCGGGAACTTGAAGTTGTTGAGGAGATAGATCTGGTGGACCGGGTAGTAGCCCTGCAGGTAGGGCTGCTGGTCGACGGTGAGCTGGATGTAGCCGCTCTTCATCTCGTCGAAGACGACCGGCACCAGGTCGAAGCCGGCGAGCAGCACCTCGCCCGGCGCCTTGCCGAGGTCGCGGAGCGCCACCGCGGCGCCGGCGTGCCAGTAGCCGGTGTCGAAATAGGCGGTGGTCGGGGTCGCCTGGACGTAGGCGGCGACGCGCTGGCCGGTGATCGACAGGTCGAGGCCGGAGTCGATCCGCTCATAGGTGACCTCGCGGTCGGTGTTGGCGGCCTGGTACTCCTTGACGAAACGCTCGACGCCGGCGGCACGCGTCTCGGACCACACCTGGCCCGGACCGCTGACGCCGATGAGGATGTGGATCGGCCCCTCCGCCGGGAAGTTGGCGGACTGCGCCTTGGCGAGGTCGTAGCCGGCCTGCTCGAGGTCCTGCCCGACATAGGCGAGGCGGTACTTGCCGTCGGGATGGTCGACGTTCGAGGCGATCACCGGGATGCCGGCGTCGACCGCGCGCTGCAGCGCCTCGTCGAACACGTTGCCGCCGGCGAAGGTGTTGATGATGCCGGTCGGGTTGTTGGCGATCGCCGCCTCGAGGTTCCGGAGCTGCTCCGAGAAATCGCCGTCCGTCTGCAGGAAGACCATCTGGCAGTCGGCCTGGATCTCCTCGCAGGCCCGGTCCATTCCGAGCTTCACAGCCTGCCAGAACACGTTGTTGGTCGTCGAATGCAGGAGATAGGTGATGCGCTCCTGCGCCTGGCCGGCGGACGCACCGACCATGATGGCGGCCGCGGCAATGCCGCCCGCCAGAACGGACTTGATCATGACTTCCTCCCCAATGTTGACCGGCAGGACGCCGGCCGAACCTTCAACCTAGACAGGCATGCCGGGGCTCGCAAGGCGCGCGATGCGCCCGGAGCCGCCGCCGGCGGCCGTCCCAGGTTGCCTCTCCCTTTCCCCGCGGGCCTCCCTCGAAGGACCGCGAGCCTCGCTCCAGACGCGAGAAGACCGGATCAGGCGGCGCGCGAGAAGCGTACAACTGATGGGAAACGATCAGTGAGATCCGGCATCAGCTCCATGCCGAGGCCGGGGCCCGGGGGCACCGTGACGTAGCCGTCCTTCACCTCGGGCACCGCCGTCACCAGGTCGTTGTACCAGGTGCGGTAGTAGCCGCGGACGCTCTCCTGGAGGAGCGCATTGGGGGCGTTGAGCGAGAGGTGGGTCGAGGCGCAGAACACCACCGGCCCGGTGCAGTCGTGCGGCGCCACGGACAGGTGCCAGGCCTCGGCCATCGCGGCGATCTTCCGCGCCTCGGAAAGGCCCCCGCACCAGGCGATGTCGAACATCACCACCCCGGCTGCGCCGGTGTCGAGGAGGTCGCGGAACGCCCAGCGCGTGCCGAGCGTCTCCGAAGCGCAGACCGGCGCCGGCGAGGCCGCGGCGTAGCGCGCGAGATCGGCGAGCGCGTCCATCCGGATCGGATCCTCGTGCCAGTACGTGCCGTAGGGGGCGAGGGCCCGCGCGATCTGGATCGCCGGGGTGAGCTGCCACATCGAGTGGAACTCGACCATGATGTCGATGCGATCGCCCACCGCGCGGCGGATCTTCTCGAACGGCTCGAGCGCGGCCTTGAGCTCGGCCGGCGCGATGTGGAGCCCGTCGTTGCGCTCCGCCGCGATGTCGAAGGGCCAGATCTTCATCGCCGTGATGCCCTCCGACAGCAGCTCCTCGGCGAGCTCGTCGGCGCGGTTGAGGAAGGCGTCGAGGTCGTCGTAGTCCTTGCGCGCGCCCCGGCCCCAGTTGGCGGTGCTCTGGCCCACCGCCTTCCGCATGTAGCTCGCCCCGGCGCAGGTGTTGTAGGTGCGGATACGGTCCCGCGAGAACCCGCCGAGAAGCTGCGCGACGGGCTGGCCGGTCACCTTGCCGAAGAGGTCCCACAGCGCGATGTCGAAGGCCGAGTTGCCGCGGAGCTCGGCGCCCGTGGCGCGGAAGCCGACATAGGGCGTGAGGTCCTTCGCGATCCGGTCGATCCGGAGCGGATCGCGGCCGAGCATCTTCGGGGCGATCACCTCGTGGACATAGGCCTCCACGGTGGCGGCGGCGAAGAACGTCTCGCCGAGCCCCACCAGCCCCTCGTCGGTATGGACCCGGACCCACAGGAGATTGGCGAACTCCTCCGGCCGGATGGTCTCGATGGCAGTGATCTTCATGATGCCTCCCCCTCGCTCTCGCCGGCCCAGAGGCACCACAGAACCCGCGCGCCGGCAAGAGGCCGCGCGGAACACTCCGCCGCCTCCCCGCGTTCGTGAGGCAAAACGGCAAGGCACAAGGAGAGACGGCCATGCCCCGCGGTGACAAGTCGGCCTACACCGACAAGCAGAAGCGCAAAGCCGAGCACATCGAGGAAGGCTACGAGAAGCGCGGCGTCCCGGAGGACGAGGCGGAGCGGCGCGCCTGGGCCACGGTGAACAAGGAATCCGGCGGCGGCAACAAGAGCGGCAGCGGCCGCGGCAAGAAGGACACGCACGTCTCGGCCCGGAAGGGCGGGCGCATCGGCGGCCGGGCCTCCGCGGAGCGGCCGGCGGCCGAGCGGTCGGCCTCGGCCAAGAAGGCCGCCGCGACCCGCAAGCGCAACAGCGCCTGACGCGGAACGGGCAGCGGTCCCGGAATTCATTGGCAAGGCGTCCCGGACTTCCCATATCCGGACGCCATGATCGCTGCCGCCCGCCTCGCCCTTGCCGACATCCTCTCGCCGCCCTTCCGGACGGTGATGTGGAAATCGCTCGGCCTCACGCTCGCCCTCCTCTTCGTCATCTGGCTGGGGCTCGAGGCGCTCCTCGGCTGGCTGGTGGACATCCAGTCCTACCCCTGGATCGAGACGGTGCTCGCGATCCTTGCCGGGGTCGGCCTTCTGGTCGGGCTCGCCTTCCTCGTCGCGCCGGTGACGTCGCTCTTTGCGGGCCTCTTCACCGACGAGATCGCCGGGCTCGTCGAGCGCCAGCACTATCCCGCCGATCCTCCCGGCACCGACGTCCCCGTGCTCGCCGGGCTGCGCGACACCATCGTCTTCACCGGCATCGTCATACTCGTCAACATCGTGGCCCTCCTGCTGCTGCTCGTTCCCGGCGTCAACCTCGTCGCCTTCTTCGTCGGCAACGGCTACCTGCTCGGCCGCGAATTCTTCGAAGCGGCGGCGCGCCGCTTCCATGGCCGCGCCGCGGCGCGGGCGATCCGCGAGGACCATGCCGGGCGCGTCTTTCTCGGCGGGCTGGTGATCGCCCTCTTCATGGCGATCCCGATCCTCAACCTGCTGACGCCGCTCTTTGCGACGGCGTTCATGGTGCATCTCTACAAGCAGGTCGAAGGCCGGCGGAGACCGGGCTGAGGGCTCCTCGTCACGACATCGGTCCCGAGGCGAAGATCAACGCACACGCCGGCCCCGGGCGGCATCTGCGCCTCGCTGGGAGCGGGGAAACGCGAATGCTGCCCGACGCCGGGTGCTTGGAGTGCTCATGTGAACGGAAGGGCCGGAGGTCCCCGCTTTGAGCCGAACCGCGGGGCGACCCTTTCGCTCAGGTCCGCGGCAGGGACGCTAGGGCGTCCGGCGCGGGCGCGAAATCCCCTCAGGTTGGGGGGTCAGGCGGCGAGCAGGCGGGAGGTGCCGACCAGCCGCAGGTCGCGATCCCGCCCCCCGAGGCGCGCCCTGACCTTGTCGAGGATCGGCCGCGACACCGGGAACAGGCCGAGATAGACCGGCCGCTCGAAGCGGTGGGTCACGCCGAGGACGTCCACCTCGCAGCCGATGCGGCGGTAGAGCCGGTACATGCCGGCATCGAAATTGCCGAGGATCGAGGCGATGCCCGAGCGGAGCGCGATCTCGCCGAGGCCTGCGAAGAGCACGCCCGAGGCGAACGTCATCTCGGCGCGGCTGCCGTTGTCGAGGAGGGTCTCGTCGAGGCAGAAGCGCGTGCATTCCCAGATAGCAGGCGCGCTGAGCTGCGCCGCCGCCGGCATGGTGTCGGAGAAGAACTCGGAGACCAGCGTCGGCCCGGTCGTCGGCAGGAGCCGGAGGCTTCCCTTGACCTGCTTCTGCTCCTCGTCGGTGTAGATGAGATAGACCGGACCGAGGTCGTCGTAGCGATCCCGCTCCATGCCGTCCTCGACGACGACGTCCCACTTCAGCCGGTCGCGGAACACCCGGGCCCTGAGGCGGAACATGTTCTCGAGCAGCGCCCGATGCTCCCCGGCATTTGTCTCCTCGACGACGACCAGCATTTCCACGCGCTCCCCACACCCTGTGCATGCGCAGGCCCGGACGATGCCGGCACGATGCGCCGGATGCCATCTTGGCGGGCCGGCGACCGATCGCAAGGACGAGACGGGGATAGGGTGAACCGGCGCTGTGACCGTCCGTTCAACTTAGATTCAAAGCACCAGCAAGCCGAGCTTCACGGCCTTCGTCACCGCCTGGGCCGAGGTGACGCAGTCGAGCTTGAAGCGGGCCGACTTCAGATAGTCGCGGGCCGTATGCGGCGAGATGCCGAGGATCAGCGCGATGTCGCCGGCATCCTTGCCGATCGCGGTGAGCCGCAGGCATTCGAGCTCGCGGTCCGTCAGGTGCGGATGGTCCTCGCCGAAGACCTCGCTGATCACCCGCTGGTGGACGCGGTTGGCGACGGCGATCAGGAGGTCGAGATGCTTCTCCTTGAAGTCCGCCCATTCCTCGGCCGAGCGCGCGAAGGATACCGAGAACAGGCCGCGATGGCCTTGCTTGCTGCGCACCGGAACGGACATGCCGTGCGGCCCGACGCCGTGGGCGAGCGCATCCATGAGGAACGCGCCCTGCGCCTCGCTCTCGACCTTCATCTCGCTCCAGTCGAACGGCAGGATGCGGACGAACCCCTCCTTCAGCACCGGGTCGAGGTCGACGTAGTTCATGGTCAGGTACTGCTTGATCCACGACGCCGGGTAGGTGAGCCGGATATAGGGATCGATCGAGGGGCTCACCCCCAGCTTGGACGAGTGATAGACGAGGTGGTCGACCTCGAGGAGGTCGCGCAGCCGCGTGACCGTGGCCTCCACGTCGGGGGCCTCGTCGATGATCGAGAACGCCTCGAGGAGCAACGGATCTCCCGGCTCGGCCGTGGCCATGTCGCCCACCACTCCCTCGGGCCTAAGCCCCTCCGGAACCGACGGGCCATTGCACCACTCCGGTCTCGGCGCCCGCCTCACCCCCCGGATTCGAACCGGCGCGAGCCTAAACATCGGGGCAACGGCCGGCAATTCGATTCGTCCGCAGCGTCGCGGCGACTGCGCTGAGCCCGCAGACGCACGCCGTCCCGCACCGACATGCTCCTGTGATCCGGATCACTGACGCGGCGCTGGCCGACAGGCATTGGAGGCGCCGACGCAAATCAATCAAAGCGCCCTGGCGCGTATATCCGGAGTTCCTAATGGCAATTTTCGTTGGAACGAACAGTCGTGATGTCATTGCTACGATCGATACCCAGGTCACCAGTGGCAGCGATACCGTTTATGGCCTCAACGGCAATGATTTCATCAAGGGCCTCGGCGGTAACGACTACCTCTATGGCGGTAACGGCAATGACTTCCTGGTCGGAGACGCGGGCGCCGACTATCTGGAAGGCGGCTTCGGTAACGATACGCTCTATGGCGGCAACGACGGCGACCGGCTGCACGGCGGCGACGGCAACGACATGGTCTCCGGAGGCGCCGGCAGCGACGTCATCTACGGCGGCAGCGGCATCAATCGCCTCGAGGGCGGTAGCGGCAACGACGTGATCTACGGCGGGGAGAACAACGAGAAGGGCGCCTTCACCGCCCCCGACGAGGACGGCAACGCCACGCCCGTCCAGGGCGGCATATTCGGCGACGCCGGCAACGACACGCTCTATGGCGGGGGCGGCGACGACCTGATGTACGGCGGCGCCGACCACGATGTCCTCTCTGGCGGCGCGGGCAACGACATCCTCCTCGGCGACGCCGGCAACGACGAGATCAACGGCGGCGGCGGCAACGACGTCATCACCGGGGGCGCCGGAACCGATGCGCTCTACGGCGGCCGGGGCGCAGACAGCTTCGTCTTCGCCTCGACGCTCGACATCGGCAAGGGCAAGTCCGGCGACATCATCGGCGACTTCCGCCGCAAGGACGGCGACAAGATCGACCTCAGCGCCATCGATGCCAAGGCCGGGGGCATCGACAACGCCTTCAAGTACATCGGCGACTCGAAATTCCACGGCAAGAAGGGCGAGCTCCAGTACAAGAACGGCAAGCTCAAGGGCGACACCGACGGTGACGGCAAGGCCGACTTCACGCTCTTCGTGAACACCAACAAGATGGTCGCGGACGACTTCGTCCTCTGACCGTCGGCCGCATACCGGAGGTTCATGCGGGGGGCGCCGCCGTCCGGATGGACCTCCCCCCGCGTGCCTCCCGTCTCGGGAAACGCGCACCCGCAATCATGTGCGATGAGAGCGGATTCCCGCTTCGCCGGAACGAGCGACGAGCGGGTTGCCGCGTCGATCCTCAGAACGTCCTGACGCCCCTTGCCCGGACATCGACCACAAAGAGGGCGTGAAGCCCGGTGATGTAGAGCCGCCGGCGGTCGGGCCCGCCGAACACCAGGTTCGTCACCTGCTGCCCCGCGATGCGGATCGCGCCGAGCCATGTCCCGTCGGGCCCGTAGCAGTGGACGCCCCTGCCGCCACTCGTCCACACGTTGCCCGCCTCGTCCAGGCGGAAGCCGTCGAAGACGCCCGGATCGCAGGTCGCGAAGAGCCGTCCTCCGCTGAGGCGCCCTTCCTCCGAGACCTCGTAGACGTGCATCGTGAAGGGCAGGTCCGCGACATGCGTGCCGCCGGTCTCGACGACGTAGAGCAGCCGCTCGTCGGGCGAGAAGGCGAGCCCGTTCGGCTGCACGAAGTCGTCCGATACCAGCGTCACCGCGGCGCTTCGCGGATCGACCCGGTAGACGTTCTGCCGGCCGATCTCGGCGGGGCCGCCGCCGCCGAACTTCGCCTCGTCGATGCCATAGGAGGGATCGGTGAACCACACCGAGCCGTCCGACCGGACCACGACGTCGTTGGGGCTGTTGAGACGCTTGCCGTCGTAGCGGTCGGCGATGACGGTGATGCGGCCGT
>Ga0182738_1007630_pt1 | contig 10941 bp, 5 predicted proteins | sample eDN5th30CBELigMG_FD_128876 | JGI IMG/M metagenome (GOLD analysis project Ga0182738, IMG submission 128876) | Enriched Miracle-Growth compost microbial communities from Emeryville, California, USA - eDNA 5th pass 30_C BE-Lig MG (version 2)... ... | reverse complement strand
GAGATGATGACCGGCTCGCACGAGCGCACCCTCGTCGCGCCGCTCGCGCGCTCGTCGCTGCTGGTCGGCCGCGCCCTCAAGGAGATCGCGCCGATCGTCGTGCAGGCCCTCATCATCGTGCTCATCGCATGGCCGTTCGGGTTCACGATCAACGTCCCGGGACTCGTGATCGGGCTCGCCCTGCTCGCGGTGTCCGGCATCGGGCTCGGGTCGCTCTCGTACACGCTCGCGCTCAAGACGAAGGATCGCGAGTGGCTGTTCTGGGGCGTGCAGCAGACGCTGATCTTCCCGCTGCTGATCCTCTCCGGGATGCTGCTGCCGCTCGATGAGGGACCGGCCTGGATGCAGGTGGTCGCCACCGTGAACCCGATCAACTGGGTCGTCCAGGCCGAGCGGGCGCTGTTCGCCGGCGAGCTCGGTTCGCTCACCGTTCTCTGGGGCTGGCTCGCCGCGGTCGCGCTCGCGGCCGTGGGGCTGCTCGTCGGCATCCGCGCGATGCGCAAGAGCAGTTAGGGCGGCTCACCCCCGCGGTCGATGAGTGAGCGGTTGCCTAGTTCCGCGGTCGTTGAGTGAGCGGAGGCCTCAGCCCCCCGGTCGTTGAGCGAGCGCTTGCCTCAGCCCCCGGTCGTCGAGCGAGCGACGAAGGAGCGAGACGAAACGCACGACCCGGGGGCGTTTCGTCTCGCTGCGCTTGCTCAACGACCCGGGGCGGCGTTTCGTCTCGCTGCGCTCGCTCAACGACCGGGGGCGGGGGACACGTGCGAGGCTCCTCCGACTGAGCATTCTGCGTGGTCCCCGGCCCGTCGTGCGGTGCCCGATCGACGGTTCAGTTAGAGGTGTGTAACGGCTGTGAAAATCCGTTGACTCGACTGAGTGAACCTCCTAGCGTGCCCCTCAGGTCCCCTCGCCGACATGCCTGGCTGGGGACGACTGCACGGAGAAAGAAGGTCACCCCTTGTACCGTCGTATCGTGACAGTCGCCGGCGTGCTGGCTCTGTCGATCCCCGCGAGCGCCGCGTTCGCAGCCCCCGCCGACGATGATCCGTCGGCACGATTCGAGAAATCCGCGTCAGCGCCCGGACCCCTGGGCACGAAGGCGCGACCCCTGAGCGTCGGAGCCGACGGCCGGGTCACGGTCGTCGTCGAGATGAAGGGCGACCCCGTCGCCCGCGTCCAGGCGCAGAAGGGCCGCGAGCTCACCGCGAGCGAGCGCTCCTCGATCAAGAGCAGCCTGAAGAAGAACCAGGATGCCGTCGCCTCCTCCATCTCCAAGAAGGGCGGCAAGATCGAGGCCAAGATGCAGTCGGCCTACAACGGCATCCAGGCGGAGATCCCCGCGAAGCAGCTCGACGCCGTCGCCGAGCTCCCCAACGTCGTCGCGGTGCACGCCGTCAAGACGTACGAGCTCGACAACGCCACCTCGGTGCCGTTCCTCGGCGTCCCGCAGGTGTGGCAGAACACGGGCTACACGGGTGAGGGCGTCAAGGTCGCCATCATCGACACGGGCATCGACTACACGCACGCGAACTTCGGCGGTCCGGGAACGGTCGAGGCGTACGAGGCGGCGAACGCCGCCGAGGCGTCGCCCGCCGACCCCGCCTACTTCGGTCCGAACGCGCCGCGCATCAAGGGCGGCTACGACTTCGTCGGCGACGACTACAACGCCAGCGACCCGGCCAAGTCCACCCCGAAGCCCGACGAGAACCCGCTGGACTGCAACGGTCACGGCAGCCACGTCGCCGGCACCACGGGCGGCAGCGGCGTCACGGCCGACGGCCAGACCTACACCGGACCCTACGATGCCACGACGGCATCGAAGGAGTGGACGATCGGTCCGGGCGTCGCGCCCGAGGTCGACCTCTACGCGGTCCGCGTGTTCGGCTGCGCCGGATCCACGGATGTCGTCGTCCCGGCCATCGACTGGGCCGTCGACCACGGCATGGACGTCATCAACATGTCGCTCGGCTCCGACTTCGGTCGTGCGGACGACCCGGATGCCGTCGCGGCATCCAACGCGGTCGGCGCGGGCGTGGTCGTGGTGACCTCCGCCGGCAACGCGGGCCCGAGCCCGTACATCGTGGGCTCGCCCAGCACCGGCGACGGCGTCATCTCGACGGCCGCGGTCGACAGCACCGAGAGCTTCCCGGGCGCCGAGATCACCGTGGGCGGCAACACCCTCCCGGCGATCAACGCGAACGGCGCCGACCTGTCGGGCCTCGGATCGATGGAGGTCGTGTACCTCACCGACGACCCGGCCACGACGGAGGAGAACGAGTCCCTCGGGTGCTCGGTCGAGGCCTACCAGAAGGCCGGCGTCACCGAGGGCGGCAACCAGATCGCCGTCTCGACCCGCGGTGACTGCGCCCGTGTCGCGAAGGCGATCTTCGCCCAGAAGGCCGGCGCTGCCGCGGCGGTCCAGGTGAACACGACGAACGACTACCCGCCGTTCGAGGGCGCGATCACGTCGAACCCGGACACGGGCGAGGCCTACACCGTCACGATCCCGTTCCTCGGCGTCCGCGCCTCGGACGGCCCTGCGCTCGCCGCGGCCGACGGTCAGGACGCGACGGTCGCCGCCGCGGACCTCGAGAACCCGGCGTTCCGCCACTACGCGTCGTTCAGCTCGAACGGTCCCCGTTCGGGTGACAGCGCCCTCGGCCCGGATGTCGCGGCCCCCGGCGTCTCGATCGTCTCGACCGGTGTCGGCACCGGCAACGGCGCCGAGACCATCTCGGGCACGTCGATGGCCTCCCCGCACGTCGCGGGCGTCGCCGCGCTGACGGTGCAGTCGCACCCGAAGTGGACGGCCGGCCAGGTCGCCTCGGCGATCGTCTCGACCGCCGACCCGTCGAAGGTCGCCGGACAGTCCACGACGCGCGGCGGCGTCGGCCTCGTCGACGCGGCTGCGGCCGTCGCCACGACGGTCACCGCCACGGGCGACGCGTTCCGCACCGACAGCGGATGGCTGCGCGAGAGCGCGCTGTCGTTCGGCTTCCAGGAGTCGGCATCCGCCTTCGCGGGCGTCAAGACGATCACGGTGCAGAACAGCGGCAAGAAGGCCGTCACCTACAAGGTGAGCGCCGACCCGTCCGACCAGTCGCTCGACGCGAAGATCGCGCTGAGCAGCAGGTCGATCACGGTCAAGCCCGGCAAGACGGCGAAGATCCTCGTCGGCATCGGGGCGAAGGCATCCGTCGTCCCGTCGTCGACGGCGGGTGACGACGAGTTCTCGTTCTACGAGTTCTCGGGCGACATCGTCCTCTCCTCGAAGGAGTCGACGCTGCGCGTGCCGTACCTCCTCGTGCCCCGCTCGACCACCAAGGTCACGGCGGACGCCAAGGGCAAGCCCTGGTTCAAGGAGCACCCCATCAAGGGCAAGCCCGGACACAAGGGCAAGGGCCACGTCGACAAGAACGACAAGAAGACGGTCACCCTCTCCAACAGGGGCGGTGCGTACGCGGCCGACGCCGACTTCTACACGTGGGGTCTCAGCGACCCGCGCGACCTGCCCAAGCGCACGGTCGACACGGGCATGGACCTGCGTGCCGCCGGCGTGCAGTCGTTCGAGGACGACGGCGACCAGCTGCTCGTGTTCGCGGTGAACAACCACAAGCGGTGGTCCAGCGCGGCGCAGAACGAGTTCGACGTCGTCATCGACACGAACGGCGACGGCGAGCCCGAGTACATCGTGTTCGCCACGGACGCCGGGCTCGTCTACACCGGCGACCCGGACGGGACCACCGAGGTGTTCCTGTACGACGTCGCCGAGGACGCGGTCTTCATCACCGGGTTCAAGCCGTCGGCTCCCACCGACAGCAGCACCATCCTGATCCCGATGTGGGCGAGCGCCCTCGGCCTGAGCGCCGACGCGAGCTCGTTCCGCTACACGGTGGAGAGCTACTCCATCATCGATCCGGACACGCGTTTCGACAGCTTCGGCGGAACGTGGGCGGCGTACGACCCGTGGGCGCCCGCGCTCGAGAACGGGCAGTACGTGTCGGTGCCGCGCAACGGCAAGACGAAGGTGGATGTCGCGGTGAACGCGGAGGCGTTCAACCAGCAGAAGCCGCTCGGCGTCATGGCCGTCGTGATGGACAACGCCGCGGGTGCGGGCGAGGCGCTCCTCGTCAAGTCCCGGTAAGTCCTGGAGAACGGGGAGGGGCGTCCTGCGGGGCGCCCCTCTTCCGTGCGCGGGGGCGTGGGGCCGGCGCGGGGGCGTTTCGTTGAGCGAGCGCGCGGCGCGGCCCGGTCGTTGAGCAGGCGCGACGAGACGAAACGCGCCGCCAGCCTCAGCTCTGGCAGAGGAGCGGGGAGTTCCCGTTGCCGAAGCGGTAGTCGTACGGCATCCCGTCGACCTCGACGATGACCTGCATGCCCTCCACGAGCGCCTGCGTGTACGACATGCCGGGCTGCGGGCAGCCGAGCGCGCCGCTGTTCCACGTGACGGCGGTGGCCGAGACGAGGGTGGGCTCGCCGCCCACGCCGCGCATCTCGAGGTCGGCGACGATGGCGTCCCAGCGTGCCGGCGGGACGTCGGTCGGCGTGCCCGTCGGGGTCGGGGTCTTGAGCGGGCCGGGCGTCGTCGTCGCGAACGGCGGGCGGCTCGGTGTGGGTGAATCGGCCACGTTTCCTCCTGACGCGCACGCCGTGAGCGAGAGCAGGAGGACGACTCCGACGGCCAGCAGCGGTCGCTTCACGGTGTCTCCTTCTCGCGGTGGCGGGTGATGATCCCAGCGTAGGGCCGCTCCCTGCGAAGCGTCCGGGGAATCTGCGCGGACCGCGGCGGTCAGGAGCCCCGTCACGTCTCAGGTGCTTCACCGCGAGCAGGCGCGCCGGGGCGTCGCCGCGCCGCAGGCATAGGCTCGACCCATGACGACGGGGCGACGCAGGGGCATCCTCGCGATCGTCACGGCCGTCGTCCTGCTCGGCCTCGGCGCAGGAGTCGGCGTCGCCGCGGGGGACGCGCTCGGCATCCGCACCGAAGAGGCCACGCCCCTGCGGGATCCGGATGCCGTCGTCCCGGCCATCGCGCCCGCGTCTGCGCCACCGCGCTTCACGAACGTCGACGCGCCGAGCGGTCCGCGCTACGACCTGGCGCTCGACGAGCTGCTCGATGCCGTCGCCGACGCGCCCGAGCGCGTGGGGGAGACAACCCTCACCGTCGCGGTCACGCAGGCCGACGACCCGTCGGCCTCGTCGGAGACCTACCGCCTCACGGGCACGCCGACCGCCCTCCGCATCGAGTCGCCGACCGAGGCGGGAGCCGTGCGCGGCGTCTACGACCTCGCGGCGGCCGTGGGCGCCGGCCGTCCGGTCACCGAGCGTCTGGGCGAGACCGTGGCATCCGCTCTGCCGTTCCGCATGATCGATCTCGGCGCCGTCGGCGTCACCGTGGACCCCGAGGAGTGGCGCCCCGGCACCGACTACTCGCACATCTCGGGCGCGTTCCGCGACACGTACCTGCCGGATGCGCCGTATGTCGACCGCGATGCCCTCACCCGCGACTACGTGGACTGGACCGCGTTCCTCGAGCACGCGGTCGCGCTGGGCTACAACGCGGTCGCCTGGCCCGGCTTCCTCGAGTACGTGACGTTCGCGGATGCCGGCGTCTACCCCGACGAAGACCCGCACGTCGCCCGCGCCGAGGCGCTGCGTGACGCGTTCGCCCCGTTCTGGGACCGCGCGGCCGAGCTCGGTGTCAAGATCTATCTGCGCGCCGACATGCTCGCGCTCACCCCGGCGCTGGAGGCGCACTTCGAGGAACGCTTCGGGTCCGCCGACACCGCGAACCCGGAGCTCTGGCAGGTGTACGCCGACGGGCTCGACGAGCTGTACGCCGCGGCGCCGGCGCTCTCCGGCATCCTCCTGCGCATCGGCGAAGCCGGATCCATCTACGAGATGCCCGGCTGGGACTACTACTCGTCGCTCGCGGTCCGATCGGTCGATGCCGTGCGCACGATGCTCGAGACGTTCACGGCGCAGGCCGAGGCATCCGATCGCGAGGTGATCTTCCGCACCTGGAGCGTCGGCATCGGCGCGGTCGGCGACATGCACACGGATGCCGAGTCCTACGCCGAGGTCCTCGACGGCATCGACTCGCCGAACCTCATCGTCTCGACGAAGTACACGCTCGGCGACTTCTACAGCTGGCTTCCGCTCAACGACACCCTCGCCCAGGGCGAACAGCGCCGCATCGTGGAGTTCCAGAGCCGTCGAGAGTTCGAGGCAGCGGGCGCGTTCCCGAACGACCTCGGGCCCGAGTTCCAGGCGGCCATGCGGACGCTGCTCGCGCAGAACCCGCGCATCGAGGGTGTCTGGACGTGGGCGCAGGACGGCGGTCCGTGGCGTGCGGGGCCGATGATCCTGTACCTCAAGACCGGTCTGTGGCAGCTCTCCGAGCTGAACACGATGGTCGCCGCCGCGATCGCGCGCGACCCGGAGACGGATGTCGGCGCCGTCACCGCCGACTGGGCGCGCCGATGGTTCTCCGACGATCCCGGCACGGTACGGGCGATCGCCGAGGCGATGGCGCTCTCGCGCGACGCGATCCGTCAGGGACTGTACCTCGAGGCGTTCGCCCAGAAGCGGGTGTTCGCCCTCGGGCTGGAGCCGCCGCCGTCGATGTGGATCTTCGAGTGGGACATCCTCACGGCCGACGCGGCGACCCTCGATGTCATCTACTCGATCGTGAAGGGCGACCTCGACGAGACGATCGCGCACGGCGCGGAGGCGGTTGCCGTCGCCCAGCGCATGCGCGACGCGGTCGCCGCGACGGATGTCTCCACGTGGCGCGACGAGGATGTGCGCGACGCGTTCGTGGGCGCGCTCGACTATGAGGTCGACACTCTCGAGCTGCTGGCGTCGTACCGCACGATGTTCCTGCGGCAGGCCCAGTGGCACGACACCCTGTCGCCGAACGCCTACGCCGAGTGGCAGGCGGCGCGCGGCGAGTACGTCGCCCTCGCCGCCGCGCACCTCGACCGCTACGAGGGCGACGTCGACCACCCGGCCTGGAACCTCGAGGCCGCTCAGCAGGGCGTCGAGCGTGCCGACCGCGACCTGCTCATGGCGTGGCTGGCCCGCGGCCTGCTCGTGCTGGCGCTCGCGTGGATCGTCATCGGGGTGCTCTCGGCGCGCACGAGTCTCGTGCGACGCCCGGGGGCGGCGGCCGCGCGTGCCGCGTGGCTCGCGTCCGTCGTGCCGTGGCGTGCGCGCGAGTCCACACTCGGGATGCTGCCGCTCGACCGACTGCTCATGGTGCTCGTGCCGGGCGCCCTGCTCGTCGCGACGCGGGCGGTGCAGACATCCTTCCTCGCGCCCGTCCAGCTCGCTGTCACGCTCGGCGCCTGGGTCGTTTTCGTCGCGGTGGTCATGCTCCTGCTGCGCGGTCGCTCGCCATGCGCGGTCACCGCGGCGGTGAGCGGCGTCGTCGTGCTGCGGTGCGTCGTGACGCTCATCGCGCTGTCGTTCAGCGGTCCCGGCGGCTACTGGTTCGGGTTCTTCACGGAGCCCGCCGTGCGCCTGGCCTACATCACCGTCGCGTTCGCGCTCTTCGTGTGGCTCTTCGTCGCCGCGGGGTGGGCGCTCGCGTCGAGCATCGGGGCTCGCCGGGCGACCGGCATCGTGCTCGCCGGCGTGGGCGCCGGGCTTGCGGTGCCCGCGGTCGCGATCGGCCTCGTCGGTCTCGAGCAGGCGATGACGGTGTGGAACGACCAGCTCGGACTGCTGCCGTGGGGTCTCGCGCGCATCCTGGGCATCACGACGTATCTCGAGATCCCCGCCGAGGCGCCGTGGTTCGCCGCGGCGATCGGAGCGGTGCTGTTCGTCGGGGGACTCGCGCTCACCCTGCCGAGGCGGCGAGGGGCGGCATCCGCCTGATCCCGGGCGCGGTTCAGCGCGAGCCGAGCGTGCGGTCGAAGTCGCCCTGCCGCGTGGAGACGATCTCCTTGCCCAGCGGGGCGAGCGAGACGGGGATCATCTTGAAGTCCGCGATCGCCATCGGGATGCCGATGATCGTGATGCACAGGGCGATGCCCGAGACGATGTGGCCGAGCGCGAGCCACCAGCCCGCGAGGATCACCCAGATGACGTTGCCGATGAACGAGAAGGCGCCGGATGTCTGCTTCTGCACGACCGTGCGTCCGAAGGGCCACAGCGCGTATCCGGCGATCCGGAACGACGCGATGCCCCACGGGATCGTGATGATGAGGATGCACAGGACGATGCCGGCCACGACGTACCCGAGGAAGAGCCAGAATCCCGACAGGATGAGCCAGATGATGTTGAGGATCGTGCGCACGGCACCATCCCATCACATGGCGGAGGGGGTGCCTGGCTGCGCCGCGGCGCGCACCGCGCCTTCGCGCGTCACACACCGCGCCTTCGCGCGTCACGCGGCGACGTGGTCGTAGCGCGCGCGTCCGCCGAGCCGGGGAGTACGGGAGACGTCGACGTGCGGCGGAGGGATGAACCAGACCCGCGCGTCCACCCCGGTGCCGTCGGTGCGGATCTCCCACCCGTTGTCGTGGATGCGGTGGTGACACGATTCGCACAGCAGCACGCCGTTCGACAGGTCGGTGGGACCGGCATCCCTCGCCCACCATCTGATGTGGTGGACCCGGCACATTCCGGGCGGGAGTCCGCATCCGGCGCATCCGCCGTCGCGTTCCGCGAGGGCGAGTCTCTGTGCGCGTGTGAACAGCCGCTTCTCTCGTCCCCAGTCGAGGACCTCGCTCCGAGACCCGAGCACCGCGGGGATCACCTTGCCGCCCGCAGCCATGCGTCGCGCCGCGGAGATCGACACCGGCTGGGCGACCCCGTCGATGGTCGCATGCCCTGTCCCGGACTCGAGATCCCGCAGACTCACGCGCACCACCACGGTCGCGCCGCCGAGCGGCTCGTCGACCTCGTCGCAGCCCAGGTAGTGCTGCGCGAGGAGGGCGAGGGCGTCGGCCTGCCGCTGCGGAAGCGAGCGCAGGTCCTCATCGGGCGCGGAGCCGGCGGCCGCGGCACGGAACCCCGCGGAGACGATCGCCTCGATCGCGGTCTTGACCGGCGCCGCCGTCTCGGGCTCGAGCGCCGCAGTCACGTGCACCATGCCGTCGCGCTCGAACATCACGAGCCGGCGCTCGGCGCGCGCGTCGCGCTCCTTCGGCTCGATGCCGTCGGGGTCGAGGTGCGCCTCGGCACGGGCGATCACCTTCATGAGCTGCTCCAGGGTGAGGCCCGGGGCCTTCTCGACGAGGGCGTGTTCGGCGCGCTCGATCGACGTTCGATCGGCGCGCAGCGCGACGCGGTCGAGCATGCGGATGACGGCGCTCGCGGCATCCATGCTCAGCTGCCCGGATGTGACCGCGTCGGCCACGAACGGGTGCCTCGCGGGAACCGGCTCGCCGGTGAGTGTCGTCCGAGGCGCGATGGCCTCACCGACGGCGACCAGGCGGATCGCCTCGCCGGTGGACACCCCGGTCGTCGCGGCGATCAGGGTCGCCGGATTCCGAAAGCCGTTCTGCTTCGCGAGCGAGTCCGGCCCGAGCTCGGGTCGGGACTCCCGCGCGACCTCGGCCGCGATCTGGCTGCGCAGTCCACCGAGATGACGGGCGACGGTGCTCAGCGCCTCGGTGACCGCCATCAGGCGCGCCCGACCGAGATCCGGCGCCGCGGGAGCCGCTTCGGCCCCGTCGGCCCACACTTCGCGGAGGAGTGCGACGGCAGTCTCGAGGCCGATGAGCGGATCCATGTGACCATGGTAGGAGCGGGGTACGACAGTATCGTAGATAAGTGCGATGAGGTGGCGAAAATCCGCCGGAGACGAGGAAGCTCCCGCATCCTGGCCGGCTCGCGAGTGTGGCACAAATATCCGATATGGTGATCCACCTGGACACAGCGGACGACGCGGGCCCGTCGTCTCCTGCTCCTGAGCCGCGGACCCCGCGGTGTCCGTGCCCGCACGTAGACTCGTAGGGATATGACCGACGCCTCCGTTCCCCTCATCGTCGGCGGCGATCGCGGCCCGCAGTCCGGCGCGCAGCCGGGTGCCTCCCGTCCCGACGCCGACCTCCTCGAGGGGCTCAACCCTCCTCAGCGCGCCGCCGTCGAGTACCGCGGCCCGGCGCTGCTCATCGTCGCGGGCGCGGGGTCCGGCAAGACGCGCGTGCTGACGCACCGCATCGCGAGTCTCATCCGCAACCGGGAGGCGTGGCCGAGCCAGATCCTCGCGATCACGTTCACCAACAAGGCGGCGAACGAGATGCGCGAGCGCGTCGAGCAGCTCGTCGGCGACGCCGCGCGCGGCATGTGGATCTCCACGTTCCACTCGGCGTGCGTGCGCATCCTGCGTCGCGAAGCCGACAAGTTCGGCTTCACGAAGGCGTTCACGATCTACGACTCCGGTGACTCGCGCGCGCTCCTCAAGCGTCTCGTGAAGGATCTCGAGGCGGATGCCTACGGACACTCGCCGGCGAGCGTGCAGAGCCGCATCTCCAAGCTCAAGAACGAGCTCGCCGACGCCGAGTCGTACGCCCGCCAGGCGAACATGAACGACCCGGCGGAGCGCGCCTTCGTCGACGTGTTCGCGGCGTACCAGCGCGAGCTGCAGCGCGCCAACGCGTTCGACTTCGACGACCTCATCGGGCAGACCGTCTACCTGTTCCGCGCGTTCCCCGAGATCGCCGACGTCTACCGCAAGCGGTTCCGGCACATCCTCGTCGACGAGTACCAGGACACCAACGCCGCGCAGTACGCGCTCATCCACGAGCTCACTCGACCCGTCGAGGAGCGCACCGACGCGGGCGGCATGATGGCGCTGCTGCCCGTCGCCGAGGCCGCATCGCTGACCGTCGTCGGCGACTCCGACCAGTCGATCTACGCGTTCCGCGGAGCAGACATCCGCAACATCTCCGAGTTCGAGCGCGACTTCCCGGGCGCGCGCGTCATCCTCCT
>Ga0182738_1007628_pt1 | contig 10948 bp, 10 predicted proteins | sample eDN5th30CBELigMG_FD_128876 | JGI IMG/M metagenome (GOLD analysis project Ga0182738, IMG submission 128876) | Enriched Miracle-Growth compost microbial communities from Emeryville, California, USA - eDNA 5th pass 30_C BE-Lig MG (version 2)... ... | reverse complement strand
GTCCGCACCGCCTCGTTGATCAACACGATCTGGTGATCCATGAATACGGCGTAGACATCGGCCAGCGCCGGCGACAGTTCGTTGAGGTCGGCGACGAGGCCGTCCATCTGACTGGCGAGGACCGCATTGATGCGATTGAAGTCGGCCATCAACTCCGGCAGGCGTCTGGGAGGCGCCACGGCGTGCGCGGCGATCCCCAGGTCCAGGCAGATGTGGGCGCTCACCCCGGCGAACATGTGCTGCAGGATGATCGGGTCCTCGCGGCTTGCCGCGTCGAACGTCACCTGCCACGACCGCGTCGGCCGCGGAAACCTGTCCGGATGAAATCGGCCGTTGAGCGCGTCGAAGTAGCGGTTGGCGAACGCCACATCGAGGCGCTCCATCCGCGGGCCGTCGTCGAACACCCCGTGAGCGACGGCGGTCCGCACAGCGACCGTGATGCGTTTGTACAGTGCCGCGAAATAACCCAGGCGGCTTTCGTTTTCGATCGACCAGTCGATGACCGAGTCGATTGCGGTGACGACGTCGTCCAGACTCGTCGCAGGGGTGAGCGGTGCCAAGGGCGGCGGCACATGCGGCATCAGATCTCCTTCAGATCGCCACTGATGGTGCGTATCGCATCTCATCGTTGCCGCGGCAACCTTCAGCGAACACGAGTAGTCCGCTACCCGACTCGGCTCAGGCGTCGACGCGACGCAGCGTGTCAGGGGTGAGATCCGCCAGGGACGGATAGCCGTCGACCGCCATGATCAGATCGGCTTCGGCCAGCAAAGAACGCAGAACGTGCACGATGCCGTCGACCCCGCCGAGCGCGAGGCCGAACACGTAAGGTCGCCCGACCCCCACGGCGGTGGCGCCGAGCGCCAGCGCCTTGACGATGTCGGCGCCGTTGCGGATACCGGAGTCGAACAACACGGGCAGGCCGTCGGCGGCCTCGACGACCCCGGGCAGGCAGTCGATGGCCGGAACACCGCCGTTGGCCTGACGTCCGCCGTGGTTGGAGCAGTAGATGCCGTCCACGCCCTCGTCTTTGGCGCGACGCACGTCGTCGGGATGACAGATGCCTTTGAGGATCAACGGCAGCTTGGTCAGCGATCGCAGCCACGGAAGGTCTGCCCAGGTGAGCGGATTGCCGAACTGGCTGACCCACCGAAGGACGGTGGCCTGCGGGTTCTCCTCCGGAGGCTGTGGCAGTCCCGCGCGGAACACCGGATCGCTGGTGTAATTGGCGAGGCACTTGCCGCGCAACTGCGGGAAGTTCGAGGTGGACAGGTCGCGGGGGCGCCAACCGGGCACCCAGGTGTCGAGTGTGACGACGATGGCCTTGTAGCCGGCGGCTTCCGCTCGCCGCACGAAGCTCGCCGCGAGATCACGATCGGTCGGGGTGTAGAGCTGGAAAAAGCTTGGGGTGTCACCGAATTGAGCGGCGATGTCCTCCAACGGATCCTGGGTGAGCGTCGAGACGACCATCGGCACCCCGGTACGCGCGGCCGCCTGGGCGCCTGCCAGATCACCGTGGCCGTCCTGCCCACAGATACCGAGCACCCCGATAGGTGCCATGAACAACGGCGACGGCAGCTGCAGACCGAACAGGTCTACCGAGAGATCGCGCTCGCGTTGGGCGTTGAGCATCCGCGGAACGAGACCCCAACGATCGAACGCGGTGCGGTTGACCCGCTGGGTACGCTCGTCACCGGCGCCGCCGGCCACGTACGACCAGATCGACGCGGGCATCGCATGCTGCGCCTTGCTTTCCAGCGTGGCGTAGTCCATCGGCATGGTCGGCAGCACGCCGGCCAAGCCCTGCAGGTAGATCTCAAGCTGATAGTCGCCGTAGGCCATGGCGGTTACTCTGCCAGCTTCCGGTCAGGCAGTGGCCTCAGCTTCGGCTTTCGCCAGCTCGGCCTTCCACTGTCGGAACGTCTCCTCGGTGCGGCCGCGCCGCCAGTACCCCGAGATCGAGGCCGCCCACTTCGCCTCGACGCCGCGTTCCTTGCGGATGTACGGCCGCAGGTTGTGCATGACCGCCTGCGCCTCGCCGTGGATGAACACCTGCACCTGACCGGGCAGCCACGGTGTCTCCTTGACCGCGTCGATCAGCGGCGCGTGATCACCCGCGCGGTCTTCGGGTACCAGATCGGCACGGCCACCACGGTAGATCCACTTGATCTCCACACCGGCAGGCGCCTTGAGTTCGATTTCGTCGTCGGGACCGGCAACCTCGATGAAGGCTTTGCCGATTGCGTTGTCGGGCAACGCTTCCAGCGCGGTGCTGATCGCGGGGATCGCAGCCTCGTCGCCGGCCAGCAGGTACCAATCCGCCGCTGGGTCCGGCGAGAAGGCGCCGCTGGGCCCCATCAGGTACGCCGGCTGTCCGGGCGCCGCCGAGGCCGCCCACGGCCCCGCGACGCCGAGTTCACCATGCACGACGAAGTCGATGGTGATCTCGCCGCGTTCCGGGTCCACATTGCGGACGGTGTAGGTGCGCACTGTCGGCCGCTGCGCCTCGGGAAGACCTTGAAAACTGTCCAGTGTCAGTGGTTGTGGCAACGAGCTGACATCCACACCCTCGGCAACGATGACCAGCTTGACGTAGGAGTCGCTGAACTCACTCGGCTTGAACGTGCCGAATCCTGTACCGCTGCCCGCGTTGTTGCCACCGAGCACCAGCCTGACCATGTGCGGTGTCAACTCTTCACGACGCACCACCGCGAAGGTGTGTATGGGTCGTCCTGCCATTGCGCCCCTCCAAACTCATCTGTCGGCCCGCCTCCGACCTCATCTGTCGGCCCGCCTCCGGACCCCACCGACTATACGGAGACACTCACACCCCAGGTCGTCTACCGTCGCTTGTTCAGCCGCCACGTTCCGGCCTCCGATATCGCCAGACCAGCGATTTCGAGCATCGCCAAGGGCCCCAGAACGTGCTGCGGCGCGATCCCGGCCGCCACCGCGATCTCCTCGACGGTCACCGCACCACGCGCGGGCAGCGCGTCATAGACCTGCTTCTCCCCCTCACTGAGCCCGTCGAGCCGCGTGACGGGACGCGGTTCGTCCGGCGCGAGCTCGCCGATGCGGCCGACGAACTCCACCACCTCCGCCGCGCGCGTCACCAGATGTGCATCACCGCGCAGCAGCGCGTGACACCCGGCCGATGCGGCCGAGGTCACGGGCCCGGGCACCGCGCACACCTGCCGGCCGATCATCCGCGCCCACGCCGCGGTGTTGGCCGCACCGCTACGCAGCCCGGCCTCCACCACCACAGTCGCCCCCGCCAGCGCGGCGACCAGCCGGTTGCGCGTGAGGAAACGTAGCCGTCCCGGCGGGATACCGGGCGGGTACTCGCTGAGCAGCAGACAGTCCTCGCTGATCCGCCGGAACAGCGCGCTGTGCCCGGCGGGATACGGATTGTCGATACCACCTGCGACGACCGCGACGGTGATGCCTTCGCTTGCCAGTGCCGCGCGATGCGCAGCCCCGTCGACGCCGTACGCGCCGCCGGACACCACGGTGACGTCACGCTCGACCAGTCCGGCGGCGAATTCACCGGTGACATGCTCGCCGTACGCGGTCGCCGCGCGTGTGCCGACGAGTGCGGCCGCGCGTTCGACGGCGTCGTCGAGACGTACCGGACCCACGGCCCACAGCACCAGTGGCGCCCGGCCGGTGCGTTTGGCGAGCCGATCGAGCGGGTCGAAGGCCAGCCGCGGCCATTCGTCGTCCTCAGGTGTGATCAACCGCCCGCCCAGCCGATCGAGCACTTCGAGATCCTGTGCCGCGCAATCGACCTCACGCCGTGCGTCGACCCAGCGCCGCAGTTTCGGATCGACGTTGCCTGACCTCACCATGTTCGCGGCTTCGACCGGGCCGTGCGCGGACACCAGCGCCGCGAGGTCAGGGCACGGAGGTTCGGCGACACGCGACAGATAGGCCCACGCCCTGCGCACCTCGTCGCTCATCACATACCCCCGCCCTGTCGGAAGCTCAATGCCTGTGTGACGTCCTCGACCGTCGGCGACGTCCGGCCCGCCAGATCCGCGAGCGTCCATGCCACACGCAGACAACGGTCGGCTCCTCGGATGCTCACCGCGCCGCGGTCCAATGCGATCCGCAATGGCGCCATGGTGTTCTTCGACAACCGAAACTTGCGGCGCAGCAGCGGGCCTGCCACCTCGGCGTTGGTGCGGATGCCGTACGGCCGCCACCGTTCCTCGGCCGCCCCCCGGGCCGCCGCGACCCGCGCGCGGACCTCGGCCGACGACTCCGCCGCCTCCGGCGTGAACGCCCCGGCACTGATCGGATGCAGTTCCACGCGCAGATCGACACGATCGACCAACGGCCCGGAAAGCTTGCCGCGGTATCGCAACCGGGCCTGCGCCGAGCAGATGCAGTCGACCGGATTGGGCGGTGCGCACGGGCAGGGATTGGCAGCGAGCACGAGTTGGAAACGCGCCGGATAACACGCGACCCCGTCACGGCGCGCGAGCCGGATCTCGCCGTCTTCCAACGGTGTTCGTAGCGCCTCGAGTGCGCGGGCGCCCATCTCGGCGAACTCGTCGAGGAACAGCACACCGCGGTGGGCGCGGCTCACCGCTCCGGGGCGGGCCAGTCCGGTGCCGCCCCCGACGAGAGACGCGACGCTGGAGGTGTGGTGCGGCGCGACGAACGGCGGCACGGTGATCAAGGGGGTGTCCCCCGACAACAGCCCGGCCACCGAATGGATCGCGGTCACCTCGAGCGCCTCTTCGTGTGACAACTGCGGCAGCAGGCCGGGAAGGCGCTGTGCCAACATGGTTTTCCCGATCCCCGGTGGTCCCGTGAGCATGAGATGGTGCGCTCCGGCAGCCGCCACCTCGACGGCGTGCCTGGCCTGGAACTGACCGACCACATCGGCGAGATCCGGTGCAGGCTCCGGCCCCCGGGTCGGCGCGGAAACCCGGCCGTGCAACTCGGCCTTACCCTTCAGCCACGACTGCAACTCGCCCAACGTGCGCACACCCCAGACGTCGATACCGTCGATCAAACTCGCCTCGGCCAGGTTGTCGACCGGCACCACCACCGACGGCCACCCCTCACGCTTGGCTGCGAGCACAGCAGGCAACACCCCGGTCACCGGGCGCACCCGCCCGTCGAGCGCGAGTTCACCCAGCAGCACCGTCTTCTCCAACCGCGCCCACGTGGCCTTGGTGTGCGCCGACAACACCGCCGACGCCAGAGCCAGGTCGTACACCGAACCGACCTTGCGCAGCGTCGCGGGTGACAACGCCAGCGTCAGCCGCGACATCGGCCAGGAACTCCCGCAATTCGTGATCGCCGCCCGGACACGGTCCCGCGACTCCTGCAGCGCCGTGTCGGGCAACCCCACCAGATTCACACTCGGCAGGCCGGAGGTGATGTCGGCCTCGATCTCCACGATCACCCCATCAAGCCCCCGCACCGCAACCGAATACGCTCTGCCCAAACTCATCTCAACCCACCCCCGCCAGATGCACGATCTCCGGATCACGGCTGCGCCCCACCCGCACCCCGATCACATCGATGCGCAGTACCGCCCAGTGCGCGTCCTGGGCGGCCAACCAGATCGCCGCCAGCCGGCGGATCCGGCGCACCTTCTGCGGCGTGACCGCCTCTGCCAGACCGCCGAAACCGTCACCACTGCGCGTCTTCACCTCGACGAACACCACCGTGCCCGTCGCCGCGTCCTCGGCGATGATGTCCAGTTCGCCGTACCGGCACCGCCAATTGCGGGCCAGCGTCTTCAAACCCAGAGCCGCCAGATGCTCGACGGCGACCTGCTCACCCAGTGCGCCCAGCTCGGCCCGTGTCAATGAACTCATGCCCACAACGTGCCGACACGCACCGACAGAGCCGGCCCACAGCGCTGAGTTATCCCCAGACGCGACTTCATCCACAAAGAGGGGCTTGATAGTTTGCGCTGCGCCCGTCGCGCCGAGGTCGAAAACAGCCCGGCGAACTGGATGAAACAGCCCGAACGGTCCCCGAGAATTCAGTTCGCCGGTTTCTCTCGATATCGAACAATTCGACGACCGGAAGAGCCCAACGATCGCCGGATTCCGTTGCATCTCAGAGACTCCGAACGTAGAGCAGTTACGAACAGCAGCTCTGGACGTGATCGAGAGAATCAATCAACAACGCGTTACCCACCCTTGACAGACGTGTTTCCTCGACGTTGACTGGGACCCCAGTGAGCGGTTTCACAAACCACTCAGTGGGGGTGATTTCTTGGCCGATCAGGAAACGTCGGGCCAGATGCTGGACCGGTTCGTCAGTGTGTTGAGCTGTTTTTCAGTTCACGCACCGGTGGCCACGGCCGCGGATGTCCGCGAGCGTACCGGCCTGCCACCGACGACAACCAACCGCTTGATACGCAGCCTCGTCGAGCGGGGCATATTGAGCCAGGACCCGCGCGGATACAAGCTGTCGCTGCGGTTCGTCGGCTGGGCCGAGGTCGCCAAGGCCGGATCCGACCTGGTGGAGGCCTCGACTCCGATCCTCGCCGAGCTACGGGACCGCTCGGGAGAATCGACCGGGCTGGCGCTGTTGGACAACGACTGCCGGTACGTGATCAACAACTGCTCGTCGCGGAGATCGATCGTCTTCCACACCGAGATCGGTCAAACGCTCCCGCTGTACGCCGGATCCGGAGGCAAGGTGATCCTCGCTTTCACCGACCACCTTCCGAACCTCAGACGACTGACCAAACTTGCCAGCGGCACCATCACCAGTCGCGCGAAGCTCGAAAAAGAGCTCGAGGTGATCCGGGAGCGCGGCTGGGCGTACGCACAGAGCGAGCGTGAGGACGGGCTGAACTCGGTGGCGGCGCCGGTGCTCGACGCGAGCGGCCTGATCGGATCGATGACCATCGGCGGACCGGCATTCCGCATGGGGGAAGACAGAGCCGAAGAACTCGGGCTGATGGTGCTCGATGCGGCTCGCGAGCTGTCGCTGGCCATCGGATATCAGGGCAAGTACCCACCGGTGCGCGATACCGGCGATACGCAGAACACGACAACTAGGAGACGGTAAATGGAAGCTCGTCGGAAACTCAATGCGCAGATCGAGTCCGGCACGCTCACGGTGGCCCCCGGCGTGTACGACGGATTGACCGCCGCGCTGGTGAAACGCCGGGAGTTCAACGCGGCCTACATGTCCGGAGCCGCTGTCGCCGCCTCGCTCGGATTGCCCGACCTCGGCCTGACGAGTCAGAGCGAGATGGCTGCGCGTGTGGCCCTGCTGACGGGTGTGCTCGGCGACGTCCCGTTGATCGCCGATGCCGACACCGGATTCGGCGACATCATCAACGCCGTACGCACCGTCCAGTTGTACGAGCGTGCCGGAGTCGCGGCGATCCAGTTGGAAGACCAGATGTTCCCCAAGAAGTGCGGGCATCTCGACTCGAAGGAAGTTGTTGCGCCAGAGGACTTTCAGCGCAAGATCGAAGCCGTCGTCGAGGCACGCACCGACGACCGGATGCTGGTGATCGCGCGCACCGACGCCCTCGCGTCACGAGGTTTCGACGACGCGGTGGCCCGCGCCAGGAGTTATGTAGAAGCAGGCGCCGACGTCATCTTCATCGAGGCACCGCAGACCGCCGAACAGATCGCGGCCATCCCCGGGCTGATCTCCAAACCGACCCTGTTCAACGTCGTGCCACGCGGAAAGACGCCGCCCGTGTCACTCGAAATGCTGCAGACCGCAGGGTATTCGATCGTGATCGCGCCCGGCCTGGCATTCGGTGCGGCGGCCGACGCGGTCGACCACGCCCTGGCAACGCTGCGCGACGGTGACACCGACACGGGAAGCCAGTGGTCGCCTAACGAGCTGTTCCGTGCCGTCGGCCTGGACTACTGGGACGAGGTCGGCAAACGATTCGCGACTCCAACCGTAGGTGTGTGAATGGGATCCACCGTCATCGAGCAGTTACTGGGCAGGGCATCGGAGCACCCCGCGCCGAAGCCCGGCGACACCGTGGTGGTCGACGTCGACCTGACCGTGCTGATCGACCTGCAGTTCCAGCACGACCGGCTGCACCATGTCCTGCAAGTACACGATCCGGACAAGATCGCCGTCGTCATGGACCACGCCGTTCCCGCGCCGTCGATCCGCGACGCCTCAGGCGGTGAGCGGGCACGTGAATTCGCCCGGTCGCACGGCGTGAGCAAGTTCTACGACGTGGGCAGGCACGGAATCGTGCACCAGGTGATCGCCGAGCAGGCCCTCGCTCTGCCCGGGCAGAACCTCGCGTGCACCGATTCACACACGTGCGCCGCGGGTGCCCTCAACGTCGCCGCACGTGGCCTCGGTCCGGCGGAGGTCCTGCAGATCGTGTGCACCGGCAAGACGTGGCACATGGTTCCGCCGACCATCCGCTACGACCTGGTCGGGCAGAAACCGGACCACATCAACGGCAAGGACATCTTCCTGCACATCGCCGGCACGTACGGCGAAGCCACCGACCACGCGATCGAGTACGGCGGCCCCGGCCTGTCGAGTGTGCCGATGTCGGACCGTCGCACCATGGCCGCGCAGGGCGCGGAGGTCGGGGCGGACTTCTCGGTGTTCCCGGCCGACGAGGAATGTCTGGAGTCGTTGGGTGACAGGGCACGAGATGCGCACCCGTGCAACGGCGATGACGACGCCCGGTACGCGGTACGACGCTCCGTCGATCTCTCCGCTCTGAAACCCATGGTCTCCAAACCCGGTACGGTGATCAACAATTCGCTGCCGGTGAGCGAACTGGAGGCCAAACCGATCCATCAGGCGTTCATCGGCTCCTGTGCCAACGGCCAACTCGACGACCTGCGTGTCGCGGCCACCATTCTCGACGGGAAGAAGGTGAAAAGCGGTGTACGGCTGATCGTCACACCGGCCTCGCAGCAGGTGTACCTCGACGCGGTGGCGGCGGGCTATGTCACCTCGATCGTCTCCGCGGGTGGCGTCGTCACCAACCCGACCTGCGGTGCCTGCTTCGGCTACCACATGGGTGTGCTCGGCCCCGGCGAGGTCTGCGTGACCGCCAGCACCAGAAACTTCAAGGGCCGCATGGGAAGTCCCGACGCCGAGATCTACATGGCCTCGCCCGCGACGGTTGCGACGTCTGCCATCGCCGGACACATCACCGCACCCGGAGGTGTCTGATGCCGACCGCCACACATGAACTCGTGCTCTCGGGTCGCTCGTGGACCTTCGGTGACGAGGTGACGACCGACGACATGTTTCCCGGGTACGCCATGCGACTGCCGATCCCGCAGGCCGCGCACGAGATGTTCGACGCATCACGCAAGGGCTGGCCCGAGATGGTGCGGGCCGGCGACATCGTCGTCGGCGGCGCGAACTTCGGGCTCGGATCGAGCCGGCCGGTGGCCTTGTTGTTTCGTGAACTCGGCGTCGCCTGCCTGCTCGCCGAGAGCTTCAACTCGCTGTTCCTGCGCAACTGCATCAACTACGGCCTGCCGATCCTTGCCGTGCCGGGAATTTCGTCAGCCGTCACCGAGGGCGACGAGTTGAGCGTCGACATCGTCAACGCGACCGTCCGGAACAACTCGACCGGGGCCGTCCTCACGTCGAAGCCCTACCCCCAGTTCCTCGTCGAGATCCTGCAGCGCGGCGGCCTGCTGCAGCGCCTAGAAGAAGACGGCTACCTACGACCGGGCACCACCGATTAGGAGCATCAGATGTCAACCACGCGCAAACTGTCCGCGGCCCTGGCAAGTTCCGTCGTCACGATCGGTCTGCTTGCCGGTTGTTCGGGAGCCGAATCCCGCGACGCCGATCCCGACAATCCGGTCAAGATCGACATCACGGTCACACACGACACCGAGCCGTTCTCCGTGCCGTGGCTCGTGGGGATCGACCAGGGCTTCTTCGAGAAGCGCGGCGTCGAGGTCGGCCAGATCGTGCCAGGAAAAGGCGGAGCGTCGACGATCCAGAACCAACTGTCGGGCGACCTTCCGATCGCCGATACGAGCTTCCCGGCCGTGGTCGACGCGAAGACGAGCGGTGCCGATCTCGTCATCGTCGGCGGCGCCGTGCAGTCGTTGGCGGGCAACGATTTCTACGCGCTCGCGCAGAACCAGGCGGTGAACTCCGTCGAGGATGTGAAGGTCTGGTCGTTCACCAGGGAAGGCTCCGTCACGCAGCAGCTGACCTACCTGTTGCCCGACGCCGAAGGGATCGACGCCGACGCCGTCCAACGCAAGGCGGCAGGCGGGCTCGGCGAGGGCATCGCGCTGCTCGAGGGCGGCGACGTCGATGCCGCCGTCGTCCCCATCGCCGAAGCGCTCAAGAACGCGCAGGCCTACAAGCTCGTGGTCTCGGCCAAGGAAGTGATCCCGAAGTTCCAGCAGACCGTGATGACGACGACGCCCGAGTACGCCGAGGAGCACCCGAATGTGATCAAGGCGATCACCGCCGGCTACGACGAAGCCGTCGGGTGGACCAGGGACAATCCGCAGCAGGCCGCCGCGATCTGGGCCAAGCACACCAAAGAGGACACCGCGGTCGCAGAAGAGATCGTGGCGAGCTACCTCGAATCCGACTACTGGGGCGTCGGATTCAACTCCGAGGCGATTGCCAACGCGTTGAAGGGCTTCGAGCTCGTCGGCAAGGACGCGTCAGAGGTCGACCTGTGTGAGCTGTTCGACCCGCAGTACCTCCCTGAAGGCGCGTCCACGACAGCCGCCGAAGACTGCTGACCTCTCGCCCTCGAAGGGAGACCACCATGCGACCAACCGCGGAGACAATCATGACCGACCAGCGAAGCGTCCGGCCGATCGTCGAGGTGTCCGGCTGTGTACAGCGGTTCGGCGGACTCCACGCCCTGGGACCGATCGATCTCACGATCCGATCCGGTGAGTTCGTGTCGATCGTCGGCCCGAGCGGGTGTGGCAAGTCGACGCTGCTGGAGTTGGTCGCAGGTCTCCAAATC
>Ga0182738_1007627_pt1 | contig 10948 bp, 12 predicted proteins | sample eDN5th30CBELigMG_FD_128876 | JGI IMG/M metagenome (GOLD analysis project Ga0182738, IMG submission 128876) | Enriched Miracle-Growth compost microbial communities from Emeryville, California, USA - eDNA 5th pass 30_C BE-Lig MG (version 2)... ... | reverse complement strand
TTATTATTCTCACTTGCTTGAAGGAATTTCTCTTCTATTTTTAGGAGAAATAAAACAGGCTACTGCCGTTTTAAATAAAGAATGGCTGTTATTTTTCCCTTCCCTATATGGTTTTGCTACCTTTGACTCTTATATAAATACGGTGGAGAATAATAAACTTGTCGAAAGAGAACAGAAAAACTTCTTCGAGAAAACGTATCAACATCCAAGCTTTTGTATTGTGAAAGGAAAAAAGGTGGAGTGAAATATGCAGGTTTTTTCTACATTTGAATACTCCAGTTACATAGAATTAGCTGTTTCAGAGCTAGAAAAAAAGGCATAAAGAAAGAAGATATATTTATTGTTTCTCTTAATAGCCGTACAGAAAATCGCCGGCTTTTTGATAGTCTTCATCGAGCAGATGGGGTTTCTCTTATTGATTTAGGAATGGCTCTAGCCACAGCCTTTTCAGTTATTGGTACAAGTATTGGTTTTAAACTAAGCTGGGGCCCTATTTATTGGGGAATTATTAGTGCTTTTATCGGATTTATCTTAGGATTAGGAATTAAGTTATTTATGTTTAAAGTAATCAGGAAAAACCAACGGCTTTTACGCGGCAAACATTCGGAAGCTAAACTCATTGTTGATTGTCATAGGTTGGATGCCGAAGTCGTTGAACAAACTTTGTGGAAAAATCTTGCCTTGGGTGTCTCTAAAGTTAAACCAGATGGCTTATAAAGCCACGGCATGATCGTACAATATACTAACGAAAGATAAAATAATGAAAATTTTCTAAGTGAAGATTGCATATCTATTGCAACGTTTGAGCAAACTACTCAGGATACTGAAAAGTATCTCCAATCTAGAATCTCATTAGCCTATAGAAAAACTCCCTATATGAACAGGGAGTTTTTCTATTTTCCTACTATATATGATAACAACCTTAGTTAACGTAAAACAGATTACCGGAAATTATCATTCTTCCATCGTCTCCTCTAAATTTCAGCTTGATACTTAGGAGTGGGAATTCTATAATATAAGTTATTAAAATAACTAAAAGCTGTAAAAGTCTGTTTACAGCAGGTGGATTTTTCGTTTGAATTTATTCTTTTACTTTTCGCCACCCATCTCATATTTGAGATGGGTGGCTTTATTGTATTTTAGGGAGGATTTAACAATGAAAATTTCGAACTATGCTTTACTTGTTTTTCCGGGTGGTTGTTCTTATGGAGTCGTATCAACGTTTGTTAAATTAGGGTACAGTGAGGGATTTAGACTAAGTGAAGTAACAGGAAGTCAATATTTCTTTGGTGCTATCATGTTGTAGGCTATTGCAATCTTTGTTCCAAAGGACCGTTTAAAATGTAAACATTGGCTTACTTTGGCCATAGGAGGCATAACGATGGGACTAACGGGTATTTTTTACAATCAAGCACTTGGTTATATTAATGCCTCATTTGCTATCATTCTACTACTGCAATTTACATGGATAAGTATTGTTTTGCAATATGTCTTTACTAAGGAAGCACCAAGTCGAAAAAGCTTCATCTCAACGATAATTATTCTTCTCGGTTCTGTCCTTGCTTCTGGCTTTTTGCAAACGGGTATCATTTTTTCTTTTGCTGGAATCAGCTGGGGGATGCTTGCTGCTGTCTCCTTTGCTTTCTTTATTTATATAAGTGGGAACACAACTATACCTGTGCATCCTATTTATAAAAGCGCTATTATGACAACCGGAGCGTCATTGCTTATATTTATTTCGTTACCACCAGTATTTCTTATAAACGATGCACTTACAGATGGGCTATTCATGTATGGTCTTCTTACTGGATTCTTTGGTTCACTTGTTCCACCTATTTTATTTAATATTGGCATGCCTAAAATAGGGGGAAGCTTAGGCACGATTCTAAGTACATCAGAGTTACCAACGGCCGTAATTATGTCTACACTTGTTCTCCACGAAACCGTCACCTTCCTTCAATGGATCGGTGTGATCATCATTCTAGGTGGAATTGCGTATCCAAACGTTCAGATTCATAACAACACTCGTTTAATAAAGAAAAACGTGTAACATTTATACTTATTATTTCTATAATTGAAAAGTTAGTTTTCCAAACAATCTATTTTGGCAGGCTAACTTTTCTCCTTAATGATATATAATATTCCATTCTAGCTCATATTGGGTAGGAGCTTTATTTTCTTCGCGATTATATACACGGCATAATAATGATGGAATATGCACAAATTAATCAATAAAACTAATTTAAAGTTTGCTATAAGTGCCTATTTGTTCGTTATTGTTTTAATCGCACCGTCCTATGCATTTATTCCATTTTGTAAGGTAGCAGGTGCTAGATCAGTTTGTTTTTATTTATCAAAAAAACTCAATAAAAAAACTAAAGTTAATTAGCTTTAACCTTTATATAATATACATCCGTAGAATAGACAAGAAGGATGTGTTTACTCATTGACATTTAAAGAGCTTTTACCATATCATGCGTTAACAGTTATTAGCTCTAGCGTCTCTTATTCCATATTTCTTATCATCATTGAGCCTAGTTATAGAGCTGTTATTGCATTTTTTATGATCTCACTTATTACAATCATTCCTTATTCTGTTGCAGCCGTACCACTGCAGCTATTTCTAAATAAATGGCCTAAGAAGTTCAGTATTCTCTACTTATTTACCTATTGTGTCGTAGCAACCCTATTCCTTTATACCTCTTATAAGCTTCAAGGAAATTGGTCTGATCCAATATGGAATTATTGTAAGTTGCTTATATTTGCAGTAGGGGTAGCCATCATATACTGGTTTTGGGATTCCATCATCATGAACAAGTAGGCGTTTTTTCTGAACGTAAACATAATGTAAAAGAGTTTAATTTTATACATATGTTGTAACTTGTCTGACATAGTCCTGTCATAAAGATATGTTATGATTTAAGGGCATTATACAACTAAATAAAAAATATAAGTAACTTACCATTTCATCATTATCAATACACTTTTCAATATGCTTAGTCCTCTAATCCTCATCTATTAGAGGACTATTTGTTTTTTAAGATAAAAGGAGGGACACCGTTGCACTATATACATCAAGAAAAATTATATGATATTAGAGAGACCATTCTAGAAAGGAAAGAAGAGTTAGCTGAAAATAAAAGACAAGATCTTGCAAAGTCTCATAATACCTATACGGAGTTGACTACTTTTCGCTTTGACCTTCTTACCACTTATGCCGATTCTCTTTTGATGGAAAAAGGGAAAGCAAATGAGGTCATGGAACAGTGGGGAAACAATATGGCTAATTTATTAGTTGATCACGGACTTCCTTTAAACCTGGCCTTAGAGGAGATTAGTCATTATCGACATGTTATTGGAGAAATAATAAAAGAAGAAGCAAAGAGTAATGATTTTTCTTTTGATGCTTTTTATCAAATCATTTCTCACTTTAATAGCATTGTAGACAATGCTATCCAATTCGTAAGTAAATCATACGTGAAAGATTACAGTGAAAAAATAAATTATGCTCAATATGCCATTGATGAGTTATCTGTTCCCGTTGTCCGTATGACAGAAGAAATAGGCATCCTTCCTCTAGTAGGTGATTTAGATACTAAACGAGCACAATATTTGATGGAGAGTGCCTTAGAAAAGGGAAGTCAGTATAAATTAAAGTGGCTTATTTTAGATCTATCAGCTGTTCCAATTATTGATACAATGGTAGCCGATCAACTGTTTAAAGTAATAGCTGGGCTACAGTTATTGGGAATTGAAGTCGTTATTAGTGGCATACGTCCAGAGATTGCCCAAACCATGGTTAGTTTAGGAATAAAAATCGAAGAAATTAGAAGCTTTTCTAGTTTACATCAAGCTGTGCAATATACAAATTCATTTACAAGATCTTTAATTTGAATATTCACCTATATTTTGAGAAAACTACTTATGATGTGAAGTACTATCTATACTAACTTCTAATTACGTTATCAAAAAAGCTACTGATTTAGGCACCAGTAGCTTTTTGGGGGTAAGTATTACCAAAACGAAAACACCCTAACTATGTTCTAAATAGTTAGGGTGTTTTCTCTCCACTTCTGAAGGTTGAGTTCCAAAAGAAGATTAGCTTTCCGGGCTCTATAGTATATGAAAATCATTATTTTTAAGAACCAATATAGATAATACAACATGTATTTGTGCAACCTATTCAGGATGCTATAATGCATTAAATAAATACACCTCGTATAAAGCCAGTGAAAGAATCATCCTTTCCACTGGTTTTATATGTGAGTACAGGTTATAAGAAGAGTGTATGTACATATTATTATAATAAGCAATAAAATTAACTTCGAGGTTTTATAATTGAACGAAAAGAAAGTCTACTGAGGATCTCAGTAGGCTTTCTTTTTTATTATGTATAGTTATTGACTATATTAAGCAAACTATTCTAGACGCCGTGAGGCATCACATAAGTAATTCTCCTATTTCCATTTCCTTACGAGGACGGAAAAAGCCACTAATACGCTAGTGGTTTTTTCTGATTTTAAGGCTCTATATGCATAAAATAATAGTATTTTGAGCAAACTACTCACATGTAGATTTTCTAAAAGACAAACCTACCTTTGACAAATCAGGTGGGCTTGTCTTTTAATACATAAGTTATTCATAACTTGAGCAAACTACTCATGATATCGTAAGATATCATCCCGACGTGATACATGTATATGACAGAAAAACTCCTGAACAGGTCACAGGAGTTTTTCTGTTTTTAAGCTGTATATCGTATGCATATGTAGTTACCATATTGGAATTTGTAGAAAATAAAAAAGATGTTTCTTAGCAAATAGAAACATCTTTTTGTTGATAGACAGTTAGATCTAATGGTTAACAATCCGTGTGTTTAGATTTATGAAGTGGTGGAGGAACTAACCAGCCTTTTTCTTTATTAAGTCGTAAAAACTTTCCACCAAGAGCTACTTTTTGCGCGTGAATTTGAGCAAACATAGCTGCAATATCTTCACGAATGGATTGGCCGATCAATTGGCTACAAGCAACTAGACCAGCAGCAATATCCATTGAGATAGCAGTAGCGACTTCTGGATCTTGAACACGTGCTCCTGCTGGAATATCATCTAAACATGCTTCTGGGCGTTCAGGCGGAGTTGGAGGTAAAGCCACACCATTCTCTTTTAGCAGTGTCTCCACACCTTTCATTTCTTGCTGGCATTGTTCAATTGTTTCTTGTACTAACTTATGTAGATCCTTGTCTCCTACATGATTTAGAAACGTTTGATAACCAGCTACTAATCCCTTTGAAGCAGAAAGAAACGACCATGTTCCAAATACTTCACCGTAATGCATCGGTTCATCTGTAGGATTTCCACTTAAAATACCCATTGTTATCCTCCTTAACATATCTAAGAACTTATTTTATCTTTATATGTTAAAATATGGTTATAACTTAATGGCATGGTAAAGGGGGAAAACAAATATGACTTTATCTCGTAATCTGAAATTAGTTTTACTAAGTTTATTAATCATAATAGGGATTAGTAGTTATTTTTTATATAGCAGTAACAATTATAAGGTACTATCTAAAAGAGAAATTAATGATTTCATAGAGGATAAAAGAAAGTCTAACTTATCTATTCTTAAAGAAGAGAATGTTAAATCTAAGGCTGTCCTCATGCCCTTATCTTATATAAAAATGACACTAAATTGGGCACTTACATACTTACAAAAAACAGACAAGGAATTGAAGAATACAAGGGAGTGGAAGTGCCCATAGATAAAACTCTACCAATACAGGTTACAGGTGCCTTATCAGGGGTTCCATATCTCGGTATATATATTACAAATAATAAATTAATTCAAGAAGGAAAATATATAGAAATGGAATTTCAAGACGGAACAAAAGTAAGAAAAAACATATCATTAAATCAAAAAGGATATATTCTTTCAGAAAAAACAACTCCTGAAGTACCTAGAGAATCTGTCCAGGTCTCAGTCATAAAAGATAGTCAAGTTCTATATACAAATGAGTATTAAATAGCTGTTAACCTATATACTACATAAAATTTTAGTTACAATAATTCACATTCGCGGAACCAAATAAAAAAAGGAACCCATGTAGTAGGGATCAGTAGATGGTGATGGAAGAACGCGGATTATCGATTTCTCACACCAAGATTATGCGTACTCGTTCATCAGTATGGTCCTGAACTAGATGAACGAGTACGGCGTCACCTTAAGCTAATCAATGATTCTTGGAGAGTGGATGAAACGTATATTAAGTTAAAAGGTCAATGGATGCACCTATATCGTGCCGTTGATCCAAAAGAAAATACGATTGATTTTTATTTAAGCAAAACAAGAGATTATAAGGCTGCAAAACGCTTTTTCAAGAAAGCTTTGCGCTCTTTTCATGTTTCAATGACCCGTGTCATAACAGTCGATAAGAATCCGGCCTATCCTGTGGCTATTGAAGAGTTGAAGAAAGAGAAAAAGATGCCCGTAGGCATCCAAATAAGGCGGATAAAATATCTAAATAACACCGTGGAACAAGATCACCGTTTTATTAAGAAGCGTGTTCGTTCGATGTTAGGGTTGAAATTATTTCGTACAGCCACTTACATACTGAGTGGCATAGAAATCATGCATATGCTGAAAAAGAAGCAAGTTTACCAATAGGTGAAGTCCGCCCAAGGTAGAAAAGTGTTCATCCATCAACTATTTGGTTTAGCCTCATAAGCTAGTAATTCAAGGGAACCTAACGCTTTATTTTTCTAGCGAATGTTTTTTGCATCAGAACCAGTATGTCCAAGTTTTAGAGAGTAGTTTCAAGTCGGCTGAAATTTTGCATCAGAACCAAAATATTTAACCTTCATCTGCAAGCTGAATTTTTAATTGTTTACCCCGAAATGATAAAAGGTTATAATCAGAACTATGTATTTCGGGTATCGAATTAAATCTACATTTTGGTCCCTTTGTGCCTAATGTAGGATGGGAGCTTGTAGCCTACATTTCTGTAGTGAAATGAAATACAAACTATATAGAAAGGCGAGGAAAAATTGAATACACTTAGTGGAAAAAAAAGAATTCAACTTGCGATACTTTTGGGATCACTTGGACTCTTAGGCCCTTTTACAATTGATACGTATTTACCTTCCTTCCCCACAATCGTAAAAGATTTTCATACTACGGCATCACTCGTACAAATTAGTTTGACAGCATGCTTATTAGGATTGGGAGCAGGACAATTATTTATTGGCCCATTGAGTGATGTGAAAGGCCGTCGTAAACCTTTACTATTATTTCTTTGCTTATACTTATTAGCTTCTTTAACTTGCTCGTTTTCACCAAATATCTATTTCCTTATTGTGGCTCGTTTTGTCCAGGGTTTTTCGGCAGCAGGCGGGCTTGTGGTTTCAAGAGCTATTGTCAGGGACCTTTTCAGTGGAAAGGAACTGACCAAATTTTTTACTTTAATTGTATTAGTCGGTAACCTCGGCCCAATCGTTGCACCAATTGCTGGAGGAGCCATTCTTTCGTTTACCAAATGGAATGGAGTTTTTATTGTTTTAGCTTGTATTGGAGCTATATTAATCTTCATGGTTTCTCTAAAACTACCAGAAACGTTATCACCTGAAAAACGTGTGCCTAGTAATCTGCCACAGCTCATGAGCAATTTTGGTTCCTTATTTAAGGAGCGAGAATTCATGGGATACGCATTCACACAAGGATTCACGACAGCTGGAATATTTGCTTATGTATCTGGTATTCCGTTTGTCTATCAAAATATTTACCATGTTTCTCCGCAACAGTTCAGTCTACTCTTTGGAGTTAATGGTTTAGGCTTGATTATTGGAAGTCAGTTGGTTGGACGCTTGGCCGATCACATTTCGGAGCGAACATTCTTAAAGATAGGACTAGGAATTTCTATTGCGGCAGGAGCAATCCTACTCATCGCTCTTCTTTTAAAAGCTCCATTAATTGCCGTGGCGATCCCGATTTTCTTTTTTGTCTCATCAATCAGTATTATTGGTACGACGTCCTTTGCATTAGCCATTGAATCACAAGGACATATTGCGGGCAGCGCCTCCGCATTATTAGGCTTATTGCCATTTGTACTCGGATCGCTATCAGCACCTCTTGTTGGAATAGCAGGATCGTATACGGGTGTTCCAATGGGCGTTACGATCTTTGGTGCTAGCTTGTTGGCGTTTCTTTCCTATTTTGTTTTAGTTCGAAAGCGTTCGGTTAAGATGCAGAGGCCCAATGATGCTGAACAAGGTTCTAAGCTATAATGTGGATACGTATGTTATTTAAGTCAATTAGACAGTTGATACCTAAGAAGAAAAAACATTAATGTTATTAACAACACGCCCCAAGTGATGAGCCATCGCTTGGGGCTGTTTTCGTTTTGATGCATTGTTTCTATAACAAACAGTATTTTTTTCTGTTTTTAAGCTGTATATCATATACAAAGATAGTTAACATAAAACGGATTATCGGAAATATTAGAAGAAAGTCTAACTTGTATGAAAACTTAAAAGGAGGGGAAGCTAAGAAAAAATTAGTTTTTATACGGAGGAACAGAAAATTGCAAAACAAGAATCAATTAACATCTCCTGAAATTGCAAACTTATGGACACACTATATCCGTGAAACCTTATCTGTATGTGTAAATAAATATATGCTTCACACTATCCAAGATCCTGAGATACATAGCCTTTTTCAAACAGCTCTTCAATATTCACTTAAACACATAGCTGCTTTAAAAGCATTATTTAAGAAAGAAAAGTTTCCTATTCCTAAAGGATTTACAGAAGAGGACGTAAACTTGGAAGCCCCGCCTCTGTTTACAGACGTCTTGTGTCTCAAATCTCTTTATATGATGAGCACACACGGACATAATGAACATAGCTTAGCTTTTACGACTTCCATACGCCAGGACATTGTAGATTTTTATTATCAGTGTAATCTTGACGCAATGGCCATTTATAAAAGATCAAAGGATCTACTTATTTCAAAACAACTCTACCAGCAACCACCTACCTATATAACACCCAAAAAGGCAGGAATGATTAAACAATACCACTATGTAACAGATGTTTTCGGCAAGAAGAGACCGATGAATGCCATAGAAAGTGGACACACTTTTTTTAATTTAAACAAAGTAATGATTTCAAAAGCGATGATCCTTGGCTTTACACAAGTTTCAAAAAATCCAAACGTGCGGACATTATTAGATAAAGGTGTACAAGCTACAAATAAACATATAACTACTTTTTCATCTTTATTAGCCAAAGAAAACATACATCTACCTAAATCAGATGAAACAGAAATTACAAATTCTACTGTTTCTCCGTTTTCAGATAGGCTTATGCTCCTACAAACAGGTTTCTTTTTTGGTGTAGCAGTAACCTATTTTAACGCAGCTCTCATTTCAAGTATGAGAGCTGACATTGCAGCACATAACGAAAAAGCTGCATTAGCTAGTTTGTGGATATTTAATCGTATCGGAAAGGAAATGATTGATAATCAATGGATGGAGCAACCCCCACAAGCAGACGATCGTAAGAGATTAAATCATTAGACAAACTTTCTTAATGAATAATATTTAATTCTTCGAGCATACTACTACAGGTGATGTAAATCATCACTCCGTATAAGATTACGTGTAATTAGAAAAGGCTACTGTTCAGGAGCAGTAGTTTTTTCTGTTTTTAGATTGTATGTAGTATTCCTTCTTAGTTGATATAAAACGTATTATAGGTATCTACAAAAATAAAAAAGAAAATTATTGTAATCGACCTTGTATATAATTAGGAATCTATATTGAGCTCATTAACTGAAAAAAGTATTCGGACTTCTGAGTTTTATTTAAGCTATACCATGAATCTAATGTATTTGATGCGAATACATCTAATTTTTTTAATACGTCCCTCGCGAATTCTAGGGGGGCTATTCCTGAAGCAGTAATCATGTTATTATCGGATACTACAGGTCCAACCTCATAAAACTTCTCCCCTTTATAATTGGGACAGACCATTTTTGTATATTCTAAGTTATTAAGCGTATGCTTTCTAGAATCTAAGTATCCACTATTTGCAAGGGCATTAGTAGCACCACAAATTGCAGCTACAATAGTACCAAGCTCTAAAACTTCCCCAACTTTTTTCAATATAGGTTGATGAATCTCCTCACTCCATGTATTTCCTCCCGGTAGAATTAAAAGATCTTTATCCAAAAGAGTGCACTCATCAAGAGAAATATCCGGCTGTATACTCAGCCCCCCCATTGTTTTAATAATTTCTTTATTAACTCCTACCGTCATTACTTTTAAAGGGGCTAAACCTTGTCTGAAATACCTTCCTGAATTCAGTTCAGCAATTAAATATCCATATTCCCAATCTGACATTGTGTTAAATACATAAATATAAACTTTTTTAACTTGCATATTAAGCCTCCAGAACTAACGTTCTCTATATTATACCATTTTAAAGACGTATATTTATAAAAATGTTAAAAAATTCAGAATATAATTAAGAAGAGTGAGAATCATTTGAAAGAAAACAAAATAGAAAAAGTCGTAATAGTAGGATTAACAACTCCACATTGTGTATCAACTACTACTCGAATGAGTGATAATTTAGAATTTGAAACGTAGCTCGTATCAGATGCCACAGCTGCATTTGCAATAAAAGGAGCAGATAATGCATATTATCCAGCTGAACAAATACATACTGTGTCATTAGCAACTATCATAAGATCTTTATTTTGACTGTATATCTTCTACAAGTGGAGTTACCATAATCACTCTTACAGGAACCAAAAAACCCTTTAAATAAACAAAAATATTTTCTTCTAATGTAAAAATGTATAGTTGTTATTTGTTAACCAAATAAAGAGTAGTGGTTGAATGAAAAAGGAAAATAACTATATATAAGAGAATGTATGTCAGTGGTAA
>Ga0182738_1007625_pt1 | contig 10950 bp, 8 predicted proteins | sample eDN5th30CBELigMG_FD_128876 | JGI IMG/M metagenome (GOLD analysis project Ga0182738, IMG submission 128876) | Enriched Miracle-Growth compost microbial communities from Emeryville, California, USA - eDNA 5th pass 30_C BE-Lig MG (version 2)... ... | reverse complement strand
CCTCACATTTTACTGGACTCTGCCTGGTGTTGTGCTACACGGATTTATGATTGCAAGGAAGAGATAGGGTTTTTCAGAGGTCCCTATCGTTCTTATTTCCCTGATAGACAGTGCCATGTTTATCCACCTTGATAAATTTTTTATCAAGATCAAAAAACGTTTTTTCCTCCAGCACAAACGGCGGAATGTCGACCGAATAAAATACGTCGCTTTTGAGCTTTCGTAGTTGTCGACCAAGATCAAGCAGGTCTAGCTGGTTATTAGAATTTTGGGCATCAGTATCAGAGACGTAGGTGGCCGAAACTAGCAGGCTTCCGGTTGAAAACACCTCTCGATCAAAGAATTCAATTCTTCTCCGGGAAAGAGAAGCTGTCGTACCGCCCTCTGTTACCAATTGCCTGACAGCTGCGGCGGGCATTTCATTAACGTCTGGGAGCCATTTTTTTACCGCGTTCTGAATTCTAATGTAAGAGATGGAACCTGAATACTGTTCTACTTTATCAATTTGCAGGGCGGAGCGGATTTGCGGAGCCCCAAACGTCTCTTTCCGAATTTCGGTCGGATTTGCAGTCACGGCCCTGGCGCGGTTGTCCTGCGCATTTGCCTGCTCGATCGTGCTGATTGCACCAACCTGAACTCCTGGCTGAGGAGCCGCATTCGCGCATGAGGCCGCGGCTACAATAAGAAGAGGGCCCCAGTTATACCGATAACGTGAATTCGACATCTTACGTCCCCCTTTGATAAGTTGTCTTGTTATACCCCCCAGCCCCTTTGTCGCAAAATTCAAGAAAAAACGAATAGCGTAAAAACCAACTGCTGGACCTGCTACGTTTGGAAAAATGAACCAGTTCACCTTTCCAGACAGTACATCCCCCGGCAATTCGACTGTAAGGCGCTTTTGGCCCCCTCCAGCTTCGCTGCCGTGGTGTTCGACTATGCATGCAACATTCACACAGATCAACGCGGCTGCAGCGTGCGCTCACCCGCTGCAGCCGCCGATTTAAGCACTGCGACTCTCAGGTCAGCAGGTCAAATTCGATGCCGCGAACTTCACAGAATACCCGCAGCTCCTCCACCCAGTCGCCATAGACACCGTGGATATGGTTACAGTGCATGCCGTTGATAAAGGCTTCCGGGGAGCAATCCATTCGTGCAAAGGCGTGGGGCCAGTTATCCTGCACACCCACAGCAATTTCTTCGTCCTTTTCCGCGCCAAAGGAAACCAGTTCGCCTTTGACGACAGCCATGCGATAAAACCCGGGTCCGCCGCTGCGCGTAAGCCGCGCGAACGTAAATTCTCCCGGCTCTGCAATGCTGTACACGGAAGCTCCGCCCGCCGGGAAATAGAATCCTTCCGGTCGGAAGTCCACCCTGGCCAGGTTGACTGCGGGATCAAAGCTTTTGCCGGCAAAGTAAGTCGCATGTTCACCGCTATTGCAAAGGTCCCACACGCCCAGGTCTTCATGGTAATGGCGAATGTCAGCAAACAGAACAGGTGTATTGGCCATCAGCTTAAAGATCTGCATGGTCAGTGCGGCATCCATATCAGCCTCTGTGCTGCAGACGATCATTTCCTTCGGCTGTCCGTCTGGGCCATACGGATCGTTCAGGAAAGCTTCTGCGACGTCGGCTGTGGCGAAGTGCTCCGTCAGCTCCCGCTGGCCCTTGATACCACAAAAATCGTATTTGAACTGGCGACAAAGATCCAGCGCAGCAAAATACATCCCCAGCTGCCGTCGGAGCAGATCTTCCGTTAGCCTCATTTGAGCGTCCGGCTCCGTCCACTGGATATTGCGCACGTGCTTTTTCAGGTACTCCAAAGCAGGATTGATGCGTGCTTCCGGTTTTGCCATTTCCAGCTCCGCCCGCCGCACCAGTTCCATCTGATCCACGTGGTCCACGTCGATTCCAAACTGCTCCATCCAAAGCGCCGGATCTGCGACGGCTGTATCGATACCAAGGGACCGGCCACCAAACAGACCAAATGTCTGCCCGCGCAGACGATTTGCAGCAGATATGGCAAGAATTCGCGAGCGCACCCGCGCCAGCACGGCATCATCGGCAATATTGCCGAACGTTTTGTAAAACGGAATGCCGACCTGATCCAGTGAACCTGCATTGGCCAGCATACCAACAAGACCTGGATATTGAGGATTGATATCGGCAAACATCAGGATCGGCTGTGGAAGGAACTGCGCAGCCACCCGGGCATACTGCGGCCATGCCCAGACTGCAAAGTTAAAGATTACACAGTCCACGTTTTCCGCAGCCATCCGCCGGCCTTCGCGCACGGCGACATCATTTTGCCACAGCACTTCCGTGCCCGTTACAACATCAAAGCCGTCCCCCTCCAGTCGGTCCACCAGCTGCTTCAGAAACTTTGCATTTACATCAGCCAGGGGTTCTTTCAAAAAATCCCGGCCATCTCCGAATGTAAGAATTCCAACTCGAATTCCGCGTTTCTCCCGCTTGTCTGCCATCTTGTGGTGCTCCTTTGAAGAATGAGGGGTTCAACAAATTATCGGGACTGATAAGAGGTAAGCACAGCTGGTGGTGTCAATCGGAAACCAGAAAACCGGTATGTGCAGAAATTTTGGTCATGCCCTGTGCGGTTCCTCTTGACGCCGACCAAATTTTTCCGTGCAATCCCACGATTTTCTGAATTGAGGAGCCCGTAAGTGAGCGCAAATAAACCCAGCAAACCCATCATTGTGGAACAGACATTTGGCGAAAAGCTGGAAACCTGGTACGACCGAAACGCAAAATGGCTGACGGGTCTGGTGATACTTGCATTCGTTGTCGTCATTGGATGGAAGGGTTATGACTGGGTAAAGGCTCGCAATGTTGCCAGGGCCAATGATGCCCTTGCCGGCGCGCTTCAGCATTATCAGCAGGGTGTGCAAAACCCCGATGCTGCAAAGAAAGTTGATGAGCTGAATGGTGCCGTCACAGCCGCGCAGCAGGTTGTCAATGACTACAGCGACAGCTATATTGGCCGCGAGGCACAGCTCCTGATCGCCAACGCACAATACACAATCGCGCTGCAAAACAGCGGCAAAGAAGTTAAACCTCTGGAGCAGGCTCTGGAAAGCTATCAGAAATACCTCAAGATGGCCCAGACCTCAGAAGAAAAGGCCGCTGCTAACATCGCCATCGGTAACGTCACCGAAAATCTTGGGTTCATCCGCAACGACAAAAAGACGCTTCAGGAAGCCGTAGCTGCTTATGAAGCTGCCGCGAAAGAGGCTGACGGCACTTACCTGGCCGGTGAAGCCAGACTGGCCGCAGCCCGCGCAAAGACCGGGATCAATGATCCAGCGGCCCAGGAAGATGCAAAAAAGCTGTTCGCGGAAGTTGAGAAAAATCGGCCGGTTCAGTTGATTTCCGACCAGGCCCAAAAGGACGCAAAGCCTCTTAAGCTGCAATCCGGCCAGACACTTAGTGCGGAAGAGGTCGTAAGCCTGCGCAATTACGCAGCATGGTCTCAGCACCAGGAAGCCAAAGATGCTTTGGCTCAGGCAAAATAATCTGATACGCCGCCGGGTACTGGCAAAATAGAGCAGCACTTAACCTAAAAAACACAAAACATCCAACAGGAGTCAATTCAGGTGGCAGATAAAGAACTTAAGTACGAAGACAATGCGCCGGGGAAATTTTACGTCGACAATACGTGCATTGACTGTGATGCCTGCCGCCAGATTGCTCCGGATAATTTTAACCGCAACGACGAAGGTGGCTATTCCTACGTGTTCAAACAGCCCGAAAATGAGCAGGAAGCCGAGCTGTGCCAGGAAGCGCTCGAGGGTTGCCCAGTGGAAGCCATTGGAGACGACGGCGATTAATTCGTCCCTACAGAATCGGCTTTAGCAACGATTTCAAGGCTGGCGTTCCGAGGAGATCGGGACTTCAGCCTTTTTTCATAGGTGGCAGCGAAACCAGCGCCGCGCATGGGTGCGCGAGATCTTTCACGGAAACAGTTGCTTTGTCCTTAAATGGAAACCAGCTAATACAAGCGTGGTGCCGGCGGAGGGACTTGAACCCCCACGAGTTGCCCCGCCAGATCCTAAGTCTGGTGCGTCTGCCAATTCCGCCACGCCGGCCTTCGTGCAACGTGACATACAACCAAAAACCCAGCACTCTATTCCCAACGGAGTCTTGAATGATAAACAACAAGAAGCGGCACAAAGCGTTCCTGCTGGCGGCTATCGTCGCATTCGTTTACGCGGTATCCGGCTTTTCCACATCCAACAGTATCTTCAGCGGCGCGGGCAGCGCTAACGCCGCCGAGACCAGCCAGTCAGCAACTTCGTCCGCTGCCGGGAATTTCGAAATTCATGAGAAGTTGGCTGGTGATCTGATGAACCCCACTGCTTCAGACGCGGATACAACGGCTTCAGACACAGCCACAACTGCATCTGATGCAGCGACTACGGCACCAGCGGAAATGGCATCTCATAATGCCGCCGAAGTCCAACAGACTGCACATCATACGCTACCAAAAATCCTCGTTACCCTGATGCTGATCCTGATGGTCGCGAAAATTGGCGGCGATCTGATGGAACGTATTGGTCAGCCCGCCGTCCTCGGCGAGCTCCTCTTTGGTATTATTCTCGGCAACCTCACGCTGTTTCACCTGCCGGTGCTCAACGACCTCGTCGCAACGATTTTTCACGACCGCGAAGTCGCCATATTTATAACCCTTCTGTCAGAGCTTGGCGTCATCCTGCTTCTGTTTGAAGTCGGGCTCGAATCCACTGTCCGCGAAATGATGTCCGTAGGGCCATCGGCACTTCTCGTTGCCGTACTTGGCGTCATTGCTCCCATTGGCCTGGGATATATTGCTGGAATCTGGTTCCTGCCTCACGAGCCCTGGACGGTTCATCTTTTCCTGGGCGCTGTCTTAGCGGCGACAAGTGTCGGAATTACTGCTCGCGTGCTGAAGGACCTGGGCCGCATGGAAATGCGCGAATCCAAGATCATACTTGGTGCTGCGGTTATCGATGATATCCTTGGTCTGGTCGTTCTTGCCGTCGCCACGGGTGCTGTGGCCGCAGCAGATAGCGGAACCACCATGAGCGTCTCCGCCATCATGGTCATTATTGTCAAAGCTGTGGGCTTTTTTGTCGCAGCCGTTGTTCTGGGTCAGCTCATTTCCCCAAAACTCTATAAAATCGCCACTTTTCTCCAGGTCAAAGGCGTGCTGTTAAGTCTCACTCTCGGATGGTGCTTCCTGCTGGCCTGGCTGGGCAGCCTTGTTGGTGTCGCACCTATTGTGGGCGCCTTTGCGGCCGGACTGGTCCTGGAAGATGCAACCTTCCGCGACTGGCACGGCGGCACTGTGGAGCTGGAAGAGCTTCTGCATCCGATTACTGGTTTCCTGGTACCGGTGTTTTTCGTGCATACCGGGATGAACGTGCAGCTCGACACCTTTGCAAACATTGAAATCCTCGGCTTTGCTGCCGTACTGACGATCTTTGCAATTGCAGGCAAACAGGTCTGTTCACTCGGAATCCGCGATAAATCCATGAACAAGCTCGCCATAGGCATTGGCATGATTCCCCGCGGCGAGGTTGGGCTGATCGTCGCAAACATTGGTCGCGGCCTTAAAGCGCCCAATGGCGATCCTGTTATTTCGACGGACACTTTCAGCGCTGCCGTCATCGTCGTTGTGATTACGACTATGATCACTCCCCCGGCGTTAAAATGGGCCCTGGAGCGCGGCCTGAAAAAGCAGGCGGGCTAGCCCTGCTTCAGCTTGTCCAGTTCCGCTTCCAATTCCGCCAGCCGCTTTGCCATGGCGCTGATTTCTGTCTGCAACTGCGGCAGCTTTTTTGATGCGGCAATAATTCGGGCTTCTTCAACAAATGGCCGCGCCGGTGTGCCAAACCAGGTCTGCCCGTCCGGAATATTGTCTTTGACGCCAGCTTGGGCCATCAGCACCACCCGCTGGCCAATCTGCAGGTTATCCGCAACGCCCGTCTGCGCCGCCAGGATTGAGTTGTCACCAATAGTCGTCGAGCCGGCAATGCCGGTCTGCGCCACCACCACACAGTTATTGCCCACATGGACATTGTGAGCGATCTGGACCAGGTTGTCGATTTTCGTGTCACGTCCGACCAGCGTTACGGAATAGCTCGCGCGGTCAAGACAGCTGTTTGCACCGACTTCCGCGAAGTCCCCCAGTTCCACATGGCCCACCTGCGGGATTTTCGTCCAGCGCCCGCCAATAATCTCGTATTTAAATCCATCACCGCCGACCACTGCACCAGGCTGGACAATCACATTTTGTCCCAAAACCGTGCCAGCCTCAATCACTGCGTTGGGGTAAATAATCGAATTGTCCCCAATTTTGCATCTCGCACCAATCACCACGCCGGGTCCGATGTAACACCCCGCCCCGATCTCCGTTTCCGCACCAACAACCACATGCGGGCCCAGCACAGCGTCTTTCGCCACGCGCGCGCCTGGGTGTACGACTGCAGAAGCGTGCACGCCGCTGTATTCCCGCCGCTCGAAATTCGGGTGGAATTCCTGCAATGCCTTCAAAACCCCAGCCCAGACTTCCTTCAGGGCGATATACGGCCGATCAATGGGCGCCAGCTTTTCCGGAATAAGGAAAATCGCCGCATTTGAAGTCGCCGCCTGGGCCAAAAACCTTTTATCAGTAATGAAAGTCGCATCGCTGGATTTGGCCTCAGCCAGCGTGGAGATGCCCGTTATGTCAGAATCCTGGTTGCCGTTTTCCAGTGTGCCACCCAGCAGCCTGGCTAATTCCGAAGCTTTCATTCTGTACCCTTTACTGTTCAAATGAGACGTATTGGCCCGTAGACGAAGACGTTAAGCTTTGCCAGAGTGCCATAATCAGAGCAAGTTATTTGTGAAAGTCTGACTGTATCCATTCAGTCCGGATTTTTTCTTCCATTTTCTTGCAAACAGATTGCGACCGGAATTGGGCTGTAGCCTGTTATGGTTAATCGGGCAGGTTCGACGAGGCTTACGCGCCAATGTCTCGTCCGGCCTTACCCCGGGGGTACATCATTACTGGGAAAGAACGGAACATCTTCGCTTGGAGACCACAGTGGCTGTTCAGTCAGATCGTGCTAGCATTCTGATTGTTGACGACAATCCCAACAACCTGCTCGCCATGGAAGCGTCACTGGAACGGCTGGGTGAAGATATGGTCCGCGCCACCAGCGGCCAGCAAGCCCTGGATTTTATACGCGAACAGGAATTTGCTGTTGTTCTTCTGGACGTTCAGATGCCCGGCATGGATGGCCTGGAAACCGCCCAGCATATCCGCGAAATGGAAGATCGCGGCCACATCCCCATCATCTTTGTCACGGCGGGCGAACTCACCGATGAGCTGGTCCATAGCGCCTACGCGGGCGGGGCTGTCGACTTTCTTTTCAAGCCCTACGCTCCGGAAATCGTTCGATCCAAAGTCCAGGTGTTCGTTACGCTTTTCAAAAATACCCAGCGCCTTCGGCAGAGCGTGGAAGAACTGGCCCGTGCAGAAGAAGAGGTGCGCGAACTAAACCAGGCTCTCGAAGCCCGCGTAGACGAGCGCACGCGCGCGCTGGCACTGGCCCTTGCAGATGCCGAAGCCAGCGAAAAGCGCTACAGACAACTTGCCGAATCTCTGCCACAGATCGTCTGGACTACGGAACCCGACGGTACCCTTAGCTATTTCAACAGCCGCTTCTACGAATATACTGGTCTTTCCCGCCAATCCAATATCGCACTGGAATGGACATCTGTCATTCATCCGGAAGACCAGGATGAACTCGGCAGAGAATGGGAACAGTCTCTGCGCACCGGCACGCCGCTCGAACTCGAACTGCGGCTTTTGCGCGGCAGCGACAACACCTGGCGCTACCATATTGCCCGTGCGGAACCACTGCTGCGGGCCGATGGCACCATAGAAAAATGGCTCGGTATTGCTACAGAAATTGAAGAGCGCCTCCAGGCCGAGGCTACCCTCAAAGCCGCAAACCAGGCCCTTGCCGATGCCCGCGACCGTGCCGTGGAAGCAAGCAATGCCAAGAGCCTTTTCCTGGCAAACATGAGCCATGAATTCCGCACTCCACTGAACGCGATCCTGGGCTATTCCGAAATGCTGGCGGAGGAACTGGACAGCGAAAACGCCCAGCTCCGGAATGACGCTTCCCGCATTACTGAAGCCGGCCGTCATCTGCTCAGCCTCATCGATGATGTGCTCGATATGGCAAAAATCGAGGCCGGCAAAATGAAAGTGCATTTTGAATCCGCAGCCATGCACCCACTCATCGAAGGCGCAATCGGTTCACTTCAGGGAATGGCTGAACAACATCAGAATCGCCTTTTCCTTACGGTACAGGACGATCCCGGAGTGGCCCGTGTTGACGTCGTGAAGGTCCGACAGATTCTTCTGAATCTCCTCAGCAATGCCTGCAAGTTTACCGACAACGGCGAAATCGAGGTGACATGCTCACTGAATCAGCGGGAAGATGGCAGCACATGGCTCGCCATTGCCGTGCGAGACACCGGCATCGGCATCCCAGCCCATGAAATCACCCGGCTTTTTAAGGAATTCAGCCAGGCAGATCCTTCGCCTACCAGAAACCATGGCGGCACGGGCCTTGGCCTGGCGCTCAGCCAGCGATTTGCTCATATGATGGGCGGCATGATCACGCTCGATAGCGAAGAAGGCGTTGGAAGCACCTTCACGCTATGGCTCCCGACCGACCCGGCGCAAAACGATGACCAATGACCACATTGCCAGCGAACTCAACTGAATTTTTTGCCGCATTTCCTGCAGAAAATAGCCCCGGGCACACTAGCCGTAATCTGCGCCTCGCCCACCCCGGGTTGCCGGAACTCTATTGATTTTGAGGATGAAATCTCAGGTGGACGATATCTCTGAAACTATGGACCAGCACCTTTCTGAAATGCCCGGTGAGGAATGCGGAGTCGTTGCAGTCTATAACGCTCCCGAAGCCGCAAAGCTCGCTTATCTTGGCCTTTATGCCCTGCAGCATCGCGGGCAGGAAAGCGCCGGAATCACCAGCACAGACGGCCTGAAACTCCACACCGCGAAGGGCCATGGCCTCGTCAACGACGTCTTTACGCCCCAGGTGCTGAATTCACTGCCCGGCGGCAGCGCCATCGGCCATGTCCGCTATTCCACCACGGGTTCATCGGTCGCCGGCAACGCTCAGCCAATTGTGGCAAAGTTTTATGGCGGAACCATGGCCGTAGCTCACAACGGCAACCTGACCAACGCCGATGAACTGCGCGAGGAACTGGAAAAGCACGGCGCGATTTTCCAGGGCACCACTGATACCGAAGTCCTCATCCACCTCGTGGCCCAGAGCAATGCTGCAAACTTTGAAGAAGCCCTGGTGGCCTCTCTCGCCAAGCTGCGCGGCGCATACTCAATGGTCATCGCGCGCGAAGATAAACTCTTTGCCGTGCGCGATCCTCGCGGCTTTCGTCCGCTCTGCATTGGCAAGCTGGGCGACGGCTACGTTGTGGCCAGCGAAAGTTGCGCATTCGATATTATGAATGCTCAATATCTGCGCGAACTCGCCCCCGGCGAAATGATTACGTTCTCCAATGGCGTCGCCAAATCTTCCCGACCGTTTGCAGAAGAGCCCAGCGCGCTGTGCGTCTTTGAATACATTTATTTCTCGCGCCCAGACAGCATGGCGCCGTCTGGCAAATCAGTCAGCGAGCTCCGCAATCGCCTGGGCGAAGAATTAGCGGTTGAGCATCCTGCAGAGGCTGATGTCGTTATCGCCGTCCCCGACAGCAGCGTCCCCGCAGCCATCGGCTACGCGCGCAAGTCCGGTATTCCCTATGATATCGGCCTCGTCCGCAGCCATTACGTCGGCCGCACTTTTATCGAACCGAACCAGGCAATTCGCGATTTCGGCGCACGCATTAAGTACAACCCCGTCCGCAGCGTGCTCCAGGGCAAGCGTGTTGTAGTCGTCGATGATTCCATTGTTCGCGGCACGACCAGCCGCAAAATCGTCAATATGATTCGCGAAGCCGGCGCTCGGGAAATCCATTTCCGTGTTACCGCGCCGCCGTGGAAGCACGCCTGTTTCTTCGGAATCGATACACCCGAGCCTTCCAAACTGCTGGCCGCGGTGCATCCAGACATTGACGAGATGGCCAGCTACATCGGAGCTGACTCCCTGGGCTTTATCAGTCCAGCAGGTCTTTATAAAGTTATGCCAAAAACCGTCAGCTACTGCACTGCATGCTTTACCGGAGATTATCCGGAAGGTCAGCGCCCCGCCCGGGAATTTAAAAAGGAAATTCTCGAAGCCCGGTAATTGCAGCTTCAATCAGACGACAGCCGTTTTCCGGTTTCCTCCGTGATGAGGCGGCTGTGGGTGTCTCGCAGCAGGGCCGGAATATCCAGCTGCTGAGGGCACCGCGGCAGGCAATCCCCACACTCCTGGCACTTGTCGCCTTTTACTCCCGGAAACCAGTGCCCCGCCACCTCAAACATTTTATAGCGGTACTTGCCAAACTCCTCCATCTCGAACCCAACGGCCAGGTTGCGCAGTCGCAATACCTCGGGAATATTGATCTCCTGCGGGCACGGCAGACACTGCCAGCACTGGGCGCAATATTCCTCTGACGGGATTTGGCTCCACTGCGCTTCAACATGGCGCAAAATTTCCAGTTCAGCCGCCCGCAACGGCCCATCGTCATCAAACGCAGCCAGATGAGGCTCAAATTCCTCCAGGGATTTCGGGCCAAAAGAAAGCGTATGGACCTGCGGATGAAGCCCCAGCAGCCAGCGCGCATTAAACACCAGCGGATGAAGCGGCGCGCACAGCCTTTCCAGCGTTGGCGACGGACGAAACAGCTGTCCACCTTTGTCCGCCGGCGAAATGATAAACACTCCCATATCCAGCTCAGCCGCCCGCTCCACTGCCGGCCAATTACGCTGGT
>Ga0182738_1007624_pt1 | contig 10950 bp, 8 predicted proteins | sample eDN5th30CBELigMG_FD_128876 | JGI IMG/M metagenome (GOLD analysis project Ga0182738, IMG submission 128876) | Enriched Miracle-Growth compost microbial communities from Emeryville, California, USA - eDNA 5th pass 30_C BE-Lig MG (version 2)... ... | reverse complement strand
CTCGCCGGAAGCAGCTGGATATCGTCGATCTTCCACGCTCGAAAGTACTTGCTCATGCACAACAACGAATCCGAACGCTCTCTTCATGTCGAGCGAAATCTGAATTCTCAGACAGGCTCCTAGCGGGGGCGAGGAGCATGAGGATGAGCAGACCCTACCGAGTGTCCATCTTCAGCGCGGCGATGAAGGCGGACTGCGGGATCTCCACGTCGCCGACCTGGCGCATCCTCTTCTTGCCCTTTTTCTGCTTCTCGAGGAGCTTCTTCTTGCGGCTGATGTCGCCGCCGTAGCACTTGGCCAGCACGTCCTTGCGCAGCGCGCTGATCGTCTCGCGGGCGACCACGCGGCCGCCGATCGCGGCCTGGATGGCGATCTTGAAGAGCTGGCGCGGGATCAGGTCCTTCAGCCGCTCGCACAGCGCGCGGCCGCGGCTCTCGGCGGCGTTCTTGTGCACGATCATGCTGAGCGCATCGACCGGCTCGGAATTGACCAGGATCGAGAGCTTCACCAGTTCGCTCTCCTCGTAGCCCGCCATCTCGTAGTCGAAGCTGGCATAGCCGCGCGTCACCGACTTCAGCCGGTCGTAGAAGTCGAACACCACCTCGTTGAGCGGCAGGCGGTAGATCGCCATGGCCCGCGTGCCGGCGTAGGTCAATTCGACCTGCTGGCCGCGCCGGTCCTGGCACAGCGTCAGCACCGCGCCGAGATGCTCGTCCGGCGTGATGATCGTGGCCTTGATCCACGGCTCCTTCATACTCTCGATCTTCATCGGATCGGGATAGTCGGCCGGATTGTGCAGCTCGATCTCCGAACCGTCGGTCATCCTGACCTTGTAGACCACCGACGGCGCCGTCGTGACGAGGTCGAGGTTGAACTCGCGCTCGAGCCGCTCCTGGATGATCTCGAGATGCAGCAGGCCGAGGAAGCCGCAGCGGAAGCCGAAGCCCAGCGCCGCGCTGGTCTCGGCCTCGAAATGGAACGAGGCGTCGTTCAGCTGCAGCTTGCCCAGCGACTCGCGCAGCGTCTCGAACTCGGCCGCATCGGCAGGGAACAGGCCGCAGAACACCACCGGCACCGAGGGCTTGAAGCCAGCCAGCATCTCGGTCGCCGGCTTGCGGTCATCGGTGATCGTGTCGCCGACCTTGCAGTCGGCGATGGTCTTGATGCCGGCGATGATGAAGCCGATCTCGCCCGGGCCGAGCTCGGCCACGTCGGTCGCCCGGGGAGTGAAGATGCCGACCTTGTCGAGGTCATAGGATGCCGCCGCCGCCATCATGCGGATGCGGATACCCTTCTTCAGCACGCCGTCCTGCACGCGCACCAGGGTGACGACGCCGAGATACGGGTCGTACCAGCTGTCGACCAGCAGCGCCTTCAGTGGCGCGTTGCGGTCGCCCCTGGGCGGCGGCAGGCGCTTGACCATCGCCTCCAGCAGATCGTCGATGCCGATGCCGGTCTTGGCCGACACCTGGATGGCGTCGGACGTGTCGATGCCGATCACGTCCTCGATCTCCTTCGACACCCGTTCGGGATCGGCGGACGGCAGGTCGATCTTGTTGAGGACCGGGATGATCTCGTGGTTGGCCTCGATCGCGTGATAGGCGTTGGCCAGCGTCTGCGCCTCGACGCCCTGGCTGGCATCGACCACCAGCAGCGAGCCCTCGCAGGCGGCGAGGGAGCGGCTCACCTCGTAGGCGAAGTCGACGTGGCCTGGCGTGTCCATCAGGTTCAGCACGTAGGTCCTGCCGTCCTGCGCGGCATAGTTCAGCCGCACCGTCTGCGCCTTGATGGTGATGCCGCGTTCGCGCTCGATGTCCATCGAGTCCAGCATCTGGTCGTGGAATTCGCGCTCCGTCACCGCCCCGCAGCGCATCAGCAGGCGATCGGCCAGCGTGCTCTTGCCATGGTCGATATGGGCGATGATCGAGAAATTGCGGATCAACGACAGGTCGGTCATCTTCAGCCTGAACCTAACTGAGCTTTATCTGTCATCCTGAGCGAAGCAAAGGATCTGGCGCTACTTCCGGAGGAGTTCTTTGATGCAAGCGCAAGGTCCTTCGCTACGCTCAGGACGACGAGTGTTTAACCACGCAGCACGGCGCCGGTGGCCTTCACCACCTGCGCCACGATCTTGTTCGAGACGGCCTCGATCTCCGCGTCGGTGAGCGTGCGCTCGACCGGCTGCAGGGTGACGGCGACCGCCAGCGACTTCTTGCCTTCGGGCACGCCCTTGCCGGCATAGAGGTCGAACACCCGTGCTCCCGCGATCAGCGCCTTGTCGGCATTGCGTGCGGCGCGGACGAGCTTGTCGGCGTCGACGCCGGCGTCGACCAGGAAGGCGAAATCGCGCTCGAGCGGCTGGAACGGCGACAGCACCAGCTTCGAGCGCGCTTTCGTGGCCTTCGCCTTGGGTGGCGGCGGCGCGTCGAGGAATACCTCGAACGCCGCGACCGGCCCCTTGAGGTCGGCGGCGGCGACGATCTCCGGATGCAGCTCGCCGAAATAGGCCATCACCCGGTCGCCCAGCTTGAGCGCACCCGAGCGGCCCGGGTGATACCAGTCAGGCGCCCCGGCCTGGGCCTGGAGCGTGTCCGGCGCGCCGATGGCGGCCAGGACGGCGAGCGCATCGGCCTTGGCGTCGAATGCGTCGACGGTGCGCGCCGGCCCGGACCAGTGGCGCGGCACGGCCATGCGATGGCGCAGGCCGGTTGCCATCATGCGCTGGCCGGTCGGCGTTGCGTCCTTGTATTGCGGCCCGACCTCGAAAAGCGCGGGATCGGACAGTCCGCGCGCCTCGTTGCGCGCCGCGGCGTCGATCAGGTTGGGCAGGATCGAGGGCCGCATCGTGTCGAGCGTGGCGTCGATCGAGTTCAGCAGGCGCAAGTCCTGGGCGCCGCCGCCGAACCGTTCGGCCTGCTTGCGCGGCAGGAACGACCAGGTCACGGCCTCGTTCATGCCGCGCGCGGCGAGTGCCCGGCGCGCCTGCGGGGCGCGGCGCTGCATCGGCGTGCGCACCGGCTTCGACGTTGCCGAGAGTGCCGGCAGCGACGTGGTCGGGATGTGGTCGAAGCCATGGACCCGCGTGACTTCCTCCACCAGATCGGCCTCGCCGATGATGTCCGGGCGCCACGACGGTACCGCCGCGGTCCACGGCCCGCTGCCGCTGACGCCGAAGCCCAGCTTGGTCAGGATGTCGGCGGTCTCCGCCGCCGGCACGTCGATCGCGGTCAGCGTCTTCACCCGGTCGGCCCGCAGCGTGTAGCTGCGCTTCCAGTCCGGCATCACGCCGCTGCGCGTGATCTCGCTCGCCTCGCCACCGCACAGCTCGAGGATCAGGCGCGTCGCGACATCGGTGCCCCATTCGACCGACTGCGGATCGATTCCGCGCTCGAAGCGGTAACGCGCGTCGGACTGGATGCCGAGCTTGCGGCCGCTGGCGGCGACCTTGATCGGCGTGAAATAGGCGACCTCGAGGAACACCTCGGTGGTGTCGTCCTGCACGCCGGTCTCCTCGCCGCCCATGATGCCGCCGATGCCGTGCGCCGCCTTCGAATCGGCGATCACCGATATGGACGGATCGAGCTCGTAGACCTTGCCGTCGAGCGCCTGGATCATCTCGCCCTCGCGCGCCTGGCGCATGACGAGATCGCCTCCCTGACCCCCATTCAGCTTCTTCGCGTCGAACACGTGCAGGGGCCGGTTGAGGTCGAACGTCACCAGGTTGGTGATGTCGACCAGCGTCGAGATCGGCCGCAGCCCGATCGCCTTCAGCCGGCGCTGCAGCCAGTCGGGCGAGGGGCCGTTCGTCACGCCGCGGAAGTGCCGGCCGACCACGATCGGACAGGGGCTGTCGGGCCGGGCCTCGTAGCCGTGCGTCCACCTGATCGGGCTCTCGTAGGTGCCCTGGATCCGCTCCGCCGCGAACGGCTTCAGGGTGCCGACGCCGGCCGCCGCGAGATCGCGCGCGATGCCGTGCACGCCGAGGCAGTCGCCGCGGTTCGGCGTGACCTTGATCTCGATCACCGCATCGTCGAGGCCGAGCGCCTCGGCCGCCGGCAGGCCGGTCTTCGTGTCCTCCGGCAGGTCGATGATGCCGCTGTGGTCGTCGCCGAGCTGCAGCTCGCGCGAGGAGCACAGCATGCCGTTGCTTTCCTCGCCGCGGATCTTGCTCGCCTTCAGATGCAGGTCCGTGCCGGGGATGTAGCTGCCGCTCGGCGCGAAGATACCCTTCATGCCGGTGCGCGCGTTGGGCGCGCCGCACACGACCTGGACCACGCCCGCACCCGTATCGACCTTGCACACCCGCAGGCGATCGGCGTTGGGATGTTGCTTGGCCTCCACCACGTAGCCGACCACGAAGCCCTTCAGGCTTTCGGCCGGGTTGGTGATGCCCTCGACCTCGAGGCCGAGCATGGTCAGGCGGTCGCGCACCTCGGTGAGCGTCGCGGTCGTGTCGAGATGCTCCTTGAGCCAGGACAGCGTGAATTTCATCGCACGCTCTCCAACGCCGAAAAGCCGTAGTGGCGCAGCCAGCGCAGGTCCGAATCGAAGAAGCTGCGCAGGTCGGGGATGCCGTATTTCAGCATGGCGATGCGATCGATGCCCATGCCGAAGGCGAAGCCCTGGTACACGGCCGGATCGAGCCCGCAGTTGGCGATGACGTTGGGATGCACCATGCCCGACCCCAGGATCTCCAGCCAGGAATCGCCGGCGCCGATCCGAAGCTCGCCGCCCTTCCACGAGCAGCCGATATCGACCTCGGCCGACGGTTCGGTGAAGGGGAAGTAGGAGGGGCGGAAGCGCAGCGGCAGGTCGTCGACCTCGAAGAAGGCGCGGCAGAAATCGACCAGGCAGCCCTTGAGATGGCCCATGTGCGTCGTGCGGTCGATCACGAGGCCCTCGACCTGATGGAACATCGGCGTGTGGGTCGCGTCGCTGTCGATGCGGAAGGTGCGACCCGGCACGATGATACGCAGCGCGCCGCCGTCGGCCAGCATCTTCTGCACGTTCTTGTCGAGCATGGTGCGCGCCTGCACCGGCGAAGTGTGGGTGCGCAGCACCGTCGGCGTGCCGTCGGCGCGCGGCGGCAGATAGAAGGTGTCCTGCATCTGCCGCGCCGGATGGTCGGGCGGGATGTTGAGGGCGGTGAAGTTGTGCCAGTCATCCTCGATGTCCGGACCCTCGGCCCAGGTGAAACCCATCTCGCCGAAGATCGCGGCGAGCTCGTCCATCACCTGGCTGATCGGATGCAGCGTGCCGTGACCCTCGGGCCGCACCGGCAGCGTGACGTCGACCTTCTCGGCAGCGAGTTTGGCGGCAAGCGCGGCCGTCCCGAGCGTCGATTTGCGTGCCTCCAGTGCGGCCTCGATCTCGCCCTTGAGCTGGTTGACCCGCGCGCCGAATTCCTTGCGCTGCTCGGGGGCGAGCGTGCCCAACGTCTTCATCAGGCCGGTGACGCTGCCCTTCTTGCCGAGCGCCGACACGCGCACGGTCTCGAGCGCGCCGAGATCGGCCGCCTGCTCGACGGCGCCGAGCGCCTCGCTGCGTATGGTCGAAAGATCGTCCATCTCACGCTTCTCCGAATCGAACACGAAAAAAGGGAGCCTGCGGTCCAGGCTCCCTCTTTGCGATTTCTATCCACTCCGCCGTACGGCGGTGTGAACTACTTGAGGGCGGCCTGGGCCTGGTCGACCAAAGCCTTGAATGCTGCCGGCTCGCGCACCGCGAGATCGGCCATCACCTTGCGGTCGACCTCGATCCCGGCCTTGAGGATGCCGTTCATGAACTGCGAGTAGGTCATGCCGTGCTCGCGGGTCGCGGCGTTGATGCGCTGGATCCAGAGCCCGCGGAACGCGCGCTTCTTGTTGCGACGGTCGCGATAGGCGTACTGAAGGCCTTTCTCGACCTTCTCGATGCCGACGCGGAAGGCGGCCTTGGCGCGGCCGCGATAGCCCTTGGCGAGCTTCAGGACCTTCTTGTGACGAGCGTGTGCAGCCACGCCCCGCTTGACGCGTGCCATGGTCTACCTCTCGTACGGGAAGAAGTTGCGCTTGATGATCCGGGTATCGGGCTCGGACACGATTGCCATGCCGGTCGCCTGGCGCAGGAAGCGGTTGCCCCGCTTCGTCATGCCGTGGCGCTTGCCCACGACCCCATGCTTCACTTTGCCGGATGCCGTGAAGCGAAAACGCTTCTTGGCCCCGCTCTTGGTCTTCATCTTGGGCATTTTCGTTCCTTTTCAAAGGGTTACGATAGGCAGTCGAGGCAATGCCCTTTGGCCAGACCGCCGAAGAAAGGGGCTTATAGCGACGAGGCTCCGCGGGTGCAAGCCGAAGACCGCAGGGCGAAGCCCCCGCTATTGACAAGGTTTTGAGGCGCGACGGATAGTCGCTTCACGTCGGCTGCATCGCACGGACAACCAAGACAGCCGACATTAGGGAGACGCGCATGATGCGGCAACTGCCGGGAATGGTGACGCTTGCCCTCGCCTTCGTTCTGGCTGCCCTCGCGCCGGTCGGCGCCCAGGAACAGAAGGGCACGCTGGTTTTCGCCGTCGAGACGCTCAGTGCCCAGACGCTCGATCCGATCCTCGAAGGGCGGCCGGGCAACGCCGTCTACCAGGCGGTGATGTACGACTCGCTGGTCGGCTTCAACCTGGCCAAGGGCGGCATCGGTCCGGGCGTCGCCGAACGATGGGAAATCGCGCCCGACGGCCTGTCGTGGACCTTTTTCATCCGGCCCGGACAGACCTTCCATAACGGCGACAAGCTCACTGCCCATGACGTGAAATTCAGCCTCGAGCGCCAGATGGGGCCCGGCTCGCTGGCCGCCGCCGCGGCGAGCATGCGGCGTACGATCAAGAGCATCGAGGTCATCGACGATCTTACGGTCAAGGTGAACACCAACACGCCGCAGATCGGCCTGCCGGCCGCCCTGTCGCGCGCGGTGGCGCCCGAGGGCGCGATCATGCCCAAGGCCTACATCGAGAAGGTCGGCGAGGAGGAGTTCCGCAAGAAGCCGATCGGCAGCGGCCCATGGAAGTTCGTGCGCAACGTGCCGGGCGACCGTATCGAGTTCACCGCGGTGACCACGCCGCACTGGCGCGGCCGGCCGCACTTCAAGAACCTGACCCTCCTGCTGGTGCCGGAGGAGAGCACGCGGGTGGCGATGGTGCGCACCGGCGAGGCGGCGATCGCCTCGATCGGACCGGAGACCATGATCGGCGCTTCGAAGGCCGGACTCGAGGTGCTGGCGGTGCCCGGCACCATGCAGGCGGTCTTCCAGTTCTGGGGAACCTACAAGCCCGACATGAAGGACTCTCCGGTCTCCAAGCCGCGGGTCCGGCAGGCCCTGTCGCTGGCGATCGACCGCAAGCAGGTGATCCAGCACGTCATGAACGGCAAGGCACGCCTGCCCTATCCCTTCGCCACCTTCGGCTACACCGACTATTTCAGCGCCGAGCGCTGGGAGAAGTGGGCGGCGGAGGCCTACCGCTACGATCCGGCCCTGGCGAAGAAGATCCTCGCCGAGGAGGGCTATCCCGACGGCTTCGAGATGAAGTTCGCCAACACGGCGCTGCCCGGCACGCAGTTCATGGTCGATATCGGCACCGCGATCGCCGACATGTGGACCAAGATCGGCGTCAAGGTCACGCTCAAGCACTACGAATGGGGGTCGTTCGCGCCGATGGAGCGCGGCGACCAGGCCCCCCTGATCGGCTGGGCCTCGATGTACCGCACCGCCGGCCGGCCGGACGCCATCTGGCGCTACAACGCGGCCTTCTCGCCCGAGAGCACCCAGCGTCTTCTGGGCGACAAGGAAACCTGCGACGCGACCTGCCAGGAGTTCGTCAAGACCTATCGTACGCTGCTGGGCGAGCTGGACCCGGTCAAGCGAACGGCACTCACCGATCACATGGTCGAGGTCGTCGCCAACTCATGGACGGTGATCCCGATCATCGAGGGCATGGGCTACTACGCGATCAACACCAAGAAGGTCGGGGCGTTCGACCCGATCGCCGGACGGCACGAGCTGGGCGACGTCTTCGAGCGGATCCCGCGTCCGGACGAGAAGCCCTGGAAGAAGTGAGCACCCGGGCATCATGAAGCGCTATATCGCGCGCCGCCTGATGCAGGGCGTGGTCCTGCTCTGCCTAGTGGCGACGATCGTGTTCTTCCTCGGCCGGCTGACGGGCAATCCGATCGACCTGATGCTGCCCGAGGATGCCACTGCCGAGGACCGCGCGGCGCTCACCAGCACCCTCGGCCTCGACGGCCCGGTCACCGAGCAGTTCGTGATCTTCGTCGGCAAGGCCTTGCACGGCGATCTCGGCACCTCGATTCGCATGCGGCAGCCGGCGGTCGAGGCGTTCTTCGACCGCCTGCCCAATACGCTGGTGCTGATCCCCTGGGCGCTGCTGCTCGGCATGGTGCTGGGCATCCCGCTCGGCGTGGTGGCCGCGCTCAATCGCGGCGGCATGCTCGACCGCGCCGCCGGCACGGTCGCGGTGCTGGGTGTCGCGGTGCCGAGCTTCTGGCTCGGCGTGCTGCTGATCTTCGTGTTCAGCGTCAATCTGGGCTGGCTGCCGTCGGGCCGCATGGGCGGGCCGGAGCATTTCGTCCTGCCGGTCATCACCCTCGGGACCTTCCTGGTCGCGGGCTTCATGCGCATCACCCGCTCGGCGATGCTCGAGGTGATGGAGAGCGAGTTCGTCAAGCTGGCGCGCATCAAGGGCCTGAGCGAAGGCGTGGTGATCTGGAAGCATTGCCTGCGCAACGCCCTCATCCCGGTGCTGACCCTGTGGGGCGTGTTCGTCAGCAACCTGATCACCGGCGCGATCGTCACCGAGACGGTGTTCGCCTGGCCCGGCATCGGACGGTTGACCTACGAGGCGGTGATCTACCGCGACTTCCCGCTGCTTCAGGCGGTGATCATCCTGAAGTCGATCCTGATCCTCTCGATCAACCTCGGCGTCGACATCCTCTATGCCTACGTCGACCCACGCATAAGGCTGGCGTAGCATGCGGTTGAACGCACCTCATTGGACCGCGCGCTTCCGGCGCGCTCATGATCACGAGGCGCGCCGGAAGCGCGCGGCCCAAAAGAACGTGACGCGTCATGGCGCTCGCTGATCCTCCGGTACGCGCCGCGTTGTGGCGGCTGATCTGGCCGGCGCGGGTGCCGGGCGGCGTGCGGCGGACGGCGCGCGTGCCGTGGATACCGATCGTGATCATCGCGACGATCGTCGTCATGGCGGTGTTCGCGCCGCTGCTGGCGCCGCATTCGCCGATCGACCAGACCCTGCGCGACAAGCTGCTGCCGCCGGTCTGGATGGAGGGCGGCAGCGACAAGTATCTGCTCGGCACCGATGCGTTCGGCCGCGACGTGCTGAGCCGCCTGATCTACGGCGCGCGGGTCAGCCTGATCGTGGCGCTGCTGGCGCTGACCGCGGGCGGCGGCGTCGGCCTGATGGTCGGCATCGTTGCCGGCTATGTCGGCGGCGCGGTCGACAGCCTCCTGATGCGCCTCGTGGACGCCGCCTTCACCTTTCCGGCCATCCTGTTCGCGCTGCTGCTGGCGGTCACCATGGGCCAGGGCCTCGGCACCCTCGTGACCGCGATCAGCCTGCTGCTGTGGGCGAGCTTCGCGCGCGTCATCCGCGGCGAGGTGCTGTCGCTGCGGCAGCGCGACTTCGTCGCCCTCGCCCGGGTGCGCGGCTGCTCGGCGGCGCGCATCATGCTGACCCACATCCTGCCCAACGTGCTCAACACCTTCATGGTGCTGGTCACGCTCAACATCGGCGTGGTGATCATCGCCGAGGCGACGCTCTCCTTCCTCGGCGCCGGCATCCCGCCGCCGACCCCGACCTGGGGCCTGATGATCTCGGAGGGCCGTGGAAGGCTCACCGATGCGTGGTGGGTGGCCTTGATCCCGGGCATCGCGATCACCCTGATGGTGCTGTCGGTCAACCTGTCCGGCGACTGGCTGCGCGACCGCCTCGATCCGAGGCTGCGCCAGCTATGACGGAGACCGTCCTCGAAGTCCGCGACCTGCACACCCACTTCTTCCTGCGCCGCGGCGTGATCAAGGCGGTCGACGGCGTCAGCTTCTCGCTCCGGCGTGGCGAAGTCCTCGGGCTGGTCGGCGAATCGGGCTGCGGCAAGAGCCTCACGGCCCTGTCGGTGATGCGTCTGCTGCCGAAGGGCGGTGCGCAGACGGTCAAGGGCGAAGTGCTCCTCGAGGGCGAGAACATCCTCGACCGCTCGCCGGCGGAGATGCGCGGCATCCGCGGCCGCAAGATCTCGATGGTGCTGCAGGATCCGCAGACCTCGCTCAATCCGGTGTTCACCGTGGGCGACCAGCTGCGCGAGGCGATCGTGCGCCGGCACAAGGCACCGCGCGCCGAGGTGATGCAGGAGGCGGTGACGGCGCTGCGCCGGGTCGAGATCGCCGCCCCCGAGCAGCGCATCGCCCAGTATCCGCACCAGATGAGCGGCGGCATGAAGCAGCGGGTGGTGGGCGCGATCGCGATCAGCGGCCAGCCCGCGGTGCTGATCGCCGACGAGCCGACCACCGCGCTCGACGTCACGATCCAGCTCCAGTACCTCAAGCTGCTGAAGCGCCTGCAGGCCGAGACCGGCATGGCGATCCTGTTCATCACCCACGATTTCGGCGTCGTCGGCCGGATGTGCGACCGGGTGGCGGTGATGTATGCCGGGCGGATCGTCGAATGCGGGCCGGTGCGGCAGATCTTCGAGGCGCCGGCGCATCCCTATACGCGCGCGCTGATCGCCTCGGTGCCCAGGATGACCGGCCCGATCGGCCGGCTCACCACGATCGAAGGCCAGCCGCCGTCGCTGATGAACCTGCCGGTCGGCTGCCGCTTCGCCTCGCGCTGTCCCCAGGTCGAGCAGCGTTGCCTCGATGCCTATCCCGCGAGCGTGCAGGTCG
>Ga0182738_1007623_pt1 | contig 10951 bp, 7 predicted proteins | sample eDN5th30CBELigMG_FD_128876 | JGI IMG/M metagenome (GOLD analysis project Ga0182738, IMG submission 128876) | Enriched Miracle-Growth compost microbial communities from Emeryville, California, USA - eDNA 5th pass 30_C BE-Lig MG (version 2)... ... | reverse complement strand
TGCCACGACGGCCTCCGAGGCTGGCGCATCCGCCATCGATCCGCTGCAGCAGATTGTGCTGCCGCCGGTGACTCCAGCTCCGTGGCGTTTCAAAAAATTTCCGATCCTCGCCTGGTGGGGGCCACCCGGAACAGCGAAACAGCAGGACTTTGACAATTACCGGGATTGCGGCATCAACATCTACCTGGCCAATCCGGACTCCGGTTTTGACGATGGCATTAAAAAGGCAACCGTTGCCGGCCTCGCGATCATGCCATACCGCACGTGGCAGGGGTTTATCCTGCCCCCCAATCCTGCAGCCAAAGCGCCGCTGGAGAATCAGAATATTGTCGGCTGGCTTACTTTTGACGAGCCGGGCAGTGTGGACGATGCGCGAAAAACCATCACGGAAATGAACGAACTGATGCGCGAAGATCCGTCGCGCTGGGCTCTCTTTAATTGCCTGCCGCCCGTCGTCAAATCCCTTAATACAGAAGACCTCGTGGATGCCGCAGTCCGCAACGGCATGCCGGCGATCAGCTATGATAATTATGTCTGCTACGCGGATGGCACGACCAACGAAGAGCAGCATTATGCCGCGGTGGAACTCTACCGACAGCTTTCTCTCAAGCACCGCGTCCCGTTCTGGGCTTTTGCACTCACCATCAGCCATTTCCAGTACCGTCGCCCGTCAGAAAGTGATGTGCGGTGGAAACAGTTTACAAATCTCGCATACGGGGCGAAAGGCCTCTGGTATTTTACGTACTGGGGGCCAACCAACTGGCTGAACTGGGGCAGGCAGGCGATAGTTGATCCGGCGGACGGATCAAAAACAGAGCTCTACCATGCTGTGAAAGCCATTAATGATAATGTGCAATCCGTGGGCGACATCCTGCTGAATCTGACAAATGATACGGTCATGCATACGACGACGAGTGTTGGCGGGGTGCGGCCTTTTGAGCGGGATCGCTACTGGATCCGGGATGCGCAGGCGGCCAATGCTGTTATCAGCTTTTTCCATCACAAAGACGGCTCGAGCTACGCAATGATCGTGAACGGGCAGCACGGGCCGGGCAAGACGGCTGCGGAGACATCTCAGACGATCACTCTGCAATTCGCGCCAGAGGTAAAGTCTGTGCGAGCTGTGGCGTGGCTGGATGGACAGACGGGCCCGCTTGCCCTGGAAAACGGCAGAGCAACTCTGGAGATTGCGGGCGGAACTGGAGTGCTGCTGAAATGGGAAAAATGAGGCCAGTCTCTGGCGGTTAAATGTTGCATAGCCCGCCAGTGGCCATGAAAGATTCGACGCTATGGAAACCGTAGAAATCCAATTTGTTCGGGAGCCGGAAGCCGCCGATCTCCCCACGCCCGAGGCCGCCACGCCCGACTCTGCCGGAACTGATCTTCGAGCTGCCGTGGTAGACACGGTCACGATTCCTCCGGGCGAATACCGCGCAGTCTCAACCGGTCTGCGCATCAAAATACCTACCGGCTATGAAGGCCAGGTGCGCCCGCGCAGTGGCCTTGCTCTGCGCCACGGCATCACCTGCCTCAACACCCCCGGCACGATCGATGCCGATTACCGCGGTGTTGTGCAGGTGCTCCTGATAAACCATGGAAACCAGGCGTTCCTGGTTAACCATGGCGACCGAATCGCGCAGCTTGTCATAGCACCGGTGACTCGCGGGAAATTTGCGGAGGCGAAATCCCTGGACGACACCGAGCGGGGCGAAGGCGGTTTTGGGCATACAGGCGTTAAATAACTGCGGCAGCCCGCCAGCCGCACGACCGCTGTGACAGATTTCATGCCGCTGATTTGCGCAAAATCGATGACAACCTGCTACGGGACCCACCCGGTTTTTGAAGAGCTGAGTGTATCGGTCGATGCCGGGGAGTTCGTTGGGCTGGTGGGCCCAAATGGCTGTGGCAAAACGACGCTGCTTCACTGTCTGACGGGCTACCAGCCAGTCACTTCAGGGCGAATTATTGTTGCGGGCGAGGCGCTGGAAAAACTCAGCCGCCGCGATGTCGCGCGCAAGATTGCTTTTGTTCCTCAGCAGACCGACACAGTCTATGGATTTTCCGCCCTGGAAATGGTTATGATGGGACGCCACGCCTTTAGTGGATTTGCGGCGGCGGACAGCGCGGAAGATGTCTCGCGCGCCCGCGCGGCACTGGACGAGCTTCGCGTTGCTCACCTGGCGCATCGCCCTTTTACTCAGCTCAGTGGTGGCGAGCGGCAAATGGTTCTGCTGGCGCGCGCCCTGGTTCAGCAGGCCCCCGCCATGATTCTGGATGAGCCGCTGACGGGCCTGGACCTGCGCCATCAGTTTCAAATCATGCAGACGCTGGCGGCATTTTCCGGATCAGAAAATCGCGGTGTTCTTGCGACCTTTCATGATCTCAGCATCGCGGCCCGCTGGTGTACGCGGCTGCTGCTTATGACCGGTGGGCGCATCATTGCTGATGGAAAACCGCAGGACGTCATTACTCCCGAAAACCTTCTGTGCGTGTATGGCATTCATGCGCGCGTGTCGCTTACGCCGGATCGCGATCTGGTCATTCATATCGCGAATGAAGAGGCCCAGGCGAAGGTCCGCCTGCGGATGAATGCGCAATAGCGGGATTACCGCCGGGAGACTGGTTTTTTATTTGATTCGGCCGTGCTACAGTGTCACTCACGTGCGCCATGGATGATTCCGCTAAAAAATCTTCGCCTGCTGCAGTTTCCACGCCGGTGCTGTCGGTGCGCGGTCTGTCAAAGTTTTACCCGGGCGTAGTCGCGCTGGATTCTGTCGATCTCGATCTCCACCCCGGACGTGCCCACGCCCTCGTGGGAGAAAACGGCGCCGGCAAATCCACCCTGATCAAAATGCTGGCCGGGGCTATCCGCCCGGATGCCGGCACGATCGCCATTAATGGCACGGCAGAGCGTTTTTCGTCTCCGGTGGCTGCGCGCCGCGCCGGCATTGCCGTGGTTCACCAGCACAGTCACCTGATCCCGGATTTGACGCTGGCCGAAAACTACGCCCTGCGAGAAGGCTATCCGCGCAATGCCGTTGGCGCTGTGGCGTGGTCGCACCTGCAATCGGCGGCTGCCGAGGCCGTCCACGTGATGATACCCGGAATGGACGTGGGGCGCCGCGCCAGCACGCTTTCGGGCGTGGAAAAGCAGATGGTGGAGATCAGTTTTGCGCTGGCCGCAAATCCCAGTGTGCTGGTCCTCGATGAGCCCACCGCGATTCTACCCCACGCAGAAAGCGACCGGCTTTTCCGCATGGTACGAAGTTTCCTGGCGCGCGACGGTGCGGTGTTGTTTGTCAGCCATCGCCTGGATGAAGTCTTCATGCTGTGCGACACCGTTACGGTGCTTCGCGATGGATGCAGGGTCTGGGTGAAACCAATTGGTGAGACGGATAATGACGATCTGATCCGCGCCATGGTCGGGCGCGGAGTCTCATTTGAGCGCGATTCGACGCTCGTGCCGGGCACTGAAGAGCTGCTGAAGGTCAGCCGTTATACTGACGCGGGCGGCGCCTTCCAGGATGTGAACTTTTCGCTGCATGCCGGGGAAATCCTGGGCGTTTATGGACTGGTGGGGGCGGGGCAGGCGGAGCTTTGCGCGGCTCTGCTGGGGCTGAGATCCGCCACCGGAAATGTGGAGCTGACAAAAAAAGCCAGCAATGGCGATGCCGCGGCGGGTTCGGTCGAGCTCAGCGGCTGTGCAGCCGGAGCAAGAGTGCGGCGCGGGCTTGCGTTGGTCCCTGCAGAGCGCCTGGAACGCGGTATGTTTCGGCAGATGAGTGTCGGCGAGAATATGTCGATTGCGTCCCTCGGACAAAAGTCCGTCCTCGGCCTGGTGCGCACGGGCGTGGAGCAGCGCGACAACCTGGAATCAATCAGCGAACTGCGCGTGAAAACCACCGGTCCGCACAAACTGGCTCTGCAACTTTCCGGCGGCAACCAGCAAAAGGTTCTGCTGGCGCGTTGGCTGCAGACGCATCCGCAGGTGCTTGTGCTCGAAGAGCCATCGCAGGGCGTCGATGTCGGCGCAAAAATGGAAATTCACCGCCTCGTGCGCGAGCAGGCCCGGCGGGGCGTCGGTGTTTTGCTGGTGTCCAGCGAAATGCCCGAGCTCCTGGCGCTGTCTCATCGAGTTGCGATTATGCGGCAGGGGAAACTGGTGGAAGTGCTCCCGGGCGACGGCGCTACCGAAGAGCAGGTTCTGAAATCTGCTCTGCCACCGCAGGAAAACATTCCGGCGGAAGACGCTGGCAGATTAGACGGGCCCGCGCAAACGGATCAACCATCCGGCGCAGAAGCCTCCGGATCGTCCAAAATCAAACACCCGCCGAAGCGCTCCCGAATGGCGCGCTGGTTTGCCCGCCGGGAGCTGGGACTGGGCATTCTCCTGGTGCTGATCATTGGCATTTCCGCTGCAGTTGTGCCGAACTTCGCCACGGTTAGCAACTTTCGAGACGTCCTCCAGAATCAGTCAATTCTCCTGCTCGGTGCACTCGGCGCGGGCGCTGTCATTATCGCCGGGGGGATTGATATCAGTGTGGGCGCGATACTCGGGCTGGCGGCTCTTGCGGCCGCCAGGGTGGACCAGGAGGGGCATGGGGCCGGCCTGATCTGGCTTGCACCGCTCGCCGTGGGCGCGGGTCTTGGAGCTCTCAACGGCCTGCTTACTGTTTTTGGCCGCGTCCATAGCATTGTCATTACGCTCGGCATGATGTTCATTCTTCAGGGCGTGATGCTGCAGACCATGGGCGGAAAATGGATTCTGAGCCTGTCAGACACGATGACAAATATCGGCCGCGGCGCAATTGGGCCGATCCCAAATTTAATCATTTTCGGCGCGATCGCGACGGTCTTGACAGCAGTCGTTCTGGGTTATACGGTCGTCGGGCGAAAGTGGTATGCGCTGGGTGGAGATGCCGCCAGCGCGCGCCTTCTCGGCGTCAGCCCGCGCCTCCTGCTGCCGCTCGCATTTGCATTCAGCGGCCTGATGGTGGGCCTGGCCGGACTCCTCCACGCAGGGTTTTATGGCCAGGTACAGACAAATACCGGGCGCGGTTATGAACTGAAAGCGATTGCTGCCGCCGTCATTGGCGGCGTCCACATCATGGGCGGGCGCGGCACAGCTCTCGGGATTTTGCTGGGCGCCCTGCTGCTGGGTTTTATCAATAACCTCCTGGTGTTTCTCCATATTTCGGCCTTCTGGGACAATGCCGTCACCGGGGCAGTGATTCTGCTGGCCGTGTGCGCAGACGCCCTGAATTCCCGCCGCGAAAGGACTGCTCACTGATGATCGCCTACCTGTGGCGGCGCTATGGCCGACAAATCATCCTGGCCATCATTCTGCTGATCGAAATGGCTATTCTTGGCCGCATGGCCCCGGAATTTCTTGACCGCCAGAACCTGCTGGATATGTCTACCAACCTGGCAGAAACGGGCATTATTGCCATCGGCATGACGTTTATCATTATGACGGGCGGCATCGATCTGTCCGTCGGGTCGCTGCTGGCATTGTGCGGAATTGTCTTTGGTTACCTGGTAAAGCCGTTTGGCCTGCCACTGGCCATGGCCGGTGCGGCGGCCGCAGGTCTTGCTGCAGGATTGCTCAATGGCGGACTCGTTGCCCTTGCGCGCCTGCCGTCTCTCGTTGTGACTCTCGGCACAATGGCTCTGTTTCGAGGAATTGCGATGGTCGTCAGCCAGGGCAAACCCGTCAGCCAGTTTCCGAAAGAATTCGCCGAGCTCGGTCGCGGAGAATGGGCAGGCTACCCGGTTCAGCTGGTGATCTGGGTCGGGCTGGTCATTGTTGGAATGATCATCTGCGACAGAAGCCGCGCGGGGCGGTATGTCATTGCTGTGGGAGATAACCCCACGGCTGCCCGCTATGCGGCGCTGCCCGAGCGCACAGTCACTCTGTCTCTCTACGTGGCGACTTCACTGCTAACTGCGCTGGCGGCACTGATTTTTACATCCCGCGTTTCGACTGCCAAGGCAGACGCCGGCATCGGCCTCGAGCTGGAAGTCATTACAGCCGTCGTGCTCGGCGGCACTGCGATCACTGGTGGGCGCGGCACGGTGGTCGGATCCTTCCTGGGTGTGCTCATTCTCGGTTTCCTGCGCAACGGTCTCGGCTTTGCCGGCATCTCGACGGTTTACCAGACAATCCTCGCAGGGGTGATTTTGATTGTGGTATCGATCATCAACCAGCGAATGCTGGAACGGGAAAGCCGCAGCGGTCGGAAAAAAGCCAAAGCCACAGCGTCAGAGCCACAGCCAGCGGGGTGAGGGCTGTGGCTTGACACAGCTATGGATTACGTAGGGCGGGGCGCGGGGCGGCTCGCAGGGTGGGTCGCAGGGCAGGGCATTCCTGCCTGTCTCGCGGTGCGCTCCGCGCACGTGGATGGCGGCAGCAAGCTGCACGCAGTCCAAGGTGATTTGCGGCATCCTCAACGTTTTGCGGCAGACTCACGCGACGCTGCCGCTCATCCCTCAACCCACCGCTCCTTGCCGCGAAGCGTTTGTCGTTACCGCGCGGCGATTTTGATGGCATCGGCTATGACGACGTAGCCCGCTGTCGTCCAGCAGGACAGCATTACGCTGTTAGCGCCCGCGTTAATTGCGAATGTCCCGAGGCTCTGCCAGCTGCCTCCGCCTGATTGTTGATTGCGGTAAACTGTGCTGCTGCCTCCGGACCGGCTAATGACGTAGGGCGCCGTGGCGGATCGATTGCTGCCCTGACTCCACCAGGCGTAAATCTCGTAATTACCGGCCTGGGGTGCTGTCCAATTCCATGTCGCCGGGTCTGACACTGCGCCCGTCCCGCGAAACCGGTAATCAGGTCCGTACTTATCTGTCGCAGACGTCCCCACGCTCCAGCTCGACGATGCCGACACTGCATTGGTGTCCAAAATAATATCAGACGGCGTTCCGGGCGTGGCCTTCGCGCTTTCATTGCCCGCACGATCCACTGCCGAAACTGCATAATCGATCGTATTGCCCGGCGCCTGAAAGTTTACAGCCTGGCCCGGCAAAACGGCCAGTTTCCAGCTAGAGCCATCATACGTATTCACACACCACCACGCCGCCTTTTCCGCGCCCGCGTTCTGCGAAAAGCTGATGAGACGCTTCGCAGGCGAACCCGTTGGCGCACCCATGCTCGCGTTGGGTCGCGGCGGCGGCGAATTATCCAGCCAGGTGGAAGCCGGGCGCAACGCCGCATGAGCATATGGCCCCGCCTTCAAAGCCGCCCGAATGCCCTTTGGATCATCCGTCAGCCATTTTATGCTGTAGTGCACATTACCCACACCGCCCCCGGATGCCGTCCGTGTCACCTGGTTCACGATCTCACTCGCAGATGTGCCGCCCCAGCCCGCATACGCCGAATCGCCCACCCGGTAATCTGCTGTCGAGGCCAGCACATGCCGCCCCGGGTTCTGCGCCACCCACCAGTCAATCAGCGACCCAAATGGCTGACCCGATGATGCGAGCGTCCAGTAAAGCTGTGGCGAAAGCGAATCCACCCAGCCCTGCTGCAACCACTTGCGGCTGTCACAATAGTGAGTCGCATAATAATCCGCACCCGTCACCCCGCTCGGATAGCCCGGCCGCCAGATGCCAAACGGCCCCACCCCAAACTCACACGTCGGGCGGATCCCATGAACCAGGCTGGAACACTGCTGAATTAGCTTGTTAACATTATCGCGGCGCCAGTCGTCCCTGTTCATGGTGCCGCCAGAGCTCACATAGGCGTTGTATGTCGCCGTATCATTAAAGCTCGTGCCGGGGTAAAAATAATCATCGAACACCACCCCATCCACATCATAATTGCTCACGATGTCCGAAACCACATTTTTAATCCAGGTAATGCTGTCCGCCTTGCCCGGATCCAGGTAAGTCTTTCCGTCCGAATATTTGACGCACAAATCCGGCCGCGCGCGCATCACATGATTCGGCGCCTTGTTAGTCGTGGTCTGATCCAGCGCTACCCGGTAGGGGTTCACCCACGCATGAATCTCAATCCCGCGTGCATGGCCTTCCTCAACAGCAAACGCCAGCGGGTCCCACGTCGCCGCCGTATTTTGCGAACCCGTCAGCCACTGGCTCCACGGCTCAATATTCGAATCATAAAATGCATCTCCGGCCGGCCTCACCTGAAAATACATGGCGTTCATGTTCGCATCCGCCAACGCGTCCAGGTGCGCAATCAGCCGCGCCTTCTGCGCAGCCACAACGGACCCGCTCACCCCCGATTGTGGCGGCCAGTCAATACGCGAAACCGTCGCACACCAGGCTGCCCTCGTTTCGCGTGGCGTCGCCGGCACAGGCGGCGAAGCCGCCGCTATTCCTCCAACGGTCAGGATCCAACAAGACAGAACAACCGACTTCCACGGACAAATCGACAGCATAGGGGATCTCCCTCAAGCAAAAGTAAACACCGGGAACGACTGACCTTAACAAGGAAGATGCCTGCCAACCGCTTCCGGAATTTACAAGAGGATTTGACGTTCGAGCAGAAAAGTTTCGGCGGATTATTCCTGCGACGGATTCAGATGCCGAATGCTGAGGTTGAGAACTGTTGCAAAGGTCACCCAGGCGAGATAAGGAATCTGGAGCCATCCGGCCACCGGACGAATCCCATAAAACAGCATGATCATGACCAGGATGGATACCCATAAAAGAACGATATCGACTGCAGCCAGCGTTACCTTGTGATAGCGGAAGAAAAGCAGGCTCCACGCAAAGTTCAGCACGAGCTGAACTGCAAAAGCCGCCAGCGCCAGAAGCTGCCGCCCGGATTCCTCCGCTGTCATGACCAGGTACAGCGAGATGCCCATCAGGATGTAAAGACAAGTCCAGACCGGACCAAAGACAGCGGCAGGCGGGTTGAACGACGGCTTGCGCAGAGCCGCGTACCAGGGCCCCCGGCTCTCGTGACGTGTTAACCAGCCACTGGTAAAACCAATCGCAAGCGGGATGAAAATACAAACGATGAGCTGCATCCAGTTGATCATCTTGGCGTCCGGCTTCTCCAGCGATTTTTATATGATATCGACACGGAATCAGCAAAGGCTGTGCCCCCGCCAATTATGAATTGGGGCGGCGGAAGAGCTCACATACGGGAATACGCCTCCAGTGCGCCCTTGCGTGCGGCGCTGTGATCCACGACTGGCAGCGGATAATCCACACCGCGCCGCAGGCCGCAGCCCTTCCAAACCTCTGCCGGGGCTTCCCATGGTGCATGGATCCATCTCGCCGGCATATTTGCCAGCTCGGGCACATACTGGCGCACGTAGCTTCCATCCGGATCAAACTTGCGCCCCTGCAGCACGGGATTAAAAATCCGAAAATAGGGCGCCGCATCAGCCCCGCAACCGGCCACCCACTGCCAGTTCATGGCATTCTGCGCGAGATCTGCGTCGACCAGAGTATCCCAGAACCATTCCTGCCCTGTCTGCCACGATATGCGCAGATCTTTGACCAGAAAAGACGCCACTATCATCCGCACACGATTATGCATCCATCCCGTCTGCCAGAGCTGTCGCATGCCTGCATCCACAATCGGATAGCCCGTGCGCCCCTTTTGCCAAGCCATTAGCCATTCCTCGCTATGCTCCCACGGGAACCCATGAAACTTTGGTTTCAGCGGCTGCGTGGGCATGGCAGGATAGAACGTCAGCAGGTGATGACTGAATTCCCGCCAGAGGAGCTCATTCCGAAAAACCCGCGCGCTTTCGCGGCCAGCCGCACCCTGGGCCGCCTCGAATCCAGATACCTGCCGCCAGACATGGCGCACGCTAATTTCGCCAAAATGCAGGTGCGGCGAAAGCCGAGAAACCCCGTTTTTTGCAGGAAAATCGCGACCGGTTCCGTACGCGGCCAGCCCTCGTGTGATAAAGGTGTCGAGGGCGTGCTGTGCCCCATTTTCTCCCGGCTGCCACGCCTCCGCAATGCCCGCCGCCCAATCGACAGGCGGCCGCAGGTTTAATGAATCCAGCGAATCGCCGACCACCCCTGGCACGGCTTGAATCTGCGCGGGCGCAGCCAGCTCCGGATCCAGAGACAGGTCAGCATACTGGCGTGCGAAAGCGGAATACACCTGGTAGGGGGAGCCGTCTGCCTTCACGGAATTGCGGGGTTCTTTGAGGAGGTGTCCGGCAAAATCATGCCAGGCCACACCGTCTCGTGCGAGATGCTTCTGCAGCTGCGCGTCGCGCGCCACCACGCCAGGCTCGTATAGCCGGTTCACGAAAACCGCTGCGGCATGCGTGCTGCGCACCAGCTCACTCAATACCGCATCTGCCGCCCCGCGCCGAAACACGAGTTCACCACCAACTTGCGCAAGAGCCGTCTGCAGAGCCGCGAGCGAGTGGTGAAGCCAATAGCGGCTCGCGCCCCCGGGCGACCACTCTGCATCGCCGTCTGGAGACCAGATGTAGAGCAGGATAAGCCGTTCACAGCTTTCAACCGCCGCCGTCAGAGCCGGATTATCTTTCAACCGCAAATCTCGGCGCAGCCAGACAATGCCCGTTTTATATTTCATGGACAGCGGGTGCATATCAGCCGCCGATATATTTAGCCTGGACCGATCGCGCGACCATTCAGCGGGCGGAACGATTTAGCGTGTCCAGACCGCGCTGCTCTCAAGAGACAGTCCACTCTAAAATTTGCGCCGGGCTTGAGCGGACGACCATGATCATGAGCACAGCCGTGTGATCATTGTGAGTGGCCAGGTTCTTCAGCTTTTCCAGCGACAGAAAATCCACGACCGACGCATCATAGAAAAAACCATCTATGCCGTCTCCCTTTGGCTTCAACCCTGTCTTGTTCTGTATACCCCACTTGTCATTGTTCACCGGAAAATTCCAGTCGGCCCCGGCCACCACGGGGTAAGGGGACCCGTTCACGAAATCCACCAAATTCGCCGCCATCAGGGGCTGCAGATACTCAAACC
>Ga0182738_1007621_pt1 | contig 10952 bp, 6 predicted proteins | sample eDN5th30CBELigMG_FD_128876 | JGI IMG/M metagenome (GOLD analysis project Ga0182738, IMG submission 128876) | Enriched Miracle-Growth compost microbial communities from Emeryville, California, USA - eDNA 5th pass 30_C BE-Lig MG (version 2)... ... | reverse complement strand
GTAAAAGACTTGGAGACTTTTCTTAGATAGATTTTGATTGAAAGAATTTTTAATTAAGGAACGAAAAATTCGAATCTTGAGATTTGATCAAGTCATCAAATTAATTTTGGATCAATAAACATATTTTAAAATTGAAACGAGACTGGGTAAGGAGTCAATCTTAAGCTCATGATTTAATGGCTTTGCGTAATACAATACTTTTTCTGTGTGATACTATGATACTAATCCATCATTTCAATGATTGGACAAAAAATTTTCAAAGAAAATGGCTGAGAATATTTGGGCTATGTGTGATAAATAATTTGTTTGAAATTAATTTTCAAAATTTTAATCAAATAATTTTTTTTTTTTCATTTAATTAAATTTCATGAAAAATATTCTCAAATCAAACCTTGAATAAAATCAAAATTTTCTCAATTTTAATTGAATCGAATTTATCTTTCTCAATTCCCGACAAAAAAAATACTTTTTCAAAATAAATCCCCATTTCTTTTCTTTTTCTCAATAAAGCAAAGGAAAAAAAATCACTCAGGAAATTTATTACTAAAGTTTAGCTCTTTGGATGAAAATCTTCTCACAATTTTGGGAAATTTTTCTGAAGGAGTTAACGAAAATATTCTCAAACCTTCAAATTTTCTTTGAATGAGTGGAGTCTCATCTCCCTGGCTTTGATATATATTTCACTCAAAAAAATCACCCAACCGAAAATCTATTTTTTTCTCCTTGCTGATAGGATTGATAATTCCTAAAAATTTCAAAATTTTATATCTCTTGCTGATAAAGAGCTCAGGCCAAAAATAACCCTTGGACAATCTCCGAATGAAGAAAATGACTTTTCAAATCTCTTGAGAAATAAATATCCTTTGAAAAACCAAAAAAAAAAAATTTCAGAGCTTTCAGAGGAAGAAAAAGAAGAAGAAAAAAAAAGCTTCCTCATCCCCAAATTACAAACTCTCACGATTTTGCACAAAAAAAAATCTCTTCCTTAAAAGAAAACAGCATCAAAAAAATGTTTTAGGATTTTTTCTAAAACAAATATTTAACAAAAATATTTTCTTAACTCTTTGAGAGATTTAACAATGCAAACAAAACTTCTATTCCAAGCGTTACAAACTCAGTATTTTTCTCTGTTCTCTCAACTGAATTCTGATGAGAGAATTTTCAGTTTTTTTCGCGATAAACAATTTTTATCTTTGAGGGGTCTTTCTGCCTATAAGTGATTTCACAAGGTCAAAATAATGAAAGAGATTTTATATTTAATTGAAAACAAAAATGGGTCTAGAATTCTGATATGATGTTCTCACCTAGTCTTTGTTCTTTGGACAAACAGGAGAAATTTTTCTAAAAAAAAATTCCTTGGGATTCCAGAAAAATCTAAACGTAAAAAAAAAATGAAGAGAAATAGTTCTCTCATTTAGATAGAGGATCGTCTGTTTTGGGACATAATGAATTCTGATCTGATAGATACCAAAATAAATTCTCTGATCAAAGATTTCAAGAGTCCAGGACCAGAATCAAATTCTCTTATGTTTGTGTGCTCAATTTTTTGGGATCAAAAATTTATTTTAAATTATTTCTGAGTGAAATCCTTTTCCATTGATGGCTGACATTGCCAAAACTCTAGAAAAATACAAAGAGCTCCTCTTTGATAGAGCAAAGTATTTCAAAAGTGAATATGAAACCTTACCTATTCCTAATCTTGACATTTCCTACTTCCAAAAACTAAACACCGCTGATCTCATGGGTTATCTCGCATTTTCTCTCATCATAATAACTCTCTCTAGAATATAATCCCATCTTAGGAGCAATATTCATCCCTTACAAACATGGTTAATTTGTCTACTCTATCTTCTTCTAATTTCCCTGCTCAGATATCTATATTTTGGAACAAGAGAATGTTGGAAAATTCTTCATTAAGGAAGCTGGCAAAGAGAATAAAGTCATGAAGCGCATTAGTGTAATAGTTTGATTATGGGGTATATCAATGACATTTCTTCCAGGCTTTGAATCCAAATGAATCAGAAATCAGCACTATCAAGTTATCTAAATGTCTCCACATGCTTGCTGTGATCGCAGGAAAAGAAATCAAAGTCTATTTAGTCAAAAATATGTTCACTGAAGGAGTAAATATTTGAAATTGAGCAGTCCTTGAGTTAACGCAATTTTTAAGAAAGCTGTACTTGTGGATACTTTTGTTGGAGAAAAATCATGGAGGACTTTACAGTGGGCTCCTTGTAAATCAGAGACTGCAGATGGTATAAAGCTGAAATGAAAAGAGTTCACTTATTCCAAATTAGATCTAATTCTCGCTATTGATGAACAGCAAAAATTATACACTTTTAACTTGAAAACAAAGGAGAAAAAAAGTTGTGGTGATCAAGCAATTACTTGTGGTAAATGAAATGAATACGAGAATAAAAACACTAACTTTCAAAGCAACCTTTTCATCTGATGGAGATCATATTTTCGCGGTAACCACAAAGAATGAGTTTATCGTCTTCAAAGCGCCAAGCTTGGAAGTTAAAACTTTGGAAAAAATAAAATTCATTGAGGATGATGAATTTTACGCCAAAACTGTTTTGTCTCATATTGAAGAAATCAAAAAAGATTTATGGCTGTTTTCTGGAGCTGTTGATGATGATGACAGCAGTCCTATCCAATGCTCTAAACATACCTATATGGTCCAAGGAGATCTTGCCAACAAAAATATCAATGATCTTCCTGCACAACTCTTCAATGAAATGTTCCTTCACGTTTTTGGTGTTGATCAACCAAAATTCGAGCCTCCCTATTATAAGCATATCTACATTCCTCAAAGAGACGTTATTGTGAGTGGATGTACACTCGCTGCTGATGTGACTGCTATTATCAATAGAAACCCCAAAAACCCTTCCAATGATATCGATAAATACGAAGGTTTTGAAATGGGTGTGGAACAAAATATCAAGCTTGCTGCTCCAGGTGGTGTCACTGGATTCTTCAGAGGAATGGTATTTTATAGAAACAAATTTGCACAGAGCGATAGTTTCGATTACAATGAGAATGATGAAGAAAAATCCATGGCTTACCCTCCTTTCATTTTTGTTCTCACCTCAACTGGTCAAATCGGCAAATATGCTTTCCTTCTGATGAGACCTGAATATCAACAAGAAAGCCTTTTGATCAAGACTGAAGGCCTTGCTGGTCTTAAGCGTAATATTTCAGTTAGCAGTGGTGTTCCTCCTGCTAAGCCAACAATCACTCAACAACAACCTGGCTTGTCATTTATGGGCAGTAATGCACAGCCAGCAACCACAGCAGCCAAGCCAACAATCTCAGAAGTCATTCCAACCAATGTTCCAAGCCCTGCTGATGAGCCTTGGAAAGAAACTGATATCGCTAAAACCCTCGAAAAATACAAAGACCTTCTCTTTGATAGAGCAAAGTATTTCAAAAGTGAATATGAAACCCTACCAATTCCCAATCTCGATATGAAATACTTCCAAAAGCTTAATACTGCTGATCTCATGGGTAAATTGGAGTTTATTTTCTCGATTTCTAAATTGTTTTAGAGCATAATCCAATCCTTGGAGCTATCTTCATTCCATACAAGCAAGGTTAATTTGTATATTTTACCCTCCTCCTCTAATTTTCCCATCCAGATATCTACATTTTGGAACAAGAAAATGTTGGAAAATTCTTCATTAAGGAAGCTGGCAAAGAAAATAAAGTTATGAAATGCATCAAGGTAATTGTAGTTTCCTCAATAATTAGTAAAAATCTTTTGCAGGTCCTCAGCCCCACTGACCCAGAAATCAGCATGATCAAATTATCCAAATGCTTCAACATGCTTGCTGTTATTGCTGGAAAAGACATCAGAGTCTATTTGGTCAAAAACATGTTCACTGAAGGGGTATAAGATTTAAAATTCTCATTAGCTAACCTCATCTTAAAGAAAACTGCTTTGGTCGAGTGCTTCACTGGAGATAAAAACTGGAAAACTTTGCAATGGGCTCCTCGCAAATCAGAAACTTCAGATGGTAAGATTTCCAAGAATAAACACTCTTCATCCTCAAATAGATATGCTCTTGGCAATTGATGAAGAAAATAAATTGACTTTATTAAATCTTAAAACTAAAGAAGGCAAGCGTTGGAGTAGTCATTCCATTAGCTGTGGTAAGTGAATTTGTGAATATAAAAAATAAATCATCACTCAGCAACATTTTCATCTGATGGAGATCATATTTTTGCAGTGACAACCAAAAACGAATTCATTGTCTTTAAATCTTCAAACATGCAAGTTGTGAAGATTGAACTCATTAGATTTGTTGAAGAAGACTATTTTGACATAACAGTCTTTACTAAAATCCAAGAAGTGAAAAAGGATTTGTGGCTACTTTCAGGAGCTGTTGATGACGATTCTTCCAACCCTATTCAATGCACTAAGCATACTTTTATGATCCAAGGAGACATTCTCAACAAGAAAATTAATGACCTTCCAGCACAACTCTTCAACGAAATGTTCCTCAATGTCTTTGGTGTTGATCAACCCAACTTTGAACCTGCTTATTACAAACATCTTTATATCCCTCAAAGAGACGTTGTTGTGAGTGGATGTACACTCGCTGCTGATGTGACTGCTATTATCAATAGAAACCCCAAGAACCCTTCCAATGATATCGATAAATACGAAGGCTTTGAAATGGGTGTGGAACAAAATATCAAGCTTGCTGCTCCAGGTGGTGTCACTGGATTCTTCAGAGGAATGGTATTCTACAACAATAAATTTGCGTCAAGTGATAGTTTTGATTACAACGAAAATGATGAAGAGAAATCGATGGCTTATCCTCCTTTCATCTTCGTTCTTACTTCAACTGGTCAAATCGGCAAATATGCTTTCCTTTTGATGAGACCTGAATATCAAAATGACAATCTTTTGATCAAGACTGAAGGCCTTGCTGGTCTTAAGCGTAATATCCCGGTCAGCGCTGGTATTCCTCCTGCTAAGCCAACAATCACCCAACAACCTATTCAAACCACTCCAGCTCAGGGCATATTCCAAGCTCCTACCCAAAAACCTAATCTTCTCCCTCAACCCACTGGACCTGGAACTGGAACTGGACTTGGACTTGGAATTGGAATTGGATCTGGATCATCTCTTCTCAACAAGCAACCTTTAGTCAACAACCAACCAACTCTTCAACCCACGACAAAACCAACTACAGGGTTAGGCTTTGATATCAAGCCTGCTCTTGACACTAAACCCCAGCAGACTTCAGAAGGTACATTCGATCCGATTGCTGCGAAAATGAACGATACCAAAGCAAACATTATGAAGAAAATTGACAGTTTGGCAAGCTACACAGATCTCATCAATGATGTGAAGAAGATCTTCCCTCAGTTGTCTGAAAAAGATAAGGAGTTCTATCAAAAAGAAATTCAAGTTCAAAAAACACTTCATGAATGTCAAAGCTTCTTCAAGAGTCTCAGTTTACTTCTTGTCGAACAAGAAGCTTCAAGAAAAAAACTTGAATCTTTAATCAAAAGTGTTGATACCGAATCTGATGCTATTCGATGCATTATCGGTGATGAAATCATTGAAGGAAAAGAAATGAACATCTATCAAAACAGCGTAATGAATATTATTTTTATTTCTTCCTCAACGATCATCTAATTAGGAGTTGAGACAACAAGTGAGAAAATGTGAAGGCCAACTCAAATTCTTTGATGAAAAACTCGATTACATTGAAGATTTCCTGGATAATTACAGTACAATCACTGAACACAGGCCTACCGCTGCTCCAGAAGTTATTATTGGTTCTCCTATTAAACAACTTGAAGAGCGATCCAACACCATCTATCATTCTTTCAAAAATGAGTAAAAAACATTTTCAATAATTTTTCCTAACTCCCTTTCCACCGTAGTGATGAAAATTCAACATCATTGTATTTGACACCAATGTCAAGTATCTTAAGAATGTCACGATCATCCAAAGCTCCACTTGTTTCCAGCTCTAAACTTCAAAAACCGACTCAGAATACCATGAATAATATCAGCTTGACTTCAAGTGTCATGATGAATAAATCCCAAGCTCAAAGACCTGCTACTGCTGCCCTCCCTCAAACTAACGTTTCTAGTAAGAATTCTTATGTTAGACCTGTACCATCCCTCAGAGCTACACAGTTAGACTCTGAATATACCCGTCAATTAGTTCAACTCAATACCAAATTTACTGAAGCTCTTGATCATACTCAACATAAACTGACTGAAATTAGAAGAGAATTGCAAGTTTTAAATAGAAATATTGACAGATCTGCGGTCAAAAAGCAAGAAAATACTCCCGCTCAAAAAACTTCAGAGTCCACCACGAAGAAACAAAAAAGAGGAATTTTCTTCAATCCTGATTCTGAAAGTGATAATGAAGAAGAATTGAATAAAACTGTTGTTCAAACTCAACAAGGCTTATTTGACCAGATTCTTGGTCAATCAAAGGCCGCCAAGACCACCACTATTAAAATTCCACTCCACAAACACAAGCAAGGTGGCTACAATGGACCCCAATTGTCAGCAATTCTCAACAACTTTGACGATCTCTTGTCAGGTAAACAAGCTCTCAGCAGTCTTCCAAAAGTCTCTGTTCCTCAACCAGTCGTCCAAAATAAGCCAGCTCCTGTCACAGCACCTACAACTACAGAAAAGAAACCATTGATCGGAGGCCTTACCACTCAACAACAACAACAGCCACAAGCACCAAAAGTTCAAGCTCCAAGTTCTGTGCAACAAAATACTAGTATTGATGGCTTGAAAAACAAAGAAACAGGACTTCTCAGTTTCACAACAAAACCAGCTCAAGAAGAAGACAAAAAAACTGCTCCTCCTCAAACTTCAATATTCAACAAACCATTACTCCAACCTAAAGAAGAAACTAAAACAAATGAAAAGCCAGCAGCTGTTGGAGGAGGACTTTTTGGTAATACACCAAAAACTCAAGTTGAGGAAAAGAAAACTGAAACCAAGCCTGAGACAAAGCCAGTTGCTGGCGGTCTCTTTGCTGGAGGATCAATGTTTGGATCAAAACCACAAACCCAACCTCCCACCACCGAGAAAAAGGAAATTACTGACAGCTCAGGTATCAAGGCGGGCCCAGTTCCTGAAGACAGGAAAATCAAGACTTTGATAAAGCCTCCCGAAGCTCAACCTCAAAAGCCTTTGGCTCCTTTGAAACTGAGAGATACAGGAGAAGAAAGTGGTTATAAAGATGAGGATGAAGAAGGTGAAAAGGAATCTGCATCAAGTGGTGGAGATCTTACAGAAGAAGAAAAAGACCAAGTGACCCCTCCTCCTATGAAAAAGAACGACCTGAAACCCATTAAATCTATCCTTGGCAACCTATCTGATCTTGATAAAATGGTCACCAAGTCTCAACCACCAGGTGGAAAGTCAGGTCAAAAGCCACTTTTGGAGAGTATCTTGAATAACAATACAGCAGATGATGATAACATCCCTGCTCCTGTTTTGGTCAGAGATGATAGTTATATCCAACCCAAAGCCTTGGAAAGCCCTAAAATCGACTTTTTCAAGACAATGACTGGAAAACCATCATTCCTCCAAAACAAACCTGAAAAGCCACAAGAAAGTAGAGAAGATGTTGCCGCTAAACTTAAAGAGTCCTTGCCCAAACCTGGTGAAAATATTACATTATTCTCCAAAAAAGTCACCAAAGAAGAATCCAAAGAACCAGAGGAGGTTCCCAAGAAACCTGAACCAGAAACTCAACCCAAAGAAATCAAGGCCCCTGAAGTATCTAAACCTCAACAACAAGAAGGTTCAAGCTTGGACGCATTAAATAAAAACTTTTTGGATGAGGCTTTATTCAGTTCTCCACCTACTAAAAACACTGAACCAACTCAACCCGAACCCCAAGCTCCAGCAGCCCAAGAAAACAAGCCTGCCCCACAAACAGTCAATACAAACCTCTTTAATAAGCCAGCCACAACTCTTCCACAAACTAACCAACCTCCTGCAACCAATCCCACCTTTTCAGGACTCAATGTCACCAAAACTTCCGGGCCTTCTCTTTTCACTGGCGCCTCAACTGCAAATACCTCAGGAACCAATATGTTTGCAAGTGCTACTTCAAGCCAGACTCAAAGTCAAACTGGCCCCTTCAATTTTGGTCAACAATCAACTCCTGGTGCTAATAGATTTGCCATTGGTGGCGGTAACACTCAACAGCCTGCTGCTCCTGTAAATCCTTCAGGTGTTGGTCAGACAGGCTTTGGAGCACGCCAACTTCCCTCATTTGGTAGCACTGGACAACCAACTACCAATTTTGGACAACATGGAGGTGCGATGTTTGGTCAACACAATGCAGGATTTGGACAACAACAACTCCAAAAACCAGTCATGCAAACAGGTCAAAAAGTGTTTGGTAGTCAAAGCAAGATGTTTGGATCCGGAACCACTGGAACTGCTCCTTCTACTGGAACAGGTGGTGGTTCAACTAATTTCTTTGGTTCTGCTGTGTCCTCTAATCAAAGTGGAAGTACTGGAACATCTTTCTTCGGTAATGCCATGTCACAAAATACCAATGCAGCTCCTCTCAATTTCTTAGGAGGTAACCTTAGATCTTTACTCAATTATTTATATTTTTTAATTAGGTAGCAGTGGTGGTGCCGGTGCTGGCGCTGGTGCTGGAGTCAATATGATGGGATCAGTCAGAAAAACCAAACAAGTTTAAGATAAGATATATCTCATCCCTTTGTAATTATATTTGTTTGAATCATAGAAAAATGAACTTGAGTCGACTTGATATTCTATAAAATGTATGTGTATATATATTGAGTAACGTTCAGAGTAAAATTCATGAATATTATTATGATGCTATAATTTTGAAAAATTTTTCGAGTAGATTTACTGACTGACATTTTCAAAGTGGAAATAATGTTTTACTTTATTTCAAAAAAGACTAGTTTAAATCAAGGCATCTCTCTTGATGATGACTAAGACGAGCTCATCATCGACTTTTTCGAAAAAAATTAATTTATGCTGGTTTTATTACTAAAAATAAAACTAGAATCTTCTTCTATATTAAAACTGGTTGGCTTCATTAATATTAATTACTCGCTTATTGCCATAAAATTATGAATTAATCTCACTCTTTCAAGGCGCTTCTTTTTTATTTGCTAAAATCTACAACCAAGGTTGTTCTCTCTCCTAACATGGGTCTTCATCAAAATGAGAGTTTTCTGAATCCAATTTTTTCCTTTGAAAATCTTTTGTTGACTCACAAAGTTTTACTTTAATCATAATTTTCTTAAAAAGATTAAAAGACGATTGCCTAAATATAACTTAATCAACTTTACTATCCCGAGACAAATGCCCAAAATTACTTTAATAAAGGAAAATATGCAGGTCAAGCCAAACTCTAAAAGTCTCGAAAATTACACTCTCGGTACTCTTCTTCTCGAATCTCCTTTTCCCATTTCCTAGGTGAAACACTTGGACGAGGTACTTTTGGTAAAGTCAAGCTTGGAACTCACAACCTGACCTCCGAAAAAGTTCATTCTCATTCCTTTACTTTCTCTAAGCCAATCTCACCAGGTTGCCGTCAAAATTCTCGAAAAAGCCAAACTTGTTGATGATGATGATAAGAAGCGTATGAAAAGAGAAATCCAAATCCTAAAGACTTTGAGACATCCTCATATCACTTGCTTATATGAAGTACGAAAATGATCCAATTCAACATTCATTCTGCTAGGTTATCGAAACGGAAAGTGAATATTATTTAATCATGGAATACGTCAGTGGAGGGGAACTTTCGGACTATATTGTTGCAAAAAAGCGCGTAAAGGAAGAGGAAGCTTGCCGATTATTCAAGCAGATTATTGAGGCTGTAGAATATCTTCATAAAATGGGAATTGCACACAGAGATCTTAAGCCAGAGAATATTCTTTTGGATTACAATAAAAACATCAAAATTATCGATTTTGGATTGAGTAATACTTATCGTCAGGGCGAAATGCTCAGAACTGCATGTGGATCACCATGTTACGCTAGTCCTGAAATGATCGCAGGACAACATTATTTCGGTCTCGCAGCTGATATCTGGAGTTGCGGCATTATTTTATATACAATGCTCTGTGGTCAATTGCCCTTTGAAGATAAAAATGCAAATAGCTTGTATAGAAAAATCCTCGAGGACGAAGTTATTCTTCCAAGATATCTATCATTAGCAGCAAGAGATATACTAAAGCACTTGTTAATCAAGGAGCCAGCTAGAAGATACACAGTTTATGAAATTCACTCAAATCCTTGGTATAATACTTCAAATACTAGAGCATCTGCTGCTCCTGAAAGTTCTTTGGTAATAATATTGGGATGAATCTTGTAATTGAGATAAAATTAGATTGATGAAACCGTATTACAATCAATGGCAAATTATGATTTGGACATCGAAGAAGCTCGTAGTTCGATTCAAGAGAATAAACATGATCATTTGAGCACTATGTAAAGAAATTTTGAAATGATTTTTCTCACTTTTTTCAGCTATTATTTGCTGCTTCAGAAAAGCTTAAAAGGAGGTGAACAACAACAGAAAAACGCTAAAAATAATTTCAAACTCACTTTTTCTCCAGTTACAGCTCGCCAAGCTGAAGAAGAAGGCTCGCCTTATTCCTGCAGAAATAGACCAAGCATTCAATCCTCTCAACTTAATGGCATCGATGTCCTTGCTGTCCCTGTTGAAGAAAATATTGAGAATAAGTAAAGAAAAATTTCTTTGGAGAAGTTTTCCTCATGAATTCATAGAAACGAAGAACAGTCACGGCCACAAATTCAACCACAACAGCAACAACAGCCAAAACAAATCTCGTCATCTCGTGATCACAGCCCTGCTTTGTCATCCAACAGAACGAAAATTGAGATTATTCGGCCAACAATTATCAAAAGAATTTCATCAGATAATAGTCCT
>Ga0182738_1007617_pt1 | contig 10955 bp, 10 predicted proteins | sample eDN5th30CBELigMG_FD_128876 | JGI IMG/M metagenome (GOLD analysis project Ga0182738, IMG submission 128876) | Enriched Miracle-Growth compost microbial communities from Emeryville, California, USA - eDNA 5th pass 30_C BE-Lig MG (version 2)... ... | reverse complement strand
CGTAGTGGATCGTCGGATACCGCGGGTTCGACGGCTCGACCACCAGGAGCTGGACGCCGTGCACCGCGACGGCCGCGGGCCCGCTTCCCGGATGGCTGAGTGCGCTGTCCACCGAGACGGTGACGGTGTGGTCGCCGGTGTCGAGTGGTCCCAATCCGGCCGCATAGACGAAGGGCGTCGAGCCGTTGAACAACACGAGCTGCTGCACCTCACCGCCGTCGACCTGCAGGTCGGCGACGACTGCCGAGGGCACGTTCGCTCCCCAGTCGGCACCGGGCGCGGCGAGATCCAATCGGATGATTCCATCACCGGTCGCCGGGGTCGAGGGCACCACAGGTTGGGCAAAGGCACCGGTCACGGGACCGGTGATCGCATCGGGCGGGGTGAGATCGCCGGCGACCCCGGCGACGGTGCTCACCGATGCCGGCGCGCCGATGCGCGCGGTGGCCACCACCGGCGGTGCCGCAGTCGGTCGGGCCTGCGACGGGGTGGCGTGGCCCGCCACGCCGGGTCGATCCCCCACCACACACGACGCTGCCGCCGCGCAGGCGTCTGCTGCGAAGGTGATGTTCTGCAGATGCAGCGGCGCGCTCCCGTGGAGCGGAAACAGGGCGATGAAGCACTGTTCGACACGGCAGTCGATGGGACCGACCGCCGCGTTCAGGACCACGTGCGCCCGGGTCGAACCGACCACCGTGTCGGAGTTCCCGCTGAACAGGGTCACCGCGCTCTGCGCGTCACAACCGTCCTCGGGGTTGCTGTCGCCGTCCGGCCACGACCCGGAGATCATCGCAATCGCTTCAGGACCGCACTCGACGACGACAAAGGTGACCCCGGCGTGCAATCCGGACGCGTGCACCGAAACACCCTGCCCATCGACGAGACCGCTCGCCGGGCCGACGGTGAACGTCGGGTCGGCCGCCCCCGCGCCGGGAGCCCCTGACACCGACGTGGCGGCCGCCATCGCCACGACCAGCGCGGCGCAGATTCGCCCCAGACGTCCCCGCGGTCGACTCCTACGGCGCGTCCCTCCGCCGGAGTGGCCGACAACTCTCCCGAGAGCTCGCATGACGATCACTCTATGTCGTGGCATGAGGATCAGCCGGCCCACCGGGAACAGCGCTCGGCGACCCGCGACCGGTCGGTGCGTCCTCTAGCGTCCCCTGGCATGACGACACCCTGGCAAGGCGACGCGGTCGGTCTCATCGAGGCATTCCGGAGCGGCGAACGTTCCCCGCTCGAGGAACTCGACGCCGCACTCGACGCGATCGGGGCGAGTGAGTTGCACGCGTTCGCCCATCTGGATGTGGACCGTGCCCGGGCCGCCGCAGCCGCGGCCGACACCGACCGACCCTTCGGTGGCGTCCCGCTCGGGGTGAAGGAACTCGAACCGGTCGAGGGTTGGCCCCACACCGAGGCCTCGCTGGTTTTCGCGGACCGCATCGCCGAGTACACCTCCACCCAGATGCAGCGGATCTTCGCGGCCGGCGGCGTGCCGGTGGGCCAGACCACCGCGAGTGAGTTCGGCGGCCTGAACGTGTCGGTCACCAAGCTGCACGGCGTCACCCACAACGCCTGGCAACAGGGCCGCACCGCGGGTGGCTCGTCGGGCGGCAGCGCCGCGGCGGTGGCCGGCGGACTCGTGCCGATCGCCTCCGGTGGCGACGGCGGTGGGTCGATCCGGATCCCGGCCGGCTTCAACGGTCTGGTCGGCATGAAGGGCACCGCGGGTCGCATTCCCCGCGGCCCGCACACCACGATCGCGCCGCTGACCGTCGTGGTGGGATGTCTGGCCCGATCGGTGCGCGACGTGGCCCGCTGGTACGAAGTGGCGAGCGGACACGACCCGCGGGACCCGTACTCGCTGCCCCGCGCCGAAGGCTGGGAACGCGACCTGGGAACCCGCGAGCTGTCCGGGCTGCGCGTCGCGATCGCCCCCGACCTGGGGGTGGCCACGGTGCGCGACGAGGTGGCGGCGCTCGTCACCGAAGCCGGGGAGGCACTGGCGGGCGCGACCGGCATGCGCATCGTCGACGAGCGGGTGGCACTCCCCTCGCTCGACACCGACTGGGCAGTGGGCAACCTGGCATCGCTGCGCCACGAGCTGGGCGACCGCTGGCCCGACTGTGCCGAGCAGCTCACCAAGGAGATCGCCTTCGGCGTGCACTTCGCCGACGACTACCTGAGCCTCGCGGTCGCCGGGCGGGCCGAGGCGGCACGCACCGCTGCCAACGAGGCGATGGCGGACATCTTCGACCGCGTGGATCTGGTGATCTGTGCCACGAACCCCGACGTGGCTTTTCCCGCCGAGGTGGGCGCCAACACCCGGGTCGCCGGTCGCAAGGTGCCCCTGGGTAACAACGGCGCCCTGACGATCCCGGCGAATGTCGTGGGTAATCCGGCGATCTCGATCCCTGCCGGGCTCGTCGACGAGCTGCCCGTGGGCCTGCAGATCATCGCGCCGCACCACCACGACGCCGTGCTGCTCGACCTCGCGCTGGCCATGGAGCGAGCCCGCCCCTGGCCGCTGGTGTCGCCCCACGCACCCTGCTGAGGTCGCGGGAGCGGATTCAGGCGGCGGCGCTGACCGCCGCGGCCGACCTGGGCTTGCGGATCCGGTCGGCCAACTCGCCGCCGTCACCGAAGAGCCGCTCTCGCCACTCGGCGGTCAGCTCGGCGTTGTCGTAGTCGTCGGGGTGGAAGTCGGGCCGCTGGTAGTCGCGGATCCGACGGCGCACCTCTCTGGTGAGCCACGGCGAACGACGGATCTTCTTCAGGTTGGCCCACAGCACCTTGGGGCGACGGGCGTGCCGGTCGGCGAGCACCGACAGCACCGTCTGGGTGACCGAGTCGAACAGGAACCAGAACGTGGTCTCCCGCATGATCCGGGCGCGCAGCTTCTGGTCACCGACGACCGCCTGGTACACGTCGAAGGCGACGGCCTTGTGTTCGGACTCCTCCAGGGCATGCCACACCAGCAGCTCGCGGGCCTCGTCCGAGGTGAACATGCCCCGGGCCCGGGCGTCGGTGAGCAGCACCTCGGCGAGCGTGGCCGTGTAGTGCTCGAGCGCGGCGGTGACCGCGAGGCACACCTCGGGCGAGCGGGTCTTCTCGTTCATGGCGAGCCCGCGGCGCACCAGCCGGTCGACCCGGGCCGTCGGGTAGCCGAGGGCCTGCAGCCGCGCGTTGAAGTTGCGGTGCTCGCGTCCGTGGTTGGCCTCCTGGCCGATGAACCCGGCGATCTGGGACTTGAGCTCGGGGTCGGTGATCTGGTCGCGGTAGTGGCGCACCGAGCGCACGAAGAAGTCCTCGCCTTCGGGGAACAGGGCCGAGAGCACCGCCACCACGTGGCTCATCAGCTCGTCTTCCATGAAGTACTTGGGGAGCGGGTCGGTGTCGTAGTCGAGGGTGAGTCGCCGAGCCTTGATCGGTTGCGCCGACGGCCTCGGATCGCTCTCGATCGCGGGCGCACGGTCGGTTCCGGTGTCGGATGCGGCGATGCTCATGAGGTGGCTCCTCTACTCGGGTGCAACGAACTGTTACCGACGGTAACCCATTGACGCGGCGCTCGCAGCATGACTTCCGCCACAGCCCGATCGCGCCTCCGGTCACGGCGCCCGGGACGACCCGAGCGCGGCCCGGTGCGGTGCCGGCCCGTAGGCTCGCGGGCCGCGACGCGCCCCGACGCCGCCCCGACGAACGAACCAACGAGACGTGACGATGCGACCAGCTCCGATGCGACCGACGCCGAGACGCCCCACGAGGGTCGCCGCAGTGCTCCTCATCGCCGCCGCGATCGTCGTGGCCTCCTGCGGGTCGGACCCGGGGACCGGCCGCGCCGGCGACGACGCGGCCCCGAGTTCCTCGCTCGCCACGTCGACCACGACGCCGCCGCCGACCACGGTGCCCGGCCCGCCGTCGGACCAGACGGTCATGCAGCGCGTCGACCGGATCACCGGCAACATCACCCCCAAGTCGGTCACCGCGTCGCCCACCGGTCTCGTCAGCGCCCAGTCGATGATGTACTCCCACAACGTCACCTGGTACGACCCGGCCACCCGCACACTCAGCGCCACGATCTCCGACAGCGTCGACCTCGCCGACTTCGGCATCGACGGTCACCCGGGCATCTCGAAAGGAGCTCCGGTCGAGGCGGTGTTCACGAAGGACGGGCGCTATGAGTACGTGTCGAACTACTCGATGTACGGCGAGGGATTCGGCCCCGAAGGACTCGACTCGTGCAGCGCCGGGGACGGCACCGAAACCAGCTACGTGTACCGGATCAGCGTCGCCACCGAGAAGATCGACCAGGTGATCCACGTGGGCGCGGTTCCCAAGTTCATGGCGCTCACCCCCGATCAGCGGTATCTGCTGGTGTCCAACTGGTGTTCGTGGTCGCTCAGCGTCGTCGACACCGCCAAGGGCGTCGAGTACAAGCGGATCGACCTGGGTGGCCGTTACCCGCGGGGCATCGTCGCCTCGCCCGATTCGAAGACCGCGTATGTGGCGATGATGGGCTCGAACCACCTCGTCGCCGTCGACCTCGCCACTAGCGACGTGCGCGTGTTCGCTCAGACCGGCGCCGGGCCACGCCACATCGTGATGTCGCCCGACGCGCAGTATCTGTACGTGACCAACAACTCCTCGGGCACGGTCACCAAGGTCCGGCGCTCCGACGGCGAGATCGTCGCCACCCACCACACCGGCGCCGAGCCCCGTTCGATGGACATCTCCAAGGACGGCAAGGCCCTGTACGTGGTGAACTACGACTCGTCCACGGTGTCGAAGCTCCGCACCTCGGACCTCGCCGAGATCGACACGTCCAAGACCGACTACCACCCGATCGGGATCGCGTACGAGCCGACGACGAAGTCGGTGTGGGTGGCGTGCTACGGCGGCAGCATCCTCGTGTTCAGCGACACGACGAAGGCCACCTCTTGAGGCATGCCGGGCCTGCCGGCGGCCGGCGCTTCCCGCCGGCGGTCCTCACCGATCCCGGTCCACCTCGATGTCGCTGAACGACGCCACCCCGTCGGGGTGCAGGTGGCCGATGTAGCCACCCGCATAGCCGGGGGTGTCCCAGCCCGCCGGTAGTCGGGTCGTGAACACGTGGCCGCGATCGTTCCACGACGGTTCGGGCCCGTCGTCGTCGAGCCACACCTTGAGGGCGACCCGGTCACCCCTGATGCGACCGCACACGTGCCACGGCGCACGCATGGTCTCCGAGTCGATGCTGACGATCGGGAACAGGTCGAAGTGCGCGACCGGATCTGGCGCCGCACTCACCGAGGTGTCCCAGGTGTTGACCCAGGCGAACCAGATCGCGTTGTTGAACACGTTCTGGGTGATGGTGACCGCCCGCACGCCGCCGTTGGAGCCCGATGGTGTGATGCGGAGCGCCAGTCCCGGCTGGGGGAAGGGCCGTGCCAGTGTCGTCGCCGGGTTCTCCCAGATCATGCAGACCTCGTGGTCGGCTCGATACGGCGTGTGTGGATCCCAGAACACGGTGCGGATGTTCAGATCGCTCTCGCCCGCAGCCGCCCTGACGGTCGTGTGGGTGGCATCGCCTTCGAAGAGGTAAGCCTGGCCGGTCTGACCGGTGAGCGTCGCGGCCCGCCCGCCCGGGATCGCCACGCCCATCTCGGGCCCGGGAGGAAGCGAGGTCGTGGTCGTCGATGTCGACGACACGGTCGATGGTGCCCGGCCCGCAACCGCTTCTCCGTCCCGTCCTGGCGCCGTCGCGGTCGGCCGAGCCGATGAACAGCCCGCCGCCACGATGCAGCCGACGACGAGCGCCGCGAACCACTTGAGGGGCACCGGACGATGGTCGCTCACGGGCGTGGCGCCGGCCAAGCTGCCGAGTACTCCCCGAGCAGGGTCTGCCACCACTCGGCGAAGCGTTGTTGGAACACGGGGAGCGGAAAACCGTGGCGGGCGGCATGGTCCGCCGGAAGTGCATCCCAGCCGAAATGCTCGACGGTGACCCGGGTTCGACCGTCCTCGACCGGATCGAAGCGCACCTGCAACTCGGTGTCGAGGTCAGGGGCGAAGGAATCCTGTCGCCACGAGACCACCAGCGCGCGCGGCGGCGCCCATTGGCGGACGTGGCCGATGATGAACTCCGACCCGTCGTCGTAGCGCTCCACGAGCCGCCCGGTGGGACCCACCTCGAAGGCCAGGCGGCCGGTGCGGCCGCGCGAGAACGAGAACAACTCATTCGGGCGCCACCAGTCCCCGATCCCCTCGGTGAACGCGGTGAAGGCCTCCTCGGGTGTCGCCGAGACCCGCACCGCGACGAGCACCCGGGAACGGACCGAACCCGCTTCAGGCGTCATCGATGGCCACCGGACGCGGGTTCCTTTCGGGCGCTGAGGTGCTCGGCGAAGGCGCCGAGCTGGTCGACCCAGCCCTGTTCGGTGTCGGCGAGCCAGCGCCGAAGGTCGGCCATCGGGGCGGACGCGAGCGAGTAGATCCGGACCCGGGTGTCGAAGTCCGCGCTCTGCTGCGAGACGAGCCCGCTGTTGCGGAGGACCCGGAGGTGCTTGCTCATCGTGGCCGGGCTGACGCCGACCAGCGTGGCGAGCTCGCCCGACCGACGCGGCGCCGCGCTCAACAGTTCGACGGCGCGACGCCGCGCCGGGTCGGCGAGCGCGGCGAAGGTGGCGTCCAGATCCGATGCGGACTCGTTCACGCCCATTCGGGGGCGTGGATCGGCGTGCCGATCGCCTCCTCGGCCTCGGCACGGGTGACGGTGCGCACGGCCTGGGAGAAGGTCCAGACGTGGTCCTCACAGTCCAGCGCCCGGTAGGTGCGGTCACCGTAGAACTGATCCTGGGGTTCCATGATCACCGTCGCGCCGGCGGCGCGGGCGGCGTCGCAGTGGGCGTCGATGTCGTTGTCGAGGGCCACGTGCACGCCCTGGGTGACGTGGCTGTCGACATCGAGGGGACTGACCGTGCGCTCGTCCCAGCGGCCGCCGATCATGATGCGCCCCGAACCGGCGGAACTCATCTCCCAGTGCCCTCGGGTCGGATCGCCGTCGGGATCCTCGATCGCCATGGTGAGCTCGAACCCGAACGCCTCGGCAAGCCAGGTCGTGGCGGCCCTGGGGTCCCGGTAGGTGACCGCTGGTACGAAGGTTGGAGTTTCCATACTGGTAGATTATTGCCTATACCAGCAAGTAGGTCAAGGGCTGGTGGCCGACCGAACACTCAGCCTGGTCCAAACCGACGTGGAACCGGATCGAGCGGCAGTCCCCTCCCCGAGTCTGACCCGAGGAGCGTCGGCACTAGCGTGCACTGCGGACCGGACCGGACGACGCAGGGAGCAATCCATGGCCAGACTGGTGGTGATCGGCGGCGACGCGGCCGGGGCATCGGCCGCCGGCCGGGCCAAACGGCTCGATCCCTCGCGCGACGTGGTCGTCTTCGAGAAGGGCGAGGTCACCTCCTACGCCGCGTGCGGACTGCCGTATCTGATCGGTGGCGAGGTCGGCGACGGCCACAATCTGGTCGCCCGCACTCCCGACGAGCACCGGGCCGCCGGGCTCGATGTCCGCACCGGCCACGACGTCGTCGGGATCGACCTCGACGCTCGTTGCGTCACCGTTCACGACATGGCGCACGACCGGACGATCACCGAGGGCTTCGACGACCTCGTCATCGCGACCGGAGCGTCGCCGATCCGTCCGCCGCTGGCGGGCATCGACGCGTCCGGCATCCTGGGCATCCGTTCGATCCCCGACGCCGATGCCATCGACGCGATTATCGACGACCGTCACCCCGAGCGCGCGGTGGTCGTGGGAGCCGGCTACATCGGAGTCGAGATGGCCGAGGCTCTGGTCGAGCGTGGCCTGCACGTCACGATGGTCGAGCAGCGCGACACGCCCATGGCGACGCTCGACGCCGAAATGAGCGCCCGGGTGGCCGACGCGATCCGCACGCTCGGCGTCGATCTCCGCCTGGGCACGAGCGTCGAGGGATTCGCGGCCCGCGACGGCTGGGTGGCGGCAGTGGCGACCGACGATGGCGAGTGCGGCGCGGACCTGGTCGTGATGGGGCTCGGCATGCGACCGAACGTGGCGCTCGCGGAGGCCGCCGGCGTTCCGATCGGACCGAGCGGGGCGATCGCCACCGACGCGCGGATGGCGACGCGGATCGACGGGGTCTGGGCCGCGGGTGACTGCGTCGAGAGCCTGCACCGTGTGAGCCACCGCCCCGTGTCGATCGCCCTGGGAACCCATGCGAACAAGCAGGGTCGGGTCGCCGGCACGAACGTCGCCGGCGGTGCCGCCCGTTTCCCCGGCGTGGTCGGAACCGCCATCACCCGGATCGGGCAGACCGAGATCGCCCTCACCGGCTTGAACCTGGCCGACGCTGCGCAGGCCGGCTTCGACGCGGTGGCCGCCACGGCCGAGGGACAGACCCGAGCCCACTACTTCCCGGGCGCCGCCGAGCTCGCCGTCGAGGTGGTCGTCGAACGGTCGACGGCGCGCATCCTGGGCGCCCAGATCGTGGGTGGTCCCGAAGCAGGCAAGCGGATCGACGTGCTCGCCCTCGCCGTGTGGAACGGCATGGACGCCGAAGAGTTCTCGATGCTGGATCTGGCCTACGCGCCACCGGTCGCACCGGTGTGGGAAGCCTCGATGATCGCGGCCCGGCTGGCCGCCAGGGCGGCATCGGCGGGTTCCGCGGAGCGATGACGCCCGGCCGACCCGAGCGCGGCTCCGCTTCGACAGCCCCGAGCGGCCGACGACCCGACCGGTGAACGCGTTCTAGTCTCTCAGCTCGGGCACGCTGCCTGCACCGACACCCGATCATCGACGAGCCCACAGAGGACGACCAGATGCTGCTCCAGAACGCGACCGTGCTGATCACCGGGGTGGGCACCGGGCTGGGGCGCGAATGCGCGCTTGCGGCACGCCGGGAGGGCGCCCGGGTGGTGATCGCGGCGCGCAGCGCCGACACCCTCGCCGAGATCACCACCGAGGTCGACCCCACCGGTGAGACGGTGCTCAGCCATCCGGTCGACCTCACCGACGCCGATGGCTGCGAAGCTCTGGTGGCTGCCGCGTCCGAACGCTTCGGGGGGATCGACGCGCTCGTGCAGGTCGCCGCGTACGACAACGCCTGGGGTGGCGTGTTCGACATGAAGGACGAGCAGTGGCGGCGCGCGTTCGACACGAACGTGCTGGGTTCGCTCAACATCGTGCGGGCCGTCGCCCCGGTGATGCGTGAGGCGGGGAGCGGCTCGATCGTATTGATCGGATCGCAGTCGATGTTCCTGCCCCAGTTGCCCCAGGCGGGGTACGCCGCGTCGAAGGCGGCGCTGTTGACGGCGACGTATCACCTGGCCGACGAGCTGGGCCCCGACGGGATCCGCGTGAACATGGTGGTGCCGTCGTGGATGATGGGCCCGCCGGTGCAGATGCTGATCGACTACCGCGCCTCCAGCGAGGACAAGACCCCCGAACAGGTCGTCGACGACATCGCCGGTGGCTTCCCGCTGGGTCGCATGACGGGCGACGACGAGGTCGCCGACGTGGTGATCTTCTTCTGTTCGCCGCTCGCCAAAGCGGTGACCGGCCAGCATCTCCTGGTGAACGCGGGCGAGCTGAAGCACTGAAGGGCAGCCGGTTCACCCGCTACCGCCGGTAACCTGTCGGTCATGTCTGCTGTCACCGTCGACGCCCCTCAGACCCGGGACCCCGAGCGGGTCATCGAGGTCCGCCGTCCCGATTTCGACGCGATGATCGCCGGACTCGACCGGTCGTTCGCCGCCCACGACGACGTGATCTCGGCGCATCTGTTGGCGGTGCTGTCGGGCCTCTTTCCCGATGGCGAGGAGATGTTCATCGAAGCGGTCCGTCACTACCGCGACCTGGTCACCGACCCGGCGCTGAAACGACAGGTGAACGCGTTCATCGGACAGGAAGTCACCCACGGCCGTCAGCACCGCAAGCTGAACGAGCGCTTCGCCGAGCTCGGTTACCGCTCCGAGATCGTCGAGGCGTCGATGGCCGCCGACGAGTTCTCGCTCACGCCGGGGATGCGGCGTTTCGTCTGGCTGGTGAGCCGGGTCGGACCGCTCAAGGGCCTGTTCGAGAATCTCGAAGAGCGTCGCGCCGAGGGTCCCGACCCCGTGTTCCGCCTGGCGCTGACCGCGGCGCTCGAGCACTACACGGCCGCGATGGCCGAATTGCTCCTCACCGACGGCGACCTCCAGGCACTGTTCGCGGACCAGGAGCTGTTCCGGTTCTGGGCATGGCATGCGATCGAGGAGTCCGAACACCGCTCGGTTGCCTTCGACGTGTACGAGCTCGTCGGCGACGAAGACACGCGGGTCCGCGCGATGAAGCTGGCTGGGCTCGGGCTCTTCTTCATCGCCGGCTGGCACACGGTCGCCGGAGTCGTGAAGGACCCGCGCTCGTGGCGGGACTTCGGTCTGGCCCGGAGCATCTGGCGCAACCGGACGAACCCGTTGCTGTCGAGGCGGTTCCGCAAGCGGCTCGCCGAGTACTACCGGCCCGGCTTCCACCCGCTCGACCACGACACGGCCGCGCTCGAGACCGAGTGGCGCGCCTGGTTGGACGACGACGCGCCGCGGCCCCGGGCGGCGACGACGTCGGTGCGCTGAATCCGGTTCGGGTCAGCGGGTCGCGGCCCGTCGCCGACGCGCCGCTTCGACCACGATCCCACCGGCGACCAGCGCCACTCCGAGGAGCGCCAGGTCGGCGGTCCGCGACCCGGTCACGGCCAGCGTGCCGTGCGTCCGGTGCCGGTGGTGCCTCCCGTGGTCGCCGCGGGGCCCGAAGTCCGCGCCGTGCGGCGCCGTGCCGGGGCCGCCGGGGTGATTCCCAGAGGGTCCCGGACCCGTCGGTGCGGACGTGGGGCCGTTCGGCGGCTGGGTCGTCGGACCGACGATCGAGCCAGGCACGGTCGAACCCGGCACGGTCG
>Ga0182738_1007615_pt1 | contig 10955 bp, 9 predicted proteins | sample eDN5th30CBELigMG_FD_128876 | JGI IMG/M metagenome (GOLD analysis project Ga0182738, IMG submission 128876) | Enriched Miracle-Growth compost microbial communities from Emeryville, California, USA - eDNA 5th pass 30_C BE-Lig MG (version 2)... ... | reverse complement strand
TGGCGTCTGCTCGCGCCCCATGCGAGGCAAGGAACGCGAGAACACGCCTGCCGCCTTACTCTCAGGAAACCTTGGTTTCAAACAAGAGGAGGGCGGGGAGCCACACATCCAAGATCCATCGTCTAGCGATTATCAGCCCATATTGATCGCGTCCGATCGACATCGGCCTGGATCTGGGCGAGCAGGTCGTCGAGGTTTTGAAACGGTCGGCTAGGGCGGATGCGGGCGAGGAAATCCAGCAGAATCGTCCGCCCATAGAGATCCCCGTGATAGTCGAGCAGGTGGGCCTCAACCTTGCGAATCTGCTCGCCGAAGGTCACGTTGGGGCCAACATGGCAGGCGGCGGCATAAGCCTCGCCCGAGTCTTCCAGGATGGCCTTCGCGGCATAGACGCCGTCGGCGGGAATCAGTGTATCTATTTCGTCGAGGTTGGCCGTGGGAAAGCCGAGACCGGCTCCGCGCCCCGCGCCATGGGTGATCACGCCGCGGATGCGGTGGGGGCGGCTCAAGAGTCGTCTGGCCTCGTCCGCCTCACCGGCCTGGAGGGCTCGACGCACGCGTGACGAGGAGATCATCTCCCCCTCGACCTCGGTGGAGCCCACCATCGAGAAGTCGAGCCCGGACGAGGCACACCATTCGGCCAGCAGCTTCGCGTCCCCTCCCCGGTCGCGGCCGAACGCGAAGTTCGGGCCTTCCACCATGCCTCGCGCACCAAACTGCCCAACGATCACCCGGTCGAAGAATTCGCGGGCCGTCAAGCTGAGCAACCAGGGGCCGGTCTTGAACACGCCGACCCCGTGGGCACCCGACTCCTTGAGCAACTCAACCTTCCGCTCGGTCCAGACCAGAGGCGCGGGAGCTTGCTCGGGGCGGAGCAGGGCGACGGGGTGCGGGTCGAACGTCAAGGCGAGAGCCTCAACGCCCGCGGCGTCAGCCCTGGCTCGCAGTTGGCTGATCAGTTGCTGGTGGCCACGATGCACGCCATCGAAATTCCCAACCGCGAGGTAAGCGCCCCGAAACCGAGGTGAGACCTCGGCGAAGTTCTCGAGCGTGATCACCGACCCAAATCCTTTGCCACCAGGCGATTCTAACGAAACGCCTTCAAACGGCGTGAGACAGAGAAACTTTCCTTTGGTTTGACTCAAAACGAGCCGCGATTATCACCTTGGCTCCACCCCCCGGTCAATCCCACGCAACCAAGGGCCACCTTGACCGTTGTAAAGTTAGCTCAGGGCCTGGGGTAGCGGGAGCCCCTCGGGCAAGGCACTCGCCCACTCACAGGTTGACTTGATGGGCTGGCGGAGACCTTGATCGTCCGGCATCGGCTAAAAGAAAAAAAGGAAAACGACAACGCCCCAACCAACCGCGCCTCGTCGGGGTTGAACGCCTTTCGACGGAAGTCTTGCACCTTCTCCGTCGTCAAATTCGCGGCGTGCGCCTCGGCAAGCACAGCCTAGAAGATCAGCACGCCCCAAATGGGCCGGCCCATCATTCTTGGATAATCAAGCTTACCCATTGCTTCATCAGATTTTCATTTCAAACACTTTGCATAACAATAAACATCTTTCAATATATGTGATCGCAAAAGCAAATAGAATCTTTCTGTCTTCAAAATCTATTTAACCACTTCTTCTTCTTGACCTTCTCTTTTAAGAGGCGAGGCGGGGGGGTTGGCCCGCCTCGCGAGGGGTGTCATCATGGTGGTCACAATGAGTCGGCGCTGATAATCTCTCCGCCGGACTTGGTGGCGAGGGAGCCCCAGGTCTGGAGAGCGATGGAGTCCTTGGCGAAGCGGACCGAGCCATCGACGAGCGCGACGTTCACGCCACCGGAGTGCTCCGAGGAGGCCCCGATGATCGTGATGTACTCCTGAGAACTGGGGTTGCCGGTGTAGTTCGAGAAGTAACAGGCCTTCTTGTTCGGCGGTTGAATATGGCTATAGCCACCGCCGCAACCAACGTACGAGACGCTCCAGGAGTATCCCTTGGTGGTGTGGGCGGAGAGTGTCGTCGAAGCTTCACAGGCGCTCGCGACGGGTTGGAGCGAATTCGCCAACGGCCCAGCCTGAAGGGCGGGCGCGGTGGTCTGTGTGTAGGAGACGGTAGCGTTGTAGACCAGGCCTTTGCCGCTCGTCGTGGAGTTGTTGCCCTTGACCCACTCGCTCCAGAGCGCGGTGTTCGAGGTGCCATCCTTGATCGTCGCCAGGGTGACGGGCACCGAGAGTTTGCTACCAACAGCGGCTCGCATCGAGTAAGCCGGACCGTCGAGGAATCCACCACCGAAGTTGGGATTCGTACCGAGATTGTTCGTGTAATTGCACTCGCCGAAGAACTTGGTGCCGGTATTCGTCCCCACTCGGCGATTCATGTTTCCGTCGGAAGGACAGAGGAAGGCGTCAACCGTCGTCACGGTCCCCGTGGAATTCTGCAGCGTGTTATAAGCTGAGGAATGATTAAAGGTGTTATAGAGAGAAGTCTGCTCCATGTACGGAAGAATTCGGAGCTTCATCGAAAAATTGTTGCCATTGACAATCGCCGTATCCATCGCCGTTGGAGGCAAGGAGCCCGCGGCGGATTCGTAGTTGGCGGTGGCCAGCGCCAGTTGCTTGAGGTTGTTGACACACTGACTTCGCCTCGCAGCCTCGCGAGCAGCCTGCACGGCCGGCAAGAGCAAGGCAATCAGCACCGCGATGATGGCGATGACGACGAGCAATTCGATCAACGTGAACCCACGTCTCTGCATGGCTCGACTCCTAAGTAATGAGTCACATAACCTGTAATAGGAAAGTAAAAGACCAGGCATGCACGCCTGATATAATCGAATGAGGTGGGATCAAGTCAGCGCGATCTTCGACAACAAGCTACTCGACACTGATCGCTGGATTCCTGCGACCCGGCCGCGGCTTCCCGACAACCTCCGGGTTCTGTTGGGTCTTATCTGCTTCCATTTCACCCTGAATATTCGCCTGCTGAATCTCGGCCGATGGCGCGCCACCGCCGCCGCAACCCGGCAAAAGGACAAGACCAAGCAGCGCAGGCAGAAGCAGGACTGAAGTCGATCCAATCGAAATGGCCTTTGCTCGCACGAAGGTCTCCTTTGGACAATCTTGGATGTGGTTTGCCCAAACACCGCTACCACTCGTCCGACCCGTATCGGTCCATACCCTGACGCATGCCCCATACGGCGAACGTGGCCGTCGAAGCCTTCGAGTCGGATCTCGCTCTAGTCAGTCACGTAGAGTCAATTCACGATTGCATCTTATCTTGTAGTCAGAGTCAATAAGCTATTAAAGGGAATTACCTCGAATCTAAATAAAAACCCCACAATAGCCATGAAGAGGCATCATCCAACCCTCTTCACGCGACTCGACCGAACACCCTAAATCTTTGCAAAATAATCAGTTAAATCACACACGACCCAAAAACACTCCGGCATGAGGATGGGATTCACATGATCAAACCCTCCAGGGTCTATCAAGCCCGAATGAACTCGCTCAGACGATCTCCCCACAGGTTCGTTCTACCGAGTTGAAGGCTCTTTGCGCATCCGCTTCGTCCCCACAACCTTACAAACGTTCATTAGTCACATTATGTCCATAAGGCTTATCCATCTTATTTTGACCTTGCTCGCAATGGTGTTCCCTCCGCGAATACCCACATGTGGTTCTCCTTGATCTGTACGTAAGATCCCGACTTATCGCGGCAACCGAATTCATTGGCTCGACCAGAGGCCTCAGCCAATGAAACACGGCACTTCCTTCGATCCCCGGATCTCGATTCGCCCGTGGTTTCCCAAGTGATGCCTTTGATCCTCGTCCAGAGTCGCGTTTGTGTCCGGAGTGCGCCCGAGTGCGTGGGGGCAGGCTCGTAACGTCCCGTCCTCAAGGTCCTTCTCCTCTCGCGAGAACAACCGGCCCCGACCGAATGCTTCCCCTAACTTCAACGGAACCGTTGAGGTATGATGCAAACGCCCTTACTCATCTTGGGCTCGAACGTCGAGAACCTTTCCAACCACTCGGTCGCGTCACAGAAATATGAATTTTCTTATCCTGGGAAATGGGCCTGAAGAAGAGCAATGGGCTCAGGAAGTGAACGCGGCCGAGAGACATGAGGTGCTTGCCGTCTTCCCAGGCATTGAGGGGCTTCCGACACCCAGCCAGCCCGAGGATTTCGAGGCCGCGTTGGCACTCGCCGGGATCGAGGCGGTGATTGTGGGAGGGGAGAAGGAGGTCCGCACCGAGTGGCTAAGACGCGTGGCCGCGACCGGTCTGCCAGCCATCTGCCTGCACCCGCCCGGCGACGACTCCGAAGGGTATTACCAGGTCGCACTCAGCCGACACGAAACGGGCTCGGTGCTGGTTCCCGACCTCCCCGCGCGACTTCACCCCGGCCTCGAGGCCCTTCAACGGGCGATTCAAGGGGAAGACTTCGGTCACTTCCGAGCCTTGATCCAGGTATCGAGTGGGTGGGATGACCTCGTCCACGACCACTTTTCGAAACGAATCGACGTGATCCGTGCCCTCCTCGGCGAGGTGGAGAGCCTGACCGGCCTCGGCGACCCGCCTGGCCCCGATCCCGACCTGAGCCTGGTCGTTCAACTTCGAGGGTCGAATGCCCGGCGCGCGGAGGTCCGCATCACATCGGGCCAAGAAGAGTGGGAACGCCTCACAATCCAGGGGAGCAAAGGCTCCCTGACCCTGGAATATCGGCCAAACGCGTACTCCGAGTCCCGGCTGATCCGGCAGGTTGATGGTGAAGCAAAGGTGACGACCGACCTACCCACCTGGTCTCCCCACCAGACCTTGTTGAGCGTACTCGACCAGGCAATTCATTCCCATGAAGAAGTGGGGCCTCATCCCGACCTGTTCGATGGGACACGGGCCATGGAAGTGACCGAGGCCGTGGCGCGAAGCCTGAGGCGCGGGCGAACGGTTGACCTGCACTACGAAGTCATCAGCGAGGCGAGTAACTTCAAGAGCGTCATGACTTCGGCCGGATGCATGCTCTTACTCGGCATCCTCTTCGTGCTGCCAATTGCGCTGGCCGGCCCCGCGCTCGGCATGAACTGGACCCTTTATCTCGCCTACGCGATCCTCCCCATCCTCATTCTCTTCGCTCTCCTACAGTTCCTCCGGTTCGCGGCGAACGACCAATCGCCTCCCCCTCCCAACGACGCCCCATGAAGCGTTCCCTGAGCCAAGGAGGCGAAAACGCCCCATTCATTGCCACATCTCGATTTGGAGTGGCCGCCACTTCGCCCGATAGCGCCTACATCTAAAAGGTCAGATCAAAACTTCATTTTTCACATTCGTTCATGACTGGCGTCAACCAAGCCGCCCTGATGACATTCGCGCATGGGTGATCTCGCCTGATACGGGCGGAGTCCCCGCGTATTACCTGGAGCCCATCCGACCCCTTCCCAACGGAACTGAGGCAAGAGAGGATCTACTCATGTCGATTTCATTCCATTGCGAATGCGGCAAGCCTCTTAGGTCGAAACCGGAGATGGCGGGGCGAAAGACCAAGTGTCCGCACTGCGGAGTGATCTTGATGATTCCCGGCACGCCGATGGCCGCGATGGCGGGAGTGGCCAACGGGACCACGCAACAGGACTCAGGCCCGTCCTTCCATGGAGATGCCTTGAGAGTGGAGGGGCTCGATTGGTCCTCGCCTAACCTCCCGACGAGCCCGGCCGAGGCCAAGCCGAAGGGGGACTCGAGCGCCCAGGTCCCCACCGCTCCCTCGGTCGAGGTCCCCAGCCGCCCTGATCCACCCCGACCGACCGATGGCTCAAGGCAGTACAAGATCCTCAGCCAGCGCGATCATAGCGTCACCGGCAAGCTCAACTGCCTCCACATGGAGGAGGTCCTGAACGAGCAAGCCCACCTGGGCTGGGTCATGAAGGCCGCCTTCGTGGTGAATGTCCCCGGCCACGCGGGGAACCACGATGAGGTCGTGCTGATCCTCGAACGTTGAGTCACTGGCGGAAAGGGCATGCGTCATTGAAAAACATCGCCTCGGCCGACTCAGGTTCGAGTCGGCCGAGGCGATGGGGGAAAGCCAATCACTTGATTTGGAAAGAAGCAGCCGAGCCCAAGCATCGTCCTGGTCAGGACTTGATCTCGAAGATCGCCTCGACCTCGACCGCGGAGCCCGTCGGAATCTGAGCGAACCCCAGAGCGCTTCGGGCGTGATAGCCGTCACCCGACTTCCCGTAGATCTCATGCAAGAGATCGCTGCATCCGTTGATCACGAGGTGCTGCTCGTGGAACTCGAGGGTGGAGTTCACGCATCCGAGCAGTTTGAGCACCTTCAGGCCGTTGAGCGTGCCGTGGGCGTTCCAAACCGAGTTCAGGATCTTCTCCGCGCACTCGCGAGCGGCCTGCTTGCCTTGCTCGACGGTAAGGTCGGCCCCCAGCTTTCCTTTCAGGTCGCTCACGTGGCCCGAAGTGATCAGCAGATTGCCTGTCCGCACCACCAGCGCCAGATACCCAGGCTCTTGCTTGGTGAACTTCACGCCCAGTGATTCGGCCTTTTCCTGCGGTGTCATACGTTCAACTCTCCTTGAAATCCAATCGGGAAATCGCCTCAAGTCACGGTTTTGCGTTCGAGGCGAGAGGGCCAAAGCCCATCCTCATTCGTCATTCGCAGCCGGAACATAGCGCCGTGCGATGAATGGAAAGATGGGGAAACACGCGGCCGATGGCAAGACCATAGCGTCGAAAGCGAGCGATACGCTCCAGAATAGCAGACGACTCACCGATCGCCACGGAGTTGGTGGCTTGCCACGGGCCGATTCGCTCTTGAAGCGTTGCTCTGGCAATCATCTCGAGCGTCGGACGGCTAACGAAGGTGTAGCCGATGAGGGAGCAAACCAGGTCACTCCTCCGATTCCCAACCGGGAGGTTGGTAATCGGACGGAAAATGCCGCGCAAGGTCCATGCCGTCGTGAAGCACACGCCCGATTTCCAGGTAGCCATCATGTGCCACCCGATAATAACAGGAGATGTCGAGGCTTACGGATGCGTCCGATGGATCGGCTCACCTGGTCGCGGCTGTGGCGAAGATGGTAAGTCATCGCTCCCTCGGCCAACGCAGGCCGTTTCAGGGTACCGACGCGACCGGGTTCCTTCGCCAGATCCAAGATGGCTTGAACAAGCAGTGCTTGGTAACGCAATCGGATCTGCTCGTCAAATTGCCCATGTGTCCAAGCAAGGATTGCTTCAAGATCGTGTTCCGCCTATGGGGAAAGCCGAAACGGGCCCATTGGTTATTGGGCCTCTTGAGCTTTACTCGCCTTCGAGGCCCGGTGGCCGATCATAGCGATCACTTCCCGCAAACCGCTGAACATCAATCAGGTCGAGCGGCCCGCGGCCTCGGGAACGTTCCCAGGGGTCTCGTCGAAGCTGTCGAGGCTCTTGCGGAGCGAGGGGGCCAGAGCGTCGAAACGCTTGGACTCGAGTGTGTACTTCACCTCGTAGTCGAACCGATTGCCACGGAAGCGTCGCTCGAGGACCGTCATCGAAAACGGCCCGCGCTGGGTGCGGACGACCGTTTCCAGGGCGTCGATCTTCCCTTGCTTGATGACCTTGCACGAGATGACCTCGCAATTCGGCTCAACCTTGCGAAGCTCGTCGGGCACGGTATCGGCCAGGGCTTGTAGGTCGAGCTTGCCATGCGGCTGGGCCAGGACCAGCACGTTGTCGGACCAAATCCCCTGCGCGGGGCCATTGGCGAAGAACAGGGCCAATTCGCTAGGGGCGAGCACGGGCCGCCACTCCTCCGGCAAGTCGATCGCGAACCGGAACTCGCGCTGAACCCAACGGTTCTTCGCCTTGTCGAGCAGGTCGGCCCCGGTATTGGGCGCGGAGAGCTTGGCCGAAGCAACCAGGGCATCGAACGCCGGCCGAACCTTGTCGTAGGTGGCGTCATCCACGTTCAATGTAAAGGTATACATCTGGCGATTCGCCAAGATACGAACGCTGAGCTCACGCCAAAGCGAACCATCGGCGAGGCGGAACTCCCAGATCGTCTCCAGCCGTTCCCCTTGTTTCCCCTTGACGATCTCATTACGCGCCAGCGTGCGGCCGGCGGGCCCGGCGCGTTTGGCGTTCCCCTCAATGCGCGTCCGGTACTCCTCGAGGCTCTGGGGAGCGAGGGCGAGCTCGCAGGCGGCCACGCCAGGCCGCTCAGGGTCGGCTCGCTGGATCAGGGCCACGAAGACGCGGTCTTCTTCCTCGCGGATGGCGATGGGCCAATCCTTGGGAATGGCGACCTTCACGCCAAACTTGGGCGCCTCGAACTCGACGGTCGGCAGGTTCGGCTTGTCCGCCAGGGCCAGCACGGCGACAGCGAGCAGGGGGAGCAAGGTCGACATCACGGCGGTCCTCGCAAGGGTGAGCTAAAAATCGTGCGAGCCTTTGGCGGCCCGACCGAAGGGGCAACCACGGGATTGATCAGACAGGCATTTGTTCAAGCGTCACGAATGAAGTCCGCCGCGAACGATCGGACCGACTTGCCATTAAGCACGTGGAACCGGCGCAGCCGCTCAATGAGCTGGCCGCCGAACCGGTGCAACGGAAGGTGGACGATCTTGCGATGATAGCGGCTGGCCAGCCTGCGCCAGGAGGCCAGGGGAGGCCGGGCGCTGACGACGGCCACGTGCCGTTCCTTGCTGTGGAGGAACGCGGCGGCGAGCAAACGTTCCTCCAGGGTATCGGCGAAGTTGAGCCGAGGGTCCTCCCAGATATCCAGGATGGGACGAGGTGGGAAAAGGAAGAATGCCCCACCGTACTCCGCCTGAGCGATGCCCGGCCCCACCATGTTCTTCATGTGGTCGGTAGCGAAGAAGGCCAGGGTGGATTCCTCGGAATGCTCGGCGTACCAGGTGGCCCGGTTGGTATAGACCCGAGGGTCGGCCGGCACGTCGAAGAGGAAGACAACCACCTCGATCGACCCCCGGCTCGGGGGGATGACCTTCACGTACAGGTCGCCCGTATGCCAGTTGCGCAAGGTCTCGCGGATGTCGATCCCGTCCATGACGCTGGAGCTGAACTTTTCGCTCCGGGCCAGATCCGCGCCCAGAACGGCCTTGGCCTGCTCGCGAACGTGATTATGGAAACTCTCGATCCGGTCGTCTTCGGGAGGCCAGGAGCACATCCCATACGGATCCCAGCGCTGCTTCCAGAGCTTGCGTTCGCGCTCAGCGGGTTTCGGCCTCAGCTCGCAGTTCCGCCAGGTCAGGGCCTGCCCCGAAAGTCGGCTGACCATCTTCGAGGTCCCCCAGCCTGGGACGTCGGCCTGGTCGATCCCCATCCGTAGCCGAGGGTTCGCCGGGTCGGTCTCGCTCGACGGGTCGACGGCGGAATCGCTCGAGCCGGGCGCGTAGAGGTATTCTCGGGCCGTGTCGGCAATCGCCAGGGCGAAGTCGTCGCCCCCGGTCTGCTTGGCCGCGACCACCAGGGAATAGAGGTCGGGCGTGAGCCTCCGCTCCATCAACGAGAGGTTGCGCACGTACCGGAAAAAGACCGAGAGCAGGTGCGTTGTGAGCCGCTGGGCGACCTTGGGCCGGCTCTTACGGAGCCGTTCCCGCGCCTCCAGGACCATCTCCTTGACCCCATCGACCGAGAGATTATCGTCCGGCTCGAGCTCGCGCCGGCCTCGCTCGTACAAGACGGTCAGAAAGGGGAGCTCGCCTAGCAGGAAGAGCAAGGTGCGTGGATCGACCGAGAAGGTCTGGATCGGAGCGTAGAAGGTCTCAGGCTCGACAGGCTCGAGCTTCCGCGTGTACGCGTCGCGGATCCAGGGCCAATCCAGCAGAGAGACGACCAGCAAAATTGAACTGTAGCGCTGCTCCAGCTCGCGCAAGCGACTCGCCATCCAGACGATCCGGGCTGCGTGCTGCCCCGGCGATGGCGGGGGAATCGACGGGAGCACGGCGGCGGCGAACCCCTGGGGACTCACTCGCTTGAGCGCGTAGGGGTCTGGGAACCCGCCGGTCCTTGCCTCGAAGCGCGGGGTCTCCATGTCGATGAATTCCCGAGCCATCCGCTCGCCGAGGGCGACACGAATGGCTGCGATCACTCCCTGGCACGGGTCGATCGGCACGTAGCTGAAACCTTGCTCGTCATCGACCGGGTCGGCGTCGAGCTGAGCGACCACCGAGATGGTCGGAAGTTGTTCGACGGCGGCCTCCACCTCCTCTTGAAAGGAAGGGGGAAGAGGAAGCGCGACGCAGTCGTAAGGGCGGTTGAGCAACTCCTCGCGGATTCGAATGGCGAAGTCGCCCGAGCCATGAATGATGGGCATGACCCGGACCTTCGAGCCGATCCGCAAGAAGTCGTCGGAGGTAGGCTGATTTGAGCTCATGGTACGAGGGCGCCGGGGGTCATCTCAATAGTGATCGCGATCACGATTACGATCCTGGTCGTCATCGTCATCGTCATCCAGGTCGTCTTCATCCTCAACGGAATGGAAGTCGGGATGAAGCGGGTCCTGGGGTCCGAAGAAGAGGTCGCCCAGCCCCATCGGAGCATGCTGCCCCCCCATGGCCCTTCGCTTCCGCCGCGCGAGGTCCTCCAGGTCGGCCGCTTCCTCTCCGAGAACGCAGATGAGGGACTCGCTCCAGGCGGCATCGCGCCCCAGGGGATGGTTCGGGTCCTGCGCCATCCGCTTGATGGCGAACCGGAGCAGGTTGATTCCGTCCCTCGGGGAAAAGTCGAGCTTCAAGGCGTGGGCCTGCTGGAGAAAATCCACCGTGAGCGCGAGGAGCTCCGATTGCGCAAACGGCAAATGATACTTGAGAATCTCCATCTCATCGGCGCGGTCGGGAAAACCGAGGCTCAAGGTCGGCTGAAGCCGTGAGAGGATATAGTCGGGCACCTCGTAGGTGGATTCATCCTCGTTCATGGTCACGCAGACCCGGAAGTCGGCATGGGCGGCGATGGTCACCCCGGC
>Ga0182738_1007614_pt1 | contig 10956 bp, 10 predicted proteins | sample eDN5th30CBELigMG_FD_128876 | JGI IMG/M metagenome (GOLD analysis project Ga0182738, IMG submission 128876) | Enriched Miracle-Growth compost microbial communities from Emeryville, California, USA - eDNA 5th pass 30_C BE-Lig MG (version 2)... ... | reverse complement strand
AAATTTATAGGTAAATTTTATACTCTCATAAACTGTGAATTTTTCCAATGCGAATACAACTTATGAGACTTCTTTCGATGTCTGAAGTGAGCAGGCGACTTGGAAGGATTTGGACTCAAAGTCAATGAGATTGTCCATTAGGAATGAATGAAAGCCTGGTTAATAAATTTTATCTTGCGTTTTAATTTTGACCATCCGAATAAAATTGTTTTGAGGAAAAACTGAAAGGCTTCTCATTGAAGAAAGAAAAAGCTTTCTTTAGGAACAGCTTTTGCTAGCTGAATTGGAATCATTTCATGATGCCAACCAAAATTCTTCAATTTCTTTATCAAAGTAACGACCTTTCCTCAAATAAATTTGGGAAAAAGTTAAATTGAAATTGACAAAATACAAGAAAAAAACTTGAGGTGATTTTTTGAGGAGTTAATTTTCAAGGGTTTTAATTTATTTCATGGGAGATTGAAGAGTAAAAAAAATGGAATATTTACACAAAATTCAATCAGAATTATGAAATCAGTGAAATCAAAGATTTATGGACTTTTTATAATATAGATTTTATATTTAGAAAAGTAAAAAAAGAAGAAATCTCATCAAAGGCATCATGAATCAGCCTTATGAGTATCTTGCAGGTTTTTTGACTATACCAACCGACAAAGCAAATTTGTTACGAATTAATTTGAGAAACAAGAAAAATGTGCTATTCAGAAATATTCTCTAGCAAGTAACTCTGCTTTCGGTATACAAAGTTTTAGCAGAATTCTCCAAAATGTCGAGAAATGAGAAGAAAGTCAAATGAGAGACTTGTTTACTTATCTTGATTACGCCTGGAGAGATTTAGGATAAGAAAATCAAAGACCTTTTACTTTGTAGATAAGGTTCTAGAAAGTGCCAAGTTTTGTTTATTCAACTCGTGCAAGTTTTTGAAACTGAAATGTGAAGACTCAAATCCATAGTCTGATTTGGTTTTCTTTAAGCTCAAGGGATCCAAAGGAGATTTAGGCATGGTTTTATCTTGGTGTGAAAAACTCTTTTGCAGATCTACAATTGGTGCAACTTCATCGTCTTTCTGCTTTAGATCATTCAAATATTCAGCCAACGGACCATCATTATTTTGTAATTCATCCCAATTAATTCCTATTATAAATGATATAACTCAATTTCTCACAAGGGAAAATTACCTTCAAAGAATTTATGTTGCTTGATTTCAACGGCACCATTAACGCCAAGTCTTTTTGTTGGATCTTTTTCCAAAAGCTTTTTAATCAAATCCATTGCATCAGCACTTACTGAACCTTCACTTTCATCAATACCAGAGAAGTCAACGTCTTGTTTCAAGACATTTCTAAAGACTTCTCTCACACAATTTCCATCAAAAGGAGGGACCCCAACCAGGAACTCATACAGCATTATTCCAACACTCCACCAATCCATACATTTTTCATTATAATCTTCTGGTCTTCTTCGTTCGCTATCAATGACTTCAGGAGCCATATAGTGAGGACTTCCCTTTGCTGAGTGCTTTTTAGCTTCAAGGAGATTTCCTGAAGGCTTTCTTGGTGCCAAAAGATCAATTATATTATTCTCCTTCTTGTTGAAGAAAGCTTCTTTGTCTAAAAATGTGAAGATTTTTTGGGGTTTCTTGGGAGAAGAAGGTCTCATAAGATCACGTCCAATTTTTTCAGTTTGACTTCTAGTGATCATTGGAGGAGCTTCCTCTTCCTCTTCTTCGCTTTCTTGGGACTTGACTCTTTCTTGATGTTGCTGAGGCTGGATTGGAGGCATTGTGACTCTTTTCTTTGAAGGGGAAGTTCTTGATTTATTGAAGCCTTGCTTAGAAAGCCCAAAATCTGCTAGTTTAAGATGTCCTCGTTCATCCAAGAGAATGTTATTTGGTTTGAGATCTCTGTGAATGATGCCGAGTTCATGTAAGGACTCAACAGCAAGGACGAGTTCAGCGAGATAGAATTTGGCCTGATCTTCATCCAGTCTTCCAAAAACATTGATGACATTGTTGAAATCTCCTCCTGGCATATACTGTGTAACAAAGCATATGGAATCTTTATCATGGAATGTCCACACAGCATTTGCAACATAATCTCCTTGAAGAACTTCATAGATGTCCTTCTCTGCCTTCAATTGTAAAAGACCGTTTGTTGTAAACTATTGATAGGGATGAGAATTAGATTTATCAATAAATCATTACTCTATCGGACCAATCGACGATTTTCATGGCATACAAGTCACCAGTTGATTTCTTTTTAACCAGCCAAACTTTACCATATGCACCTTTTCCCAATAATTCAAGAAATTCAAAATCATTCATTGTCAGTTCCCGGGGCACAGGTGAGACGATATTCGAGCTACAGGCTGTTGGGATTTCATTTGCACTGAAACAACCTCTTGTAGAAGCAGCTTCCCAAACAGCATCATGTAACTCAATTGGTGAACCTTCTCCACTTTTCTTATCCCTATATGAGGGTTAATTTTCAATAAATCAAAAAGAATTACAATAAAAGAAGAGGTGAAGGAGGATTGGATAATTCTTGTTGAGCATTTTGAGCATTATTAGATTTTAAAAGATTGATTGTGGCTCTGAGACTTTCAGCGGTTCGACTTTCTGGAATGATATCATCAAGCGTGCATTTTCTTTTTGTGGCAAGTAAATCAATTGATGGGAGGGTTGGAGAAGGAAACTTATGACGATTATTATTAGGGGGTTGATCATCGGTTTCTTGTTGTTGATCGGGTTTTGATTTGAAATTATGGGGGGTAAAAGGGTTAATGAATTCTCGAGAAGGCATTCTTGTATGGACAGTCTTTGCCTTGCCAGTGCGAATGGCCTTGAGGATTTCTGAAGAGAAATGAGAGTCTCCTCCACCACTGAATTCGTTAGTGTTTTCCATGATCACAGGGAAATGTTGGTTGGTTTCTTTTGATGGAGATGATGGCGTGTCAAGAATTTTGACTGATTTTTTGGGAGAAATAAGAGTAGGAGAGGAGCTGTTTGGACTGGTAGAGTCTTTGCTGGAAAGGAAGTTGGAGAAGTTAGAAGCAGATTTTTTTGAATTTTTTGTGGTTGCTAAAGAAGGAGGATTAATAATAGTCTTCTTTAACTTTAATTACTTGGACTGGTTCCAAAGGCAGAATCTGGTCTCTTTTTAAAAGAGGTTGAGACTCTTTTGAGTTTCCAGTCTTCGTAATTAGTGTTGTTTGTATCCAAGTTTTGAAGCTCTTGCTTTTTTCTTGAATACTCAAGCTTCAAAGGAATATATCCCTAGGGGGTAAGGATGATGTGAAAATCTCTTTATTGTACTTGAATATCTTCGAGGAAACTTTGTACAAATTCTAAGATTTTGACATCAGCAACTTCCTCACATGTATCTTTTAACAAACTGATTGTATGAAAATCGACTATGGAGACCATGAGATTTTTGAAAAAAGATCAAGGCCATACCTTCACCAGAAGAATTGACATCATAAGCCCAATCACAGATTCTTTTAGCAACATTTATAATCTCAGTGAGGACTCCTAGACTTCTTCTAGCTTCCGTCACAAACTTTATGTAATCTTCTTTTGGGAGGATATTTTTCAAAGGCTCCATCAAGTCTGATGACTGTTCCCCTTCATTAGGTTCACTCCAATGGAATTTTACGGCCTAAAAATGTTATTGGAGAAGGATTTTCTCATTACTAGAGGAGAATGAGTCTCAGTATGTTGATTGAGCGGATTTATTGAGAGATCGGATGGACTGTGACCATTCTTGGCTTGATTCTTTTCAAATAAGTTCCTTGAAGGGATAAAGAAGAGACTAATAAGCTAAAGATACTGCTGAAGAGTTGTTTCGGTGATGAGAGAACGTTTGAATGACCCAGCCTTTTCATGGTAATTTTGCATTTTGTCAATGAGTTCACAGATGATTTGTTCGAGCTTGGTAACTTCGGTACATTTGGGGGAATGTTGGGCAAGTTTGGAGTTTTGGACGTCTTTTTCACAGATTTTGCATTTGAGGGTGTCAGTGTCTGTCATATGAATCTTTTGCAGAAAGAGAAAAAGAAGGCTTACTAGCAAAAAATTTAATTAAAGTGATTAATAAAGAAAAGATGACATAAAGACCGCGCGAATTTTGTGTGAATTTAATTCGGGGAATGTAAAAAATAACACTAAATGTATGGATTGAAATGATTTCATCAAATCAATTTCTCGGTTTTTCCTAGTTTTTAATCAAATGCTCTCTTGTTGATACTTTTTAACGCGCTAATTATATCCTAAATCCTTTGAGGATTATGTTTTTATCATGATCCTCAACAGTTTCATACAGTGGTTTTTAGTTGAAATACATGAAAGTTTGATTATGGTTTATAATAGGCATTTTTACTGTGGTCAGTATTTTAAACAGGGTTATTAAAGGAGGCAAATACAATCCTATTTTGAGATATATCAACCATTCAGCGTTTTAAGCTCTCTAAATTTTAGAGCTGAATTTTATTCTTGCTGTTTAACTAGGTCCGTCTGAGCGATTGCGGATGGGCTAAGCACTTGAGATTTTGTTTATTGACTTTGGAAAAATGACCCAGACAATAATTAAATCTTTGGTGAATCTGTGAATATTTACTTGCTCTAATATTTGGCCAATTTAAACATCCATTTAGTTTATTTTAAGGTCAGATTATGCGATTTAATTTGATCGTCAGGCGAATCCATATACGCCCATCAAAGCGATTTTCTTTGGGGGCGATTTGGTTGTTTGTTTGAGACTGAAATTGGAGAGCTTGTTCGTAGAGATTATTTGTGGTGGATGGGAGAGAGCTTTTATGGAAATGAGGAAAGAATGATGAGACAAACAAGAATGTTTTTGAGAAATGATGAATCTGGGGAACTTTTTTGTGGTGATTTATGATCAAGGAAATTGACTGGCATTTTTCATCGCAAAACAACAAAAAATAGTTAATGAATGACCTTTTATTAATTTTAAAATTTGTGAAAAACTCATGACAAAAAGCTACAATCCTATGAACATTGTGAACAATAAACTGCAGTGCTAAAAACTCGAAGTAAGCCAAGGCGCTTTGAATGAAATGAGAAAGGGATAATTGAGAATGTCTCGAGGGAAGAATTAAGACATAAAAATGCTTGCTTTTGAGAGAAATGTGGTGAGGGTCAATTAATAGAAGGTTGAAATAAAAAAGCAGAATTTTCGTCGGCTCAATATTTGCTGGATTAATTTACTTTTCCGTTTTGAATATTATCGTTTTTGGTTTGAATTTTCGAGAAATGGAATTGTTCTTTTTTATAATAAAGAGTTAATCAAATAAATAAAAAATAATAACATATTCAACTTTTTAGTCCTTTGGTTTTCCTGAGGTCCCAGTTTAATTTAATCGTTATAATCAAAAGTAAAAGAATGAATTAGAATGGCTGTTTGTCAGCCTTGAGATTTAAATTTTAGAAAAGAAGCAGAAATCAATTCGCTCATTTTTGTTTTGTGGGGAAAAAATTGAAAGAGAAGATGAGTAATGTTTCCTCAGATTTATTGGAACCGGACTATCATGCAAGGTGAAAAGTATGATAAGCTTTGAGATCTGAGATCAAAGAGAGAATCAGGTTGAAAATTTTCCCCTTATAAATCAAGATTATTTCTCACAATTTCCTTTAATAAAAAATGCTGCTAGTTCTTCAAAGGTAAAAGAAAGAAGGGTATTAAACTTTCACTCTAATTGTCATTCCCAGAGAATTCTTAGCTTGGAATGTTCTCATGAGATTTCAAGGGTTGTTGGAGATGTTATTTTCTGAGGAAAAACCAAGAAATATTCTCGAAGTTCATGCGAAGAATTTCTTTTATGAAGTCGAGAATCGGCTTTGTCTCATCTGATGTTCGAGGGAACTGAGTATATTTTGTACCTATTCGGATTTTGACTTGGATTTTGGTTGCAGTTTTTGTTGGTAATTAATTTCAAGGCAATAGCGAAAATATTCTTGAAAATAAAATTGGGGTTAATTTTGATGGTTTCATATTTTTCTAGTTTTCAACCTTCAAATTTCTTTAGAAAATTGTTCTAAAAATAACTAGCTTTTTATTTCTTCCCGGTAATGTGGAAGAGTCCTGAAATATCTTTGAAAATTTATTTTTCAAGGAAGAAATGATGAAGGTATTTATGAAGTCTGGATTTCCTGACCTGAAAAAAATTTGAAATTCAGGTTCTTCTTGTTTCAGTGAAACGCTAAGCAAAATGACAACTAAATTTCATTTGCTTAGTTTGTGGATAATAAAACTTTCAAGAAACTCCAATTTTTCAAAAAAATTATATCTGAGAGATTCACAAGTGTCATTCAACCAAATTTTCGAATCACTCGATGAGAAAAAAATTGAGTGCGAATTCGATGAAAGCTTCTTCATATTCACGTAAAACATTGTTTCACCTCATCACTACGTTATCACCTTTCATCATAGATTTTAAAAGAACGGATCAGATCTGTTAAATACTTCTCTCAAAAATTAAGACTTCAATTGTTATGTGATTTTACTTTTCAGGAGGTGTTGTTGATTTTTTTAGAGCTAGGAAAAAGCTTAATTTTCCATTCCCATTGCCCCTTTTTGGTCAATTGTAGTCGATTTCTGTCTCATATTGAAAAATTCCCTCTGTTCAAAAGAGCTTTAAATTTTTTTTTAACTAAACCCAGTTGATCTTTCAAACAAACAAATCCAAAATTTTTTGACAACTGATGAATAAATTAATTCACATAATCCTCCGAAAAATGTCTGATGTAGTTGAACAGAGAAGGCCGATCGAAAATATTGAAATTTATTTTGACTCTGTATTTAAAACTAAACATTTTAATCTTCAAAACTTTTCAAATTCGAACGTTTTTTCCCGCAGTGAAAAGTTTTTTTGGGAAAGGGCCAAAATTATTTCTCGAACATGGGGTCTGGTAAATACTTCATTTTGTGGCCGGCACACCCAACTCTGATTTTTTTTTTTTTGTGGTTCTTTCTCAAAATGACTTGCTGAAAAATTGAAAGATTTTTGGATTGAAAATTTTTTTCTCTCATTTTTTCCAAAGCAACTCTTCAGTTTTTTAAAAAAAAATCAGAACTTCTTTTTTTTTGCCTTGAAAAATTTTCAAGAAACTCTGAGATTTTTTTCCCTTTGAATTCAACAAGCAGACATAAATTTTTCAAAAATACGCAAAATAAGAAAAAGTGAATTATTTTTTGTTAAATTAAGGATGACTTATCTCTTTTTAAAAAAAGACTGAAGTAAAAACCACAACAAAATAAAACTATCGCTGCGTGTATACAAATAACAGTAGTACCTATCAAGCAAGAAGGAATCCTTTCCATTCTTTCAAAAAGTCACAACAAGATCAAACAACAATTTAATGAAGCTATTACATCAAAATTATAACAATTTCTTTGCTTGATTCTTTAAATTCTCAATCAATGAATGAGCTCCGACATTGATTTGTTCCTCTTTAGCTTGAAACCAATCTTCGAGAGTAAAGTTGTATTTCTCTGCAAGCTCTCCAACTAATTCATCTTTCGCGACGAATCTTGGTTCGATGTAAGTTCTAATAAAGCTTCTGGACAAGCAGAAAACAGCCACGCTTGTGCTGATATGCAGGCCAAGTCCCACGTAAAAGTTTCTGGTAAAATGACTTCTGAATAAAGGAGATTTAGCGACATATGCTGCACAAAGTCCTATTGCTCCCATTTCCTCATATCTTCTGACTTGAAGAATTCTAAAAAGAGTTAGAAAACCAGGGGAGTTATCTCAGTATATATACCTTCTTTCAGAAAGAGATTGATGGTCATAGTTCTGGAGCTTGTGTGGATGTTGATGGGCGATGAAATAAAAGATGAATCGTCGTTGATCTTCAATAGAAGAGGCTTTGTGGATGTGGTCGTCGTTGATAGAGATAAGATTTTTGGAGTCTTGAGGGAGTTGGAAGAATCGTGATAAGAGACTCATGTGAATTCGGTTATGTTAAAATAAAAAAAATTCGTTGATTTGTTTTATATATTGAGGAGTTAGGAGAGAAATTTATACTGACTTTTTGTGTGATGATTGGCATATTTGAAAATTTAAACCTAATTCAAGTAGTAGAATTAATTTTTTGTTGCAGTTTTGCTTGTCGAAGCCAAAATAATCCGAGTCTTTTGAGAACAATAACATCCGATTTTAAACTTTTGGGTTGAGATGGTTCTGAATCAAAATCAATCCAGAGATTAGTTCTCTATAGAGGAATGTTTTCTGTCTTATTTAGCATCATTATGCAGAGACTATGAGGCTGTTTTTCAATCCGGAATATCTTCTTGACAGGTTAAGGCTTGATTTTGGTTGTTGATGAGAATCTTCGATCTTCATGCGGCGCTTTTGTTTCCATTAAATAATATTATTTTTGAAAAGAAAATTTGTGAAGAGAGATAAAACTTGAAGATGGAGATTGAGAAAGCTCAAGGAAAAAGGATTTAGATGAGGAGGGAAGAGGATGAGTGAGAGATTTGTCAGTTTACGAGGAAAAAATTTGATCTTGAAAATATCTTGCCTTACAGAATGTTCTTTTGAATTAAAATCAAAAATTCAGTTACAAAAAGATTTTGACACAAAGTATTTGCTATTTTCAACTCTGATCTGGCCTCGTTCTGAATTAATGAGGACTTACTCAGAAATCCTTTTCGCCAAATTTTTTCCCCCTGGGAGTCAGATTAGAAGATTAATACTATTGGAGATCTTAAACAAAAGATCAGATTGATTCACTTGGATTTACTTTATTGAGATATTTGGAGTCTTCATTTCATCAGCGAAAAATCTGAGGAACTAATCTTCAAAATGACCACAGAAATTTATTCGAATAAATTAGATCTCAAAATTAATTCAATAAAGATTTAAAGGCCTCAGGATCAAGTAGCTTTCACCATAAACTTTAGCATTGAGAAAAATTGTTTTATTCTTTCAATCAAATTAAATCTTTATGATTAGATAACTCTTTGACGAGGAAAAAGTATTTCTCAATAAAGAATTTATTTGAAAAGATCAAGTTTATTCAAAAGGGAAGTTGAAAAGGTCAAAGAATAGATGAGCTCTTAGTTCAAGAACGATAAAAATGATTTTGAGATTCAAAGTCAGGGAAATAAAACTTTATTGGAAATTTTTTATTGATTCAAAAAACATGCCAACAAACTTAAAGAACCTTGCTCCAATTAAAAACTCCATTGAAAAACACGTATGTAAATTTTTTTCAATTATAGCATCCTATTCTTTATTTCTCAATAAACTCATGGGAGCTCAATTAGCCCTTTCCTTTGCTTAAGAGCTCATAATTTCGTTTCAACCAATAAAATATGTCGATTCACGCTTCCTTAAAGTTTATTGTGATTTATCAATAAAATTTATTGTTCTATGAATTAATCATAGCGTCACAATCAGAATAGTTAAATTCATCATCATATTATATAAATCCTTAAAGGATCAACTGCAATAAAATTAACAAATTCTGCAACAATATTCAAATTATGTTGAGAACTTTATTAGTTGTTTTTGCACTCTGTGCTCCCCTTCTTGCTTTGTACACCGGCTCCCCTTATCCTGAATGCAAAGGTACCGAGAACACTTGGCCTCTTATCGACACTCCTCCTCAATTAATTGACAGTGTTACCAATGGTAAGAGATACAACATCCAATCTACTCAAAACAACACTCACATCGACATCCTTGTCGTCAGAGGAAGCGCATTCGAAATGGGACTCGCTTATGGTACTCTTATGAGATCCGATTTGAACGACTCTTTGAACGGAATGTTCAATTACGTCGTTGGTCAATATGATGACTGGATCCAACTTGTCAAGCAAAATCTTCCTTTCTGGCTTAAATGGATCCCCAATCTCCTCAGTTTGACTCCCGCTGAACAACTTGCTGCTCTCCTTGATATCCAATACGCTCTTACTGCTAAATTCACTCCTCAACGATACGATGATGAAATCAGAGGATTGGCTCAAGGTTCCGGTCTTGATGTTCAGCTTATTAGAAGATTGAACATGTTCCCTGAATTCATCAAGGCTAGCTGCTCTATGGCTGGTATCTGGGGTCCTGCCTCCAGTACTGGCGAATTGATCCAACTTAGAGCTTTGGATTGGGATTTCAAGTCATATATTGGTAAATTCCCCTTGGCTATTATCTACTTCCCTGAGGAAGAAGGATCTAATCCTTTTGCTACTTTTGGATTTACTGGACTTATCGGAGCTATCAGCGGGTATTCCACCAAGGTTGCTGTCAGTGAAAAGGTCTGGAACCCTCAAGTCCTCGATGCCCAATCTTATATGGGAGAACCTTTCACTTATCTTTTGAGAGATATCCTTCAATTCGGTAACGATTTGAAATCTTCTGTTGGTATTGTCAGTGAAACTCCCAGAACCTGCCGCATTCACGGAGGTGTTGGTTCTAGGGCTGATAACAAGTTTTTGGGCATGAGATTTGGCTGGAACGTTTTGGAAATCTATGACGATAAGAACTACACTGCTTACACTGATGTCCATCCCCAAATGGACGGTATCATGTTCTGGGACAAGCATGAAGATGATTCTAATGCCTGCCTTGGCCAATTCTTCAGAGATAACTACGGAAAGATTGATGCCGAATTCCTTTACAAGACCGCTATCCCCATTGATCAAACCGGAAACGCCCAATTTATCGTCTACGATTTCGGTGCAGATTTGGTCTACATCTCCTACAGTGATCCCGATACGGCCACTAATGCCTATGACAGACCTCGTGTCAAGTTAGATATGGCCACACTCCTTAATTATAATAGTCATTTCTAAATAATGATATATGAAGTATAAATGCATTATTGCATATTTAAAATAAATAAAATATATTGAATATGAATGAAGTTGGTTTATTTAAAAGGAATTCATTCTCAGGGGATTTTGAAAAAGGTTTATTGGACATTTTTTTTTT
>Ga0182738_1007613_pt1 | contig 10956 bp, 2 predicted proteins | sample eDN5th30CBELigMG_FD_128876 | JGI IMG/M metagenome (GOLD analysis project Ga0182738, IMG submission 128876) | Enriched Miracle-Growth compost microbial communities from Emeryville, California, USA - eDNA 5th pass 30_C BE-Lig MG (version 2)... ... | reverse complement strand
GTTGAAAGATAAATGTCGGTTGATTTTTGCCAAGTTGTGTCGAGGACTATCACCCAAAGGGGCAGTGCTTGGTAATAGATTGATACAGGACTCATTGAGAGAATGCTCAAGTTGGCATAAATTTGGCCATTTCAGACTCTCTAACAAGACAATACTTCCATTTGATGTGACTTTTGTCTCATAATAAATAAGGTGTTGGAGCAAAGGCCAGTTCCCCAAAGCCAGTATTTTTAACCCTTCATCTAAATCGAAGATTAGAAAGAATCTGAAAAAATTTGCTCTTTTCTCTGAGGCTGCTTGATTTTTTAAAATCCGGTCCGAAAACTTCTATGTCAAAAGGAGGAAGAGCAAAAAACAAAAAAGAAATTTACCTCTCTTTCTATTAAAAATTATCTTGTTTTCAAGAGGAATTCTTAATGCATGGCCCAGATTTTTTTCTGGGATTTTACCCCCGAAAATCTGGGATCCCAGATGTTTTTAGCATTTTTTCCACCCCTGTCCTGATCAAAAAAGAATTGCGAAAATTTCTGAAAAATGACAAGAGAAAGAAAATATTTATTTGAAAATAATTTTGTTAACATTTGTTGAAAATTTTTTTCCCTCAAAAGGAATCAGAATTTTTTTATCTTCTCAATTTTTACCTCTCGAAAATCTCAGCTAAAAAATTCAATCAAGATAGATGATTTCGAGCTCCTTTCAATTATGTTCAGGGAATCCTTTTTAGAAATCGAAAATATTCGAAAAACGATTTCAGAGTTTTTTTTTTTCAAGCCAAGAAAATTGACAATAATTCATACAAAATAAAATAAAAAAGAGCGATAAACAGAAAGAATTAACATAAAAAATTCATTTTTTTTCTCTCGTGATTTACTTCTTTTATTCCCATTTTTGTCATTTCTTAATCATTCCTCTTTTTTCTCTTCTCCAGCTCTCAAGTTCGCAAAAAGATCAATCAATATTCAGGTTAAGTTGGGCCATTTATATTTCTTCACTAGGATCTCAATTTCATCTTGCGTCATTTCACTTGAGATCAGACCTAATTCTTCAGGTATATGCCAATCGTGTTTCAATGGCGTGGAATCTGATACGCAAATTATTTCTTTCAAATTGAGCCAGTTTGTTCTCAGAATAAAATCAAAGAACACTTCCTGTTTGACAACAATTTGGTCTAAGTTGAGAATTTCAAGGAAGGGCCAATTCCCTTGAGTCAATATTTGAAGCCCTTCATCGCGAACTTCTAAATTACGAGAGAGATTCAAACATTTCAGTTGTGGCCAATTCGACCCTTGGATAATAGCTTTGATTCCCAAAGCAGTCAGTTTTGTTCGCTCTAAATTGAGAGTTTCAAGCTGAGGCCAATTTCCTTCAGATAACGTAATGAATCCTTCATCGCTAATGTTATTACAAGAAAGATTCAGAGACTTCAAGCTTGACAAATTAAATCTATTTACAATCGCTTCAATTTCGTTTTGAGTAATTTCACAAGAACTCAAGTCTAACTCTTCGAGAAGATGCCAATTGTTCTCTAATAGATTCTGTACAAAATTTTTTCTGCCAAAAAAGTGAATGATTTCTTGGACATTTGGCCAATTTATCTTCGAAACAAAATTTAACAGTCCCTTCTTCGTTACATTTACAGAGTCCAAGTCCAGTGTTTCTAGCAAAGGCCAATTCCCTTTAGCCAGTATTTGGAGTGTTTCATCGTTAATATCGACATTATCAGAGAGATTTAGATGCTTTAGCTTTGGCCATTTGCCTTTATCCACAATCACTTCAATTTCATTCAAAGTAATCTCACTAGAGCTCAAGTCCAGCTCTTCAAGCACAGGCCAATTTATTTTTAACAAGCTTTGTGCAAAATTCCTTCTGTATGAATAAGAGCTGAGTATTTGTAGGTTAGGCCAGTTTGTATCCAATACAAAATGCAACAATCCTTTCTTTGTGACTCCTGTAAGACTCACATCTATTGTTTCAAGGAGAAGCCAGCTTCCTTGCGCCAATATTTTAAGCCCCTGATCATTGATTTTGGCATTCTTCGAGAGATCTAAGTACTTCAACTTCGGCCATTTACATTCATTTACAATGACTTCAATATCACTTTGCCCTATCTGGCCTGAACTGAGATCTAAATATTCAAGCTGATCACAGCTTTTCTGCAAGAGACTATTTGAAAAGGTCCTTCCATCAGGATTAAAAATGACACTTTTCAGCTTGTCCCAGCTGCGATTTAAAAGAAAATTGAATAGCTTTTTCTTTGTGACCTTTGTGTCCTCCAAATTCAGCATTTCAAGCAAAGGCCAATTTCCAACAGAAAGTGCTTCAAGGCCTTGGTCATAAATGTCATTTTCTGATAAATTCAGGTCCCTTAATCGTGGCCACTTACTTACAATTGCTTCAATACCAGCTGCTGTGATTTTGGTCTTTTGTAAATTCAATGTTTTAAGTAAAGACCAATTCCCTTGGGAGAGTATTTGAAGCCCTTTATCTTGAATTTCATTTCCATGGAGATTGAGATGCTTCAATTTGGGCCATTTAGACTGGTTCACAATCACTTCAACTTCCATTGCTGTCATTTTGGTCTTTTTTAAGTTCAATGTTTTAAGTCCAGGCCAATTCCCTTGAGCCAGTAATTGAATGCCTCCTTCTTCAAATTCATTATAAGAGAGATCTAAACGATTGAGTTTTGGCCAGTTTCCTTGAATTAAATGTCCCAAGGTTTCTCTTCTCATCACTTGATTTGAAGCTAAATCCAGCTTCTTTAGGTTTATCAGGTTTAACATCACCATTCTTTGAATATCATCAGCCTGTAGAGAGCGCTTGCTGAGGTCCAGAGAAGTGATGAAAACTCCAAGATCACTTCCTGATGAAATTGGATTCATTCCAATTAGAATCTTCATCTCTTTGAAATATTTCTTAATCCTCTGAGTACGGAAAAGGAAATTTTTGATGCTCAACTACAGAACATATCAATATTCTTACATAAATTTCTGATGATTTCAATCCCCAAAGTGCCTGCTTCTTTGAAGGAATGTTCGACAGCCCCGAAAACTTTGTTCTAGAAAAGCTTGGTAACTCTTTCGTTGTAAAAAATTAAAGGAGAGAGAAGCAGGTCTTCTCACTGTTCCTTCAGAATTCCAGACAATTTCGGATGTCTTTTCTTCGAAAAGATCCTATATTCTCCACAAAAAGCCTAACAGAACTTATTTTATGGAGACGGTTGATGAAACTTCAACATCCTCAAAAAACTTGTTCTTAGGCTAAGGGTCAGATCCGTCGAATCTGGAGGACAAATCTGTCGACAATTCCGACAAAGTCGAGCAAAATAGGGACGTTGGGAAGCCTTGGGGAGAACGAAAATTTTGCTAACACTTGAAGGGTGTAATTTTCCGCAGTTGACAGATATAAAACAGAAACTTATGAGCATATCAATTAATGTTGGTGCGTTCCGCGCTCAGGGGGTTAAAGTCATCTTTTCCACGGAGTAAATTTAGAATAAAATCATCAGTTGACATGCTTTGGCTCAACAATTTTATCTCAAAATTTTCTCCTTTTTTGACTACAAGATCAGAGTAATTCGCTCTAAACGAGATCATCAAAATGTCAATTGTGGATTTTTCGGCTAATATCTCGATCTTCTTCTCCGTTCCAATCCTTAAAACCTTCACCGGGCTAAAAGAAACAAATCTTTCTAATTTCAAACAGTCTTTCGCTTCAAGTCTTGCCAACAAAGGCCACTCTCCTTTCGCTGTAAATATCTCCTCTAATTTCACGCACCCACTAACATTCAAATATTCAAGGTTAGGACACCCTCTTGCAAGCGTCCTTATAGTTCTATGGGTCAGCAAAGGGCTGTTTTCAAGAGACAAAAACCTCATGTTTTTGCCTTGATCAGGGGTCAACGCGAAAAGTGCTGTTAATTTACTACTCACGACGAGCTTGCTCCCCTTCAACACTAAACCTTCTTTTGGATTCGTAAAGAAATCTTCCAAGGCTGCTTCTGTTGGTGGCTTTCCAAATAGTCCGACCCACTTTTTCTCTTCACTCTTCTCATCAAGCTCGCACAATATTTCCTGTTCCTTTCTAGCTCTCTCCCTGCGTTCCCGAATCAGTACTTTCAAGAGCTCTGCTACATCCACAGGCCCCATTTTCTGGAACACGACATCATTTTGGAGGTCTTTCTTTGGGATATTGATAATCTCAATCATGATTCGTGTGTTTATAGCGCTGAATCGGCTCCCATCCACTGTGGTTTTCTTATAAAGCTGTTCTGTGGCTGCCTTGAATCGCATTTGCAGGTCATAACCTGGCTGAAAGGAACTTTCATAGCATCTAGCAGCAAAAGGTTCAATAGCCTTCAATAGGTCGAATGGAGTTGGGTCATGTGTATTATTCTCGAGGATACTTTGGATTTTATGGGCTTTCCAATGGAGATTATAGATGAACTGCTTGTAAAATGGGATCCTCATGACGGTGCCTTGCTCCAAGAATTGAGTCCGTTGCTCTTGGTTCGCTAAATTATTGAGCCTTGTTTCAAGCTTCTCAAGCTCAGTCAACCATGAAGTTAACATTAGATCAAAATTGACCTCAAGGATTTCCTTCCTCACTTGAACGGGGATCGGCCTCTTCATTTCTTGAAGACAAAATAAGAGAGTCTTTGTCTGTAGGCCTGTAATAGCGCCTCGGCTCCAAAAGTTGCCCTCTTTCTGAAAAGTGCTTGGAAGGAAGCAATGGTCGTTATCAATAGGAATGAGAAACTTCCCATTTTCACTTAACACCCAATTATCTTCTTTACCATCTTCGGGGTTCAGGAGCATTGCAGCGACAATCAAAAGGCCAGTTTGAACAGGGTCCAGATTGCTAAATGCAAGAGAATTAGCCCAAATTTGGTGCACAGGACTGCCGGAAACCTTTTGGGAAATCAAAACTGGATATGAATTATCGATGATAACCAGATCGTGATAAGGCAAGTACTTTATTCCTAGTTCTCTCATAAATATGGTACTGGCGAGCTCATAGCCAGGAAATTCAGGGTATTGTTTCAGGTAAAACTCAGGATTCTCGCCTGGAAAGCAAGTGACATTTGACCTTCCAGTCAGAGAAGAACTTCTTTGAAGATTGCCTTGTTGATCAAAGAGAAACAGCTTTTCAGACTCTGCCAGAGCAAATGTGCGTTCTTTGATAAAAGCACCTGTTACGCTGACTGAGGATTGTTTCAAGTTCTCTGGGACATCACAATCTGCCCTTTTAAAATACTTTTCAAGAGTGAAGAGCCATTTCAACTCTGTGCTAGGCAAGCTGGATAAAAGGGATGTTATTTCTTTTATCAGATGAAGATCGGCCTCAGTCACCCTCGTTAGATGATAGCAGAAGTCCACAATATCTCGTGGAGAACGAGAATCAGTGAGTCCTTCTTGTATCAATAATCGTAACTCTGCCAGAGCCAGGTTGAGGTTTAAGATATTCTTTCTTTTTCTTTGGCTATGACGTTGAATGAATCTATCAAGAGGTGGCCTCCTCTCAGAAACAAACTTATTCTTGTATTCGCCAACAAACATATCAGGGGTTTGTTTTTCATCCAGCACGCTTGTTTTGCAAGAAAAACTGCTCAATTCCTCAGGAGTCAAAAGAGATGAAATCTTAGAGTAGTCAACACCATTTTCCTTCTTCTCTCCCCACAATGCATCCAAGGCTTCTTTAGGATCATTGAACTCAAGCCTCAATTTTCTATAATACTTTCCAACCACAGGAGAAATTTCTTCAAAAAGAATCTGAGTGCTAGCCGAGGGATTATTGAGCAATGTCTTCTCTATGATTTCTAGCTTTTCTGAAACATCCCGCAGCAAATTTTTTGAGACGAGGATCTGTGGGTAAAAAGAGTCATTCTGTAGGACAGAGTCCACAAGGACTTTTTGTCCGAAACATTCTGCCAATGGAGGGATTTCATTTTGAGGGAGAAGGCTCTGATAAACGGAGCGTGTTTTCTGGAAAACAAGTCTTGAAAATAAAAGACTATACTCTGAATTCTTTTTCGAAAGGTCTATAAGCCAGGATAATATTGTCAAGTGAGGATCCAAAGAAGTGAAAAAGGTCTTTGTGGAGTCTGGAATAGCAAGGTCCATCTGAGGTAATAAATAAAGAATTGACCTTACATTGACAGTTTTGTCATCATTTCCACCCAGTTCTGGCTTGAAAACCAAGTCATTATCAATGCAGACAAGCGTTTTCTTCTTCGAACAATATTTAAAATTCTTGAGTGAACCGTCAGAAGGATTCGTCAGCAGTGCTCCAATCACTTGCTCAACATAGGCTTTGTCTTCAAAAACTGTCTCTTGATTTCTGCAGGCCTCTAAGGCTGATTCCCCAATGACTGCCTCAGAAGCTTGAACCGCGTAGTAGTAATTTGGATCTTCAGCAAAGACATCTGTCAGAATCAAAAGGGCAGTTTCTGGAACAGGGATCTGCAAATGTCTATACAAACTATACAGCATGAATTCTTTCTCAGGCTGAATCGCAGTACCCCCATTTGCTTTAAAATATACAAGCGGCTCAGCCGCCTCCTTCTTTTCAGGCAAAGCGCTGACGCGATGAATTGATCCTTCATTGGAGTAATTTTTCATGTGATCCCTCCACTTATCCAATGAGAGGAGTTTTTGAGCCTTCTTCCTTGGAATACGATAAGCCCAATGATGCTCAAATATATCACTCATCATCACAGCTTTCGGCTCCAAAAGATTTTCCAGGGCATGATAATTGGCCAGTGGATCATTATTCTCAAGAATCATTGCGACAAGATCTCTGACTCTCCTTCGAAACCCTGTATAGAAATCTTGAATAAGCTCAAGTGAGGCCAATATCTCCTCTCTTTGATCAATATCTCCAGGATAATCCTTCAGTTTCTTCTGCAAATTTGCTATTGACCACATGACTGCATCCAAATGAGTAAACACATCGTTTTCTCCTTCATTTTCAGAAAGGCCTGTCTTGACTTCTTGAGGAGAGCCCAGGAGCTTTTCTGGAGACCAGAGAATTCCCTTGAAGCTTGAGCCTCCAATAACATTCTTCCATGCATCTTGAAGAGATATAATCAGTTGATTTTCTTCCTTTCCCAACTTTTTTCTCTTATTCAACTTTTCTAACTGAGGCCAGAGAACATGATAAAGAGCATAGAAAACCTCAAGACAGACATCAGGTTCAGCTTCAGTCACTTGAATGATATCTTGGCCTAGGCCATTATGCGAGAAGAATGATGAATGCCTCAAAGGGTTCTTTGCGCTTTTCAGGAAAGAAAATATGTTCTGTTTGTTGTGAACGAAGCCCAAATCCCTTTGAGGAACGCTTTTCGAGGGACTTGAGTGGCTATTTAACTGGCTTACCTCTTGGAAGTTCTTCATACGAATTTTTAATGAGTTATAATAATTTTTGCTTGATGTGCAAACTCCTTAAGATTTTCTGTGGAAAAAAATCTTCTGAATTCGGAATCAAATTCTCTCGTCTACTTTTGTTTGAAAGATAAATCATCTTGATAGAATTTAAATTCACAGATCTTTTGCTTGAAATTCTAAAAATTTCTGAATAGGTGATCTTTATTTTTTTTCAGGTTTTAATGGCTGGACCTCCAAAAAAGAATTGACCTCTGAAAAGTCTATTGTGAAGTCTTGAGAAAATCTTACATTTCTAAAAAGAAATCTCCGAGTTTTACCAAAGTTACTATTCATAAAATTCTCCAGGTTTATTTCACAAAGAATTTTTTTTGCATTCCTGGAAGTCTTTTCAGGAAAACGTTCCTCAGCCCAATTTGACCATCTCAAAATCCTTTGGGGAAAAATTCAGAAAACTTTTTCTGGTGAAAATCTCATGTATTTTCAAGTATTTCAAAGGAATTTTTTCTGAATATTTGTTGAAATGATTTGACCAGCAAAAACCAAAAATATCAAACAAAAAATAAAAGGAATTTCTCCTTTAAGGAAAAAAAGTGAGAAAAAAATTTCCTGAGAAGAAGAACACCAAAAATATGAAACTCAGCATTTTCTCATGAGATTTGAAATTGAGGGAGCGAGAATCTCCTTTTTTCTCATCACCAGATCAAAATTATCTTTCCAAAAAGTTTATGAGAACTTGAAAAGATTGATGAAAAAACAGAAAATTTTGTTTTGTTGAAATTTTTCGATGCTTTTTCCTCAGAAAATTCAGTTTTCATCTTCTAGAGTTTTGGCTTCAAAAGAAATTTTCATGGTTGTTTGGGGTTAAAAAAGGTCTGAGACAGACTCAAGAAGTATTCTTTGTTCAAAGAAATAATCTTTCATGACCGCAGTGACCAATAATCCTCTTTATTTTTTAAGGAGAAAATCAACTAAAAGATTCTCTCTCAAACAAGAAAGCTCATCTTTTTGCTGAAATTTTTATTCAATTTTCGAGAGATCGTAAACAGTCAAAGTATATTGTATAAAAGATAAATAAAACATACAGCTAAGTGAATCAGAAATTCTAAGATTAATTCTTTGAAGCTTGCAAGAAAAATTCTTTGTTTCTATAAGTATTGAATCCTCAGACTCGGAAATTCATACAACTTACATTCAAGGGACTACTATTAGTATATACATAGACTAAAAGACAATTTGGAGTATAAAGAATACTAAGTGTGAATTTAACGTATCAAAGATTTCTATCAATTCAATAAAGTGTGAATTTTGATTGACTTCAAAATATTGGAAATATGTTCCGATGAGACGGTGCAAATTCTTTTCTTTTCACTTCTTTCGAACTTCATTTTGAAAGACAGACCTCCCTGACCTCCCGGATAATGGCACACAGTATGAAAACTGGCTTGACCTTTTGTCGGCCTATCCGACTCGAATTAAAATCCTTTTAAAAAGTTTGAAATTCTTTGTTGAGTAAAAGAATATCTTCAAAAGATTTATTCATAAAAGAGTAATTTGAAGGAATTTTATTGAGAATTTACCTTTGGATTGAGGGAAAGGCCTAGTCCGAATTTTTTTAAAGGCTGTCTAGACAGAAATCCAAACAAAGAATTTCACATACAGAAGCGTGAATTGTGAAATTTTCATTCTCTTGAATCTTTTTTGGAAACCTCGCTCCTACGACTGCCAGGGCAGTGCAAAAAAAGTCTCTTATATGATCTATGATAATTTGTTATAGGATTCCAAAAATCTCCATTTTATTGAGCAAATTTCATTAAGGAAAAATAAAGTCCTTGAGGGGAAAGAAACTCACTCAAGTTGATCCAGGACAAAAGTTTTATCATAGTGTTCATCAATTCACTCCAGCTATTTGCGACACTTTTTTCTAATGGTAAAGACGAAATGTTTTAAATTTTCGGTATGTAGCGCATGACTGTAAAAGGAATATCTATACAAACTTACCATGGTAATCCAGTTTACATTTATCAATTTTTTCTGCTTCTCTTTCTTACTTGTTTTTACAAAATTTTGTAGGAATATGATTGAACTTTCTTGTCACCCAGAAATCAATTATTTGTTTTCTTCATTGGGAGCCTTCAAAGATGATAAGGGAGCATGAAGAGAGCCAAACCCTTGTGAAGGATTATTTGAGGAATTTTGGACAATGGTACTGGGAATGAATTCTGCTTGTTCAATTTGACCTGGAAGTTTCTTGAGCTCATCAAAGAGACTCTTGGGAATCAACAGCTTTCCTCCTTCTAATCTGACACCTTTAATCAATGAAGCAAATTTCAAGCGGCCATCTTGGATCTCATCGTCTCTTTTTTCTTCATTGAATTTCCAATCGTTGTGTTTATTGAATCTTTGATTATTTTTATTTCCACTCGTCTTCTCTGTGTCGAGTTTATTGCCGCCAAAGTAGTCCTTGTTATGATCATGTAATTGTCTGCTGATCTTGAAATCTTTGAATTTCCCATCTGAAGGGTTTCCTCTCGCTTGTTCAACCTCAGCTTTCTCTTCGAAAATTTTTTCCTGACTCTTCCAGGCTTCTAAAGCTGACTCTCCAGTGACAACTTTGGAAGCTTGGACAACATAATAATAATTTGGGTCGTCTCCGAAGACATTCATAAGAACCAGAAGCGCAGTTTCCGGAACAGGAGTCTGCAATTCTCTATATAAACTATATAGCATAAACTCTTTTTCAGGTTGAATCGCAGTTGGCCTATTTGCTTTGAAATAGACAAGTGGCTCAGATGTTTCGGTCTTTTCAGGAAGAGCGGCGATACGGTAGATAGATTCCCCATTGGAATGGTTTTTAGTGGGATTTTTCCATTTATCCAATGATAAGAGTTTTTGAGCTTTCTTTCTTGGAATACAATAGGCCCAATGACCCGCAAAGATATCACTTGTCATCATAGCTTTAGGCTCCAAGAGATTTTCCAGAGCATGATATTCAGCCATTGGATTTTTATCCATGGACTCCTTCTCAATTATCCTCTTGACTAAATCTTTGACTTTGCTTCGAAAATCTGAATAGAACTCCTGAACAAGTTCGAGTGATGCCATAATCTCATCTCTTTGGAAGATCTCTCCTGTATATTCTTCAAGCTTCGTCTTCAGATTTAGTATTGATTCCACAGCATCGTCTAAATAGCGAAAAACATGTTTCTCTCCATCATTTTCTGAAAAACCTGTCTTGACCTCTTGAGGGTCACCGATGAGCTTTTCTGGAGACCAGAAAATTCCCTTCAAGGTTGAATTTCCAAAACTATTTGTCCAGGCCTCCTTCAAAGGAATACTTGATTGCCTTTCAATTTGGGGCCAGAGAACCTGATAAAGAGCACAGAAAACCTCAAGGCATATATCAGGTTCAGCGTCAGCCACTTTAACAATATCTTGACTCAAATCATTTTGCGAGAATGATGGAGGTCTTGGAGAATTTTCTCCACTTTTAAGGAAAGAAAACACATCATGGTTGTTTTGGTTAGAGCTTAGATCCCTTTGAGGGATGGCATTGAAGAGACTTGGATGATTAGTT
>Ga0182738_1007612_pt1 | contig 10957 bp, 11 predicted proteins | sample eDN5th30CBELigMG_FD_128876 | JGI IMG/M metagenome (GOLD analysis project Ga0182738, IMG submission 128876) | Enriched Miracle-Growth compost microbial communities from Emeryville, California, USA - eDNA 5th pass 30_C BE-Lig MG (version 2)... ... | reverse complement strand
CAATCATTGAACTTCTATCTGTTGCAAAAAAAATCTTTAACAATCATTTAATTGATACGATTACTATTTTAGATAAGGTAAAGGAAATGGAAAAAGGATAAAGAGCATGGAAATTATTTATTTTAAATAATTTCCATGCTCTTTTAGTGAAAACAATACGATTGAAAATATGTTTAAAAATCAATGAGATAAGATCACTCCATCCTCTTCCATCTCTTCTGGTTTTTCTGCGACAATTTCTATTAATACTTTATGGGGCAAGCAAATAATGGTTTGGCCAGGTATGCCTTTCCACCCCATTTTCACTCCAATCTGGTCTGGACTATTATCTTCTTTAATTCTAATTTGCTCGTTTTCCACTTCAATTAGATTATATTGTTTGCCTTTTCCTTTAATCATGAATTGCTCATTTTCCGTATGTCCAGTTAAGTCTACTTCTCGAATGACTTTGCCGTCCTGTGTAATAATGGCGATGACTTTATTTCCTTCCTCTTCCTTACTTTGATTCATCGCAAATACGGCCATTGGGACAAATGAAATGACTAGGAGGATAACGACCATTATAATATCAAAGGGTTTTATCATCTTAGAGTATTTTCTCATCGAAAACTTCCCTCTCTATCAGCTAATATACATGTATATTATAAAGGTTTTTATAGTAGAAACATATGGATAGAGACAAATCGTCGATAAATCGCCATATATTTAGCTGCAGACTAAACATGTGAAAACCACCGAACTCGTTCGATGGCTTTTTCACAATTATGGTTTAAGGATAACCTTAATCACTTCATCCTCATGATCATTAAACATCTGATAGGCATTACTTGCCTCATCTAAAGAAATGCGATGTGTAATGATTTCCGTTGGATCTATTTTCCCATTCGTAATCCAATCAAATAACATTGGCATATAATGAATGACTGGCGCTTGTCCAGTTTTCACTGTAATGTTGCGCTCAAAAATAGTTCCTAATGGAAACATATTATATTTCGAGCCATAAACTCCTGTTAATTGCATCGTTCCGAATTTGCGCACTGCGTTCATACCAATTTCAATAGCGCTGAGTGTTCCTCCTTGAAGTTTTAATTTTTGCCCGATTGCTTCCATTGGCGTTTTCTTTCCGTCCATCCCTACACAATCTATTACTACATCTGCTCCTCCAGAAGACAATTCCTTGATATAGTTACCTGTATCCTCATGATTATCGAAATTAACAATTTCTACTTGATTCATTTTTTGGGCATGGTTTAGGCGGTAAGGAATATTATCAACGGCAATAACTCGCTTTGCCCCTTTCATCCAAGCAAATTTTTGGGTCATTAACCCTACAGGACCACAGCCCAATACAACAACTGTATCGCCATCCTTTACCCCCGCATTTTCAACACTCCAATAAGCAGTTGGAAGCACATCAGACATAAATAGCAGGGCTTCATCCTCTAATTCACAGGACTCTGGGATAACAAAGGGCACAAAATTTCCATATGGGACACGTAATAATTCAGCTTGTCCTCCTTGATAATCACCATATCGCTCTGTGAAACCAAAATAGGCACCTGTATCGGCAATATCCTTATTAGGATTTGCATTATCACACTGGCTTTCCATATCATGTTCACAATAATAACAATGTCCACAAGCAATATTAAATGGGAGCACTACACGATCTCCTTTTTTAACTCTTGTTACTTCTGGACCTACCTCTTCTACAATCCCCATTGGCTCATGTCCGATTACATAGTCTTTTTCAGTAGGTAAAGCTCCTTTATATATATGTAAATCTGAACCACAAATAGCTGTTGAGGTAATTCGCACAACAATATCGTCTTTCTTTTGGAGCTTTGCATCTTCCACTTGTTTAACTTGAACATCCTTTGTTCCTTGAAAAGTGACAGCTTTCATTTGCACACTCCTCCTGTTTTTTTTATTGTTTACCTATACCAATCTGAACGCACACAGCAAACATCCAAATATTTCCGAATAATCCTTATTATCTTTACCTATTCTAAACAAGAAAATTACAATTCTGACATCAATATCAAAAAATTACCCTTTACTATATAAAGTATGTTCTACAAATATCTACAATGTATGAGGAGGAGAAAATGAAAAATACATTCACACAAACGATTTGTGCTTTATCAGTTACATACTTACTTGGTTTATCTAACTATATCGCCGCCCCATCTTCTGTAAGCGCTGCGACCTTTTCAGATTCAATCAATGTTAGTAAAATTGCCTCTTACAGTACTGGATTATCAGATAAAGATGGTGGTGTAGCGGAAATCGTAAAGTATAACCCAGATATTCATAAATTCTATGTTATTAATGGAAAACTACAAACAATCGATATTGTAGATTTATCTTCTTTAGAATCCAATACACTTCAGCATTTGTCTAAAGAGAAATCTATTAATATAGCAGAACTACTTAAAAGTGATAGCTTTCAATATGGGGATTTAACTAGCATTGACATTAATACGGAGAAACAAATTGTCGCAGCAGCAGTTCAAGATGAAAATTATTCCCAAAATGGACGTATCGTTATCATGGATTATGAGGGAAATATCCTACATACATTTGAAGCCGGTATTCAGCCTGATAATGTCGTTATATCAAAAGACGGCAAGTATATTCTATCTGCAAATGAAGGCGAGCCAAGAGCTGGATTAGAAAATGATGTTGATCCAGAAGGCTCTGTTACGATTATTAATTATGAAACGAAACAAGTAAATACCATTCTATTTGATGATCCTACTGTAATAGACTCGGATGTACATATCCGGAACAATGGTACTTTAGCTGATGCAGTTCGAGATTTAGAACCTGAATATATTGGACTTACCAAGGATGGCAAAACAGCATTCATATCTCTTCAAGAAAATAATGCCATTGCAAGAATTAATGTAGAAACAGGCAAAGTTCTTTCTGTAAAGTCATTAGGATTCAAAGATCATTCATTACCGGAAAATAGATTAGATGCAGCAAGAAACGATAAAATTGAAATCGAATCCCTACCAATATTAGGCGTGTATATGCCAGATTCGATCGAGGTAGTTGAAAAGGAAGGCATTACTTATTTATTGACAGCAAATGAAGGCGATGCAACAGAATGGGAAGAATTTGTTAACATAGAAGATTTCAAAAAGGTCAAAGATTCAATCCAACTAGATTCTTCTCTATTTAAAGGATTTACTAAAGAAGAGGCAGAAGCAGCATTTGAACAGATGAAAAACTCTGGCGATTATGACAAATTAGAAGTACTGACAGACCGCGGAAACGATGCAATCTATACTCTAGGTGGACGTTCTTTTTCGATTTGGAATGCTGACACAATGGAACTAGTATTTGATAGTGGAAGTGAATTCGAAAAGATTACAGCAGAGCGATATCCAGACTACTTCAACTGGTCAAACGATGATGATGTATTCGAAAAAAGAAGTGCCAAAAAGGGCCCTGAACCAGAAGATATAAAAGTAGGAACGATTGGCAACGATCTTTATGCATTTATTGGCTTAGAACGTATTAGTGGTGTCATGACGTACAATATCACAAATCCATCAAATGCAACATTCGCTAATTATATTAATACAAGAGATTTTTCAAATGCTATCAGTGGTGACGTTGGTCCAGAAGGCCTTGCCTTTATTCCGGCAGAAGACAGTCCCACTAAGAAACCATTGGTATTAGTTGGGAATGAAGTGAGTGGTACGGTTGCTGTTAATGAATACCAAGTTGATCCTTTAATTCCAATCGAGTCGATTGAACTGAATCAAACAACTATCAGTATAGAAGTTGGACAGACCTTCCAGTTAGAAGCATCCATTCTACCAGAGAATACTACGGATAGTATAGAACTAATTTGGACTAGCTCTAATACAGATGTCGCTACCGTAAATGAAGAAGGATTAGTAACTGGAATTGCGGAAGGATCAGCTTCTATACTAGTAGAAACAAAAGATGCCAAAAATCAAATCGAAGCAAACATTACTGTAAAAAAACAACCAGTGGAAGAAGACACAGAGGATGTACCTGTTGATATCATTGACGAGGATAACGAAAATTCGGGAGATGGTACAGTCGATCAAATAGATGATTCTCTTGGAAATCATATTACTAAACCAGAAACAGGGAAACCATTGCCTAATACAGCAACAACTCACTTTTCTCTATTGCTATATGGATCACTACTTATCCTGCTTGGCGGATGCAGTTATTTCCTAATTTATCGCCATCAGCAAAAAAAGGAGAAAACAATGTAACAAAAAAAGAGAAATCATAGAAGAACCATGGTGGTTTGGATCTATTCCTTCTTATCCATGGTCTTCTTTTCCCTTTTATAAATAAACAGCATTATATCAGTGGTTCTCCGTCTTTCTCCATTAATAGTTTACAGGCAGTTATCCCGCACCAAGATTCTTAATTTGCAGCTAATTCATTGGAAATCGGCTTTCTTTGTACTTTTACCTCATAGTGAGTTGTTTTATTCTCCATTATAAAAGGAGGTATCCCATCACGGTGAGCATGAGATTCTTTAAACTCCTCGCTTCCTATCCATCCTAAGAAGCCATCCTTATCTTCCCATCTGGTCACAATCGTTATTTCTTCATAGCCTTTTGTTTTCATTGTTAATAATACTTCCATTCCGATAAAGCCTTGTTTTGTTTCAATCTTACCAACACGATTAAATCTTTCAATAAACCCTTCAGCATAGCCTGTTTCTACTTTTACTGTATTTGTAACGATATACATATTTGTTCCCCCTACCAATTTTTTTTATTTGGAATAATCATTGGAAATGAATTTTCATATTTAATCATGGCATCAATTTCATATACTTCTTCTAGAAGTTTAGAAGTTAATATATCTTTCGGATTTCCTGTTTTATAAACGCTACCTTTCTTCATCACTACTAAATTATCACAATATGCACCAGCAAAACTGAGCTCATGCAAGACCATCACGATAGTCATCCCATAATTTCGGTTTATTTTTTTCATCAAATCCATAAGCTCCATCACATGGGTTATATCTAAATAAGTAGTTGGTTCATCTAATAACAGAATCTCTGTTTTTTGAGCCAAAGCCATTGCAATTCTGGCTCTTTGGAATTCACCTCCTGAAAGAGTATGCAGCATGCGATCTTTGTAACTCGTTAACTGGCATTCTTGTAATGCCCATTCAAGTATTTCTCTATCTTCTTTATTCATTCTTGATAAGCCTTTTTGATAAGGCGTTCTTCCATAGGAGACCAATTCTGTCACGGTTATGTTAGGATAAATTTCTTTTGATTGTAGTAACATTGTTACCTTTTTCGAAAAATCTTTACGACCTATTTGAGCGACGGACAGATCTTTTAAACTAATTTCTCCCTCTTCTGCTTTATATAACCTAGCAAATAATTTTAATAGTGTAGATTTTCCAGATCCATTTGGTCCGACAATAGCAGTCATTTTCCCCTCTTCTATCGCTAAGGACAATTGATTGATTTGAAAAGCTCCTTGGCTAAATATAAGTTTTTTTGCTTTTAGTGCACCCATTAAACGATTCTCCTCTTTCTTAAAAGAATAATAAAAAACGGGGCTCCTAATGCTGCTAATAATATTCCAACGGGCAGCTCTATTGGATCGAATGCTGTCCTTGCAACAGTGTCTGCCAAAACAACTAAGACAGCACCTCCTAAGATAGAATATGGCAATAAATAGCGATAATCCTCACCAATTAACAAGCGAATCATATGCGGTACCACCAAACCTACAAAACCAATTAGTCCAGCCACACTAACAGCAATACCCGCTAGAAATGAAGCTAGTAGAATAATCGCAAGTCGGATCCATTCTACATTTTGACCTAACAGCTTTGCCGTTTCGTCCCCAAGAATAAGGATATTCACCGGTTTTATCGTAAAGAAACTAAGTAGGAGCATTACAATAGCATATGGCAAAATAATCTCAACATGATACCAGCCTCTACCATTTAAACCACCAGATAACCAGCCAATCACAGACTGAATTCGATCACTGTATAACACCATCACTCCATTTGTCATTGCTCCAAGTAATGCATTCATTGCAACTCCTGCCAAAACAATTTTTACCGGAGAAGCTCCCTTATCCCACGCAAATAAATATATACATATGGTTGCTGTAAAGGCGCCAATAAATGCGATGAAAGGCAACAAATAACTATATGATGGAAAAATCACCATTGTCAGGATAGCAGCAAATCCTCCTCCGGCTGAAACTCCAATAATTCCAGGGTCAGCAAGTGGATTTTTCATGACTCCTTGTAACAATGCCCCTGAGGCTGCCAAACATGCTCCCACTAAAAGACCAATAATAATACGAGGTAATCTCAAATTATAAATAATCGTCTCATATACCTCTTCACCACTTCCATTCAAAACTTGAAGAATTTGAGGTAGATTGACTTTAACAGCCCCTAGTGATAGCCCCGTATAAATTGCCGCAATGAATAAACCAAGTAAGACGACGATTACTACTATTCTTCTATTCTTTCTTTCTGATACATCCATTCTTTTCACTCCATATTATTGAGCAATTCTACCAAATAGGATACAGCTTCTGTTACTTTCGTGCCTGGATTCGTACCAAACAACTCACTTGGTAATACTTCTACCTTTCCTTCCTTCACTGCAGTAATACTATTCCATGCTGAATTCTGGTCCATTTCTTTTAAAAAGCTTTTCTTGATTTCGCCTGGATTACCATGTGTAATAAGCAAAACAGCATCAGGATTTGCTTCCACTACTCTTTCTGTATTAATTTGGGCATATTGCGGTAATTTTTCTAAGGCAGGATAATCAGTTGCAATATTTATTCCGCCTGCATGTGTTAATATGTCTCCACTTAAGGAATTCGGAAGTGCTGCCATGTATGTGCCAGGAGCTCCATATACTAGCAAAACTCTTTTATTCTCCACAACTACCTGACTTTTTATTTCTTCTAGCTTATGAGTCAATGATTCTGTTATAGCTGCGGCTTCCGATTCCTTGTGAAGCATTTGTCCATATAGATTAATCTGTCTTTTAATATCTTCTATTGAATTAGCTTCCGTTAGAACAACTTTCGCTCCAACGCCCTCGATTGCTGTAACATCGTCTTGGTTAAATGCTACATTAGCCAAAACCACATCCGGCTGAATAAGTGCAACTTGTTCATAATTTATTTCATGGGTAGTACCTATTTCTGGAATATCTTTTAATGAAGCATCATCCAAGGTTTCCGATATCTTTGTAGGCTTACCCGCAACCTTTATTCCAAATGCATTCATAAGATCAACATCTCCACTTCCTAATGCTGCAATCTTTCTAGGTACTTCGGAAAAACCTACTATTCGATCGGTGAAATCGGTTATTTGAATACTCTCTCGCTTGCTTGTTTCTTTATTAGTATCGACATTCTGATTGCAAGCAACCAGTAGAACTAGTACCAAGATGAAAGAAGAGAATTTAATTCCATTGCTTAAAAACATTTTCATTCACTATCTCCCCGTTTAACTAATTTTCCATGCACCACTAATCTTCCCTCTAATGAGTCAAGAGCATAATCGCAAGTGGATAACGTAACAATTGTATCCTCTTGGTTTATTGATATATCTGATGAAAAAAAGGATTTTTCTTTAATCTGATCAATAAACTTCTGAAAAGACTGTTGTTCTGGAAATTCAGTCTCAATATAATAAAAGGAAGTAGTCGTCTGATAGACCGAAAAAACTTCGATATCATAGCCTTCATATAATGAATCCAAATAAATGGTCTTATTACTTTTAAAGAAATCTTTATCTAAATATTTCTTTAACTGTCCAAACATGCTTCCATCCTTCATTCGATGTCCATAAATTATCACATTCTTATTATTCTCTAATTTTTTGTCGTTTCTGAAGTCTAAGAAAATACTCCCTGCTCGTGTATCTTGTTTTTTATAATTTCTAGTTAAGTAGAATTCATTATCTTTTGATTGTAAAACCGGATAATCAATTTTTGTTTGATCAATGGTTATCCAACCAACCATATCCTTGTTTATTTCCAATAGTGGCTGAAATGATGCGCGAACTTGACCTTCGCCATATTGCTCTGCTTCGTTCCTGCCTAATTCATAAACCTGTTGTACACTTTCTAGCGTTCTATTATTCGTATAATAATCATAGAGAATCGGCACTAATTTATAGAAAGAGAAGAGAAAGACTCCTGCGGCAATAAGTGTAATTATTCGCTGAAGTATATGCTTTCGTTTTTCCGTTTTCATGATTTCCTCCCCTTTCCATTACCATCTCTATATTCCTAAAGGAATAATATAAGAACCACCTGTCTCTTTTTCTGTATTCAACATAATATCTACTTGATATATTTCTTTAATATTTTTCTCTGTAATTACTTCGCGTGGTTCACCTGAAGCTATTATTTTCCCATCCTTCATTAAAATCACACAATCACTGTAACGTAATGCTTGATTAATATCATGTAGTACCATTACAATTGTTATTTGATATTCTTCGTTTAATTTTCGAACCAATTGCAATAACTCTATTTGATGATATATATCTAAATAGGTTGTTGGCTCATCTAAAAATAATATATCTGTCTTTTGTGCTAATGCCATCGCAATCCACACTCGTTGTCTTTGCCCACCAGATAGTTCATTCAAATAAGTATGTTTATAGCTTTGCAGATTCGTGCACTGTATTGCCCATGCCACTATTTTTTCGTCTTCCGTTGAATCCTTTTGCCAAAGGCTTTTATGAGGAACTCTTCCGAAACGAATCAATTCCTCTACCGTCACATCTTCTGACGTTTGATTGTTCTGATAGACCATTGCAATTTTTTTAGCAATCTCTTTAGCTTTATACTCAGACAATTCTTTTCCACTTAATGTAATACTGCCTGCATCAATATTTCGATTTCGAGCTAATAGGGAAAGCAAGGTCGATTTACCACAGCCATTCGGACCAATAATAGAAGTAACTTTGTTTTTTTCTATCGTACCAGACAACTCTTTAATAAATGTTCCCTTCATTTGATAAGCAAACGAAATTTGCTTAAATTCCATTTATCTTGTCCCCCTTTCTCAGCAGGAATATTAAGAATGGTCCCCCAATAATAGCCATCAACGTTGATGCGGGAATTTCTAAAGGTGCAATTAACAATCTGCCAAAAGTGTCGGCTGAAAGCAGTAGTAATGCGCCTGATAATGCTGAAAATGGAATTAAAATATAGTGGTTGGCCCCTATTAATTGTCTTGCAATGTGCGGTATAATAAGTCCTGCAAACATGATTACACCTGCAACAGAAGTTCCAACAGATGCTAATAAAACAGCGATAGCAGAAACAAAAATACGCACCCAATGAATTCGGATTCCAAGGTTTGCAATTTTCTTATCTTCCAGCCTTAGTAAATTGCACCACGGACTGACAAAAAAAGCTACAGCTAAAAGAGCACCACCGCAAACGACAATAATTTGTACGTCTTCCCATGTTTTCATTGTTAAATTAGAGGCATTTGTTGCTCCAACTGAAATATTTAAAAATGAACAAATGTTTATTAAGGCATCTCTTAAACCCGTAAACATCGCACTAATTGCTATACCAGTTAAAATAACTCTTAGCGGTTTTAAACCAGATTTCCAAGAGAGCAAATAGATAATGATGCAAGCAATTGTTCCTCCTATAAATGAAAAAAGGGTTTCGCTAATATACCAGCCTGGCAAAAACAAAATGCCGAAAAAGGTAAAAAAGCTTGCTCCAGAAGAGATACCTAATATCCCTGCCTCAGCTAGCGGATTTCTCATAACTGCCTGAAACAATACTCCAGAAACAGAAAGCACGGCTCCTGTAAATATTGCGACAATTATTCGTGGAAAACGCAAATCCTTGATTACTTCTACTTGTTCATCTCCTCCATAAATTAAACCGTTGACTAGCTGGGAAATACTAATGGGGATACTACCTTTTATTGCAGCGTAGACAATCATTGAACCAAGGAAAATGCTAACAAGCAAAAAATAAATAACGATTTTATTCCTTTCACGTCTCTTATTCATAAAGCATCTCCACTAATTGATCCATCGCTTCATTTATGTTTAGATTCGCAGTAGTAGCAAAGATAGGTTCTTGTAAATCAAAAACCCGATTGTTTTTTACTGCATTAAAATGCTTCCATATATCATTCTCTGAAAATTCTTTTTGAAATTCTTCTGCCACTTGTTCTGGCACACCATGTGATAATCGCAAAATGACATCTGCATTCGTTTGCTGTAAATACTCTGTATTAGCAGAAATATACTCAGCTGATTGCCCAGTAACTGCGTTTTGTCCTCCTACAACTTCTACTAAATTACCAACATATGAATGTTCAGTAGCAACGAGATAACTTCCACCAGGTACTCCTAAGAGGATTAACACAGTCGGAGTTTTTTCTTGCTCCGTTTGTTTTTTTATACTGTCTATTTTACTTTCGATAGACGATCTTAAATCTGTTGCTTCTGCCATTCGCTCATACTTATTTCCAAGTTCCATAATGGTATCAAGCATGTTTTCCACACTATCTAGTTTTAAAAACTGAGCAGATAAGTTCATTTGGTCAAATGAATCTTTCAAATCATACTCTAGGGTAGTGACAGAGAGAACTTCTGTTGGGGTCAATGATTGAATGATTTCCATATCAGGACTCATCGGATTTCCTACCTCTGTTACATTCTTATATCTTGCTGGAATATCGTACTGTGTAGTTGGTATTCCTACTAAATCGAGATTTAAGGCATCCATAATCTCCGTAATTGCCAATGTTGTTGCAACAATCCTGTAATTATCCTCATTTGCTTCCAGTTGTTTATTAGCTATTTCTGCTTGTGAGTTCAAAGAACAACTTACAAGCAGTAGGAGGCCTATACAGGAAAAGAATATTTTCCAATACTTCATCACTATCCTCCTATTGCT